>ERZ781275.70-NODE-70-length-116110-cov-12.375503_pt1 | contig 116110 bp, 95 predicted proteins | sample MGYA00375853_ERZ781275 | MGnify/ENA primary metagenome ERZ781275 (study PRJEB29790, sample SAMN03653691) | human gut metagenome | host: Homo sapiens | place: USA: Dallas, Texas | collected 2012-07-23 | study: EMG produced TPA metagenomics assembly of the Gut...
CAACTGACTCTTAATCAGTGGGTCTAGGGTTCGAATCCCTAAGGGTGTACAAAAAGAGCATTTCTTAACAGAAATGCTCTTTTTTGTTTTGTATTTCTCCATACCATTTCATATCACCTTTAAATATCACTTTATATCTCTTTAAATATCACTATAAAAAAGTTGCAGCCATCCAAAGTTTACATCCAGACAACCGCAACCAATTTACCAATCAAAAATATCTAAAATCTTATTCCGCCATCATTACACAACTCTACTATCAACAGAAGAGCCAGTAAAGAACTGCCAGCACGGCTATCATAACAACAGCTACCATTGCTTTAATCATGCAGGTAGCCACCTTCTTTAAGACAAACAGTCCTACAACAAGGACTACCAATGCCAGCGCATAATATCCAAAATCATTCATATCACATTATTATATATAAACTACCAATCAGTATTCATCACCCTATTAACGATCATTCTTTAACGCCCTGCGGAATTCAGCCGGTATCGGAGTTTCAAATTCCATAGGCTGATGCGTTACAGGATGATAGAAACACAGCACATAGGCATGCAGGCACAAGCGCTGGCATGGATCATCACCATTACCATACTTGATGTCACCACACACGGGATGCCCCATATCGGCTGTATGAACACGAATCTGATTCTTACGGCCCGTTTCGAGTTTGAACTCCACCAGAGAATGAGCCGTTGTACGCTCTAATGTATGGAAATGGGTAACAGCATACTTGCCGCCATTATCCGTATCACTACTGTAAGTAATATAAGCCTTGTTATCTTTCAGCCAGTTGGCAACGGTACCTTCATCTTCTTCCATCTCTCCGGAAACCAGAGCCACATATCTGCGGTCGTACACATTATGATGCCAATCATCCTCCAAAGCCAATTCCGTCTGCTTATCCTTGGCATAAATCATCAAGCCCGAAGTATCACGGTCAAGTCGGTGTACTACATGCGCCTGGCAGTTCTGGCGAGTCTTATGAAAATAATCATCAAGTACCGTTTTCACATTCAAAGTAGAATGACCAGCTGCCATACTCAATATACCGATGTTTTTCTCGACAACAATCAGATATCTGTCTTCATAAACAATCTTAAGGTATCTGCTTTTAAATACCTCCTGATTCTTCTTTGTCTTGCTCACACTCACCTTCATACCCGGCTTCAGGGCATAATCAAACTGGGTAATGGTTTTGCCATTTACCTTGATTCCCCTACCCTGCAGAGTCTGCTTCACCTTAGTCTTGCTAGGTCCCTTCACATTCTCCATCAGCCATTCCAGTAACGGAGCAGGCTTTTCTACCTTGTAATGCTCATATTCATTAGGGTTTCCGTAGCCATAAGCATTATTGGTATGCTTATTAAAATTTCCTTTTCTATTTTGCTGTCTCATATTGTTATCGATATCATTTTCTTAACATGAAAAACACAGAATCAATGCTGCATTTTCTCCGTTTCAGCCTACAAAAGTAAGACTTTTCTGCAAAATAACAAAAAGCCACCATGTTTTTAACTAAAAATTAGTAACTTTTGCCAATAAATCATTGTGTTTCAAATATTTTTTTGTAATTTTGCAGCTGAATAACAGAAATTGCAATGACGCAAAGAGAAGATAAAGAAAGAAACAAAACTGCCCGAGAATGTCTCGGAAAGTTTTTCTACGACCTTGCCAAGACATGTTTCTTGGTCATGGTTGCAGGTAATGCCGTCACGATATATTCTGATGGCGAATTAAAAATCTTCAATATTACCAGTATAATTATTGGTTTATTCCTTACTTGGCTTTTTGCATATATTGCTAATAAGGTATTAATAAAAAAATAAAATTATGGGAGAAGGTTTAACAATTATATTTTCCATTATATTGGTACCTGCACTGGGGTTTGCCATTTGGCTTCGCACTCCGCAGGGTGAGCGTTTCTTGAAAAGTCTAGACTAACAACTCGATTCTTTCAAGGCATTAATAGTAGTAAAAAAAACAAAAAATAAAAGTACAGAATAATAAAAAGGAATGATTACAGTACAAAATCTTGCGATCCAATTCGGAAAGAGAGTGCTTTACAAGGATGTAAACCTCAAGTTCACTCATGGTAATATTTATGGTATCATCGGTGCTAACGGTGCCGGAAAATCTACTTTCCTCCGCGCTATCAGCGGCGACCTTGAACCAAACAAGGGTACAGTAGAAATGGGGCCAGGCGAGCGACTTTCTGTCTTGGAACAGGACCACTTCAAATATGACGATTTCCGCGTGATGGATACCGTTCTGATGGGCCATCAGCCATTATGGGAAAACATGAAGGAGCGCGAGCGCCTCTATGCTAAGCCAGAGATGACAGAAGAAGATGGTAACCTCGCTGCTGAGTTGGAGCTCAAGTTTGCAGAAATGAATGGTTGGGAGGCAGAAAGCAATGCCGCACAACTTCTGCAGAACCTCGGCGTAAAGGAAGACCGCCACGACAAACTCGTTGGAGAACTCTCTAATACAGAGAAGGTGCGCGTGATGCTGGCAAAGGCACTCTTCGGCAACCCAGACAACCTCCTTCTCGATGAGCCTACCAACGACCTCGACCTCGACACAGTTGAGTGGTTGGAAGACTATCTCAGCAACATTGAGCAGACCGTACTCGTAGTATCTCACGACCGTCACTTCCTCGATGCTGTAAGTACCCAGACCGTAGATATCGACTTCGGTAAGATTACGATGTTTGCAGGTAACTACTCTTTCTGGTATGAGAGTTCTCAGTTGGCTCTCCGCCAGGCTCAGAACCAGAAGATGAAGGCTGAAGAGAAGAAGAAGCAGTTGGAAGAATTCATCCGCCGATTCTCAGCTAACGTTGCTAAGAGTAAGCAGACTACATCCCGCAAGAAGATGCTGGAGAAGCTGAACGTCGAAGAAATCCGTCCATCAAGCCGTAAATACCCAGGCATCATCTTCCAGATGGACCGTGAGCCAGGTAACCAGATTCTGGAGGTAGAGGGACTGAAAGCATGCGACGAAGACGGAACAGTGCTCTTCGACAATGTAAACTTCAACATAGAAAAGGGCGAGAAGGTAGTATTCCTCTCTCACAACCCTAAGGCGATGACCGCACTCTTCGAAATCATCAACGGCAACCGAAAGGCTGACGCAGGTGACTACAAGTGGGGTGTTACTATCACAACAGCTTATCTCCCACTCGATAATACAGAATTCTTCCAGAGCGACAAGAACCTGGTAGACTGGTTGAGCCAGTATGGTCCAGGTAACGAAGTTGCCATGAAGGGCTACCTCGGAAGAATGCTCTTCAGCGGCGAAGAAGTACTGAAGAAGGTAAATGTCCTCTCCGGAGGTGAGAAGATGAGATGTATGATTGCACGCATGCAGTTGCAGAATGCCAACTGCCTGATTCTTGATACACCAACCAACCACTTGGACCTGGAGAGTATTCAGGCATTCAACAACAACCTGGTAGGTTTCAAGGGCAATATCCTCTTCTCTAGCCACGACCACGAATTCATCAACACCGTGGCAAACCGTATCATCGAGCTCACTCCATCAGGCACCATCGACAAGCTCATGTCTTATGATGAGTATATCTACGATGAAGCTATCAAGGAGCAGAAGGCTAAGATGTACGGATTCTAAACAGAAAGTTATTCTGCTGTTTTAAACAGCAACCACAAATTATCTTATAATTTAATAGTGCCAATTCGATGAGAATCGGGTTGGCACACTTTTTGTCAAACAACCAATAACAAGAATTATCATGTTTAAAAAATTTAAGACTATGTCAAAAGAAAAAGAAATCAATATAGAGGACGGAAACGTTCAGGAGACTGTTCAGAATGAAAATAATGAGCAGACAACTCAAAATGAAAATACTGAGGAAAATCAGAATACTGACAACAAGGCAGAAGAAGGTGACAACAATACAGACGCTGCTGACAAGAAGGCAGAAGAGATTGATCCTTTAACAAAAGCACAGCAAGAGGTAGAGGAACTCAAGAAACAGTTGCTCTATAAGACTGCTGAGTTTGAGAATTACCGCAAGCGTACCCTCAAAGAGAAAGCAGAACTGATTTTGAATGGCGGCGAGAAGACTGTAGCTGCTATTCTGCCTATTCTCGACGACTTTGAGCGTGCCATCGCTGACAAGAGCGAAGACCCTAAGGCTATCAAGGAAGGTGTCCAGATGATTTTCAACAAGTTCGTAAAGACACTCGAAGGTCTTGGCGTAAAGAAGATTGAAACCAACGACAAGGATTTCGATGTAGATTTCCACGAGGCTATTGCTATGGTTCCGGGAATGGGCGATGACAAGAAGGGAAAGATCATTGACTGCGTCCAGACAGGTTATACGATGAACGACAAGGTGATTCGCCATGCCAAGGTAGCTGTAGGTCAGTAAGAAAGAAATATCAAGAATTATTTTTCAAAATCCAGAACATTCCATTAGAATTCTGTAAGAAAATTCAATATTTGAAATAAGCAAATGGCTAAGAGAGACTATTATGAGGTGCTGGGCGTAGACAAGTCGGCATCAGAAGACGAAATAAAGAAGGCGTATCGAAAGATAGCCATCAAGTATCATCCAGACCGCAACCCTGGCAACAAAGAGGCGGAAGAGAAATTCAAGGAAGCTGCCGAAGCTTACGAAGTTCTCCACGATGCCCAGAAGCGCCAACAGTATGACCAGTTTGGTTTCGACGGCCCACAAGGTGGATTCGGCGGATTTGGCGGTGGTGCCAGCATGGACATGAACGACATCTTCTCTATGTTTGGAGATATCTTTGGCGGACACGGCGGTTTCAGCGGCTTTGGTGGCGGCGGTTTCGGTGGCGGCTCACAGAAGCGGGTTTACCAGGGTGGCGACCTTCGCGTAAGAGTAAAACTGACTCTTCAGGAAGCAGCAACAGGTGTTACCAAACGCTTCAAGATTCGCAAGGATGTAACTTGCTCTGCATGTCACGGAACAGGTTGCGAAGGTGGTGCCCAGCCAGAAACATGTCCGGAATGTCACGGAAGCGGCTATGTCTTAAAAACGGTGCGCAGTATGTTCGGCATGATGCAAACTCAGGCTGCCTGTACAAAGTGTGGCGGTGAGGGAACTATCATCAAGAACAAATGTAAGGAATGCGGTGGCGACGGAATCGTGAAGGGCGAGGAACTCGTAGAAATCAATATCCCTGCAGGTGTCGACAACGATATGGTTGTTACCGTTGAAGGAAAGGGTAACCAAGGCAAGCACAATGGTCTCTACGGAAACCTACAGGTAATGGTAAGCGTAGAAAAGAACGATGATTTCGAGCGTGTTGGTCAGGACTTATACCATAATCTTGTTCTTGACTTTGCAACTGCCACTTTGGGTGGCGAGGTAGAAGTCCCTACCTTGGATGGCAAGACGAAGATCAAAATAGAACCTGGCACACAACCTGGCAAACAGATCCGTTTGCGTGGCAAAGGTATGCCGGCTATTAAGGGATATGGTTATGGCCGTGGTGATATTATCGTCAATATTACCGTTTTCATCCCTACCTCTCTGACCAAAGAAGAAAAGGATCTTGTTGTGAAATTCAAGGAATGCGATAATTTCAAAGCAGATAATGCAGAGAAGAAATCTCTCTTTGAAAGTTTCAAGAATCTCTTTAAAAAATAAACAGTAAAGAGCAATCCCCGAAGAGGGCGAACTATCTTCGAAAGAACGGTTCGCTCTTTTCGGGGATTATCTGTATATATAATAAGGTATAACATATAACATGAATTATCAAGAAACTGTTGAATATCTTTTCACCAGCACGCCGGTTTTTGAAAAGATTGGAGCCAAGGCATACAAACCTGGGCTTGATACGATGTATAAAATGGATGAACACTTCGGACATCCTCATAACCAATATAAATGTATCCACATTGCAGGAACCAACGGAAAAGGTTCATCATCCCATACCCTTGCTGCAATCCTGCAGAGCCAGGGCTATAAGGTCGGCCTGTTCACATCTCCACATCTTGTAGATTTCAGAGAACGCATTCGCGTAAATGGTGAAATGGTAAGCGAAGAGTATGTAATCGACTTTGTAGAAAACAACCGGAAATTCTTCGAACCGCTACATCCTTCGTTCTTTGAACTGACCACCATGATGGCATTTCAGTATTTTGCAGAACAAAAGGTAGACTTTGCCGTCATCGAAGTTGGATTGGGAGGAAGACTGGATAGTACCAACATCATCACTCCTATCCTATCCGTTATCACGAACATCAGTTTTGACCACACCCAATTCCTCGGGAATACACTCAGCGAGATTGCAGGCGAAAAGGCGGGTATCATCAAGCCACAGATTCCTGTCGTTATTGGCGAATGGAACGAAGAGACCCAACCTGTATTCATCAAGAAAGCCCATGAGCAGAATTCTCCTATCCATTTTGCACATGCAACTGACGCAGACATGAACTTCGAACTGAAAGGCAACTATCAGAAAAAGAACTACTGCACCATATCCACAGCCGTAGAATGCCTGAAAGAAGAAGGAATAGAAATCAAAGATGAAAGCATAAAGAACGGCTTCGAACATGTATGCGAGCTGACAGGCTTACGTGGCAGATGGGAAAAACTCAACGAGCACCCTCTCACCATCTGTGATACAGGACATAACCTTGCCGGATGGGAGTATCTGGAACCTCAGATTGCATCCGTCAAAGCCGATACGAAACATATTGTCTTCGGAATGGTTGACGACAAAGATGTAGAGCATGTAATGGGACTATTAGAAAAGTTGCCAAAAGAAAGCACGATTTTCTATTGGACACAGCCATCAACCAAAAGAGCGATTCCTGTAGACAAATTATACGGATACGCGCAAAAGCACAGCTTAAACGGAACATGCTATCAAACTATCGCACAGGCATTTAACAAAGCAAAAGCAAACGCAAAAAAAGAAGATTTTATCTTTATTGGCGGATCAAGTTACGTCGTTGCCGATTTGCTATCAGAATCGTTTTAGGATTTTTTAAATCAAAAAGTTCATAAAATATTTGTAATACTCATTTTTTTTTAGTTACTTTGCAGTACATTACTTAAACCAGAGTAAGGTAACTAAAAAAAGTGAGATATTATGAATACAGAACCAGCAAATAAGTGTGGTTTGAAAAGAGAAGATTTTCAGACCACAGTGAATGGCAAGAAGACTGATCTCTTCGTGTTAAGAAACAAGCAAGGCAACGAAGTTGCAGTGACTAACTATGGTGGAGCAGTCGTAGCCATCATGATGCCTGACAAGGATGGCAACTATGCCAACCTCATCCAAGGCCATGACAACATACAGGACGTCATCAATTCACCAGAGCCATTCTTGAGTGTGCTCATCGGTCGTTATGGCAACCGTATTAAAGAAGGCAAGTTCATACTTCACGGCAAGGAGTATCACTTGGCATGCAACGATGGTCCCAACCACCTGCATGGTGGACCTACAGGTTTCCATACCAAAGTTTGGGATGCAACCCGCATGAGTGATAGCGCTGTCGTATTGAAATACACAAGCCCTTATGGTGAAGAAGGCTTCACTGGTGAGTTGACAGTTTGGGTAGCTTACACATTGACCGACGACAATGAGTTCGTTATCAAGTATCAGGCTACAACCAACAAGACAACCATCTGCAACCTGACACATCACGCTTTCTTCTCAATCCAGGGTATTGCTAATCCTACCCCAACAGTTGACAATATCATCTGTGAGGTGAACGCAAACTACTATCTCCCTATCGATGAGTATTCTATCCCTACAGGTGAGATTTTGAAGGTTGAGGGCACACCATTCGATTTCCGTACACCAAAGCCAATTGGTCAGGACATCAATGCAGACAACGAGCAGATCAAGAATGGTCAGGGCTATGACCACAACTATGTATTGAACAAGACAGAAGAAGGTGAGTTGAGTTTCGCTGCACGTATAAAAGACCCTGTAAGCTGCCGTACCATGGAGGTTTATACCACAGAACCAGGTTTGCAAATGTACACAGGTAATTTCCTTGCAGGTATCTCAGGACAGTTTGGTGCAACATTCCCACGTCGCAGTGCAGTCTGCTTCGAGGCACAGAAGTTCCCAGACACTCCAAATCACACCTATTTCCCAAGTTGCAGATTAAATCCGGGTGAAACATACACCCAGAAGACAATCTATAAGTTTGGAATTGACAAATAAATCAGAATAAATCATGGAGCAGGTACTCTCTAAACAGCACTTGCTCCATTTTCGCGCTTGAATGACAAAACTCATCCAGCGCGACAACAATCTTAAAGAGAAGTCTTAACGTCTCTATAGAAGAAACAACCTCTTAGAAGAAAAGAGTAGCAACCTCTTTACAATAAAAGAGAATCAATAACCTCTTCAAAAAGAGTATAAACAAGCTTTTCGCAAATAATAATAACAAATAACAATATCAACTATCAAAAAAATGGAAAACCAAAGTAAAAATGGCAATATCATCGCTATTATCACGATGATGTTCCTCTACGCCATGATTTCGTTCGTAACGAATTTGGCTGCTCCTATCGGAGTTATTTGGAAAAATGTATTCGCTGACAGCGGAAGTGCTAACATGATCGGTATGTTGGGTAACGCCATGAACTTCTTGGCTTACCTCTTCATGGGTATCCCTGCAGGTAAGTTGCTCACCAAAATCGGTTACAAGAAGACCGCCCTCACCGGTATCGCTACCGGATTCGTAGGCGTGCTCATCCAGTTCCTTTCAGGTAAGTTCGGTGCCGACATCTCAGGCTTCGCCGTTTACCTCTTCGGTGCGTTCATCTCAGGTTTCGCAGTTTGTATTTTGAATACTGTTGTAAACCCAATGTTGAACCTCATCGGTGGTGGTGGTAACCGCGGTAACCAGTTGAACCTCATCGGTGGTACATTGAACAGTTTATCCGGAACTTTAACCCCAATGCTCGTAGGTGCACTTATCGGTACTGTTACTGCTAATACCAAAATGGTAGATGTGAACCTCGTGCTTTACATTGCCCTTGCCGTATTCGCAGCAGCATTCGTTATCTTGAACTTCATCCCTATCCAGGATCCAGAGATGGGTAAGACTACAGACAAGACTGTATTCGAGCATTCACCATGGGCTTTCCGCCACTTCAACCTCGGCGTTATCGCAATCTTCGTTTATGTAGGTGTTGAGGTAGGCATTCCTGGAACATTGAACTTCTACATTTCTGATACAACAGCAAATGGTGGTGGTTTCATCAATGGTACAGCCTTGGCAAATGCAGCAGCTATCGGTGGTTTCGTTGCAGGTACATACTGGCTTCTGATGCTGGTTGGTCGTCTTTGCTCCAGTTTTATTGCTGACAAGGTATCTAGCCGCATGATGATGATGATTGCCAATGGTGCAGGTATGATCTTTATCGTCCTCGCCGTACTTCTCGGCAAGTCTACAACAGTAGAAATGCCTGTATTTACAGGTACATCATTCCAGATGGTAACAGTGCCTATCGCTGCCATGTTCCTGGTACTCTGCGGTCTCTGCACTTCTATCATGTGGTCTTCTATCTTCAACCTCGCTACCGAGGGTCTTGGCAAGTATACAGCCCAGGCTTCTGGTATCTTCATGATGATGGTAGTAGGTGGCGGATTGATGCCATTGGTACAGAACTTCATCGCAGACAACGCTGGCTATATGGCTAGTTACATTGTGCCTCTCATCTGTATGGCATACATGTTCTTCTATGCTGTAGCTGGTTGCAAGAACATCAACAAGGATATTCCTGTTGATTAATAACACGAAATAAATTAGCCCTAAGGCATATATAGTCTTAGGGCTAAATCATATAATCAAATCTTTAGTAACAACACAACAAAAACTTAACTAATTATGGATATTGAAAAAGTAAGAAGCCGATTCATCAAGCATTTCGATGGTAAAACAGGTAACATCTACATGTCACCAGGTCGTATTAACTTGATTGGTGAGCATACCGATTATAATGGTGGATTTGTTTTCCCAGGTGCAGTAGATAAGGGTATCATGGCAGAAATCCGTCCTAACGGAACAGATACCGTCATGCTCTACTCTATCGACTTGAAGGACCGTGTAGAATTCAAGGTTAATGATCCTGAAGGTCCTCGCGCTTCATGGGCACGTTACATCTATGGTGTTTGCCAGGAGATGAAGGCATTGGGCGTTGACGTAAAGGGTTTCAATGCAGCATTCTATGGTGATGTGCCTCTCGGTGCTGGTATGTCTTCATCTGCTGCTCTTGAAAGCTGTTTTGCTTTTGCTTTGAACGACCTCTTTGGTGACAACAAGGTTTCTAAATGGGATCTCGTTCTCGCAGGCCAGGCTACTGAGCACAAGTATGTAGGTGTTAACTGCGGTATCATGGACCAGTTTGCTTCTGTTTTCGGCAAGGAAGGTAAGTTGATGCGCCTCGATTGCAACAGCCGCGAATTTGAATACTTCCCATTCGAGCCTAAGGGCTATAAACTCTGCCTGGTAAACTCTAAGGTAAAGCACGAGTTGGCAGGTTCTCCATACAACGACCGTCGCAACTCTTGCGAAAATGTTGTTAAGCACATTGCAGCAAAGCACCCAGAAGCTAAGTTCGAAACTCTCCGTGATTGCACATGGGAACAGTTGGAAGAGGTTCGCGCTGAGGTAGGCGAAGAGGATTACAGCCGCGCTCACTTCGTATTGGGCGAGAAGGACCGCGTATTGGCTGTCTGCGATGCTCTTGAGAAAGGCGACTACGAGACAGTAGGTCAGAAGATGTACGAGACTCACTACGGCTTGAGCAAGGAATACGAGGTAAGCTGCGAGGAACTCGACTTCTTAAACGATGTTGCTAAGGAGAACGGTGTTACTGGTAGCCGTATCATGGGAGGTGGCTTCGGTGGCTGCACCATCAACCTGGTAAAGGACGATATCTACGACAAGTTCGTTGAGGACGTGACAGCTAAGTTCACAGCTAAATATGGTCACGCTCCAGAGATTTACCCTGTAATCATCTCTGAGGGTTCTCACAAGGTTTGCTAATATATACATTATATATAATATAAGGAACTGCAGTTAGTATTTGCTAACTGCAGTTTTTTTTTGTCCCAAATAAGACAAAAACAGGCGTTTTCATACAAATAGTGTTAAAAAGACACTTTAGAAGAAAAAAAGTTAGGGAAAACGCTTGCAGATTCGAAATAAAATTGTAATTTTACACCCAAAATGAATAGACAATAAAAAACAGCCTAAAAATGAGTACATTTAAGACCCTATTTATGGGAGTTGGTTTTGCGGCTATCGCTACCCTCTCAGCTTGTTCATCAAGCAGCAATGCAAGTCTCACACAATCTGGTTTGAATCCAGCAGATTTCGATTCAACAGTATTGGGCAAGAAGACTGAGTTAGTAACTCTCAAGAATGCAAACGGCATGGAAGTTTGCCTCACCAATTATGGTGGACGTGTCGTTTCTATTTCCGTTCCAGACAAGGACGGAAAGCCAACAGATGTGGTTCTTGGTTACGATAATATCCATCAGTATGCTGACACCCTTAACTCTCCTTCAGATTATGGTTCTTCTGTAGGACGTTATGCCAACCGTATCAAGGATGCTAAACTTTCACTTGCTGGTTCAACATACCAGTTGAAGGCAAATGATAATGGCAACTGCCTGCATGGTGGTGGTGCTACAGGATGGTTGAACCAGGTTTACGACATTACAGAGAAGAACGACTCATCCGTTACCTTCACTATCAATGCGAAGGATGGCGAGAATGGTTTCCCTGGCAACGTAACAGCAACAGCTAAATATACAGTCAAGAGTGACAATACACTCGACATCGAGTTTGGCGCTACAACAGACAAAGAGACCGTTGTCAATATGACCAACCACAGTTACTTCAACTTGAATGGCGATCCATCTAAGGAAGGTTTCAATCAGGTAATGTACATCAATGCAGATAAGTTCACTCCTGCAGATTCACTTTACATCCCAACTGGTGAAATCAAGAGTGTCGATGGAACCCCTATGGATTTCCGTAAACCTGCAGAAATCGGCAAGAAGGTTGATTATAACTTTGATCAGATTAAGAATGCCACAGGTTACGACCACAACTGGTGTTTGAACACATATAAGAATGGTAAGGGCGATGACAAAACAGTTTGCGCAAGCCTCTACTCACCAAAGAGCGGTATCCTTCTTGAAGTATTTACCAACGAGCCAGGCATTCAGGTTTACACCGGTAACTTCCAAGGCACAGGTATTGCCTGCAAGCATGGCATCAAGTATCCTAAACACGTAAGCGTTTGCTTCGAGAGCCAGAAATATCCTGATTCTCCAACCAAGATTGCTCAGGGTGTAAAGGATTGGACAGATGCCACATTGAAGCCAGGAGAGAAATACTATTCTCACCTCGCTTACAAATTCAGCGTTAAAAAGTAAGCTTAAGTTAGTTTAAAAGTTAGCGAACCGGCGGATAAAGTCCGCCGGAACAGCAAACATCCAACAAGAAGTTTTTGCAATGAAAAAAAAACGAAATGTGCTGGATAAGAAACTAACATAATAAGCATCCAATAAAAGAAAAGAATAAACAAATAATAATAAACAAACAATCTTATAGTAATTATGAATTGGAATTCAACAGAATTCGTATGGCTTGATTGGGCTATACTCGCCATTGGTGTAATCGGCGTAATTTGGGCTGTCTGGCACGCAATCGTGAAAGACAGAAAGGCTCAGAAAGGTGAAGACTCTTCTGCCTACCTCTTCGGTAAGGGTGAGCCATGGTATGTAATCGGTATGGCTATCTTTGCTGCCAACATTGGTTCTGAGCACCTCGTTGGTTTGGCTGGTACAGGTGCCAAGAGTGGTGTCGGTATGGCACACTGGGAGATGCAGGGTTGGATGATCCTCATCCTCGGTTGGTTGTTCGTACCTTTCTATCAGTTGCTCATCAACAAGATGGGTAAGATCATCACCATGCCAGACTTCCTGAAGTTCCGCTATACCCAGCGCACAGGTTCATGGCTCTCAATCATCACCCTCGTAGCTTACATCCTTACTAAGGTGAGCGTTACAGCCCTTACAGGTGGTATATTCTTCGAATATCTTTGGGGCTTGAACTTTTGGGTTGGCGCCATCGGCTTGATTATCCTCACCACCATCTTCACCGTATTCGGTGGAATGAAGGGCGTGATGACATTGTCAACCATCCAGACTCCTATCCTCGTCATCGGTTCTTTCCTCGTACTCTTCCTCGGTCTCTCTACCCTCGGCGGTGGCAGCATCTCTGCCGGTTGGGCCGACATGATGGATTACTGCGGCAAGTTGAACAACGGCTACGGTACAACTCACATGTTCCACTGGGAGGCAGGTGACTCTATGTATCAGGAGTATCCTGGTTTCGTAGTATTCATCGGTGCAACCATCATCGGTTTCTGGTACTGGTGTACTGACCAGCACATCGTTCAGCGTGTATTGGGACAGGTTCCAGGCGAGAGTAACGTAGAGGTTATGAAGCGTGCCCGCCGCGGTACTATCGCAGCCGGTTTCTTCAAGGTACTCCCTTGCTTCATGTTCCTCATCCCAGGTATGATCGCAGCAGCTTTGGCTCAGAAGGGTGCTATCCAGATGAACGAGACTGATGCAGCCTTCGCCATCATGGTAAAGACCGTTCTTCCTGCAGGTATCAAGGGTATCGTAACCATCGGTTTCATCTGCGCACTCGTTGCTTCATTGGCAGCATTCTTCAATAGCTGTGCTACCCTCTTCACCGAGGACTTCTACAAGCCATTGAAGAAGGGCATGTCTGAGGCTCACTACGTACTCGTTGGCCGTATCGCTACCGTAGTAGTTGTAGTTCTCGGTTTCGCATGGTTGCCAATCATGATGAAGATGGATACATTGTACAACTATCTCCAGGGTATCCAGTCACTTCTGGCTCCAGCCATGGTAGCCGTATTTGCAATGGGTATCTTCTTCAAGAAGATTACTCCAAAGGCAGGTGAATACACCATGATTACCGGTTTCCTTATCGGTATGCTCCGCCTTGTTACCAATGTGATTACCGATACTGGTAAGGCAACAATGGATGGTGCATTCTGGGATTACACCGCATGGTTCTGGCAGACCAACTGGCTCGTATTCGAGTGCTGGTTGCTCGTATTCCTCATCATCTTCATGGTAGTAGTGAGCTGCTTCACTCCAGCCCCAAGCAAGGAGCAGGTAGAGGCAATCACCTTCACATCAGACTTCAAGAAGTCTATCCGTGAGAGTTGGGGTGCCTTCGATATTATCGGTACCCTCGTAGTAATCGGCCTCTGCGCAGCATTCTACGCATACTTCTGGTAAAATATTATTCACGTCAGGAGTAAGAAGTGAGGAGTCTGGAATTTTCTCAAAGATCAGACAAAACTGTTTCTGTTGAAAAAATCCGCGATCCTTTCTTCTCCTTCTTACTCCTTGATTTTCCTCTCGAAGCTGCTCTATGAAGAGCAAGCAAAAGAACACAACTATACATACATTGAATCATTACATCAAAACAGCAGAAAGACCATGACCCAATTTTATAATGAATACTCCAAAGTATTAGTATCCGTGGATTGTATCATTTTCGGTTTCGACGGTAGTAACCTCCAGGTACTGATAGGCAAACGCAAGATGGACCCGGGAAGAGGCGAATGGTCACTCTATGGTGGTTTCGTTGGCGCAACAGAAAATCTCGAAGATGCAGCTAACAGAGTCATCCTGGAACTTACTGGAATGAAAAACCTCTATATAAGACAAGTAGGAGCTTTCGGCCGCATCGACCGTGACCCAGGTGAGCGAGTTATCTCTATCGCCTATTGCACTCTCATCAATGTGAAAGACTATGATGACAGCCTCCGTGTAGAACACGGATTGGAATGGGTTAGTCTGAACGAACTACCAGAACTTTACTCAGACCACAAACTCATGATCCGCAACGCTATCGCACAGATACGCCGCCGCATCAATCATGAGCCATTAAGCTTCAAACTCCTCCCAGACCTCTTTACGCTGACACAGCTTCAGCACGTATTCGAGGCAGTAATAGGCGAAGAGATTGATAAGCGCAACTTCCGCAAACGTGTGAAGGATATCGACTTCATCGAGAAAACAGAACTCATAGATAAAGTCAACTCGAAACGAGGCGCCGCCCTCTACCGCTTCAACAAAAAAGCATACGAGGAAGACCCATCGTTCAACTTGAAATAGAATAAACAACTTAAAACAAAAGATATTATGTTAGAAGAATTAAAAGAAAAAGTGTTCAAGGCAAACCTTGATCTCGTTAAGCACAACCTCGTGCTCTTTACATGGGGTAATGTGAGTGGCATCGACCGCGAGAAAGGTCTGGTTGTCATCAAGCCATCAGGCGTCGATTATGACACCATGAAGGCTAGCGATATGGTAGTGGTAGACTTGGAAACAGGTAAGGTAGTAGAAGGCGATCTGAATCCATCATCTGATACACCAACCCACTTGGTTCTCTACCGCGCATTCCCAGAGTTGGGTGGCGTAGTTCATACTCACTCTACTTATGCTACCGCTTGGGCACAGGCTGGCTTGGACATCCCTAACATTGGTACAACTCATGCTGATTACTTCCACGATTGCATCCCTTGCACAGATGCGATGACAGAGGATATGATGGCAGAATATGAGCACAACACAGGTGTTGTCATCGTTGACCGTTTCAAGAAAGATAACATCAACCCAGTTCATACTCCTGGCGTATTGGTTAAGAACCATGGTCCTTTTACATGGGGTAAGGATGCTGACCAGGCTGTTTATCACGCAGTAGTAGCTGAACAGGTGGCCAAGATGGCTTTCATCTCATTCTCAGTTAATCCAAATACCACCATGAACCCATTGCTCGTAGAGAAGCACTTCAACCGCAAGCACGGCCCTAACGCTTACTACGGACAGAAAAAGCACTAATTAAAGGGTATCTCAAATAAAGATATTAAATCACATTAACAATAACAATTAATAAAACAAACAATCATGATTAAAGCATTTGAAAATTTAGAGGTATGGTTTGTAACTGGTGCACAGCTTCTTTACGGAGGCGAAACAGTTAAGATAGTTGATGGTCACTCAAAGGACATGGTAGATGGTCTGAACAACAGTGGCATCATCCCAATCAAGGTAGTTTACAAGGGCACAGCTAACTCTTCTGCAGAAGTAGAGGCTGTCATGAAGGCTGCCAACAACGATGAGAAGTGCGTAGGTATCATCACATGGATGCACACCTTCTCTCCAGCTAAGATGTGGATTAAGGGCTTGCAGGCTCTCGAGAAGCCTCTCCTCCACTTCCACACTCAGTACAATGCAGAACTCCCTTGGGATTCTATCGATATGGATTTCATGAACCTCAACCAGTCAGCCCACGGCGACATCGAGTTCGGTCATATCTGCACCCGTATGCGCATCCCTAGAAAGGTAGTTGTAGGTTACTGGAAGAGCGAAGAGGCTCAGAAGCAGATTGCAACATGGGCTCGCGTAGCTGCAGGTGTTGCTGATGCTCACAACGTACGCTGCTTGATGTTCGGTATGAACATGAACAACGTTGCCGTAACAGATGGCGACCGCGTAGAGTTCGAACAGCGCTTGGGTTACCATGTAGATTACTACCCAGTATCTTCACTCATGGAGTACTACAAGAAGGTAACTGATGCAGAAGCTGATGCTCTCGTTGAGGAGTACAAGAAGGAGTATACCATCAAGATCGATGAGTCTGGCGAGGAAGTATATTGGGAGAAGGTGAAGAACGCAGCTAAGGCTGAGATCGCTCTCCGTCGCGTATTGAAGGATGAGAACGCAGTAGCATTCACAACCAACTTTGATGACCTCGGTGATGCAAACATCGACGATCCAAACTTCTGCGGTTTCGACCAGATTCCTGGTTTGGCTTCACAGCGCCTGATGGCAGAGGGTTATGGTTTCGGTGCAGAGGGTGACTGGAAGACAGCTTGCCTCTACCGCACACTCTGGGTAATGAACCAGGGCTTGGAGAAGGGTTGCTCATTCCTCGAGGACTACACACTCAACTTCGCTGCCGACCGCACATCTAGCCTCCAGAGCCACATGCTCGAGGTTTGCCCATTGATTGCAACAGACAAGCCAAAGCTCGAGGTTCACTTCCTCGGCATCGGTATCCGCAAGCAGCAGACTGCCCGTTTGGTATTCACATCTAAGACAGGTAAGGGTGTTAAGGCAACTGTAGTTGACCTCGGCAACCGTTTCCGTCTCATCGCAAGTGAGGTAGAGTGCATCGAGCCAAAGGCAATGCCTAAGCTCCCTGTAGCTTCAGCTCTCTGGGTTCCACAGCCAACCTTCGAGATTGGTGCAGGTGCTTGGATCCTCGCTGGTGGTACTCACCACAGTGCATTCTCTTACGATATCACTGCAGAGTACTGGGAAGACTTCTGCGAGATTCTCGGTATTGAGTTCGTCAACATCGACAAGAACACAACTATCAGCAGCTTCAAGCAGCAGCTCCGCAACAACGAGATTTATTACATGCTCAACAAGGCATTGCGATAATTAAAGTAAAGAGTGAAGAACAAAGGGCTAAAAAGTAATGAAATTCAATACTTTACCCTTTGTTCTTTACATTAAACATTTAAAAGAAATGAGCGCAAAAACTATTATAGAATCAGGTAAGGCCATTCTCGGTATCGAGTTTGGCTCTACCCGAATCAAGGCTGTCTTGATCGACACCGACAACAACCCTATCGCACAGGGTAGCTTTGAGTGGGAAAACCAGTTGGTTGATGGTCTCTGGACTTACAGCATCGACACAATCTGGAAAGGTTTGCAGGATTGTTATGCCGACCTCCGCAAGAACGTGAAGGCTGAGTACGACTGCGAAATCAAGCAGTTAGCTGCCATCGGTATTTCTGCGATGATGCACGGCTACATGGCTTTCGGTAAGGATGAGAACATTCTCGTTCCTTTCCGCACATGGCGTAACACCAATACAGCCAAGGCTGCAGCTGAACTTTCAGAGCTCTTCCACTTCAACATCCCATTGCGTTGGAGTATCTCTCACGTATATCAGGCTATCCTGAATGGTGAGGACCACATCAACAAGATTGACTTCCTTACCACTCTTGCCGGTTATATCCACTGGCAGCTCACAGGCAAGAAGGTTTTGGGCGTAGGCGATGCATCAGGTATGCTCCCTATCGACTCTAACACCAACAACTACGATGCAGAGATGGTAGCTAAGTTCGATAAGCTCATCGAGCCTAAGAACCTGGGCTGGAAGATTCTCGACATTCTCCCTGAGGTACTGAACGCAGGCGAAGATGCTGGCGTATTGACCGAGGAAGGTGCAAAGAAGCTCGACCCATCAGGCACACTCCAGGCAGGCACCCCACTCTGTCCTCCAGAAGGTGATGCAGGTACTGGTATGGTAGCTACCAACGCTGTACGTCAGCGCACAGGTAACGTCAGTGCAGGTACATCTTCTTTCTCTATGATTGTATTGGAGAAAGCCTTGAGCCAACCTTACGAAGTCATTGATATGGTGACTACTCCAGACGGCAGCCCTGTAGCAATGGTTCACTGCAACAACTGTACTTCCGACCTCAATGCATGGGTAGGTTTGTTCAAGCAATATCAGGAGTTGCTCGGTGTTCCAGTAGATATGAACGAGGTATTCGGCAAGCTCTACAACCACGCTCTTGAAGGCGATGCTGATTGCGGAGGATTGATTGCTTACAACTATATCTCTGGTGAGCCTGTAACAGGTCTTGCAGAAGGTCGCCCTATGTTCGTACGTTCTGCCAACGACCACTTCAACCTTGCCAACTTCATGCGTGCCAACCTCTATGCTTCAGTAGCTGTATTGAAGATTGGTAACGATGTATTGTTCAAGGACGAGAAGGTACAGGTAGATCGCATCACAGGTCATGGCGGTTTGTTCAAGACCAAGGGTGTAGGTCAGCGCATCCTCGCTGCAGCCATAAACTCCCCTATCTCTGTCATGGAGACAGCAGGCGAAGGTGGTGCATGGGGTATCGCCCTGCTCGCAGGTTATCTCGTTAACAACGAAGAGAAGTTGAGTCTGGCAGATTATCTCGACAAGAAGGTATTTGCAGGCAATACTGGTGTAGAGATTGCACCTACTGCCGAAGATGTAGCCGGTTTTGATAAATATATTGAAACCTATAAGGCTGGTCTTGCTATCGAAAAGGCAGCAGTTGAGAACAAAAAGTAAATAAACGATAAATACGTTTGTGGGGATTCCTCCTCCACAAACGTATTATACTTAAAATCGACAACAATTAATAAGAACAATGATGAAGAAACTATTCGCTACCACATTGCTTTCAACAGCAGTTGCATTCTCAGCACAAGCTCAGGATGTAACAGGAACAATCCATGCCAACCAGGGAACACAGAAAATCAATAAGGAGATTTACGGCCAGTTTGCCGAGCATCTCGGAAGTTGTATCTATGGTGGTCTTTGGGTAGGTCCTGATTCTAAGATTCCTAATACTCAGGGTTACCGCAACGACGTGCTCCAAGCCCTCAAGGACCTGAAAGTGCCTGTATTAAGATGGCCTGGAGGATGCTTCGCTGACGAGTATCACTGGATGGATGGTATCGGTCCACGTGAGAAGCGACCAAAGATGCAGAACAACAACTGGGGTGGAACCATTGAGGACAACTCTTTCGGTACACACGAGTTTCTGAATCTCTGCGAGATGTTGGGTTGCGAGCCTTACATCAGCGGTAATGTGGGTTCCGGCACTGTTGAGGAATTGGCAAAGTGGGTGGAATATATGACCAGCGATGGAGATACTCCTATGGCAAAACTCCGCCGACAGAACGGCCGCGACAAGGCTTGGAAGGTAAAATACCTCGGTGTTGGTAACGAAAGTTGGGGCTGCGGTGGCAACATGCGTCCTGAGTATTATTCAGATCTCTTCCGCCGCTACTCTGTTTATTGCCGCAACTATGACGGGAACCAGCTCTATAAGATTGCATCTGGAGCGAGCGATTACGATTATAACTGGACAAAGGTATTGATGGACCGTATCGGCAACCGTGCCAACGCCATCTCTCTACATTATTATACAGTAACAGGCTGGACAGGCAGCAAGGGTTCTGCCACCAAGTTCAACAATGAGGATTACTACTGGACCATGGGCAAGGCGCTCGGCATAGAAGATGTCATCAAGAAGCACGAGGCTATCATGGACAAGGCTGATCCAAAGAAGCAGGTAGCCCTCCTCGTTGACGAATGGGGAACCTGGTGGGATGAGGAGCCTGGCACTATCAAGGGCCACCTCTATCAGCAGAACTGTATGCGCGATGCCTTCGTTGCTGCACTCTCGCTGAATGTATTCCACCGCCATACAGAGCGTGTGAAGATGACCAATATCGCACAGATTGTCAACGTACTCCAGTCAATGATTCTGACAGATACAAAGGGAACAGGTCACATGGTCCTGACTCCAACCTATCATGTATTCAACATGTACAAGGACTTCCAGGAGGCAACCTATCTCCCAATGGATGTAAAGTGCGACTCTATGGATGTTCGCGGCGATGATCACGCAAGAGATGGAAGAAAGATTCCATTGGTATCTACTTCAGCAGCCAAGAAGGCAGATGGAACCATTGTGGTTGCACTTGCCAATGTCAGTCTTGACAAGGCTCAGCAGGTAGAGTTTAATCTGGATGGTGCAGCTGCTCCAAAAACTGTAACAGGACAGATTCTTTCCTGCAACAAGGTGAGCGATTACAACGACTTTGCACACCCGGATGTAGTGAAGCCTGCAGTTTTTAAGGATGCAAAAGTAAAGAAAAACACCCTTAAGGTAAAAATTCCTGCAAAATCTATCGTAGTTTTGAAAATAAAATAGTATCTTTGAAGGCGAAAAAGGAAGTATCCTTCTTTTGAGTAGCCTTCAGAGCTAGAAAAACAAGAATATTTCAGCAGAAATAACAACAATAATTAATATAAAATTATGAACGACATTAAAGTAATGAATCATGCAGCTGATAACATCCGTATCTTGGCTGCTTCAATGGTAGAAAAGGCAAACTCAGGTCACCCAGGTGGTGCTATGGGTGGTTCTGATTTCATCAACGTACTCTTTGCTGAGTACTTGGTATATGATCCAGCAGACCCAACATGGACAGGTCGTGACCGTTTCTTCCTCGACCCAGGTCACATGAGCCCTATGCTCTATGCAGGTTTGGCTATGCGAGGTTTCTTCTCTATGGAAGACCTCAAGCAGTTCCGCCAGTGGGGTTCTGTAACTCCTGGTCACCCAGAGCTCGACCTTCAACGTGGTATCGAGAACTCATCTGGTCCTCTCGGTCAGGGTCATGCCCTCGCAGCTGGTGCAGCTGTTGCAGAGAAGTTCCTCGAGGCTCGTCTGGGTTCAACCATGATGCAGCACAAGATCTACGCATACATCTCTGATGGTGCTGTAGAGGAAGAGATTTCTCAGGGTGTTGGTCGTATCGCCGGTAACCTCGGTCTGAACAACCTCATCATGTTCTACGATTCTAACGACATCCAGCTCTCTACAGAGTGTGGCGTTGTAATGAACGAGGATACTGAGATGAAGTACAAGGCTTGGGGCTGGAATGTCATCAAGATCAACGGTAACGACGTAGCTCAGATTCGTGAGGCGCTCGATGCTGCCCAGAAGGAGCAGGACCGCCCTACCCTCATCATCGGTAAGACTGTAATGGGTAAGGGTGCCCTCCGCGCAGACGGAACAAGCTACGAGGCTTGCATCAATACTCACGGTGCTCCTCTCGGTGGCGACGCATACGTCAATACAATCAAGCACCTCGGTGGTGATCCTGAGAATGCATTCGTTATCTTCGACGATGTAAAGGAAATCTACGCTAAGCGTGCTGAGGAGTTGAAGAAAATCGTTGCAGAGCGCAAGGCTGCAGAGGCTGAGTGGCGCAAGGCTAACCCAGAGAAGGCTGCCCAGATGGATGAGTGGTTCAGCGGCAAGGCTCCTAAGGTAGACTGGAGCAAGGTTGAGCAGAAGGCTGGTTCAGCTACACGTGCAGCATCTGCTGCTTGTCTCGGTGTTTTGGCAGAGCAGGTTCCTAACATGATCTGTGCTTCTGCTGACCTTTCTAACTCTGATAAGACTGATGGCTTCCTGAAGAAGACCAAGAGCATCGTTCGCGGTGACTTCTCTGGTGCTTTCTTCCAGGCTGGTGTTGCAGAGTTGACTATGGCTGATATGTGTATCGGTATGATGCTCCATGGTGGTGTGGTTGCAGCAATGGGTACATTCTTCGTATTCTCTGATTATATGAAGCCAGCTGTACGTCTCGCAGCCCTGATGCAGGTTCCAGTGAAGTTCATCTGGACTCACGATGCATTCCGCGTTGGTGAGGATGGACCTACTCACGAGCCAGTTGAGCAGGAGGCACAGATTCGCCTCATGGAGAAGTTAAAGAACCACGCAGGTAAGGACAGCGTTCGCGTATTCCGTCCAGCTGATGCTGACGAAACTACAGTTTGCTGGAAGCTCGCTATGGAGAACGTTGAGACTCCTACAGCACTCATCTTCTCTCGTCAGGGCATCGCTAAGTTGCCAGAGGGTAATGATTACGAGCAGGCTGCTAAGGGTGCTTACATCGTAGCAGGCAGCGACGAGAATCCAGACGTTATCTTGGTAGCTAGCGGTTCTGAGGTTTCTACATTGGAGGCTGGTTGCGATGCTTTGCGTGCTGACGGCATCAAGGTTCGCGTGGTAAGTGCTCCATCAGAGGGCTTGTTCCGTGGTCAGAGCAAGGAATATCAGGAGAGCGTATTGCCAAAGAACGCTAAGATCTTCGGTATGACAGCTGGTCTTCCTGTAACACTCCAGGGTCTCGTAGGCGCTAATGGTAAGGTTTGGGGTATGGAGAGCTTCGGTTTCTCAGCTCCTTACAAGGTACTTGATGAGAAGCTCGGTTACACAGGCGAGAACGTTTACAAGCAGGTAAAGGCTTTCTTGGCTGAAGCTTAATTAGTTTGATAAGTTAGGAGTTAGAAGTTTGGTATCAGTTTTTGTCATCAGGCAATCATCTGGTTTATAGCATCTAACTCCTATAACTCTTTTATATTAACCTTGTGATGTAATGATGAGTTTGCTCTTCGTTCTTCACTTAAAAACTTAAGTATTATGGAAGTAAAGACAGTTGGTATTGCATGCGATCACGCAGGTTTTCCATTGAAGCAATTCGTTTTGGAATATTTGGAAAAGAAGGGTTATCCTGTAAAGGATTATGGTACATACAGCGATGCGAGTGTAGACTATCCTGACTTCGGTCATGCTCTTGCTAATGGCATTGAGAGCGGCGAAGTATATCCAGGTATCGGCATTTGCGGCAGCGGCGAAGGTATCGCCATGACATTGAATAAGCATCAGGGTGTACGTGCCGGATTGGCATGGTGCAAGGAGATTGCTCATTTGGTTCGTCAGCACAACGATGCCAACGTATTGGTACTTCCAGGTCGTTTCGTAGACAACAAGACCGCCGAGGCTATTCTCGACGAGTTCTTTGCCACAACATTCGAGGGTGGCCGTCACGAGCGTCGCGTCAAGAAGATTCCTGTTCAGCAGTAAAGTTCTGAATGGATTAAAAAGAGTTAAGGCTGAGTCATCGCATGATGGCTCAGCCTATTTTTATGGAAAGGCTGACTGTCTTTCAACCTAAGAAATCTTTAAGCCATAACACCATTATCATAGAGATATTCCGGAGCAATATCAGCTCCATTATACCAGAAGATAGTTTGGTCTAGTCCGAATTGAACGAACTTTTTCTTGTCCTTCAATTCTGCAAATGCCGGATATTTCAAAAGAGGCTGCAAAACAACCTTCTTCGTCACTCCGTCATTAAATGTACAAAGAAGAGTATAATCTCCTAAATAATCAACATCTTTAACTGTTAGTATCATAATCTTCAATTTTTAACGTTGAACTTTCTTGATTGTTTCACCTCGCTGAGCCTTATCCCATAATTCCATGATTTCCTCGACATGTTCATCAAGAAAGTCATTTATCAAATGAATGGTTTTAGACTTAGCTCTTCCTTCCACAATTCTATCCTTAATTGTAATTGTGAATTCACCTTCACCACTTCTCACACGCACATGTGGGGGATTATGGTCAAAAGCATAAATATAAATCAATATACCTTGTATAACATATACTGCACCCATATATTTCCCTTTTAAAATCGTAAATACGCTTGCAAAGTTACGCTTTTATTTGGAAAGCGCAAAGAAAAATGAGATTATTATTAGTTACATCAATAATGCAAACATTATGCTATCTTAAAATATTTAGACTGTCCAAAGAATATTCTGCCCAAATTATCCTTGATGGAAATAACCAATCCCATAAAAGGATTGTGCTCTACATCAATAACCTGGCCCTCAATCCAATCGGTCAAACCTGTTAAAGAAGGATTTGCCTTCATCATATCTCCTAATTTTGGTTCCATAACTATCCTATTTATTTTGTGCAAAAATACACAGAAGTTTTCAAAATACCAAATATTTTCGGGCAAATCTACAAAAAAGCTGGTATTTCCTTTGATTTTCAGCGGATTATTCGTATTTTTGCATCGTTATAGATATAAATTCTTTATATGCCAGAATCTCCCTCTCCCATCTTCCCCGCAACTCCAAGCAACGTGCTTTGGCTAGGAACAAATACATCATCAGCATCGCTGACAATGTAGTATTTGGAGCTTTAGCCCCAACCAGTTCACTCACTAACCTGTGGAGGAACAGAAACTACTTGGAATAGAAATACACGCAAGCGTATGATACCAAAGGATAATGCGTAAGATACAATCGCAGAATACGGAAGAAGTTGTCGGAAAAGACAGATGAAGTTGTCGGAAAAGATAGTATAGGTTATCGGAGAAGTTAACTCCGTAGGCCGCACAACAGCTGTTGTGCGCTTGCATAACAGCTGATATGCGCTCGCACAACACCTGTTGTGCATGCGTAGACCAGCTGATGGGCGCCTATAGCAAACCAACATTACTCGCTGATGTTTTTATCAATCATTTTGCCACAAAAAACACAGTCCTATTTGTTATCTTACCGGAACAACCCAATGTCAAAGAAACAAAAAAAAGGATGCCACACTAGGTGACATCCCCCTATGAGAATCAAATACTTATTTGAAGTTCAATCTTTACTTGCTCTCTTCCTCAGCCTTCTTGGTCTCAGGTGCATTAGGACCATAGTAGCCATAGTAAGCCTGGTAACGGGTGTAACCCCAGTTAGCCTGAGCCTTCTCTGGATCGAGCTGCTTAGCCTTGTCGAGAACTTTGATAGCCTCCTGGTAAACAACCTTGCGGCCGTTAGGATCCTGCAAGTTACCAGCCTTGCTGTTGTAGCAAGCACCCAGATAAGTAAGAACAACTACGTTATCCTCCTTTGCAGCAAGAGCCTGCTTCAAACACTTGATAGCGTTGTCAGCATCGTTCTTCTGGATATACATCATACCCTTGTTGGCAAGAGCTACAAAGTTGTTAGGGTTCTTTGCAATAGCTGCGTCCAAAAGTTCAGTCTGCTCCTTCTCCATCTTCAATGAAGAGTACATAGAGTTCAAACCATCGAGAACAACCTCATTGGTCTCGTCCTTTGCAAAGATATCCTTGAGTTTGTTAACATAGGCAAGAGAATCCTCGTGAGTCTTCAAGCCGTCCTTCATCACATAGAGCTTGAGGTTGAGGGCATCCTTAGCCTCCTTCTCACTCTTCATGGCGATGTCGCAATACTTCTCGCAACGGGCAGCATCCTTAGCCTGGTATGCATAACGGGCTGCAAAGAGAGCTACCTGACCGATATAGTCCTTCTCGCTATCCTTCTGCTTCTGGTCTACAGAAGCGAAGAGAGGCTCATTGTCTGTATCGAGGAAAGCACCCCAATACTTCAATACCTCATCAGCCTTATTGTTCTGGGCTGCTGTCTGACCCGCATTAACGAGCTGAACACGAGCACCCCATACACGGCTAGCGTTGTTGTTAAACTTAGGAGCAACCTTACCCTTAGCGTTAGGAAGCTGGTCGTACTTGTAGCACTCAATAGCATTGATCAATGCATTGTAAGCGCCCTCAGACATAGCAGCCTCGTCAACCGGGTCGTTCTTCTTCATGATCTGATTGGTCTGCTGGATGCTCTGCTGGTCGTTGAACTGCTTCATAGCGAGATCAACAAGCTTGTTGTAAGCCTTGGCCTTCTCTGCATCGTTAGCCATCTGACCCAAATTCTGCTTAACCAAAGCCTCAGCCTCGGCATAAGACTTAGCCTTCATGACAGCCTTGAGAGCGTCACTGTCGCCTGCGAATGCTGATGTGGCACCTAGTACCATCATTGCAGCTACTAAAAACTTTTTCATTTTTCTTAATGAGTTTAAAAGTTGTTGTTATTTATTTTTTACGCGTCTTTTCTTTTATTCGAAATCTACGTTGCCCGAATCGGTATCCTCTGCTTCAGATGCTTCGTCAGCGAGATGAGCCTCAGCCTCAGCAGCCTCTTCGGCAGTCTTGGCACCTACGGTATCATTCTCTATCTCCTCGCTCTTCTTAGCCCAGGCAGAACGGCTCTCCTCTTCTACAGAAGCCTCAAGCTCAGAACTCATCACCTTGCATACGCTGGCAATGACATCATTCTTCTTGGCAAGATTGATGAGGCGGACACCCTGGGTAGCACGGCCCATAACACGGCAATCGGCTACGGCAAGACGAATCACGATACCACTCTGGTTGATAATCATGAGGTCGTTATCATCGGTTACGTTCTTGATAGCTACCAGTCGACCGGTCTTGTCGGTAATATTCAGTGTCTTCACACCCTTACCGCCACGCTTGGTAACGCGGTAATCGAGTACGTCAGAACGCTTACCATAACCCTGCTCGCTCACTACCATCACGGTTTCCTTCTCAGGATCGTTGACAACAATCATACCTACTACAGCATCATTACCCTCATCGAGGCGCATACCACGAACACCGGTAGATGTACGGCCCATTGTACGAATCTCGTTCTCGTCGAAACGGACAGCACGACCATTGCGGTTGGCAATAATCAGTTCGTTATGACCATTTGTCAGACGAACATCTACCACCTCATCGCCCTCTACGATGTTGATAGCAATCACACCGTTGGCACGTGGACGGGAATATGCCTCCAGACAGGTCTTCTTCACCGTACCATTCTTGGTAGCGAATACTACGTAATGGTTGTTGATGAACTCAGCATCATTCAATCCCTTCAAGCGGAGGAATGCATTCACCTGGTCATCGCTCTCGATGTTGAGGAGGTTCTGGATAGCACGGCCCTTGGAATTGCGGTCGCCCTCAGGAATCTCGTAACACTTCAACCAATAGCAGCGGCCCTTCTTGGTGAAGAACAGCATGGTCTGGTGCATGGTAGCAGGATAGATATACTCGGTGAAGTCCTTATCACGGGTACGGGCTCCCTTAGAACCTACTCCACCACGAGCCTGCTCACGGAACTCTGACAATGGGGTGCGCTTGATATATCCGAGATGACTCACGGTGATAACCACTGGGTCGTTTGGATAGAAGTCTTCTGGGTTGAACTCATGGTCATCTGGTTTGATCATGGTACGACGTGCGTCACCATACTTCTCCTTCACCTCGTTGAGTTCATCCTTCATTACCTTCTTGCAGAGCTCAGGATCGTTCAGAATCTGGTTCAAGTAGTCGATAGTCTTCATCAACTCGTTGAATTCATTGTGCAACTGCTCCAGACGCAAGCCTGTCAACTGGCTGAGGCGCATATCCACGATGGCCTTACTCTGAAGTTCATCGAGTTCGAAGCGCTTCTCCAAGTTGCGCTGAGCATCAGAAGGAGTCTTGCTGGCTCTGATAATATGTACCACCTCATCAATGTTGTCGCAGGCAATGATTAAGCCCTCGAGAATATGAGCACGCTCCTGTGCCTTCTTCAGTTCGAACTGGGTGCGGCGGATTGTAACATCATGACGATGCTCTACGAAATACTTCACACATTCCTTCAAGCTCAAAAGACGTGGACGACCATTAACAAGAGCGATGCAATTCACTGAGAATGAACTCTGAAGAGCAGTCAGCTTAAAGAGTTTGTTCAGAAGAACATTGGCATTAGCATCACGCTTCACATCAACAACGATACGCATGCCCTGACGGCCAGACTCATCGTTTACGTTAGCGATGCCATCTACTCTGCCTTCCTTGGCAAGGTCAGCAATAGCCATCACGAGCTGTTCCTTGTTAACACCATAAGGAATCTCGGTGATAACAATCTTATCATGGTTTTCACCACTTTCAATCTCGGCAGTGGCACGAACCACGATTCTGCCTCGACCCGTTTCGTATGCATCCTTCACACCCTGTATACCATAGATGGTAGCACCGGTAGGGAAGTCAGGAGCAGGGATATACTGCATCAATCCATCTGTATCAATGTCAGGATTATCGATATATGCACAGCAACCGTCAATCACCTCACCCAGGTTGTGGGTAGGCATATTGGTAGCCATACCTACTGCAATACCGTTACCACCATTTACCAGAAGATTAGGAATCTTGGTAGGCATCACGGTAGGTTCCTGCAGGGTATCATCGAAGTTGTTGGTCATATCAACCGTTTCCTTGTCAAGGTCATCCATGATATGCTCACCCATCTTGGAGAGGCGGCACTCTGTATAACGCATGGCAGCAGGAGAGTCACCGTCAACAGAACCGAAGTTACCCTGTCCGTCAATCAAGGTATAACGCATGTTCCACTCCTGTCCCATACGCACCAGAGCGCCGTAAACAGAAAAGTCACCGTGAGGGTGATACTTACCGAGCACCTCACCAACAACACGCGCACATTTCTTATAAGGTTTGTCACTGGTGTTTCCAATGCCGAGCATACCGTAAAGAATACGGCGGTGCACAGGCTTGAAACCATCGCGTACATCAGGGAGGGCACGAGCCACGATAACTGACATCGAATAATCGATGTAGCTCGACTTCATCTCCTCCTCAATGTTGATCTTCATGATTCTATCATGATCCATTGTCTGATTTTCGTCCATTTCTTATATTAATGTATTATTGTTTATTCGTTACTTTCAAAACGCCTGTTTTCCATCCGGAAATCGCGTTTAAGGGCATTTCCTTGCGTTCTAAGCCGTTTTACCCTTTTGAAATTCCCGACAAAGATACAAAAAAAAATGATACTAAAACGCTTTAGAGGCGAAAAATCGCATTATTTTAGCATTATTTGTATTTTAACAATGCAAAAAAGTTGGCATATCATTTGCTATTTTTGAAAATAATGTGTACTTTTGCACTGAGATATTTAAAAATATAAGCAAATATGATAAATCCGTTTTCACATATACAGGACATACTGAACAGAAGTAGCAAAGAAGCAGCACGCACCTTGGGAAGTGAAATCAGCGTAGAGCATCTGATGCTGAGTCTGATCAGCCAGAACGACAGCGATGTCAACAAGCTCCTGAAGGGCGCAGACATCAGTCCGATGGCTTTCAGCGGAGTCCTTAACAGCAAACTGGAAAAGCGTGTGGAAGAAACTCCTGCCGATAACGTGAAGGAGAACAGCCACATCCCATTCAGCCAGATAACAGACAGCATTATCAGAGACTCTATCCGCGAGGCAAACAACTACGAGCACTCCAAGATTGTAGAGCCAAGACATCTGCTGCTTGCCATCTTGAGAAATGACAAGAACCCTGTAGCCAACTGGCTGAGTCAACTGGGCTTAAGCTACGACCGTGCCATCGAAATGCTCTATCCTACTGACAAGGATGATGAGCAGAAGACAGAAGAGCCGAAGGATTTCAAAATGGCCCCCCAAACACCAGATTCAGAAACCCCTGATGCTGACAGGCAGGAGGAAGTAGAGAACCTGGAGATGGCTGGTGGAATAGAAGCAGAAGATGACTACAACGAGCAGAACGACATGATGGAAACTGACGAAGAGCCATTCGATATGGAAAAGGACCAGAACCCGATGAGACTGTCTACCCGTTCAAATGGAACTCCGCGCAAAAAGAGCAGCACCCCAACCATCGACAAATTCAGTTTCGACCTGACCAAGGCTGCAGCCGAAGGAAAGTTGGATCCTGTCGTGGGCAGAGAGAAGGAGATTCAGCGCGTGCTCGAGATTCTGGGTCGCAGAAAGAAGAACAACCCAGTATTAATAGGTGAACCGGGCGTAGGAAAGAGTGCCATCGTAGAAGGACTGGCACAGCTCATCAACAACCAGGAAACATCGCCTATGTTCTTCAACAAGCGTCTGATAAGTCTCGACCTGACTGCCATCGTTGCAGGAACCAAATTCCGCGGACAGTTTGAAGAGCGCATCAAGAATGTCATCAAGGAACTTGAGAACCATCCGGAAATCATCATCTTCATAGATGAGATTCATACCATGATAGGCGCCGGTTCCGGTGAAGGAAGCATGGATGCTGCCAACATTCTGAAGCCAGCCTTGGCAAGAGGTGTCATCCAGTGTATCGGCGCCACCACGCTCGACGAGTATCGCAAGAGTATCGAGAAAGATGGAGCCCTGGAGCGCCGTTTCCAGAAGGTTATCGTTGAACCGACAACACGCGAAGAGACCCTGCAGATACTTCACAACATCAAGGAACATTACGAGAAGCACCACTGTGTGAGATATACAGACGAGGCTCTCGAGACATGTGTCAAACTGACAGAGCGCTATATCACCGACCGCCACTTCCCAGACAAGGCTATCGACGTGATAGATGAAGCCGGCTCGCGCGTACATATTAATAATGCAAGTGTTCCTGCTCCATATATCAAGCTGGAAAAAGAACTGAAAAAGATAATCAGCAAGAAGCAGCAGGCTGTAGCAAACCAGAACTTCGAGATGGCAGCCTCATGCAGAGACGCCCAGACCAAGATCGAGAAAGAGATTGAGGACATGAAGGCGCAATGGCAGCAGGGAGAGATTGGCGAATATGTTGAGGTGACAGCCGAAGACATTGCCAACGTTATCAGTATGATGACCGGCGTACCGGCCCAACGCATGGCAGAGGGTGAAAGCAAACGCCTGAAAGATCTGGAACACAACCTGAAGCACAAGGTGATTGCTCAGGATAATGCCATCAACAAGATGGTAAAGACCATTCTGAGGAACCGTGTAGGCTTGCGCGACCCTAACCATCCTATAGGCGTATTCATGTTCCTGGGTCCTACAGGTGTAGGTAAGACCTATCTTGCCCAGAAACTTGCCGAGGAAATGTTTGGATCGAAAGATTCACTCATCAGAATAGACATGAGCGAATTCTCCGAGAGTTTCAACGCCTCACGCCTGGTAGGTGCACCTCCAGGATACGTAGGCTATAACGAAGGTGGACAGCTGACCGAAAAGGTACGCCGCAAACCATACAGCATCGTATTGCTCGACGAAATCGAGAAAGCCAACAGCAAGGTATTCAACCTGCTCTTACAGGTACTCGACGAAGGCAGACTTACCGATGGCAACGGCCGACTCATCGACTTCCGCAACACCATCATCATCATGACCTCTAATGCAGGAACCCGCCAGCTGAAAGATTTCGGCAGAGGCGTCGGCTTTACTTCTGCAGGTATAAAAGGCGGATTGGCGATGGATGAGAAAGACAAGGAGTATGCCCGCAGCATCGTTCAGAAGAGTCTGAGCAAGCAGTTTGCTCCTGAGTTTCTGAACCGTCTCGATGACATCATCACCTTCGACCAGCTGGATCTCAATGCCATCAAGCGCATCATCGACCTCGACCTGGAAGGACTGGTCAAGAGAATAGAAGACTTGGGATTCCATTTCCAGATTACCGAAAAGGCAAAGGAGATGGTAGCCAAGAAGGGATACGATGTGCAGTTTGGTGCCCGCCCACTCCGCCGCGCCATCCAGACCTACATCGAAGATTCCGTTTGCGAGATGTTACTCGATGGCACAATGAAGCCAGGCGACACCATCTCGGTAGGCAAGAATTCGAAAAAAGAAGAATTGACATTCAAGAAGCTATAATCAGAAGAGGGACTATCCACTGGCGATAGTCCCTCTTTTATTATGAACCCGGTATAGCAACCAACGAACTTTAGTTAATAAGAGTTAACCACAAGAAAAGTTTAGGCAATAATTTCTTATTTCAAAAAATATTCATTACCTTTGCATCTGCTTTCGGGCAAAAAGCCATGATGGCTCAGTTGGTAGAGCAACGCATTCGTAATGCGTGGGTCGCGGGTTCGAGTCCCGCTCGTGGCTCTTTCTTGTGAAAGGAGTTAGAATTTTCCTTCGCGAGATTAGCACATCGGTAGTGCACGGGCTTCCCAAGCCTGTGAGGCGGGTTCGACTCCCGTATCTCGCTCAGAACATCAGTAACCCAGGGTTGAACCCTGGGTTTCTTGTTTTTATTAACATCTTTTCAGCCTTCTATAGCAACAAAATCACTTTTTTCGAGTTATTACATAAATATAACTAAGATAATAGAACAATAATGAAGAAACATATCATACTTGTACTGGCGCTCGTCCTGTCTTCAGGACCACTTTTCGCACAGAGTTCACACATGACCGATGATCAGGTCATGAGCTTTGTGGTGAAAGAACATGAGCGTGGCACAGCCAATTCGCAGATTGTTACCAAACTGATGCAGAAGGGCGTAGACATCTCCCAAATTCGACGTGTACGCAATAAGTATCAGAAGATGTCGCAACAGAACGAGCTCTACAGCACAACCGCTGCAGGAAATGCAGGCAACAAGAGAATGCGGACCAACAATGGTAAGCAAAGAGAAGATTACCAGGACAAGGACAAAGAGAAGCAGGCTTCAACCTATAGCAATTATCGCATCCAGAGCAAGCAGAACGACAGCTACAACTCATCTTATGATGAAACCAACCCAGATTATGAAGATTTCAACAAGGAAATGAACGCCATGGTACCCGATACAGCTACCATGGTAAAACAGCTGCAGGCTGAGCTCAACCAGAAGCGCAGTAAGGTTTTCGGCCGTGATATCTTCAATAACAAAGACCTCAGTTTCGAGCCAAATATGAACATCGCTACCCCACAGAACTATCGTCTGGGGCCTGGCGATGCCGTCATCATAGATATCTATGGCGCCTCTCAGAAAACCATCGAGAGCACCGTTTCGCCAGATGGTGAAGTAACCATCGAGGGTTATGGACCGGTCAGCGTTTCAGGCTTAACCGTAGCTCAGGCTAATGCCCGCCTGCGCAATACTGTGGGCAGCAGATACCGTTCAAGCCGCATCAAACTCACTGTAGGACAGACCAAGACCATCATGGTAAACGTAATGGGCGAGGTTAAGATTCCGGGCACCTATACCCTCTCAGCCTTCGCTACCGTATTCCATGCACTCTACATGGCTGGTGGAACCAACGATCTGGGTACATTGCGAAACATCAAGGTATACAGACACAACAAACTGGTAACGGTTGTTGATATCTACGACTATATTCTGAACGGCAAGCTGACGGGTAATGTCCGCCTTGCCGACAACGATGTTATCGTAGTAGGTCCATACGATTGTCTCGTAACCATCGCCGGAAAGGTAAAGCGCCCGATGATTTACGAAATGAAGAAGAACGAGAGTGTCAATTCCCTTCTGAAGTATTCCGGCGGTTTTACAGGCGATGCTTACAAGAAATCAGTAAGACTGAACCGCAAGACCGGCAGAGAACGTGCCGTATATAATATAGAAGAGTTCGACTTCTCCAGTTTCCGTATCGATGACGGCGACTCAATCAGTGTAGACAGCATCCTGCCACGCTACGCCAACACCGTAGAGGTGAAAGGAGCCGTATTCCGTCCGGGCATGTACAATCTGGGCGAGCAGATCAACAGCGTACGCACCCTGGTAGAGCATGCCGAAGGATTGACTGAGGAGGCATTCACTAACCGTGCCGTAATGCACCGCATGAAGCCAGACCGCTCACTCGAAGTAGTAAGTGTAGACATCGCCGGCATCATGAACGGCAAGACTCCAGATATTCCATTGAAGGAAAACGATGTTCTCTTCATCCCTACCCGACAGGAAAAGATTGTAGAGCGCACCCTCACCATCCGTGGCGAAGTGCAGTATCCAGGCGTCTATCAATATGCCGACAATGAGACCCTCGAAGACTTCGTTCTTCAGGCAGGCGGCTTGACCGACAAAGCTTCAACCGTTAATGTAATGGTAAGCCGTAGAGTAATGGATGCCAAGGCTTTACGTCCAGATAGCGTTATCGCCAAGACCTACACCCTATCTCTCAAAGACGGCTTCGTTATAGACGGCACCCCAGGTTTCAAGCTGATGCCATTTGATGAAGTAATGATCCGTCAGAGTCCGGCTTATGTAGAGCAGCAGAACGTATCGATTACCGGTGAAGTGATGTTTGCCGGTCTCTATACATTAGACCGTCGCAACGCCCGCCTGAGTGAACTCTTCAAGAAGGCAGGTGGAGCTACTGACCAGGCATATCTCAAGGGAGCCCGCATCATCCGCAAAGCCAACGAACAAGAGAAGCAGCGCATGGAGGCAGTATTGAAGATGCAGCGCGAAGAGATGCAGAAAAATCTTCTGCAGCTTGCCGCCAGCAGCAACAATGCCAGTGCCATCTCGCAGACCTCTAAGGATGTAGAGCGTACCAACATAGAGAAGTTCAACGTACCTAGCGAATACCCTGTAGGTATCGACCTTCCTGAGGCATTGGCGAATCCAGGCAGTGATGCCGACATCATCTTGCGCGAGGGTGACCGTCTGGTCATTCCTCAGTACAATGGTACGGTAAAGATCAATGGTGCCGTAATGCTTGCCAATACGGTAGCCTACGAAAAGGGCAAGAAGCCAAGCTACTACATCGACCAGGCAGGTGGTTTTGCCTCAGATGCATTAAAGAGCAAGGCATACATCATCTACATGAATGGTAAGGTAGCCAAGCTCTCGCATGGTGCCAAAGTGCAACCAGGCAGCGAGATTGTCATCCCAACTAAGCTGAAGCGCAAGATGAGTACCGCCGAAATGATGAGTATGGGAAGCAGCATGAGCAGCATCGCCGCCATGATTGCTACGATTGCTAATATGAGTAAGTAATAAAAAAAATGAACATATTCTCAAAACACATTAAAAACAAAAGAAACAGGATGTTAACAACTAACATCCTGTTTTCAGGCATTCTAAAGATTATCAGCCTCTCAACTTCACTACTTATCGTTCCTATTACTATAAATTATCTAAACAATGAAGTTTATGGAATATGGATGACCATATCATCTATGCTTTTTTGGATAAGCACTTTTGATATCGGATTAGGAAATGGCATGCGCAATTATTTAACAAAATCCATATCGGAGAATAACTTACCTTTAGGACAAAAATATATTAGTACAACTCTAACTCTACTAAGTTTGATAGCAATTGCATTAGGTTTATTACTTTTAATTCCTTTGTTCACAATAAACTTCAATGTATTTTTCAATACATATGCAATAAACAATGTAGACTTGAGAAATGCCCTATTTGTTGCTTTGGCATTCACGTTGCTAAATTTTGTAACAAAGAATATTGGACTCATTTATGTCGCAATGCAAAAATATGCAATAAATGATTTATTAGCAGTTTTGGGGAATATTACATCTTTAACAATTATCTATATTCTTACAAAAACAACTTCATCAAATCTATTGTATGTAATATTAGCATATACAGTAACACAATGTATAGTATATATATTTGCAGCAATTCCTTTGTTTACAAAGCATAAACAATTACGACCAAATCTTCACTGCTTTGACTGGAGCTTAAGCAAACAAATCGTCGGAAAAGGATTAGGATTCTTTAGTATACAGATAAGTAGCTGTTTAATCATATTTGGTGCTGCAAATGTATTCATAACACAGAGTTGCGGACCAACTGCTGTAACAACGTACAATATAGCTTATAAGTTCTTCAACTTAATAATAATCGCTTACACCATTATACTCTCACCAATGTGGAATGCATATACCGATGCATATGTAAAAGGAGACACCAAATGGATTAATAAAACATTTAATAGAGCTCTAAAACTATGGGGGGTATCTGTATGTGGAGGAATAGTTATGCTAATTAGTTGTCAGTTTTTCTATCATCTTTGGATAGGCAATAAGGTTATAGTACCATTTACGGTTTCGCTATGCACCTTGATTTACGTTAGTTTTTTTAATTTGAATAACTGCGTTACATATCTTATAAATGGGTTGAACAAAATTCGTATCCAAATTATAACATCCTTAGTTATGACAACTATATACGTAACAACAGTTATATCGCTAGGCAAACAGCTAAATATTGAAAGCATAGTCCTCTGTATGGCTGTCTGTTATGCAATTATGAGTTTCATTCATTTATATCAATGCAAACTTCTAATAAAAGGAAAAGCAACGGGAATATGGAATAAGTAATATTACTATTCCAAAGATAATAATTCAAAAACATGCAAGATTATTTGCATATATCAAAAGAATGTATTACTTTTGCATACGATGAAAGAATATAATCGTTCAAAAAAGGAAGTCTATTTATGAGTAATAAAATAAGTGTAATAACAGTAGTATACAATGATGTAGCACATATACGCGACACCATGGAAAGTTTCTTCTCACAAACATGGGAAGACAAAGAGTATATTGTTATTGATGGAGGCAGTACTGACGGAACTGCAGCAATTATCAAAGAATATGCCTCTCGCCTTGCCTTTTGGTGTTCAGAAAAAGATAAGGGCATCTATGATGCAATGAATAAAGGTATAATGCACGCAACAGGCGACTGGATAAATATACTCAATAGTGGAGATTTTTATGCCAGTAATGATGTCTTCGATAAAATCTTTTTAGGAAAGAACTACAACAATATTTCGGTAATATATGGGAATAGTATAGAAATCAATAATGGTGTTGAGATGTTTACTCCTGCAAACGAAGATTATCACGTGCTTTCTCAAAAGGTTGCATTTCGACATGGATCATGCTTAATCAAAACGGATGTTCAAAAAGCAAATCTTTTTGACTTAACCCTCAAGGAAAAACTTGGTTATGCTCTTGATTTTGAGATGATACATCGCTTATATAAAAATGGCTATAAATTCAAAAAGGTTAATTTGAATATCGAAAAATATGAGGCAGATGGAACATCAGCACATTCTCTTAAAAGTATCTGGTATAATTATCTCATTATTTCAGGGAAAAGGTTTAAAATCACCACCCTTCCTTATTTAATAAAAAAAATGGGATTTAGATTATTATCCATCTCACCATTCTACCGATATTTGAAAGGTTTCTTTATAGAATATATGATAAATGATATATTGCCTCATATACCAATTTGGAGAATAAGAAAACTATACCTAAAAGGTATTGGCATGAAGATAGGTAAGAATAGTTTTATTATGAAATCAAACTATTTCCTGAGTCCTTGGTTAATAACTATCGGTAATGGATCACATATAAACAGAGGGGGTACACTTGATGGTAGAGGTATCATTGAAATAGGCAATAATGTTTCAATATCTCATGGTGCAAAATTAATAACAGGAGGGCACAACATAAGACATCGGAACTTCCCTGGAATATATGAAAAGATAAAAATTGAAGATTATGCGTGGCTTGGTGTCAATTGTGTTATTCTAAAAGGAATAACGATAGGAAAAGGAGCTGTTGTTGCAGCTGGAGCTGTTGTAACAAAAGATGTACCTGAATATACTATAGTTGGAGGAATCCCAGCGAAACCGATTGGCAAACGTACAAAGAATTTAGAATACAAATGTATTTGGAATGAACCATTTACATAATTTAATATAAAAGAAACAATGAATAATATAAAAACGAACGAAATAAACATTATAGAGCTTATAAACAAAGTTCTAAAAGAAAAAAAGACAATGTTAGTATTTATGACATTTTCACTTGTGCTTGGAATCGGCTATGCAATTGGCCAACAAAAGAGATATACAGCTTTTGTTACAATAGCTCCAGAAGCTAATAGCATGGGTATGTCTCAAAGTTTAAGTGACATTGCCGGTGTAATAGGTGTAGATCTAGGTAGTAGCAATACTGGGATTGATGCTATTTATCCGGAAATATATCCAAATATCTTTGCATCTAAAGATTTTGTAATTAAGTTATTCAACATACCTGTTGTTTATAAGGGAGAAAAAAAAACATACTATAATCATATCTTGAAGGATGAAAAAACTCCATATTATAAGATTCCATACAAGTATCTTATATCATTATTTAAAAATAAAGATGACGAACATAAAAATTACCTTAAATTGAATTCCTTTCAACTTACAAAGGAACAAGATGCCGTATGCAACTCTATTATAAGTAAAATAGATTGTCAAATGGATAAAGGCTCAAGTATTATCAACATTTCTGCAGAAGATGTTGATCCATACATTGCAGCATGCATTGCTGATACATTACAACACCGTCTACAAGATTATATAACACAATACAGAACACAAAAAGCAAGACTAGACTATACAAATGCTGTTAAATTAAATAAAGATGCACAAGCAAAATACGAAAAGCTACGCAAAAAATATACTTCTTTTGCAGATGCAAATACCGATGTTTTGCTAAAATCATACCAAGCAACATTGGAAGATATGGAAAACGATATGCAATTAAAATACAACAACTATGCATCAACTCAACAACAAGTACAAAAAGCACTAGATAAAATACAAGAAAAGACTCCTGCATTTACAATTATACAAGGTGCATCTGTACCATTGAAAGCTTCAAACGTTCCAAGAACTATTATTGTTCTAATATCAATTATTATTGGTGTTATGATAGATATAATATGGGTGTTAGGAATGAAAGATAACATAAAGAAAATCAAATTATAGAAAATGGCATACGCTTATCCATATATTCTTTTATTGCTTACTTTTGCCATACTCGCTATAGTAAACAAGTATTATGAATACGCAAAGGAAAAACAAATAGCAATTAACATTATAGCATTGTTGATTTATGTTTTTTTCTTTGGTTTTAGAGGATTTGTGGCTTATGACTGGACTGCATATTTTAATGTATTCTCAAACATACCGGATCTTCATTCTTTCTTTAAAGAAAATACTTCTCGCTTTAAAATAGAACCTGGATTCTTGCTACTTGTTGCTACATGTAAAACAATTATGCCATCATATTTGTTCTTTCAATTAACATGCACTATTATAAATACAACATTACTAACAAGATTCATCAAAAGATATACAAACAACATACCAGCCGTATTGGTGATATTTATTTGTATGGCAGGTTTGGAATTAAGCATTGATTTGATGAGAAATTCTCTTTCTATTTTCATATTCCTTAATGCAATTCCATTTATTGAGAAAAAACAACCTGTCCGCTATTTCATAATATGTGCATTAGCTGCCAGTTTTCACACATCTGCACTTATATACATACCTGCATATTTCATATTAAATAAGAAGCTAAACAAAAGGTTCTTTCTTATAGTATTTATTATAGCCAATATCATACGTGTTTTTCGTATACCTATTATCAAAACAATAACTATATTTAGTACAAATTTAATATCACCAACAACAGCTCAATACATTAATGCATATATGAGTTTTGAAAGTGAAGGTTCACCATTAGGGATTGGATATTTAGAAAAACTGTTTACAGGAATAATGCTATATTGCTATATGGATAAATTAAAAGCTCTAAGAAAAAACTATATATTGATAAATAGTATGTTTCTATATATAATTTTAAACCTTTTTCTTGGAGAATTCCGAACAATTAGTATCCGTTGTTCAAACTTGTTTGCGTTCGCATATTGGATTGTTTGGTTAGATTTACTCAAATGTTTTTACTATAAGAGTAACAAAGTCATTTATTTCATAATTCTCTGCATATATTGCATATTGAAAATCTACAGTGGATGTTCTGGGTCCATGTCGCAATATTATAACGTTCTCTTGGAAGAACAATCACATAATGAAAGATTTATTTATTTCAGACAACATCAAAATGACAAAAAGTAATATGAAAAAAGTAATATATATAAATTACATAAAGCAATATGGACATATCAATTTCGATAAGATCCATATCAATGCGTTAGTCTCGCAAGGATACGATGTAAAAATAATTATGCATAAAGATATTGCAAACAAACTTCCCTATTCAAAAGAAATATACGCATTAGTTTTACCGACATGGATGGGCTATTCTTCTAAAAATGGGATCATTAACAGATTGGTATACATAGCCACACTCCTTTTCATAAAATTTAAAATATCTTTTAAGAGTTACAATTATTGCATTATCTCAAATCTTGATGAAATATCAATGGCATTATGTCCTTTAACAAAGGATATGTTCCTTATATGTCATGGCAACAGCAAGAATTTCACTAATGCAATAAAAAAGATATTTTTGCACAAGTTAGCTTTATCTTGCACCTTCATCGTTTTTAACAATCAAATGGCAAAACCTTTTTTAAAAAATAGTATAACTTGCATTAGAATTATCTCACATGGTTGCGTAGCTCCATTTGTAAATATTAAAGTTCATTCTGAATATGCTTTTATGAAAAAATATAAGCATATTATATTTCATCCATCATCAAAAACAGATGTAAACTTTGTCAATATGATATATAATGAAAATGTCAACAAATCTCTTAACGAAAATGAAACATTACTAGTTCTTAGGAATAATCCTTTAAAAGATAAAAAAATGAGTAATATCATATTCATAAACAAATACTTAAACAATATGGAATATCAATATTTATTTTCACTCTCAGAAATAATCTTATTAGCTTATCCGTCGTCATTTCATTATCAAGTAAGTGGCGTTAGTTTTGAATGCATTTCCAATAACAAAAAATTACTAGCACTAAGGAATGAATCTCTTATTTATTGTGGGGATTTTTATAACTATGATCCTTTCTTCAATAATGCTGATAATTTTATTAATAAGATTATATATTTAAACAAAACAAAGAACTCAGGGTTAGTAATTACTCCCCAAGAAGTGACCCCAAACTACAAAGCTATATTAAAATGATTAGAACAAAAGTTATTCTATACAATATATTTGCTCTCCAATCGTTTTAATAATGAAGATTATAAACAAAACTAAGAAATAATGTATAATATACCAATTCTGCTTATAATATTTAAGCGCAAAGACGTTACGTTAAGGACTTTAGAGTCAATAAAAGCTATTAAGCCAACAATACTCTACATCGCAGGTGATGGAGCCAGAGAGTATATTTCTGGCGAAAAAGAAAAGGTTGACACAACTAGAAAAGCGGTATTGGATGCTATCGACTGGGACTGTAAGGTAAAGACTCGCTTTCTAGAAGAAAATCAAGGATGCAGCAAAGGCGTCTATAACGCTATCAATTGGCTATTTGAGAATGAAGAATGGGGCATCATCATAGAAGACGACTGCATGCTGAGATCCTCATTCTTCCCTTTTGCAGAAGAAATGCTACAAAGATACAAAGATGATTTACGAATAGGAATGATTGATGCAGCCAACTATCTTCCTGAGATAGAGATACCAGACTCTTACGGATTCAGTAGATACAAATCGACAAACGGATGGGCAACTTGGCGCAGAGTATGGAAACTCATGGATCTTGACATGAAATGGAGAGATGGAGTTTATGAGGACTCTATTATTGCAAATATGTCATACAAGTCAAAAGAACATAATTATTGGAAATATAGGCTGAAAGCTATTGATGAAAATGATGTCAGCGCATGGGATTGGCAGTGGTATTTCACATTAGCAGCACATAACATGTTAGGTATATATCCGAAATATAGCCTTACCACCAATATTGGTTTTGGCGAAGATGCAACACATACCAGCAATGGTGAGATGCCTTCATACTATATATCAGATAAAGATTTGGATTTTCCTCTTCAACATCCGAAATATATGGTACCATATTTGCCGTTTGAAAAGGAATTCTATGAGAAATTAAATGATACTAACTATGAGAAAATCAAACGTCTCATACCATTCTCGCTTAAAAGAAAAATCAAGAAGTTGCTAAAAAAATAACTACAAATGTAAAATTACAGTTAAAATAAAACATCCAAAAAATGAAACTGAAAATAAAAACTCCTATAGGGAATTATTATTACAAATACATTCCCATTTATCTGGGAATCAAACCAATAAACAAGGTTATTGCAAAAGAGAACTTACTACTTCTCAAAAGCATTTTAGACAATAATAATGTATTATTTCTACTCTCTTTTGGCACCCTTTTAGGAGCTGTTAGAGAGCATGACTTCATTAGCCACGATGAAGATATTGATCTTATTTTGTTTAAGAAAGATTTGCCAAAATTTCTTTCTCTTCTCTTTGTGCTCAGAGAAAACGGGTTTGAAATCGTAAGATATGAGTCAAGAGGCTTTCTATCCATCATGAGAAAAGGAGAATATATTGATATCTATTTCTTTGATGATTACCCAGAAGATTGTTCTCTCTCCTATTGCTGCAGAGACATGTATTCTAAAAAGTTGCTCGAAGATACAGCAGAAATAGAATTTCAAGGAGCCATGTTCCAAGCACCAAGAGACTACGAACAGTACTTGGAGTTCAACTATGGAAGCAATTGGAAGACGCCTATCCCATACGTCAGTTTTAAGATGTCAAAGATTCAAAAAGCAAAGGTTCTATGTTTGCAATATGCCAAAATGCTGCTGCCTGAGGCTATAACAGAAAAGTTGCAAAAAAAAGCAGACAAACCTTACATAGACAAATGGGTAAAGAAAGCAAAAGAATTCAAATTCTAAGGCGAAGGCAACTATGACTTTGCTTTTAAAAACAATATAAAAATTATAAGAATATGCAAGCAATCATTTTGGCTGCCGGGATGGGCAAACGACTCGGCGAATACACAAAAGACAACACAAAATGTATGTTGCCTATAAATGGAGAAAGACTCATTGACAGAACTTTGAGCATATTATCCAATCTCCAAATCAAAAATGTAACCATTGTAATTGGCTACAAGGGAGAAAAACTTAAAAAACACATAGGCTCTAGATATAAAAAGACATTGAACATAGAATACATCGAAAATCCAATTTACGACAAGACGAACAACATCTACTCTCTGTCACTTGCACAAGACAAGATGATGAAAGACGATACGTTGCTCTTCGAATCTGATCTTATTTACGAAGAAGGAATCGTAAAGAATTTATTGGATAATCCATGGCCCAATCTAGCACTTGTAGCAAAATGGGAGTATTGGATGGATGGAACTGTCGTAAAGATAGACAAAGACAAAAATATACTCAGTTTCGTTTCAAAAGAACTTTTTGATTTTCATAATACGAACGAGTATTATAAGACTATTAACATCTACAAATTCAGCAAGGAATTTGCCAAAAACAAGTACATTCCTTTCCTACAAGCATATTGCAAGGCATGGGGCAATAATGAATATTACGAAGAAGTACTCAAGGTGCTAACATTTCTCAACAGAACCGATTTGAAGGCTCTGCCTATCGGAAATGAGAAATGGTATGAAATTGACGATGTACAAGACCTCGACATTGCCGAAACGCTTTTTGCAAACGAAAGAGACATTCTGAAGAAATACCATAAACGCTATGGCGGATTCTGGCGTTTTCCAAAGATGTTGGATTTCTGCTATCTCGTCAATCCATACTTCCCAACCCAGCACATGAAAGAAGAGATGAAAGCATGCTTCGATACACTACTAACAGAATACCCTTCAGGCATGTTCGTCAACTCACTATTGGCAGGAAAATATTTCAACATTAAACAAGATTATGTCGTGGTAGGAAATGGAGCGGCAGAACTCATCAAAAGCATAATGAAAGAAATGAAAGGCAAGATTGGAATCGTCTATCCAACATTCGAGGAATATCCAAACAGACTTAACAAAGACGCAATCGTACCATTCAATGCAACCAGAAAAGACTACAACTATACTGCCGAGGATTTAAAAACCTACTTCGGAGACAAGAAAATCGAGTACCTACTGGTTATCAACCCAGACAACCCTTCAGGCAATTTCATTACGACCAAAGAGATTATCAAATTGGTACAATGGTGCAAGGACAAAGACATACATATTATCATTGACGAATCGTTCGTCGATTTCAGTGAAGATTTCGAAAATAACAGCCTATTGCACAACGAGATTCTCGAAGCATATCCCAACCTTAAGGTCATCAAGAGCATATCGAAATCGTACGGAGTACCTGGACTGCGCCTTGGCATATTAGCTTCTTGCGACACAGAACTTATCAGCCATATCAAGAAAGATGTGTCCATCTGGAATATAAATTCCTTTGGCGAATACTACATGCAAATCTTTGGCAAATACAGCAAGGACTATGTATCCGCATGCCATGAATTTATTCAAGAGCGCAAACGCTTCCAAATAGAAATGTCAAAGATTTCATTTATCCGCGTTGTACCTTCGCAAGCCAACTTCTTTATGATAGAGATATCTGACAGATTCACATCGGAGACTTTGTCTGAAACTTTGCTAAAGAAATATAATATACTCATCAAGAGCTGCAATACGAAAAAAGGATTAGAAAACAAAAACTACGTAAGAATCGCCGTTAGAAGTAAACACGATAACGACCTTTTGATTGAGGCTTTGAAAGAATTAGAAAACAACAAAGTATCCTAAAAAGAAATCGAGTTTAGGGCAATCAACAGAACACCCTAAACTCGAAAATTTTATACAGAAACTTCAAACAGATAAACAATTCATTGGTATAAATGCCATTGTCTCTACAAGCTTTTACATCCTCCTTTATGAGAGTAAGACGGCTTTGGAGATTGCTGTTGCTGGCTCCACCTGTCCGCATCGTAACGAAATCCTTAGGGACATATCGGCTCGAAATCTTGTGCTTTCTGAACAAGCGAACCATCATCTCGTAGTCAGAACCAATCTTGTAATCGAGACGATACAAGCCCGACTTTTCAAAGACCTCTCGTTTACAATAGAACGATGGATGAGCTGGCATGAAACCAAAACGAAGCCAAAAAGGAGAGAACATTCTAGATGAGTAATATCTCACACACTTATCTGGTCCACCATCCTTGATGAAATGTATATCTCCATATATAGCATCCACATCCTGACATTTAAAAGCATCTGCAATGGTCTGAAGTATATCATCACTTGTATAATAATCGTCTGAATTTAAAATACCAATTATATCTCCAGAAGCCATTTTTATGCCTTTATTCATGGCATCATAAATACCTTTATCTTTTTCAGATACCCATTTCAGTCTACCAGAGAATTCTGATTCATAACTTTTCACAATATCAATAGTTTCATCTGTTGACCCACCATCAACAATGATATATTCAAAATCTTTATTTGTTTGACACAATACAGATTTTATCGTATCATTTATTGTTTCAGCGCTATTATATGTTGCAGTTATTATTGAAATCATTATTTCATGCATTAATTAAAATTTCATTTATTTATATTATATATAACTAACTTTTCAACATATTATTGCTTTAAAATTATTTTTTTAACTACATATCTCAAGACAATCTCCCAAAAGGTTTATAGAAAAGAACATGCTTGCTTCACTATATTCTTCACAGTTTCTTCCAATCTATCAGCCCTCTACTTTGCCTGTCAAACTCGAGGGCTAAAGAGATAACAGGCTTAGAAGATGCAGCATAGGCATCAGCATAATGACGAGAAGAGATTTGATATGAGGCAGAAACTACACCACCATTATCAGACATCTTAAGTTCTAAAATGTAGATATTTTCTGAAGTTTCAACCACCAAATCTATTCTACCTGCAGACATCTGCTGTTCCTCTGAAACCTTAAAGCCACAGAGATAGAAAATATTTTTCAGAATAAAACGGAAATGCTCCTCAAAAACAAAGTTTTCCTTCTTTTGGGTACTGTAAGGAGTGCCAGCAACCAACTGCTTAAGACAAAGCATACTCCTATCAATATCAGCAGCTAGCATCGATATCTTTAATTCTTGAATAGCATTGCTTACTTGCGAAGACTCCTTATGCAACATTATCGGAAGAATCATACCAAACATCGCATTTCGGACTTCTCGGTTAGGATAACCTAACATATAACTGCTACCTACTACCTTTTTGATTGTAAGATAACCGGACTGATAAAGGAAGAGTTTTGGATCATTCATATTGACATCACTCATTTCCAAATAGTCAGAATCAATCAAACAATTGTCCAGCTCAGGAATCTCGTTGATGAATTTACGCAAGACCTTGAGCAACATTTCGTTAGAACCAGAAGCTATCCAATAAGAATTTAGGCGCAGATTAGCCAAGGCATTACATACACTAAAAGGATTGTAAACACCGACTAGACTACGAGAGAAATGATAGCCATCATAGATAGAACTCATTGTATCCATAAGGGCACTCTTCGTGATAGCATAGTTATCTGCCAATTCAGATAGCTGTTCTGAAAAATAGAACTGGATTTCATCTTTAGTCAAACCACATATTGTTGCATACTCATTCCTAAAACTGACATTAGTTAATGTATTAAGCATACTAAACAAACTTATCTGAGTAAACTTAGTAATGCCAGTAATAAAGACGCACTTGATGCAGTAACCATAGTCTTTTAACCCTGTAAAGAAGTTACGATATATCTCATGGCATGCATCATGATGATTGGTTTCATAGGTATGCTGCAAAGGAACATCATACTCATCTACTATAATGGCTATCTGTACTCCCGCCTGTTCGTATGCTCTTTGGATAATACCATTTAAACGATTACCTAAAGACTGCTCATCCGGATTTCTGCCATATATCTTCTCGTATGAAGACAATACATTGTTCAAATATTCTGTAAGCGTTTGAGCAGAAGAACCACCCAAACTCATACTGAAATAGATTACAGGACGTTTTACCCACTCCGATTCAAGTTCCATAATTTTGAGACCTTCAAAGAGTTCCTTTCTACCCTCAAAATAACATTTAAGGGTAGAGCACAAAAGAGACTTACCGAAACGGCGTGGACGGCTCAGGTAATTGTATTTAGTACCATTAGCCAGTTTCCAAACCATATCAGTCTTATCAGCATAGATATAATGATCTCTACGCATCTCTTCAAAATCCTGTATGCCTAAAGGCAATTTTCTATTCAGTTGCGTCATCTTGTCTCATTTTTCTGCAAATATACTCCTTTTATATGAAACAGCCAAACAATTTTTATGTTTTATACAATATTCACGTACCTTTTCAGTTTATATAATAAAATGAAGATATAAATATGTTAACAGAAATATTACCAATCATAGGAGCATTCATACTGAGCATGACATGTGGTGTATTTTTCATTCCATCAGTGCTGAAATTCTGCAAGAAAAAAAAGTTGTATGATATTCCAACCCTAAGAAAAGTGCATAGCGCACCTATACCACGATTGGGTGGCATTGCATTCATACCAAGCATGATGATTTCTGCTGTGGCTGTATTGCTTATCATAGCTACAAATAATATTCAAGACAAAATCTCTCTCAGTATGTGGAGCGTAGGTTTTATCTTGAGTCTGTCGATTATCTACTCTGTAGGAATCATTGACGATTTAATCGGTCTTAATGCTAAAGTGAAATTTGCCGCTCAAATTCTCGCTGCCAGCATCATGCCTATATGTGGGCTCCAGATTAATGACCTCTATGGTTTGTTTGGTATTTACAAGATACCTTCGAGTATTGGTATTCCTCTCACAATCTTTACATTTGTGTTCATAGATAATGCACTCAATCTGATAGACGGCATTGATGGTTTGGCAACAAGTCTCTCCATCATTGCTCTGCTTGGTTTCTTCTATTGTTTCATACCATACAACCTGATTGCTTATGAAGTAATGATTGCAGGTTTGGTTGGCGTACTGACAGTATACCTATATTATAATATGTGGGGGAAAGTAGAAAAAGAAACCAAGATATTCATGGGTGATTCGGGCAGCTTAACGTTGGGATTCTTCTTGGCATTCCTATTTGTCAAAGCAATTGCCGTAAATCCCAATATTATGCCAATGTCTCCAAAACGCGTACTGATAGCATACAGCTTGCTCATCATACCTACTTTTGATGTCGTACGAGTAGTGTTACATCGCATCAGAAACAGGAAACCAATCTTTGATGCAGACAAAAGCCATATACATCACAAGATATTGGCTATGGGATATAACCAACACTATACGTTATTCTTTATCATCCTACTAACCCTAACTTTCGTTGGCACCAACGTAATACTTGGCAATATGAATGTAGGATTAACAGGTATCTTACTTATCGATATAGCCCTCTATACGATGCTACACATCGGTATCAATCAAAAAATCAAACTAAAGAAAAAAGTAGAGAAATGACCATACAAAACAAAACAGAAATCAAGAATAGAAACAACAGAATGGAACGTTTCGTAAAACGTTCTACAGATATTCTTGTTTCTGTACCTTGTCTCGTTCTATCTTCTCCCCTATTTGTCATTATCTCCTTAGCTATCAAATGGGAAGACGGATTACCTATCATCTACAAGCAAGAACGTATAGGTTTGCACGGGAAACCTTTCAACATCTATAAGTTCAGATCGATGAAGGCTGATGCAGAAAAAGATGGTCCAAATCTACTGGAGATTGAAGGCGACACTCGACTCACACATGTAGGAAAATTCATAAGAACACACCATTTAGATGAACTTCCACAGTTATGGAATATTCTAAAGGGAGACATGTCGTTGGTCGGTCCCCGCCCGGAACGGAAATACTACATCGACCAAATCATCAAGCATGACCCTCGATATACTTATCTGTATCAGATTCGACCGGGTGCTACTTCTTATGCCACCCTGTATAACGGATATACGGATACAATGCCGAAGATGTTGAGAAGACTGAGTCTTGACCTCTACTATCTGGAACACAGATCCTGGTGGTTCGATGCCAAGATTCTGTTCAAAACTATGATGAACATCATGTTTGGCAAAATATTCTAATGATGAGCTACTGATGCAATAAAGGGGTGAATACTTGTTCATAGCGATCTTTTAAGTTATTTTATCTCAGCAAACTTTGTAAATAGAAAAGAAAGTTGTATTTTTGCATTTAAAAAAAGGCAAAAAATATGGCGAATAAATTTATATTGTATCTTGATGAATGCGGAGATCAAAACTTAGCAAGTTTTGACCCACAATTCCCTATATTTACACTTTGTGGTATTGTTGTCTCCGAGGAACAGGACAAAGTGTTGACAGAACGAATCAATGTCCTTAAAAAGGAAATCTGGAACAATATAAATATTATTTTTCATAGTCGGGATATAAGAAAGTGTCAAAATGGATTCGAGGTTTTGTTTGACCTTGATGTCAAAAAACGATTCTTCCAGGGTGTTAATGATATACTTGGAGATAATGGATATGTCGTAGTTTGCTGCTCGATATTAAAAGAACCATATATCAGGCAGTATGGTAAACTGAATGATGTATATGGGTTGTCTTTATCGTATATCATGGAAAGAGTCGTGTTTTATTTAGACTCTCTTGGTTTGACTGACATAGAACTTTGTACCATTATCGAAAAACGTGGCAAAAAGGAAGATGCATCCCTTCTTAATTATTATAATCAGCTGTTAGACAGAGGAACATATTGGGTGGATAGTCATCGAATGAAAAAAGTTTTTAAAAAGTTCGACATGAGATGGAAATCTGAAAATATAATTGGACTTCAGATTGCTGACTTGATAGCTTATCCGGTAACTCGACATGTTTTGAATCCTAATGGAGTGAATCTTGCTTTTGATGTACTGAAAAAGAATATCTTCCAATTAAACGGAAAGGTATATGGTATGAAGATTTTCCCAAAAGAACAAGGAAAATAATACAAAAAAAGAGTCACCGTGAAGTAACCCTTTCCCGACCGGGGACACCCCAATCCTGAATAAAGAAGCCTTTATCCGATTGCAAAGATATGGTAATTCTTTTATATATGCAAATAAATAGATGATTATTTATTGATTTTTTAAAGAATTAACATAAAAATGAAGGTAACAGGTCTGACTCTGTTTGCTCCTGATGTAACTTCTATCTCCATAGCTTGTTTGATCTTAAAGGAGTTAACACTTGTAATTCGCGTCGCAAGCCAGTGGATTACGGGGCGTAAGTAACTAACTTTCGCATCGCAAGTAACTGACTTTCGCATCGTAAGCAACTAACTTTCACATCGTAAGTAACTAACTTTCACATCGTAAGTAACCAGCTTCAGTATGACGGATGACGCTGGTGACAGTGATTTCTGAAGATTTACTCTCGCGCGGGCAGGCAGGAAACTTTCGGCCTGATTTTTCCTGCCTGCCCGCGTGCGAGGCGAAATGTTGAAAAACTAGTGTCACCCTGTCACCGTGAACACTGAGCTGAGAATGCTCTGTATAGCTCTCTAGCTATGGGCATAATCTCTCCTGTCTCCGCCTCCGTTGGCTTTTGGAAGTAGAGATCCACAAATTACTGTTTTTGTCGAGGCGTCTCTAAAGTAGGTAATAAGGTTCTAATCTGTGTCACACGGTGCAAAGATACAAAAAATAAAATAAATGAGAGTTCCCATAGTGGGAACTCTTAAATAATAATTATTGGTTTTTAGAATCTTTTAAACGATAAGGCCTGAAAAATATATCCGATACTAGCAAGTTGCAGAAGAATTTGGAGTTGGAAGACACCTTATCTAACTGTTGGGAAGAATCATACTCAACATAGCATATCAACTATATATTGATGGTAACCATTTTTATAGAGAGCATATCGAATCAAAACTATGATGAAGAGGCTGTCTGGCAAAAGATTTTAGACATCGAACGCTGTGAAAGGGGAAAAGACGGTTTCGTGACATTTTTTTCATTTCAGAGCTTTTTATTTGGCATTATTTATATAAAAATCTGTTTTCTCGTACAAATAGAAAAGACTCCGCAAAGGGTTTTAGAACTTTTTTTTAAGTTGATGGCAATTTTGTTGCCATTTTATTTTTTTGTTTCATTTTTTTTTAGTACCTTTGCAAACGTTATCCTGAATACAATCTTTTTACCTTAAAGAAAACTAATACCTATTGAATGTAGAGCAGTTGTCTGAGAAGATAGCTGCTCTTGTCTTTTTTATAGCTCCCCATATAATAAATACCGCAAAACATCCGTTTTTATTTATAGAAACAAGTCTTATCACTTGTATAAATCATCACAGAAGAAACAATGGAAACAGAAGTTAAGAAGATTCCTTATCTCAACCTGAAGGCTATCAATGAGCCATACGAGAAGGATATAAAGGATGCTATCAACAAGGTGGTCAACAGCGGATGGTATCTGCAAGGCGAAGCCGTAAAAAGGTTTGAGAAATCGTATGCACAGTTTATCGGTACTGAATACTGCATCAGCTGCGCTAACGGGACGGATGCGCTCAAACTGATGCTGATGGGCGAACTGGCTATCGGAAAGTTGCAGAAAGGTGATGAGGTGATCGTGCCTGCCAACACTTATTTCGCTACCGTACTTGCCATCAGCAGCGTAGGACTGACACCTGTATTGGTGGATGCCAATATCGATACATTACAGATAGATGACCAACTGATAGAAGCCCGAATCACACCGAAGACCAAAGCCATCATGATTGTTCATCTCTATGGCAAACTGGCATGGACTCCGAAGATTGCTGAAATCTGCAAGAAGCATCATCTCTTGCTTTTCGAAGACAATGCGCAGGGATTCGGATGCTCCACTACTCTATCTGATTCTTCTGAAAAACCATCGAAAAGAAGATATACCGGAAATCTTTCGGATGCTGCCGCCCACAGTTTTTATCCTAGCAAGAATCTGGGAGCATTGGGAGATGCGGGAGCTGTAACTACCAATAACAGGGAATTGGCGGAAGCCATCATGTCACTACACGAATATGGAAAGATAGAAGACGGAATCTTCAGATACCAGGGCGTCAACTCGCGCATGGATGAGATTCAGGCTGCGGTACTGAATGTGAAACTGCAATATCCTGAGAATGAACAGAAAGCGAGATACAGACAGATACAGCTATATCTGGAGCATCTGGATGACAGCATCAGGGACAGATGCATCGCTGCGAAACTCATCTCTCCTGCTCATGAAAATGTTTTCCACGTTTTCCCTTTCCTTACCCGGAAACGAGACCAACTGAAAGCTTTCCTGGCTGAGAATGGGGTCGGCACAAAGATTCATTACTTCCGCCCACCCTATCTGCAGCCATGCTATCCGGAAATGAATCATCTGGAATTTCCGGTAGCCAAGAGAATAGCTGACGAAGAACTGAGTCTGCCTTGCAACTCATCGCTCAACGATGAAGATATCATCAGAGTAAGCAAACTCATCAACCAGTTCTTGGTTTAAAGGTACTGCACTTTGGCACCGATAGAGAGGCCGAAGACATCCCAGAAACCGGCATTGCCGTTACGGTAGAAACGCATAAAGTAGATATCCGTTGTACCCAACTCATAGAAGAACGTAATACTCTTGATACGCTTACGTTTATTGTGCGGAATATCATACTTAAAACGTTCACCCAAGGCGATATTAGGACGGACTCTGGTAGAGAACGGATAGTAGCCGCTTTCATACTTGGTAGGCTGCTTTGTCCAGAAATCATGTCCGAACACCGTATTGAAATACAGGCTGCACTCCAGCGGTTCAAACCACCAGCCCTTACCGATATTGCGACGCCAAGGAATGAAATTCTCCTTGAGCGTCATGGTTAACTTCTCATCGTCAGAACTGAACTTCGGGATGTAGCCAAACAAGAGCTGCGTTTCCCACTGGCGGCGCTTACCATATTCCCATCCGATACCCAGCGAAATGATACCCATATTGCCACAGGTCTGAATGATGCCACTAGTAGGTATCAGCAAATCCCAATGCTTACGGTAGCGCATGACGCGGCGGTCATATCGGGTCAGTTTGCCATCCGCCAACACCAGAGTATCATGAACGATACTATCCTTCAGTTCCAACTCCTCACTTTTCCCGGTAACCTCATCGGCAGCATGAACCTGTACAGAACCTGCAGCAAACAAAGCTCCCAGAATGAATATATGCTTAAAACTCAATAACTTCATAACGATAACCTTTTGGAGTAATGGTGAATATATAGTACTGATGCTTAGCGGCATTGGCCACCTGATAATAGATGATGCCATCGCCATAAATATCTTCTTGCTTGGTATGATGACCATGACCGCAAAGGCAGAACATCAAACCTGGGAACTGATGCGTATAAAAATTGAAGACCTTAGCCACATTATTATTAAACTGTTCTGAATAAGGTCCTGCATGCATGCAGACAACGGTACGCGAAAAGTCATCTGCATCTGCCTTAACCTGCTCTTCCATGAAATCGAAATTAGGTACAGGGCGGGAATAGTCGAACTCTATGGCATTGGTATTGAGACAGACAAACTTTACCTTACCGGCGATGAAACTGAAATCCGGATTACCAAAGATTTTCTGATAAGACTGGTTACCTGTTCCCAAACAGTCATGATTACCCAGCAGAGCCACGAAAGGTATCTTCAACTTCTGAAGATGGTCACGGGTCCACTGAAACTCACGGGTAGCACCAAAGTCGGTAAGGTCTCCACAATGAATCACGAAATCGAGGGAATCACTGCGGCGATTGATATCATTAACCTCACTCTTCAAATCATCCAACCACTGGTGTGAATCGCTGATCATAGCAAAACGGATTGTATCTTTCGACTTTACAGCAGCCTCAATCTTCTGAATATTTGTAACATTCAGATTTCTTGCCCCATCGATTTGCACATCATACGGATGAACATCGAAGACGGTATCGCAGGATGCCACCATACAGAGACAACAGGCAGCCAGGATATAGGAAATAATTTTATGCATTCTTGTCATATTAATCATTAAAACTCCTTTTTATAACTCTGAAATACTACTTTTTCTTCTTTTTCAACCTTGCATAGAAATTCTGCAAACGACCTGGCTGACAACCGGCATCGAGCAGTTTCTTCAAATCACGATAGGCTTCGTCTTTTCTTCCTAGCTGAATCAGAATGTCAACATGATTGAAAGCAAAATCCTCATTACCGGCATCCAACTCCATCGCTTTGGCGTAATCAAACTCTGCCAGCTCAAGCATACCCCTCTCCTTCTCCATGCCACCTCTTGCAGCATAAGCCATCGCACTGTCAGGGTACTGCTCTATCAGACTGTTAATGCCATCGTAAGCCTCGGTATAATGCTTATCTTTCTCATTGAGCAAAGCCAGACCGAGTTGCGCCTGGAAGTTGCCAGGAACAAGTACCAGAAGATTCTGATAATCGAGACGCGCAAAGTTATAACGGAGCAACTTCTCATTGACAAAGGCACGATAGAACAAACCGGCGATATTGGTATTGTTCAGAAAGAGTACCTTATCAAGATCATCCTTGGCATATTGCCACTGCTCCAACTGGATATTCCAAGCAGCTTTTTTCAATCGCAAATCGATGCTGTCGGGATGATATGCAAGCACTTCTGTAGCCTTGGAGAGTGAATCGCGCAAGGTTTTATTCTGAGCAGCACGTGGCTTGTCGGCATCTACGTTCTGCGCAGATACAGATAAAGAAACCATCGATGCCAATAATAATGTATAAAAACTTTTCATGGTGCAAAGTTAAGAAGACTTTTGCAAACTGCCAAATAAAAAACTATAAAACTTATTTGAGTTTACAAAAAGAACTAAATTTCAGAAAGACAGGACAATCAACAAGAAAAGCCTTAAGAGAAAGAAACACTACTCTTAAGGCTTTTATCAAGAAAGCATCTGGATAGAAAATTCACCCAGCGCCGGAAAATCCATTTACAGATTAAGCATTCTTAATCCAGTTAACGATCCATGCGCCAACCTCAGTTGTGCCATAGTGAGCACCACCCTCAACCTGAATTTCAGGTGTGCGGACATTGGCATCGAGAGAAGCATCTACTGCCTTGCGAATCAAGGCACCCTCTTCGTTCAAGCCGAAGTGCTCCAACAACATAGCTGCAGAAAGAATCTGAGCTACTGGGTTAGCCAGGTTCTTGCCAGCTGCCTGTGGCCATGAACCATGAACAGGCTCGAACAAAGGTGTGTGCTCACCGAGAGAGCTGGATGGCTGCAAGCCCATAGAACCGGTGATGCAAGAAGTCTCATCGGTCAGGATATCACCGAAGGTATTCTCTGTAACGATGACATCGAAGAATGTAGGCTCAGTCAATACGCGCATAGAAGCGTTGTCGATGAACATATAATCGGTGTTTACCTCAGGATACTGTGGCTCCATCTCCTTGGCAATCTGACGCCAGAGACGAGAAGATGCCAATACGTTTGCCTTATCTACTACTGTCAAGTGCTTGTTGCGCTTCATGGCAAACTCGAAAGCTACCTTCAGGATGCGCTCAATCTCAGGACGGGTATAGATATCTGTATCGTATGCCTTATCGTTATCCTGATACTTCTCACCGAAGTACATACCGCCAGTCAACTCGCGGATAACTACGAAGTCAGCACCCTTCAGGAGTTCATCCTTCAATGGTGACTTGTGGAGCAGGCAATCGAATGTGGCTACTGGGCGAACATTGGCGAAGAGGCCCAACTTCTTACGCATAGCGAGCAAGCCCTGCTCAGGACGAACCTTGGCTGTAGGGTTGTTGTCGAAACGTGGGTCACCAACGGCTGCGAAGAGTACAGCATCAGCATCCATACAAGTCTTGAAGGTCTCCTCTGGGAATGGATCACCTACCTCGTCGATAGCGTGAGCACCGCAGATAGCCTCGTTGTAAGTAAACTCGTGGTTGAACTTCTCTGCAATGGCCTGCATAACTGCTACGCCCTGCTTCATAATCTCTGGTCCGATACCATCACCGGCGAGAACTGCAATGTTTAATTTCATCTTATCTGATTTTTTAATTGTTTATTTTTGAATGAATAAAGCTTTTGCCCTTACAGGGCGCATTGCTAAATTCTACCCTATACCCAGGGTGTTACCCTGGGCTAGGAGCTTCTGCCCCTTCAGGGCGTGCTGCTGAATAGAAACCTTCGGAGATGTTTGCATAACCTTCGGAGATATTTTCGTAACCTTCGGAGATATTTTCGTAATCTTCGGAGATATTATTCCATATCCAGATTTCGAGGCGAAACAGCCTGTTCGTCGCTCTTATCTGCCTCATACATATTAAGCATTTTGAGTGTTGCCTTGATAGCTGCCTCCGTCTGGTCGGCATCCAAGCCTCGGGTACGCCAGATACGGTCACCTTCACGCCAGGTGATGACGGTCTGAACGAGGGCATCGGTACGGCCACCAGGTGGGATAGTTACCTGATAGTTGTCGAGCTTAGGGAAGGTTTTGCCGAGCTTCACCTTGTAGATGTTGCGGAGGGCTTTCACGAAAGCATCATACTGACCATCACCGGAGCTCTGGTCTTCATACTCCTTGCCATCGATTTCTACCTTTACACTGGCTATAGGCTTCAAACCGTACGAGGTTGATACCATGTAACTTACCAGTTTCACCTTATCCTCTGGAGCTCCATGCTTCAGCACATCGCTCACGATATATGGCAGGTCATCCTGGGTTACCAGTTCCTTGCGGTCACCGAGTTCGGTGATTCGCTTGGTTACCGCCTTGGTCTGCTCAGGCGTCAGTTCCAATCCCAGCTCGTTGAGGTTCTGGATGATGTTCGCCTTACCGGAATTCTTGCCCAATGCATACTCACGATGTCTGCCGAAACGCTCAGGTACCAGGTCGTTGCAATAAAGTTTGTCCTTGTTGTCACCATCGGCATGCACACCAGCTACCTGGGTAAAGACGTTGTCTCCTACTACCGGAGTATTCGGAGCCACGGCAATGCCACTATATCCTTCAACCAATCGGGAAATATCGTTCAGACGGTCTTCCTTGATATTGGTCTTTGCCTCGAACATATCCTTCAGAATCACCTGAACACTCGCCAAAGGCGCATTGCCGCAGCGTTCGCCCAAACCATTCACGGTAACGTGAAGACCCTTGGCGCCGCTTAATACGGCAGCCAGCGAGTTGCTCACCGCCAAATCGTAGTCGTTATGGGCATGGAAGTCGAAGTGAGAATTCGGATAACGGCGCACCATCTGGCGCATATACTCCACACACTGCAATGGGTTCAGAATACCCAAAGTATCAGGAAGAAGGAAGCGCTTGATAGGCAGTTTCACCAGCTCATCCATCATCATGAAGAGATAGTCACGACTGTCACGCATACCGCTCGACCAGTCCTCCAAGTAAAGATTCACGGTGAATCCCTTGCTCAAAGCATAGTCGATGGTCTGCTTGATATGAGCGAGATGCTCCTCAGGCGACATTTTGAGTTGCTGGGTGCAGTGCTTGTAGCTACCCTTAGCCAAGAGGTTGATGACATGACCGCCGCATTCGGCAATCCAATCCACACTCTTGTTGTTATCCACGAATCCCAATACCTCAACGGAATCCAGCTTACCAATGGTCTTGGCATAACGGCAAATGCGAGCGACAGCATCCTTTTCGCCTTCTGACACACGCGCTGAAGCCACCTCAATGCGATCAACATTGATGTCGTGCAACAGCATTCTTGCTATCATCAACTTCTCGTGAGGAAGGAAACTGACACCATTGGTCTGCTCGCCGTCGCGCAGCGTGCAGTCCATGATCTCAATCTCCTTGATGCGGGAATTATCTCTCTTTGCGTTAACGTTCATAATTACTTGTTTTTAGCTTCCCAAGCCTCAACCTTGTCGCGGTTCTGAACGAGGAAGTCTACATCGTCCAAACCATTCTCCAAACAGTGTTTCTTGTAGCCGTTGATTTCGAAGTGCTCGCTCTTGCCGGTAGCAAGATTGGTCACGGTCTGGTTAGGAAGATCTACCTTCACCTCTGTCTTGTGATCCTTGTCGATGCTCTCGAAGAGTTCCTTCAGGAATTCCTCGCTTACTACTACTGGCAATACAAGGTTGTTCAATTCGTTGTTCTTGTGGATATCAGCGAAGAAAGAGCTGATGACTACACGGAAGCCTGCACCTGCGATAGCCCAGGCAGCGTGCTCACGGGAAGAACCGGAGCCGAAGTTCTTGCCAGCTACGAGGATGACACCACTGTAAGAAGGGTCGTTCATCACGAAGTCTGGCTTTGGAGTTCCGTCGGCATTGTAGCGCCAGTCGCGGAAGAGGTTGTCGCCCATACCCTCTTTATCGATGGCCTTGAGGAAACGGGCTGGGATGATCTGGTCTGTATCTACATTCTCCAAAGGAAGAGGAATGCAGCTTGATGTAATTACATTGAATTTCTGTTTCATTTCAATTTAACATTTAACATTGAACACTTAACATTACATAAACTCTCTTGGGTCGGTAATCTTACCTGTAATAGCGGCAGCAGCTGCTACGTATGGACTGGCAAGGATGGTGCGGGAACCTGGTCCCTGACGACCCTCGAAGTTACGGTTGGATGTACTTACAGAGTACTTGCCTGCAGGAATCTTATCATCGTTCATTGCCAGGCAGGCAGAGCATCCAGGCTGACGGATTTCGAAGCCGGCAGCCTCAACAATCTTATCAATTCCCTCTTCACGTATTTGTTTATCAACCAACCATGAACCTGGTACAAGCCAAGCAGTTACGCCATCTGCCTTCTTTTTTCCTTTAACAAGAGAAGCGAAAGCACGGAAGTCTTCAATACGACCATTGGTACATGCGCCCAAGAATACATAATCGATAGGATGACCCTCGAGTTTCTCGCCTGGCTGGAAGCCCATGTAGTTGAGGCTCTTCTTGAAACCAGCCTGCTCTTCCTCAGGAATCTCATCGAGAGTTGGGATATTCCCGGTAATGCCAATACCCATACCTGGGTTGGTACCATAGGTGATACGTGGTTCGATATCCTTGGCGTCGAAAGTCAACTCTTTGTCGAAGACTGCATCATCGCCACTCTTCAAAGTCTTCCAGTAAGCCACAGCCTTGTCCCACTCTTCACCCTTAGGTGCATATTCACGACCCTTGATGTACTCGAATGTTGTCTCATCAGGAGCTACGAAACCACCACGGGCACCCATCTCGATAGAGAGGTTACAGAGGGTAAGACGACCTTCCATAGACATATCCTTCACTACATCGCCACTGTACTCAACGAAGTAACCGGTAGCACCAGAAGTAGTGAGCTGGCTCATCAGATAGAGGGCAACATCCTTGGCTGTAACGCCCTTGCTGAGCTTGCCGTTGATGCTGATACGCATAGACTTTGGCTTGCTCTGGAGAATACACTGTGAAGCCATCACCATCTCGACCTCAGAAGTACCGATACCGAAAGCTACGGCACCCATTGCACCATGAGTAGAAGTATGAGAGTCACCGCAGACGATGGTCATACCAGGAAGAGAAAGACCCTTCTCTGGACCTACTACGTGGATGATACCATTATCCTTTGTGTTCATGGCAAAGTGAGTAACACCGAAATCAGCGGTATTCTTTGCCAAGGTATCTACCTGCTTCTTTGAGATAGGATCCTCAATTGGTTTATCCTGATCGTGGGTTGGAGTATTGTGGTCAGGCATACAGAAAATCTGGTCTGGACGGAACATCTTGAGTCCGCGTGCTCGCATACCAGCGAATGCCTGAGGTGATGTTACTTCGTGACAGTAGAGACGGTCGATGTAAAGCTGAGTAGGACCGTCCGGAACAATCTGGACAACGTGCTTGTCCCAAATCTTGTCGAATAATGTATTCATAATATCTCTTGTTATATATATGTTTATCTAATCTTAAACTTGTTAATACAATCAATGTAAGCCTCAACAGAAGCCGTAACGATGTCGGTATCTGCACCGAAGCCATAATATACATGACCATCGTATTCCACCTGCATGTGAACCTTGCCCACATCATCAGAGCCCTTGTCGATTGCCTGGATAGTGAACTCTTTGAGGTTCATCTCCTTGGTAATGACCTTCTTGAGAGCATTGATAGCAGCATCTACCGGACCGTTACCAGATGATGCAGCCTCAAACTTCTGACCTGCAATATCAAGACCGATACTTGCCACGCTCTTCACGCCCTTACCTGTAGTAACCTGCAACCAGTCGAGCTGAACACCATGCTTATCAGCAGAATCAGCACCGGCAAGCATCAAAACATCCTCATCGGTAACTTCCTTCTTCTTATCAGCCAGTTGGAGGAACTTCTTGTAAATCTTGTCGAGTTTCTCCTCATCATTAATCTCTACACCATTGACATGGAGACGGTACTTCAATGCAGCACGACCAGAACGGGCTGTCAATACGATAGCATTGTCATCCAATCCCACTTCCTTAGGATCAATGATTTCGTAAGTCTGGACATTCTTCAAGACACCATCCTGATGGATACCGGAAGAATGAGCAAAGGCATTGCGACCCACGATAGCCTTGTTTGGCTGAACAGGCATATTCATCAGGCTGCTCACCATGCGTGAGGTAGGAATAATCTTGGTAGTATTGATGTTGGTATCAATATTGATATGCTTGTGACACTTCAGAATCATGGCAATCTCTTCGAGCGAAGTATTACCTGCACGCTCACCGATACCATTGATAGTAACCTCAACCTGGCGTGCACCATTCAAAACACCCTGCAGGGTATTGGCAGTAGCCATACCGAGGTCGTTATGACAGTGGGTAGAAAGGCGTGCCTTGTCAATGCCATCAACATGCTCCATGAGATACTTGATTTTGTCACCATATTCATCAGGCAGACAATAACCTGTAGTATCAGGAATGTTCACTACTGTAGCACCCGCCTTGACAACAGCCTCAACGACACGAGCCAGATACTCATTATCGGTACGGCCTGCATCCTCAGCATAGAACTCTACGTCCTCAACATACTTTTTAGCATACTTGACAGCAGCTACAGCACGTTCGATGATTTCCTCGCGGGTAGAATTGAACTTATACTTGATATGACTGTCGCTGGTACCGATACCAGTATGGATTCTCTTATGCTTGGCATACTGCAAAGCCTCAGCAGCACAATCAATATCTTTTTCTACGGCACGGGTAAGTGCACAAATAGTAGGCCAGGTTACAGCCTTAGAGATTTCTACCACTGAATTGAAGTCGCCCGGACTTGATATTGGAAATCCAGCCTCAATTACATCCACGCCCAACTGCTCCAGTTGCTTTGCCACCTGAATCTTCTCAACTGTGTTCAACTGACATCCCGGAACCTGTTCGCCATCGCGGAGGGTCGTGTCGAAAATGTATAATCTGTCACTCATATCTTTAAAATTTTAAATTTACACCTTATATATATAAGAGCTACACATTCAGAACGCACTACGTTTATATAGCAATCCGTACAGAAGCATCAGATAAAGTAAAAAGCCTTCCCCCACTCCATAGACGGAAGTGTAGAAAGGCTTTTAATATCTTAAGCGATGAACTATACGCACACCTTATCACTTCCGCCCACAAACTGCAGTCGAAGTCGAATAATAATGCTTGTAATGTTCAACAATGTTGTTCTCATATCTATCTTATTATGTTATATTCTTAAATTCGCATGCAAAGGTAACACTTTTATTTGATACTAGCAAACAATTTATAACTTTTTTAATAGAAATGATAACAAATTCCTATAATCTTATGGATTTTTTACCCAAAAACGTTAATCCTGTGCTAGAATTTGGCGAAAAAGCCAGTTTTTGAGTGAAAAAATTGACAAACTCTAACCTTAGAAAGGCAGATTCTCTGCAGGCGGCGGTGGTAGCGGACTACCATCCTGCCCTCCGCCATTCATCCTAGAGCCTACAATCTCACCACCTTCCTCGACAGGTGCTGCTGCAGCATCCTGCGGATCCTGGAATCGGGTAAATTCTCCACGGAAGTTCAGGAGAACATCTCCAACAGAGCCCTTACGGTGCTTGGCAATGATAATCTGTGCCATACCATGAAGGTCATTACCCTTTTCATCCTGATAGATGTGATAATATTCCGGGCGGTGAACGAAAAGCACCATATCGGCATCCTGCTCGATGGCACCGGATTCACGGAGGTCACTCAACTGAGGTCGCTTTCCTTCCAAACCCTCACGGTTCTCTACATTACGGGAGAGCTGCGAAAGAGCAAGCACAGGAATATTCAGCTCTTTGGCAATACCTTTGAGCGAACGGGAGATGGTAGATACCTCCTCCTGACGGCTACCAAACTTCATACCATTGGCATTCATCAGCTGGAGATAGTCGATCATCAACAGTTTAACACCCTTTTCCCTTACCAGTCGGCGCGCCTTGGTACGGAGTTCGAAAACAGAAAGACCAGGCGTATCATCAATATAAATAGGTGCACCTGTCAGTTTTCTCAGTTTTTTATCCAACCGTTCCCATTCTGGCTGTTCCAATTGTCCGTTCAGTATTTTTTTACCCGAAATCTCGCAAACATTCGAGATGAGTCGGTTCACCAACTGAACGTTATTCATTTCCAGAGAGAAGAATCCGATAGGCACATCATAATCTACCGCCACATTCTTGGCTATACTCAATGCAAAGGAAGTCTTACCCATGGCAGGACGACCGGCGATAATCACAAGGTCGGACGGTTGCCAACCTGATGTTATATCATCCAACCCACGATAACCCGTAGGAATACCGGTAAGACCACCCGAGTTCTGAGCAGCGCGCTGCAAGATGGCAACGGCCTCCTTTACAACCGGATCAATCTGTGTATAATCCTGCTTCATATTGTTCTGCGAAAGCTGGAAGAGTTCACCTTCAGCTTTCTGCATCAGTTCATCCACATCCACACCTTCTTCATACGCCATCGTCTCGATGTCGCCGGCATAATGAATCAGCTGGCGCTGCATATATTTCTGCGCCAGGATACGGGCATGCGACTCTACATGGGCAGCCGAAGCCATGCCTGCAGAAATATCCATGAGATATTGTGCTCCTCCCACCTTATCCAGTTCGCCAGTCTTGGCTAACTGATCGGCAAGAGTCATGATATCCACAGGCCGTTCCTCCATGTTCATCACCTGGATAGCCTGATATATTCTCTTATGACGCGGGTCATAAAAAGTATCCGGCTTGAGCAACTCCGACACCACCGAAAAGGCATCAGAATCTATCATCAAGGCACCCAGTACCGCCTGCTCCACATTCACAGCCTGCGGCTGCAAATGGGCGTAGGTTGGATCTATCTGTACCTTATTCTTATTTTTATTATTCTCCGCCATCTTTATTGTTTTTTCCTTTCCTCGAAAACTTTTTTTGTTATAAATTCCAATTCTATAGGCGCAATACCACGATCATCGAGCCAATCTCCCATCTCGAGCAGACCGAATGCATCTATATCTTCCTTAGGGGAAAAAGCTGCATGACCAGATGCTTCATCCAAAAATCTGATAGCTGCAGTTCCTCCCTTTTTCACGAGAACGCAGAGTCCATAATAGAAAAATTTCATAGCCTCCCATTTGTGGTCTTGTGGCTTGGAAACTCTGTTCACCATCGCAGATAACATTTTCATGAACATGCGTTTCTTATCATCCTTATCCATATCTGTCATGTCAGAATTCAACATTTCCCTGATTTCATTATCATCACTATTTTGCAGATAAGGTTCTATTAAAGCCATTGCATGGTCAATGTTTTTATCGCCTTCCGATTCTGTAAAGAGCAAAGAGAAAGCCAGTCTGCATTCAACCTGTTCTTCCTTAGGATACTGTTCATCCATCTGGAAAGCCCATTCCAAAGCCTCTTTATAATGATGGAATTTCAATAAGAGATCGGTCTTTTTCAGCTTGAGCTTAAACTGCTTACTCTCATCTGCTTCTTCTTTAATCAGGCAATTCAATGATATTAAAGCCGCCGGGTCTTTTATCTCTTCTTCTATTTCTAATTTCAACTCCATAGCAGCCTTATAAGTTGGGCTTGTTTTCTTAATCACATAGAGATGTTCAAGCGCTTCATCATATTTTTCCTCCGATTTGTATGCCAATGCAAGCATCATATTCTCTTCGTCGGTATATTTTTCCAGATTACGCAAAATCTTGCTAACAAAGGCATAGTCACCTCTTTTGGCCGAGAAACGGGCCAGCGACAGGCGATACTTGTCATATTCCGGTTTAGCAAACAGTCCCGTAGTAAAGAAAGGAATTTCCTTCTGCACTTCGAAAGGATTATCAAATGCCTTCCTCATCGGAGAGAGAGTATAGAATCGGTAGAGGTCCTGCACATAGCGATGACGAACCCTAATTGCACGTTTCTTATTTTCCTCTTCAGAGAGATTCTCTTCATGTTCCATTACCGAATCAAGCAGTGTGACATTTTCAGAATCCTTTGCTTCTGTAGAATCAGTCTCATCCTCTACTGGCTCTTCGGTATTCTGCTCTTTTTCCACCTCATCTTCTTCGTCATAAAAAACAGGACCAGACACCATATTTTCCTGGACAACATCCAATGATTCAATAAATTCCTTAGATGTATTATTCAATGAAAGAATGATGCTATACAGATCGGTATCACACATAGAGGCACCTTTCAAGAGATTGTTGATGAAATTGCGATGCTGTTTCATCGTAGCCCGAACATTCTTGAGCGTAGAATTACGGACATAGAAAGGAACAAACCAATTATAGAGTGAATGGAAATGACCGAAGCTCTTCTGGTTGGCAAACTGATGATAATAGACATCAACTCCTATATCTTCTGAATTCAACATATAGTCGAAGGCTCCCTTAAGGGCATCATCAGGATTCTCCCCATCTGCAGAGAAGCAATCAAGTCCCAATTCACCCGTTTGGTCTATCTTTTCGGCCAAATCCTGAGTAAAAGAAGTGAGCATGGTCTTCACCACGGAATGCATCATCTCCTTGCTATCCTTTTTACTTGTAAGACATAGACGCATCTGGCGTTGTAGATCAACACAGGCTGCCAAAAATTCATCGTCCATGATCAAGCCAGCAGCAGAATCCCAATATTTCTGTTTTTCACCCGAATTGGTTATTGCAGAGAAAACGAAACCCACCAAAGCTCGCTGGCGAACACTGCAAGTACTGTCGTCAGACTTGATTAAGCGCATCAAGACTGCAAGTCTAGGGGCATCCATGAATACAGAGCATGACAATGAAACAGCCGAAACAATCATATTGATGGTGTATGGATCTACCAAATCGGAAGCGATGATATCAAGTATATTCTTGACAAAATCATCATTCCATTCATCAGTTGTCAAAATATAAGAAAACACCATATTGCGATAGGCATTAAGCTGCTCTTGTATCTTTTGTCTTTCCTCGTCTATCTGTTCTTCAGACAAGTCTACCCTCAAATTTAGCATAGCTTCATCTGTAGCAAATTTCTCAAAGGTTTCCTGTACCTCATCAAAACTTGTCAGATTCTGAGCTCTTTTGCGAAGTGCAACAAATGTAGACTCATTAGCCAAAATCCATTCGTAGCGCATTTTACTATATAGCTTGTCTATATCCATATCCAAATCTGAAGCAAGATCATAAAGTTCCCGATGTTTAAGTTTGACATCTATATAATCATGATATAAAGCATCATATCTTTGTTCAATTTCCGCTATTCCAGGCAGACATGGCTCCAAACCCACTTCCTGGTCAATTATCTTGCGAATTGCCTCTATTCTGGATATCATAGTGACATTTTCATGCGAAAACTTTGTCCAGCTAAAATCTTCTCTTTTCATAAGCCGCTTATTTTTGTGCTACAGCCAGGTCACGACGTCTTGGTTCCATAGCATGTTCATATTTAAGTTTTGGAAGATTACTGATGGTTTTAGCATCGGCACCCGTATATTTTGTGATGATACTTGCATAATGCTGTACCCCACGACTGTTTATGCTATCAACAGCAATATTATACGCCTTGATAAACTTGGCAACTTGGTCTTTACGGCGCGGCTCTGAAAGTATTTTCTTGCGGAAAGCAACAACACCTAACTGCAAGTTCTTATCTCTGCTGTCAAAGAGTTTTACATGCTGTTCAAGTCGGGCTTTGGTAGCTTGAGGTTCTGGCAGCAACATGGCATCCATCTCGTTGTTAAGCAACATACGCAAACGGATGTTCAAATCGTTGATTTGAACCTTATAAGCATCATATTTAGGCTTACCGCTATCGATTGCTAAAGTAGCCAGATAATCAGTTGCAGAGTAGCGGGTCATTGCCACCATCTTATCTGACAGTTGTTTCAGTTCGGATATACGCGAACGCTTATTGGTGATAAACTGCCAATAAAGATTGGTAGAAATAGGGTACGTCAAAGCAGTACCCCGTTTCTCTATATGATGTGCACGAATCAGATCGGTCACGGCTCCCTCTACGCGCTTGCGCTCGATAGCAGTATCACAATCCATTTGTGCAGTATATCTACGCAAATGTACGTCTACACCTTGCTGCTCGAAGATACTGTCATCACATGCCAGAAAGATTGGCAGGCAGTCCATTGTTGGCATCACCGCTATCTTCAGCGCAGCACGGTCTAGGCTATCCAATCTAGCCTTTTCCTTCTTGCTCAAGCGATGACGTTCTGCTTCCGACTTGCCACATCCTGCAAATCCTATAGCCAGCAAGAGCATCAAGGCTGTAAACGTTTTGAACTTATTCATTATCTATCCTTTAATCATTTGTTATTCTACATAGAGAACCAATCCCTTCAAATATTCACCTTCAGGATGATAAATATTGATAGGATGGTCGGCAGGCTGGTGCAGCTGGTGCAAGATGCGAACCTTTCTTCCAGCCTGCGCTGCAGCAGTAAACACAGCATTGCGGAACTGATCCTTCGTAACCACCTGAGAGCAACTGAAGGTAAAAAGGATGCCGCCCTTCTTAATACGCTGCAAGCCCTTTACGTTCAGGCGAGTATAGCCCTTCAACGCATTGCGCAAAGCCGCACGGTGCTTGGCAAAAGCAGGAGGATCAAGAACAATCAGATCATACTGCTGGTCATGTTCATCAAGATACTTGAAGGCATCTTCGCAGAATGCCTCATGGCGTGCATCTCCAGGGAAATTGAGCGCAATATTCTCATTGGTCAATTCTATCGCCTTGGCACTGCTGTCTACGGAGTGAACAGCCTTAGCCTCGCCTCTCATCGCATAAACAGAAAAACCGCCGGTATAGCAGAACATGTTGAGCACGCTCTTACCCTTGGCATAATGCTCGAGCAGCGAACGGTTCTCACGCTGATCTACGAAGAAACCCGTTTTTTGACCACGCAACCAGTCGATATGGAATTTCAGTCCATTCTCTACAGCAACATCGTCAGCATCACCTCCCAGTATAAAGCCATTTTCCTGTCTGAGGTCAGCCTTATACGGTAAGGTTGTCTCACTCTTATAGTAGATATTCTCCAGTGCTTCACCCATCACCTTCTTCAAGGCTTTGGCTATCTCCATGCGGCAAACATGCATACCCACACTGTGAGCCTGCATGACAGCAGTAGGACCATAGCAGTCGATAACAAGTCCCGGCAAGTTATCACCCTCACCATGAACCAAGCGATAAGTAGTATTGGATGAATTACCGGCAATACCCAAAGCGAGTCTCATTTTATATGCCGAATCCAATCTGGCACACCAGTACTCCTCATCAATCTCAATATCTCTAAAAGAAAGAACACGTACAGCGATAGAACCGATCTGATAATGACCTATAGCAATGAATTCACCACTACGGGTAAACACTCTCACAATGTCGCCCTCCTCTATGCCCTCATCCATTGCCTGGATAGCACCCGAGAAGATCCATGGATGAAAACGCTTGAGCGATTCTTCCTTACCTTTCTTTAAATATACGCTTTTATACATATTTTTATATATGAAGTTTCTTACGATTATCAATTTCTATTCCTTACCACCTTATATCATGCCCTGAGTTCATCGAGCTCGTAATCGCCTGTAGCAGACAAACGCTTGAATTCCTCATACAGATTAATGCAGCACCAGGCATCTGTAGCTGCATAGAGAGCCTGCGATTCCTTCAAATCGCTAGCCTCCCAATTGCTCAACCGTTGCGCCTTGCTGATTTTCTGGTGAAACAGGTTAGCATACAGTTTCTGCAGACTCATGTCTGCGATACCAAAGTTCTTTGCAACATCCTGCAACTCGATAAAGTAGCCAGCCTTAAAAGCAGCTCGCTTATGGAGCTGCAGCAAGTCATCGTGCCAGGAAAGTCCTACTTTTGGCACGGTGGTATCTTCGAGCAAGCGAATGATGGCAGGAGTCATGCCCGTATGATGCAGACGGAAGAGATAACAAGTATCATGTGTACTCACCTGCAACAACGAAACATGGTAAGCCTGCCCACGCTTGAATGATGGACGCGTTTCTGTATCCACACCCAGTATATAATGGCTAAGTAGGTCATTAACAGCCGTTTCTGTATCTTCAGGCTTGTCAACGACTACGATTTTGCCAGGAAACAAAACTCTTGGCAAATTCGTGATTGCCGCCTTGTCGAAACTAGTGAAAATAATCTTCATTATGCTTTTTATTCTTTACAAGTTGCAAAATTAGAAAAAAAAGATGAGAAAAAGAATTGTTTTCTCAATTATTTTCGCTAATTTTGCAGATAAATTATTCAAAAATATATAAAATGGCTAAAAAAAGAACTGAAAAAAAGACCAAAACCTTTAGCGAAGCTATTGGTTTACAGTATATTTTCAACAATACTATCACCGACTTTTTCATAGGATTAGCCTTGGTAGTCATTGCTGTGGTTATCATCATCGCTATGATCTCCTTTCTAAACACAGGAGCCAATGACCAGAGTTTGCTCGAAAATCTTAAGCCGGGCGAATGGACCAACACGGAAAAACAGTTTCAGAACTACTGCGGATCCTGGGGAGCCATTGTATCCTATTGGCTCATTGCCATCAATTTCGGATTTCCAGCCTTCATGCTCCCATTCTTTGTTATTATGGTGGGATTGCAGATGATGCATGCCTACAAGCTGAACCTGTGGAAATGGTTCTTCTGCATGATTGTGGTCATGCTATGGATGTCGGTAACCTTTGCCAAGTTCATCGCACCTATCATGCCAAGCCTCATATTCAATCCGGGCGGAAAGCACGGACTCTTTGTCGTGCAGAATCTGGAGAACATCATGGGTCCTCCAGGACTTACTGCCATTCTTTTCTTCGTGGCGGTAGCATTCCTCACCTATCTCACCACTGAAACCATTACGGTAATCAGAAAAGCACTCAACCCTATCGGTTATATATCAAATAAGGTGAAATTTGAGATTACTAACCATGGAAAGAACAGGAAAGATACGGAAGCTATCGACGAGGCATACGCCAACGCAGCATATGGTGCTGGCACAGAGGATGAGAAAGAAGAATATAAGGAAGAAGAACCTGCCAAAGTCATCGACCTGAATCTGGATCCGGACCAGACTTTCGCAAACCCAGACATACCTTCTACGTCTGTTGAGCCAGAGGCAGACAGACAGGAAGCTACAGGAACAGAAAGTGATACAGAAAAAGATGAAACCATCGCTATAGCCAACGGCACGCAGAACAAGAATATGTCACTCATTGCACGTCAGCGCGAACTCCGTACAAAACGGGCTGAACAGGAAGCATTGGAAAAGCAAGCTGCCGAGGCTGCTGCAGCTTCTGAGCATATAGGTATGGACATCTCTGTAGCCACAGCTGACGAGAAGGCTACAGGCAACACCTTGAGCAATGCAGAAGTACTGAATACTCCGATCAATCCGAAGGAGCCGTTCACCAGATATAAATATCCGGTACTCAACCTTCTGAAGAAGTATGAGGATGACGGCGTATCCATCGATGAGGAAGAGCAGCGCGCCAACAAAAACCGCATCATCGAGGTGCTGGGCAACTTTGGCGTACAGATCAAAACCATCCGTGCTACGGTTGGTCCTACCATCACACTCTACGAAATCCAGCCTGCAGAAGGCGTACGTATCTCTAAGATCAAGAATCTGGAAGATGACATCGCCTTGAGTCTGGCAGCTCTCGGCATCCGTATCATCGCTCCTATCCCAGGTAAGGGAACCATCGGTATTGAGGTACCTAACGCAAAGGCGAACATCGTTAGTATGGAAAGTACTTTAAACTCAAAGAAATTCCAAGAAACCAAGATGGAGTTACCTATCGCTTTGGGTAAGACCATTACCAACGAAGTGTTTATGGTTGATTTGGCAAAGATTCCTCACCTGCTTGTTGCGGGTGCTACCGGACAGGGTAAATCTGTAGGTTTGAATGCCATCATCACCTCTTTATTATACAAGAAACATCCAAACGAACTCAAACTGGTTCTCATCGACCCTAAGAAGGTGGAGTTCAGCGTCTACTCCCGTATTGCCAATAAGTTTATGGCTGCGGTTCCTGATGAGGAAGAACCTATCATAACCGATGTAACCAAGGTGGTTAGAACCCTGAACAGTCTGTGTGTACTGATGGATAGCCGTTACGACTTGCTCAAAAAGGCAGGAGCCCGTAACATAAAAGAATACAACCAGAAGTATATCAACCACAAGTTGAAGTTGACTGATGGACATGAGTATATGCCATACATCGTGGTGATTATAGATGAGTTCGGTGATCTGATCATGACAGCCGGCAAGGAAGTAGAACTTCCTATCGCCCGTATCGCCCAGCTGGCACGTGCCGTGGGTATCCACATGATTATTGCCACCCAGCGTCCTACAACCAGCATCATCACGGGTAATATCAAGGCTAACTTCCCTGGCCGTATCGCCTTTAAGGTTACATCTGCCATCGACTCAAAGACCATTCTTGACCGTACAGGAGCCAACCAGCTGATTGGTCGTGGTGATATGCTCTATCTCTGCGGCAACGAACCTGTCCGTGTACAGTGCGCCTTTGTTGATACACCTGAAATCGAGCGCATCAACGAGTATATCTGCGAACAGCCTGGTCCTATCGAACCTATGGAGTTGCCAGAACCAGCTAATGATGAAGGAAGCGCAGGTGGAAGCGGCAGCATCAGTGCCCGCGAACTGGATCCGTTCTTCGAAGAGGCAGCCCATGCGATTGTTCTTTCGCAGCAGGGTTCTACCAGCATGATCCAGCGCCGGTTCAGTATCGGCTATAACCGTGCAGGACGACTGATGGACCAGATGGAAGCTGCAGGCATTGTAGGTGCAGCACAGGGCAGCAAGCCTCGTGAGGTACTGATACAGGATGAAAACCAGCTTAATAATCTGTTAATGGCACTTCGAAACTCTTAATTTTAGTAAAGAACTAAGGGTATGAAAGAAGATAATATTGGAAAAGGTTAAATTATTAAACCCTGAAGCCGTTAAAACGTCTAAGAGAGAAAAGACGTTTTTACGGCTTTATGATAAAGTATGAAATTTTAGAAGATATAATATAACATAGAATTTTAAAAGAAAGGAAAAGATAAAAATGAAAAAGATTTTAGCATTGGCTTTCGTTGCAATGATGAGCATCGGAGCCATGGCGCAGACTGCGCAACAGGTACTTGATAAGACCGCTGCCGTTATTGGCAACAAAGGTGGAGCTAGCGCCAACTTCAAGATGAGCAGTTCTAAGTATGGATCAGCAAGTGGCAGTATTGCCATCAAAGGCAACAAGTTTAACGCCCGTACCCCGCAAGCCATCGTCTGGTTCAACGGCAAGACCCAGTGGACTTATCTAAAGAAAACCAACGAGGTGAATGTCAGCAACCCTACACAGGCTCAGCAGATGTCCATGAACCCTTATACCTTTATTAATATATATAAGACAGGTTATAAGTCAACGCTCAATACAGCAGGCAGTAACTATGTAGTACATCTCGTTGCCGATAACCAGAAACGTTCTGTAGCCGAAATGTATATCACCATCAACAAAAAGACACATATTCCATCAGTTGTCAAGATGCGACAGGGCAATACCTGGAGTACCATCACGGTAAGTAACTTCAGAGCCAAGAGCGTTTCTAACAGCACATTCAATTTCAACAGCAAGGAATGTCCAGGAGCTGAAGTCATCGACCTGAGATAATCGCCTGAAATATCGTATAAAGTTTATTTTCAAATAAGATTCCCCGCCACAACACTCCGGTAGCGTGACGGGGAATTACTTTTTCCAAAAGGGTTCTAGTATCAATAATTTCCAAAAGCAAATCATAGACTCTCCCTTTTTAATACAACAAATCTTAAAACAACTATGCAATTGTAAAATATTCAAAAATACTTTGGAATTTTTGCAAAAACATTTGGCGGATACAAAAGAATTGCTTATCTTTGCATCAACAAAAAATAAAAACAAGTAATTATGAAGCAGACAGAAGCCTATCAAAGACTCGTGGAAAAAGGTATCCGACCATCACTCCAGCGCATTGCCATTATGGATTGGCTCATCAAGCATCCCACTCATCCAACTATCGAGGATGTGTACAAAGGATTAGCCGATAGCATCCCAACATTGAGCAAGACAACTGTTTACAACACACTCAGAATGTTGAGTGAGCACAATGCAGCTCAGATGATCACAATCGATGAACATCGCGTATGTTATGATGGAAATATTAAAAGCCACGTTCACTTCTATTGCAGGAATTGTGGCAAGGTAATTGACTTTTTCGGCGAACCTGCTCCAACAGTGGAACCAGAAAAGGAAATTGAAGGAAACATCGTATTGGAAGAACAGCTCTACTACAGAGGAATCTGTGCAGAATGCGCTAAAAAAGGCGTAAAGTCACCTCTCACAGAGACTGTTCACTAATTAAAAAAACAATAATTATACAACAACATTTAAAACAAAAGCATTATGAAGAAAAAGTTTATTTGCACCGTTTGCGGTTACATTTACGAAGGTACAGAAGCACCAGAGAAGTGCCCTATCTGCAAGGCTCCAGCCAGCAAGTTCAAAGAGATGGAAGATGCAGTAGATGACGATATGACATTTGCTACCGTTCACGTTCTCGGTCAGGCATTTAAGGATGGCGTTAATGAAGACGTTATCAAGGGTTTGAAGGACCATTTCAATGGTGAGTGTGGCGAGGTAGGTATGTATCTTGCTATGGCACGTCAGGCAGATCGTGAAGGCTATCCTGAAATTGCAGAGGCTTACAAACGTTATGCCTATGAGGAGGCTGATCACGCTTCTCGTTTTGCAGAACTTCTCGGTGAGGTTTTGGGTGATACCAAGAGCAATCTCGAGGCTCGTATTGCAGCAGAGAAGGGTGCTTGTGAGGATAAGTTCCGCATTGCCAAGCTTGCTAAGGAGCAGGGTTCAGATGCTATCCACGATACCGTTCATGAGATGGCTAAGGATGAAGCCCGCCACTGTGCAGGTTTTGCAGGTCTCTACAAGAGATACTTCAAGTAATAGATTTTTAATGACATAACTTTAAAAATTATAATACGATTATTTAGTATCGTAAGTCAAGAAAACAGGAAAGCCGATTCTTGTATAGTAATATACTTGAATCGGCTTTCTTTATGTGATGATAAATATTGTTACTTTGTTTCAGGAACCAGGAACTTGTCTCCTGTTTGCTTAATAAGTTCCTTGGCTTATTTCTCAGGATACCCAGGACGATCGGTATCTGTTACGAGGGCGGTTTGTCGCCGAGCGGTTGCATCGCCAGTCCAGAAGGAGGCGATGAAGCTTCTCATCCTCCGCCTTCACCGTGAGTTTCCGGGCATCAAGACCATTCTGAGTCATCGCGATTTGCCGGGCATGCAGAAAGCCTGTCCCTGCTTCGATGCCACGAAGCTTCAGCCTCTGCTGGCTTCATAGCATCCTCTATTAAGATACAAGTTCTCCCTATAAGTCAGGCGATAAATCGCCTGAACTTATAGGGAGTTTTTTTGTTTTGAAAGTTATTACCTTACTCAGCCTCCCGGTCTTTCAGACGAGAATTTAAAACTATATATCATGTTCCTTATTGGATTCGAACAATAGCTGAAAGAATGCCTGTTGATGCAGAAATGCCATTTATTATCAGAAAGATCATAATTATAAGCACCTTCGCCCTTAACTCCCTCAATCTTTATAGTGTCGATTACTCCCTTTTCCATGTCATCACTTACTGAGAGATCATCCGGGGCGGAAAAGAGGGATGGGATGATATGCAGAAAAGTGAGAAGCAATATTTACATAAGGCTACTGTATAGAAGAACTTCATTAGATGTTTTTCTGAAAAAACTCATTATTTTTCTTGGAGATTTCATAGAAAAATCGTAAATTTGCCATCAGATATCAATTATCTCACTATTTTGCCATGGGTAAATATATTAACCCCTTCACCGATTGGGGCTTCAAACGCCTCTTCGGACAAGAATTCAGCAAGGACTTGCTGATTAGTTTCTTGAATGACTTGTTGGTTGACGAAATGCATATCAGGGATGTCACCTTCAAGGATAAAGAGCAACTGGCAGATTCAAAAGATTTGCGTGGTTGCATCTTTGATATTTATTGTGAAACCGATAATGGAAATCATTTCATTGTCGAGATGCAGAACAGATGGGTGCCATTTTTTATCAATCGCTCCATCTATTATGCCAGCAAGGCTATTGTCGGGCAGCGTAAAAAAACAATAGAGCAGAAACCTGCTCTCTATCACCTGATGCCCGTCTATGTAGTCTGCCTGATGAACTTCATGCCAAAGGACAATTCGGTGACGAAATTCAGAACCGATGTTGGTCTGTATGAAAAAGGAAGTCAAGATGTCTTTTCCGACAATCTTCACTTCATCTACTTATCTCTTCCTTTCTTTGACAAGAAGGCAGAAGAATGTGAAAGTGATTTTGACAAATGGATTTATGTATTAAAGCATATGGAAGCATTAGAGAGAATGCCGTTTACGGCACAAAAGAAGATTTTCAAGCGACTTGCTGAACTGGCGGATTCCCGCAGCCTGAGTCAGGAGGAGCAAGAGAAATATGATGAGAGCTTGAAGGCTGCCGATGATTACTATGGCGTCTTAATGAGCTATTACATGAATGGAATTGATGAAGGTGTAGCAAAAGGTGAAGCCAAAGGTCTTGCCAAAGGTCTTGCCAATGGACGAGCTAAAGGACGAGCTGAAGGACGAGCTGAAGGATTAGCTGAGGGTGAAAACAAGGCTAATATTGCCACAGCCCAACGCCTTCTTGCTATGGGCTTATCTGCAGATCAGGTATCAGCTGCCACCCAGTTGCCATTAGAGCATATTGAGAAATTGAAAAGCTCATTAGACACCAAGTAAAGTTTGAAGGAGCGATATACAAGTTCTCCCTATAAGTCAGGCGATAAATCGCCTGAACTTATAGGGAGTTTTTTTGTTTTGAAAGTTATTACCTTACTCAGCCTCCCGGTCTTTCAGACGAGAATTTAAAACTATATATCATGTTCCTTATTGGATTCGAACAATAGCTGAAAGAATGCCTGTTGATGCAGGATAGTCTTCCGTCAGGCGTCCTCTTTTCCAGACATTCTGGCTAACTGCTATTGACAATAATTATGTTCATAACTCATTATATTTTAAATTGATAAATTTCTAAATTGATGAATGGCTAAAAAGCGAGGAACGGCCGGACCGGGAACTGGTACGCCTCGCCTTTGAAGCTGTGGAAACGGACAGATCCTAATCCTCCCTTGGAGTCGTCGACGCCCGAATCGATGGCCACGGCGTCCGTGGGAGAGAACTCCGAAGAGGTCCATGCCCAAGTATTGACATCTCCAAAAAACTCGGTATGATTAGAGTCGCCCACTTTCTTCAACTTGTCATTAATATTTTTAGTAACGGTTGTCATATTACTAAAGAATCCCCATTTCGGATGAGTAGATGTATTACCATCCCAGATTCCTGTCCAATCATCCGAAAATGGTGCACCTAAGTTTGTCATTACTGCATAATACTGACCAGCTGTGGGTAAAAACCAACCTGTACACTTGGCTGAGTTAGCAGGAAGCGTCTTGTAATTCCGTGCCTGATAAGCTGGGGCTGCGGCTGAGCCCCATTTTTTGATTAACGCATCCGTCTCTGTATAACCGGAGCCATAACTCTGATTATAAGAATTTACAAGTAAAGACTTACTGTTTACCGGTGTTCTGCCTGCACCAATATTCGAAGAATACCAGGTATATCCTTTGCCGATACTGGTTTTGCCTGTAGAATCAATAGTCTTTAGGCACATTACCAAGGCGTGACCACCAACCGGTTTTCCACTAATTACAACATCTTTCTCAGTCCAATAATCACTACCGATATAACCAACAATTCCAATCGGTGTTTTACCAGAAGCTAGATCTTCGCTTTGGTGGGTCATGGCACCATCACTATAGTAGATATCACCAACTTTCATCGTATAAGTCTCATCATAATGCTGCCGTTTTAGTTGTGCTTCACCAAAATAAACCTTATTTCCTTCATTAATCGTTATGGAAACACTTTTAGTTTTCCATTCATCCTTATCGGTACTGGTATTGGTAAACGTTACCGTACTATTAGGTGCAACAACCATGATACCTTGTGTCGCTGTTGTAGAAAATAATTTCTGACCAGAAGAAATAATACCATTTGCTGTCGTTAGAACAGATCCGTTTGACCAAGTATAATCTTCGTACCCCTTCAACTTATAAAAATGATCTAGAGATTTGGATTCTCTATTCAAGACTGCTAGTCCCATACTGTGCTCCATTGGGAATGTTAGAGTGGAAGCATCTTTACCTACTACACCCGTCGCTACCTGAAAATCCTGAGCCAAAAGAGTGGATTTGTCTCTCTGATCTGCTTCAGGAGAAAGGGAACTGATCTTGTCTGCAAAGAAAGTCGATGCGTCTAATGCAGAGGTATTTACCTTCTGAGCATCTGATTTATATGGATAGTATGCGAAATACTTATATCCTGTCAACTTCAAGAACTTCTTGCTTGTGGTCCATTTATTGTTATTTCCCAATGTAAGCTTCATGTTGCGTTCCACTATCTGGTTATTCTTATCAACCACATAGAGACCGATAGCATCGTTTGTTATGAAGGATGACTTAGGGAATGATGACGCTGTCCATGTGCTAGGATACGTTACATCAGTAGCGTCCAGGGTATTGATTGCCTTGGCAGAGAGCTTGTAGATGACACTCTGTCCTGCCTACCATTTTTGCCCCTTCAAATTAACTGTCAAGACCTGAGTCTGACTATTCAGCTTGAACGTAAACTCCAACTTTGCCCCATCAGGCAAGGTCTGCGGAATCATCATCAAGGTCTGATTAGCATCAGTAAGAGCCATATCAGAACCTACAGTGATATTCTTTGCTGAAAGATCAAATGTATAGGTGCCTTTAGCAGAACCGAGATTCCAATTTGTGGATGAAGAGCTATGTTTGTCATCCTGCGCAATCAGCTGACAATCACCTTCATTAGGAATATTCTGCAGAGATACGCTTGTTAGTTGTGCACCATTACCAATCACATCTGCCAAATCTCTACTCATCGCAAAAGAAACTGCCGTGAGGGCATGAGAGAACTGCAATTCTACGGGTGCATTCGCATCAGTTTTACTTCGCTGTGCCGCATTCGTTGCAACAATCAAATCTGGCTGATTTACAATATCGGCAGAAGATGCCGTATAATGAATATTGGTTTGAACATTTGTACGGTCAGGACTTGAGCTCAGCATGCTATTTGATTCTGAGCTATGAGGCGCATAAGCATGGAAAGAGACTTTGGAACCAATAGGCCAGGTGCTGTTAGAGGCATCTGGAATATTCCAATATTTTCCAGAATTGGTTGCAGTAGCATCATCGAATAATGATACATAAGCATCTCCATTTTGATATAAAGCAGTGACACCAAATTTCGAATAATCACTGAGACCTGTTTTCTTACTGCCACGAGTCTGCACTACCCTCTCCTGCTCCACCTCTTCGATGGGTGCACCGGAACGGGTGATGGGGGTACCTTGCTTGCTCCAGATATGGATACCATCCTGTACCACTGGATGCAAGTAGAGAGGTTTTGCAAGATTTGCATTCACATGAATGGGCGCCTCATTATCCCTCTCCCCTGCACTTCTGGAAGATGGATTCTGAGGAGCAGACTTGGTGTTTGCATCCCATTGGTACGCCATGCTTGCAATGAAATTAATCTGATCTGTAGAAAGATGGGCTTGCTGCAGCGACTCGCTTTCCGAACAGGAAATAAAGAAAACGACGGCACTGAGTGCCATCATACCGCTTTTATAAGTCTTGTTCATAATTCTATATTTTTTAAATTGATAAAGCCCCACTCTATTCATGGGGCTTCACTGATATATCGTAAGATTTCTATTGATTTCGTTCTTATTGCAAATCCAGATCTCTATTCTCATTAGCATCCCATGGATTGAGAATTGACCCAGAGAAATATGGATAAGCCTTGTAAGTGGCAACAACGCCACAATCACCTTGTGCAGTACCACTTGTTGCACCACCATTAATCGTAATATTAACGGTATAGTGCATATTTGGTTTCACTATATCAGGCATTTTCACATTGAATACAGAATTCCAAACCTTATATGTAGTACTACCATTAGTTACCGCTGAATGCGCATTGATCAGGAGGTAGGTTTTATGGGAAGCATCAGTATTTGTATATACATAACAAGTATATGTTTTAACTGTTCCTGCTGCAGAGGATGCTATCGATCCTTGACTTTTGTAAAGTGATGTTGATGTACTACCCGAAGGCATAGATGGATTATTTGTGAAATCCGATTGCTGATAAAAAGTCGAAGTTGGCACATTGCAGAGCTGATAGCTATCTACCACGATAGGGAAACCTGTTGTCTTGTCATTATTTACAGTAAAATTGAAATCGATTCTACTTGCCAATCGTTGTAGAGAGATAGCTGCTGCAGATCTAGAGTTTGTCGTATCAAAGGATTTGTCAGCAGTTTTGCCCATCATTAAAAGACAAGTTCCTGTATTGATATCATCTGCATTGGTATATGACTTTACCATAGACGTCAAAGCTGAAAGAGTTGCTACACCTGCAAAAGGAGTTGCACCACCATTGAGAGCTAAAGCATTGGCTATGGCATAAACGGTACAATTCTTGGCAGCACGAGTTAAAACCTGTATTGTGATTTTACCATCTGAAGAAGGAGATAAACCAGATGTTTGTTTTGTTGTAGAACCGATTACATCACCACTTTCATCAAAGATCAAGACGGTAAGGTCACTGATATCATAATCCTTATTGTTAGAATCAGAAACACCAGCACGAGTAATGGTGCTACTGTTTCCAGAAACAGCTCTAGAAGCAGTAGTAGCATTTCCGCTAGCAGCTATCGTCAGCGTAACCAGCGTCTTATTGCCCTTCTGCTCATCCGAATTCACATCAGATGAACAAGAGGACGCTAAGAGAACCGCCAGCAAGCACGGCAATAGCCTGATTATTCTATAAACAAGTTTATCAACCCTAAGAGTCATATCGTAATATAAATAATCGTTTAGAATTATTGAAAGAAAATAGAATTATCGACATCATCAAAAGGTATCACCTTGATTGAGATATCGGCATTCTGCCATATTGTAATATAGAAAACTACATCATCTCCTGGCTTTACTGCTAAAGGAGAACCAGCGTCAGTATGATCACAAGTATATAGCAAAGTTCCATCTTCCTTATAGATTTTCACTTTCACAGCCTCACCAGTTGTTGGCAAAACTATCTTTGCAGGGGTAATCCAGTCGCCCTGGGCATTGAATTTACCTCCCATTTCATAGTTAACGAGTTTACCACCCCCATTTCCGTCGTAAGCCATTCCACTATTCATACCTTCCAGTACCACCCGATAGTTACCATCACCGAAGCAAGCTTTGAGGCCTTTGAGATACACTCTGGTCTTTGCTCTGACATCCTTCAGCGTGATGACGGTTTCCTCTTCCAATTTATCGGAAAAAGGTGAAGATAAGCTACCATAGTATATGGCAGAAGGCGAAATGGCATTTCCTTTTTCATCATCAATGAGTTGGAGCCAAGTGTTGGAGATACTCTCCCCCACCTGTGGCTCCTTTAAAGTATATTCATCTCTATGTTCACCTGTTACGGCAACGAACGTAACCGAGTCTGCTTCGTCAACGACAATACGTATTTTACCATCTTCTTCCTTGGCATATTTACCTACGTAAATGCCATTGACGAAAGCATAAACCTCATTGACAGGTGCTTTAGAATCAGGAAGGATATTGCCGGATTCATCAGCTACCTGCAAGATAATATCGCGCTGTCTGCGATAACCATAGTCATCGTAGATGCTGCACGACGACAGTATGCACAGTATAACTGCGCATAACGCCAAAGTCCGTGTCAATCCTTGTCTTAACATATTATTATATTTCTGATTCTTGATAATTATTGATTATAAAAATTAGTTGAACTCAGTATTCTGCTTTACATCAACGAAATTTGTAACTTCTACCTTGATTTCGGCTTCCTGAGGGGTAAGGTTTGTATTTGGAGTACTTGAGCCCTTTGTACGAATTATAACAGAACACTTATAATTTTGATTAGGACAAACCTGGAAAGTACTACCAGCACCATGTTCAGGCTTTACATATTTGTGAGTAGAAGCGTCATACGTTGCATTATAGGCAATGAATAATAAACCATTTCTGGCGTAGGACGGGTGGCACTCTTATTCTCTATAAACTTACCTGCAATAACTAACTTTGTGTTATTTGTATTAGTAGTTCCATCATCAACCCTATCATTAGGAAGTGTATAGAAATATGCCTTAGCAGCACTTGTGGCTGTACTAGAAGAGGCTGTACCAGAAAGAGCTGTTGCAGATGTTAAATTTTCTGTTGTCAAGTATCGAGCATATGAACCTGAACCAAGAGTATTTCCGGCAGCATAATCAAATGTACAATTAGTATGATCACTTGCAGCATAAGCAGACCATCCATGAAGTAAAGCTGCATCTGATTTCCAAACATCTGTTGTAAAGTTCATTTTATCTGGTACATTAATCAAAAAGACAGCAACTGGAGTAAACTCAGCATTTGCATAAGCACTACCAGCCTTGAAATCTACACCCAAAGATTCCAAAGAGACCTTTGCAAGCATGTGTCTCACTGTCACCTTGTCTCCTGACACTTTAAATGCAGAATTATCACTCGATGCCTTTGGGGTCAACGTTCCTTCACCATACATTGGCACATTATTATTACATGCCTCTTTAGAATCACCAGCCTTAGTCAACAATGCATCAGAAGCATCTTCGGATTTAGCCCGAAAATCAGAAGCTGTTTTAATACCAACGAAATGACCTGTAGGAGCATTTACGGCAACCGTGATTAAATCACCATCTTTCAATGAATTGGTAACAATTTTCGTAGAAGCACCATTAGTTTCAGACTTAAATGTATTATTTGTACCATCACCTGATCCAAGTTCTACAATAGTTCTTAATGTATTGCCATCGGCAGAAAAAATACCAACTGCAATACGATTAATCTGATTTTCATTACCAGCAGGATCTGTAGTCCAATCGGTAGCACGGCTACCCATAGACTTACCTGTATTAATAGTCAAAGTTAAAGAAGACATTTTGCCTTGGTTAGTTCCACTTGCTACATCCTCACTAGAACAAGATGTGAACCATAATGCAACGGCTACCAATGCAAGGAAGCCGATGCTAATCTTAGTTAGAGCGTTCATAATCATAAAAATTTAAATTATTATTTATCTATTGATGTTTATATATTTATATATGTTTACTTATATACGTTGTGCAAGTAGTTCAAGGCGCTGGTAGCTTCCTTTACGCCAGCCGCCTCTGCCATCTGCAGATATACCTCAGCCTTCTGGAAATCACCCTGGAGCATGTTCAAGACACCCAGGTTGCAGTAGGCACGCGAATCAGTCTGCCATGACTTGAGATACTGGGCGGCGAGCTTCAGGTCGCCACGCAACAATGCTACACCTGCCGCATCAATGTTTGCTTCGGCATTGTCAGGGAAGAGACGAGCCATCAGATCTACCAGGTCGTTATACTCACGGCTTCCCACCTTGAAGCTCTTGGCGGTAGCAAACATATTGTTGAGCGATACGGTATGCGCATCGTTGTTTACTGTTCCGGTATCCTCCCCTGCATGGCGCTCCAGCGTAACGAAATACTTGATGCGCTCCACGTTCGGGAAGATATAGTGCTGCATATAGCTGTATGGTGCACCGTCGCCGATGGTCTTGATCTCATCCTCACGCCCCTTCACCACCGGAACGGTCTTGATAATATCGAGTACGGCATTGCGGAGCTTCATCTGGCTCTTGCCCACCATGGTATAGATGCTGTCCCAGTCTTCCGGAATCCATGTAACGGTGAGACCGTCGCTACCCAGAACCCTGTTTTTCATCAGGAAGTTCTTCAGGCGGAGTGAGCGGTCGGAGCATTTTTTCTCGTTGCTCTTGTAGTTTCCCTTAGGAGCGCCATAGCCAACAATCTGCAGATTTCTCACCACCGTGCCCGGCACATTGAGATGCGCTTCCAGTTCGTTGCTGATATCAAGGAAGACAGCCTTGTTGAACTTATGGTTTCCCATCTTGCCGATCATTCTCTCATCGTAGAGGGGAATCATACCGCTCACGGTAATGTTGCTGCTTGAAACCTGTGAAGGGTTGAGGAACTGGATCCATTCAGCCCTTGCGGCAGTACCCATCAGCGGGGTTCCCTTGTGCTGCGCCACATCATCGCTGCTGCCAGCCACACGCGAGATATTGATGCTGCTGAATACCCGGTCTTCATATACCTGCGGGCGCTTGCCCCATCCACGCTCCTCGCTCTCTACATATAGGGCGGCACCAGCCATCCAGTTGCTGTAGGGAATGGTGGTATCATACACGAAGTAGCGGGTGCCGTGACGCTTGTCGGCAGTAACAACCGGAATATTCTGTCTCAGGCGCTGGTCGAAGGCAGCGCTCCGGTCTTCATACTTTTCACGTTCCTTGCCGTTGACCACGACAGAAGAAAGCGCCTTGATCTTGTTTCCACTTTTCAGAACCGGAGTGAAGTTGAGCGTTTCCCCCGAATTGAGAATGTCGTCATCATAACTTACACGGAGCTGAACACGAAGCACCTTCCCCCTGCAAGCAGAACTTTTCATTGTTTACATACAACTGTCCCTTATAGGCAGTCTGCGCGAAGACTCCGGAGCCCATCGCCAAGCCCATCAGGGCAACTGAAAATGTTTTGATTGTTTGTTTCATTTTTTATATCTAGATATTTTATTTTTCAACCGAAAATTACCAATTAAGGATGATGTATTACAGCATCACCGCCAGCGAGATGCCAGTACCAATAGGTAGGATAGCATAGCTATTGAATTTTCCTTCCCGATAAGGAAGGTTTCCCTCCCGATAGCGGTCGTATCGGGTTTTGACAAAATCACCGCTGAGAGTAAAATCCAGACTTAGGCGATGATTGAGGATGAGATGATATCCCGCTCCTACTCCCACTCCGGCGAAGTGGCCTTGGCGGTGTTTTCCGTAGAGACCTCCTATATGGAGCTTGTCGATATTGAATCCTCCCCAGACGATGTTGGCATTGACGAAGGGGCCGGTGAAGGCTCTGTGGAACCAATGTCTGTATTCGGGCTGGATGGAGAAGTTCTTGTATTTGGCTCCTCCATACTTCAAGGGATTATAGGTTCCCATCAAGCTGAGGGATGAATACTTGGAGGTTTTGAGCTCAGCTCCGAGCGAAGCCACGCCTACCACATCGTATAACATATTGGTCTTAACAGCTATACGTTGTGCCTTGACATTGATGGATATGAATGTCAAAAAGGACATGAGTATATAGGAGTACAAACGCTTCATATATCTTATTTGCTTTTTCATTATTACTTATATCAATCGAATCAATACTGTTCTAGTATAACAGTATTTTTCATCCGATTTTAGATAGTGTGTATCATAAAAGCACACCACATTTTCTCATTTCTAGAGAACTTACTGAAGCTGATTTTAACTGATTTACGCAAAAATATAGACGTTTACAGTGAATAATCGTTAAAAAATAAGTTTTTTGGTTGAAGTTATTGAGAAAAGCTGTACTTTTGCAGCGTACAATTATACTAGAATAATACTCCTTTTCAGCCCAAAACTTAAGTTATTGTTTTGGTATATCCGATTATTTGTAATACCTTTGCAAAAAAAATGATAAGTAAAGCTACAAACAACATTTTATTTCGTGTCATCAAGTATTTATTGGAGTTAAACTTATGGAGTAACACCACAAGACATCAGGCAGAAGATTCCTGCAAAAACAATATCAAACTCATCGACTTCGTAGAGCAATATGCAGCAGCCCGACAGGTAGAAGGAAGAAAGAACTATACCGGCAGGAGCGGCAGCGTAAGAAGTCTGATCAAGCACCTGAAGGCACTAGGGGCTGAAGATACATTGCTCGTTGAAGTAGATCTAGACTTCTGCCAGCAGTTTGTAACCTATCTGCGTAGTGCGCAGGACATGCACCACCATCTGAAGACACCCAAGAAACTGGCTGAGAGTACAATTCTTTCTAAAATCAAGATATTCAGTGCGGTACTGAATGAGGCCGTAAGATTCCGTCTTCTGGAAGAAAATCCGATGGGGCTCCTCCATACCATTCATCATACAGCAAGAGTCCAGAAAGAGCGTGCCTTCCTGTCACAGAGCGAAATAAAAAAAGTGATGAAGGCTCCCTGCGCCTATCCCCTGCTGAAGGAAGCCTTCAGCCTGAGCATCCTTACAGGACTAAGAAAAAGCGATATATTCTCATTAAAAGCGGCAGATCTGATAAAAAGAGACGGCATCTACTATATCAAGAAAACGTGTGTGAAGACCCAACAGGAACTGATCATCCCCCTATCAGATGAAGCAGAGGCCTGTCTGGAACGGAGCACCGGATGCCGTCTTGCCGAGCTGGACAGAGAGAAAGAAACTCCCCTTTTCTCTGCCCTGCCCTCATCACGCCTGAATGAAAAGCTGAGAACATGGCTGAAAGAGGCTGGTATCACAGACAAGCACATCACCTTCCATTGCTCCCGACATACCTTTGCCACCCAGGCACTTGCCATGGGAGTAGATATCTATACCATATCGCAACTACTGGGCCATACCCACATCAGCACCACCCAGGTATATGTTCACTCCCTGCTGCAGAAAAAGCAGGAAGCCATCCGGCTGATTGCCGGTATGGCAGCATAAAGAAAAGAATAATAGCAAACATAGTCACCCGCACTTCACGGGAAAACGACAAGGGTCTATATGCCACGATGAACAGGTGGCATATAGACCCTTCTTACTTTCCGGTATCTTTGATTCTCAAGAATCAAAAAAACTTATTTTTTCTCCTCTGGAACCAGGAACTTATCGCCACTCTGCTTGACAAGCTGCTTGGCAAACTTCTCTGGATAACCAGGACGAACTGGAGTAGCCCCCAAACCGTATGGAGTCTTCTTGAAGGTACCATTCTTATCGGTTGGCTTGATAATCATATCATTGTACTTCACCACCATGAACTCGAAAAGCTGGTTCCAGCGAGCCAACATCTGCTGAGCCTTCTCAACACTGTAGTCGTTGAGATACTTCACGGCAGCCTGTGGGTTCTGGGCATAAAGCTCCTGAGCCTTCTTCTCTACACCTGCCTGAGCAGCGAAATAGCTGTTGGTCAAGCTATCACGAACCTCCTTCAAGGTTGGGAACATCAAGCTGTAACGAGGATAAACCATGTTGCTGGTCATGTTGCAAACCCAGTAAGCGTTCTTCTTGCTGAAATGCAAGGCATCAACACCAGGAGTATTATAGCACTCAGGACGCTCGGTCATAGAGCAATATACAGGAGTGAACGCAGCCATGTTGGCATCATCGTTGGCAAACCAGAACACGCCACCAATCTCTCTTGGCAACCATGAACGCATCTGGCTCACAAATACGAAACCACTCTGCTGAGTGCTGACAGGACGCTCGTTGAAATACTGCTTGCCATCCACCTTGTACATCAATGGTGTAGGACGATAAGGCATCTCCCAGATACCACCGCCGATATCAGAACCGTCGGCTACAGAAAGAGGAGTACCCTCGTAATGGTCGCGCATCACATTCTCTACATCCTGTACGCTCACCTTCTTATTAGGAACCACCCAGAGAGGCATATCCTGCGCATCAGGATTCTTGCCGAGTGCCCAATCCAAGTAATGACTCATGTCGTAGAAATGGTTCAGCATCGCCCAGGCACGGGCATCGCAGAAACGGCGACCTGAGAAATCAGGCTTCGCATACGCCATCTTCCAAGAGAAATCAGCATCCTTGCCCTTGAACCAGCCCTTGCTGCGAGCAAAAGATACCACATCCTTGGCATACATCACATTCTTCTTGTCCTTCATATTGAACTTGCCGATGCGGCTCTGGTTGGCATGTGCACAGATGGCATCATCCGGAATGCGGAGTGCTACCCATACTGCACCCTTGGAACCGGCACCCTTACCCATCATCTCCATGATCCAAGCCTCTTTAGGATCGCAGATGGTAAAGGTTTCGCCTTCTGAATTATAACCATAGGTATTGGCGAGGGTGGTCATCACCTTGATAGCCTCGCGTGCCGTTTTACTGCGCTGGAGAGCTACATAGATGAGTGAACCGTAGTCCATGATACCGGTAGAATCCACCATCTCCTCACGACCGCCATAGGTAGTCTCGCCGATGGTAACCTGCCATTCATTGATATTGCCAATCACATTATAAGTCTCGGCAGCCTCCGGAATCTCACCATGATATTTATTGGTATCCCAATCGTAAATCTTACGCATCTCGCCCTTGGCGTGCTTAGCCGCAGGATAATGACAGAGGTACTGGAACATACCGTAATCGTCGGCACTGTAAGAACACATCACCGAACCATCTACTGATGCCTTCTTGCCCACGATGAAGTTACTGCAGGCTTCAGCCTCTGAGACACTGCCCAACATAGCCACAGCCATCAGGGCTGAAGCGAAAATCTTATTCATAATAAATATATATCTTTATTTATATTAATCGCAAGCCTTGAAACTCATATCCAAGCCCTTCACACTATGTGTCAAGGCACCAACTGAGATGAAATCAACCCCCTGCTCTGCATAATCGCGGATGGTATCGTAAGTGATACCGCCAGAAGACTCAGTCTCATACTTACCTGCGATGATGTCTACTGCCTTCTTAGTATCAGGCACAGAGAAGTTATCTAGCATGATACGATTTACACCACCATGTTTCAATACCTGGTCAAGTTCATCGAAACTGCGAACCTCGATTTCAATCTTCAGGTCGAGGCCCTTCTCCTTCAGATAAGCATGGCAACGGTCGATAGCATTGTCGATGCCACCGGCGAAATCGATATGGTTATCTTTCAAGAGAATCATATCAAAAAGACCGATACGGTGGTTCATACCACCACCAATCTTCACAGCCTGCTTCTCCAACATGCGAAGACCTGGAGTTGTCTTACGGGTATCAAGGATATGAGTCTTTGTACCCTCAAGACGCTTTACATACTTAGCAGTCATGGTAGCAATGCCACTCATACGCTGCATGATATTGAGCATCAAACGCTCTGTCTGGAGCAAAGAACGGGTCTTACCCTCTACAATCATTGCAATGTCACCCTTCTTAACATGGGTTCCATCCTGAAGCAACACTTCTACCTTCATGGTAGGATCGAAACGGGCAAATACCTTCTTTGCCATTTCAACACCTGCCAACACACCATCTTCCTTGATAAGCAAGTGGCTCTTACCCATGGCGTCTTCTGGGATACAACACAAAGTTGTGTGGTCGCCATCACCGATATCCTCAGCAAATGCCAAGTCTATCAACTTGTCTTCTAATTGATCTACGCTTAACATATTATTAATGTTTATGTTTAATGTTTATTGATTACTTTTCCATTCCACAGGGCACGGAGGATGCCTTCCTCATCGCATTCCACCCGGATTTCGCCGCCTAACCATTCGGTCATCGGCAACTCCTCGCAAAACTCGAAGTAGTTCACCACCCTGCCTTCTTGTATTTCTACCACAGCCTGCTGCAATATCGAGCCATCCGGCAATATCACCTGATGGGCTCCGCATCTTCTCATTTCAGCCATATCTTAAACATCCAGACTAATTACTACTCATCTGAATAGGTTTATCAGGCATAGGAACCGGTGCACTGGTCGGAGGCGCCAAAGCTCCATCCGGACGTGCTGGAACACTCGGACCTGGTATACGGGTCTTACGAGCAGTATCTACTTTTGCCGAATCAGAAGATGCTGCAGAAGAAGAAACTGGCGCCACCTTTTTAGGATGCATACGGATGAGACGAATCTTATTGACAAACATCAGTTTAAGAGTCGTCAAAGAACCGGCATCAGAACTGAAGCCACCATCACTCAACATAAAGTACCCCTTTATACATTTGACTCCAAGGCTGTCATTATCAGCGAGTTCCACACTATAGTGCTGAGCACTCTGAATATGAACTACAGTCTGTGCTACACTATCGTTCTTAAACTGTATAGCCAGTAAGGCAACACCATCGCGCATACCATCCTGGAAGATAAACTGCGACTCAAAATCAAGACGGAACCGGTCACCCTTATGGAAAGCAGTATCAGCTTCAATCTTGAAACTGCGACTGTTGAAACCCTCATCAGGCGAGAATACCATCGAAGTAGCATCCTTCCAGATATTGGCAGTATCGCCTACAGAAGTAAGATTGTCAAAATCACTATTTCCAGCACTATTTCCACCTAAAGCAACCGCCTCTTTATCCAATCTTTCAGCCAGATCCTTATACACATCATGCAACAACTCTGTATGGCGCATGTAATAAACCATCGAACTGTCGAAGTCTGCCGACGTGACATCATGTTTCTTCAGTACAGCCTCGCGATAAGCCAGACTATTCTTCTCACTACCACCGTCTTCGCTCTGCGCCATAGCAAGAGCGATGTGATAATCGAAGAGAATATCCGTCATCTTTCCTTTAGAGAGCACATCTCTTGGCAGCGAAGGCTTGCAAGAAGCGAAAGCTGCACAAAAGGTTACTATCCAACAGAGATAAAGAAAAGCTTTCTTCATGATTACTTGTCCTCCTTATTTTCTTGAGATTGAGACTTTATCTTTTCTTCAGCAGTTTCAATGAAAGAAGAATCTTTAATCTCCTTCTTCTTATCACCACCTCCGAGAGCTTCCAGTTCTTTTCTACAGAAAAGCAAGAGAGAAATGATGCCGACTGATACACAGGAATCTGCAAAATTGAATACAGGATCGAAGAATGTACCATGCTGTCCACCCCAGAAAGGGAACCATTCAGGCCATGTATAGGTGAAGAACGGAAAGCGGAACATATCAACCACCTTGCCCATAAGCACGGGTGCATACCCCTCGCCGAAAGGCACAAGATAAGATACATAATAAGGTGAAGCACCGGTGAAGATAAGTCCGTAGAAGATGGAATCAATCATATTGCCGATTGCACCAGTCAGAACCAGCGCCACCAAAATGATGTATAACAAGCGATAGGTACCACGCTTAATGATGCGATGCAGATAAATGCTCAACGCACAGATGGCTACCAGGCGCAACAGACTTAGCCAGAACTTGCCGATAAACGACATACCCCAAGCCATTCCGCTGTTCTCAACAAATTCGATATAAAACCAATCAGTAACACGAACAGACTCGCCAAGGCAAAAATGGGTCTTGATGTACACCTTGATAATCTGATCGATAACAAGAAGCACAACCACCATTGCCGTGACGAGCCATCCGTATTTAATTTTACTTGTTTTCTCCATTTATTATTTCTTTCTAGCCTCCTTAGAAGCTACACTCAAAGTGGCATGAGGTACAGCACGCAAACGCTCCTTAGGAATCAACTCACCTGTTTCGCGGTCAATACCATAGGTCTTGTTCTGGATACGAACCAAAGCTGCTTCCAATCCCTTAATGAACTTCTGCTGACGCTGAGCCATCTGGATGATTTCTTCCTTGCTTTGTGCTTCACTACCCTCTTCAAGAGCCTTGTAGGTTGGTGATGTATCTACCACATCATTACTGTCTGAGTGGTTCAGCTGAGCCATACAATCATGATAAGTCTGCTTTGCCACCTTCAATTTCTCATCAATGATAGCGCGGAACTCCTCGAGTTCCTGATCGCTATAACGTAGTTTTTCGTTAGCCATAGATGTTATCTATTATGTTATTTGTTAATGTTTTTAGGAAATAAGGGCTAGAAAGTTAGAAGCAAGCAGTTTGGAAATGCTCCTAACTTCTAACTCCTAACTCCTAACTTATTTAATTCTTCTCTACGAGGATGTTCAACTTAAAGTCATCAAACTCGGTCTCAACACCTGCGTTGTCGCCGATTTCGATGCTGTCAGCCAGTACCTGACCCTTGATGTAGTCGCCGAATGACTCGATGGCGGCGTTGGTCTCCTCGTTGGAAGCCACTGTCACCTTGATGCGATCGGTAATCTCCAGACCAGTCTCCTTGCGGAGGTTCTGGATACGGTTGATCAGCTCACGAGCCATACCCTCCTTCTTCAATTCTGGAGTCAACTCTACCTCAAGCGCTACGGTCAGATTGCCCTCGTTAGATACGAGCCATCCTGGGATATCCTCAGAGATAATCTCCACGTCGGCTACCTCTACTACGGCTTCCTGTCCGTCGATATTCAATGTGATGTTGCCTGTCATCTCGAAGGCTGCAATCTGGTCCTGATCGAGTGCTGACATCTGGGCAGCAACACCCTTCATCAGCTTGCCGAACTTCTTACCCATCACTCTGAAGTTACACTTCACCTTCTTAACGAGAATACCCTGACCCTCAATGAAGTTAACCTCCTTCACGTTCACCTCGTTCTTCAACAGTCCGGCTACTGCCTCGATGTGTGCCTTCTGTACATCATCTACTGCAGGAATCATGATCTGCTGGAGTGGCTGACGAACCTTGATGTTCACCTTGCGGCGCAATGCCAATACCATAGAAGTAATCTTCTGGGCAATGGCCATACGCTCCTCCAGGTCGGCATCGATAGCAGCCTCATCAGCTACAGGGAACTTATCGAGATGTACGCTCTCCAACTCGCCGCCCAAGTCGTGATACAACTCGTCTGCATAGAATGGAGCGAATGGTGCCAGCAGCTTAGCCACTGTCATCAGGCAGGTATAGAGAGTCTGGTAAGCACTCAGCTTATCCTCGCTCATCTCCTTACCCCAGAAGCGTTTACGGTTCAGACGAACGTACCAGTTAGAGAGGTCATCGTTGACGAAAGCATCGATGAGACGGCCTGCGCGGGTTGGATCATAGCCAGCCAACTCTCTGTCAACGCCCTTGATGAGGGTATTGAGTGAAGAGAGAATCCAGCGGTCAATCTCTGGGCGCTTCTCGAATGGCACCTGAGCAGCCTCAGCATCGAAACCATCTACATTAGCATAGAGGGCGAAGAAGCTGTAGGTATTATATAAGGTACCGAAGAACTTACGACGGGTCTCGTCCACACCATTAGGGTCGAACTTGAGGTTGTCCCAAGGCTCGCTGTTGGTCATCATATAGAAACGAACAGGATCGGCACCATACTTGTCAATCATCTCGAATGGGTTAGTCACGTTACCCACGTGCTTACTCATCTTGTTACCCTTGGCATCGAGAACGAGACCAGAAGAGATTACGTTCTTGAAGGCTACGCTATCGAATACCATGGTAGCGATGGCGTGCAGGGTGAAGAACCATCCACGGGTCTGATCCACGCCCTCGTTGATGAAGTCGGCTGGATAGAACTTAGGAGGAATAGCATATCCCTCGTAGGTGCTGTGGATGAGTGCATCGCGGTCTGCCTCTGTGCCACGGGCCATCTCACCCTCGAATGGGTAGTGAAGCTGGGCGTAAGGCATTGAACCTGAATCGAACCAAACGTCGATGAGGTCGCTCTCACGATACATTGGCTTGCCCTCCTCGTTAACCAAAACAATCTTGTCAACGTATGGACGGTGGAGGTCAATCTTATCATAGTTTTCCTGACTGTAGTCGCCAGGAGCGAAACCATTCTCCTTCAATGGGTTGCTCTGCATGATACCGGCAGCCACAGACTTCTCGATTTCAGCATAGAGTTCCTCAAGACTGCCGATACACTTCTCGCCACGGTTCTCGTCACGCCAGATTGGCAATGGAGTACCCCAGAAGCGGGAACGTGAAAGGTTCCAGTCGTTCAGATTCTCGAGCCAGTTGCCGAAACGGCCTGTACCAGTGCTCTCAGGCTGCCAGTTGATGGTCTTGTTGAGTTCTACCATGCGCTCCTTGCGGGCTGTATCCTTGATAAACCAGCTATCCAATGGATAATAGAGGATAGGCTTGTCGGTACGCCAGCAGTGAGGATAGTTGTGCACGTGCTTCTCGCTCTTGAAAGCCTTGCCCTCCTGCTTCAACTCATAGCAGAGTACGATGTTCAAGTCTTCAGCCTTATCAGAAGCCTTCTTGTCCCAGACACCATCCACATTAAACTGTGGGTCGTAGGCATTCTTCACGTAGTCGCCTGCGTGATGAGCGTATGCCTCCTTGTTGACACAAGCGTTCACGAAGTTGGCATCGAGGTCTTCGATGAGATAGAACTTACCCTGGAGGTCAACCATTGGGCGGGTCTCGCCCTTCTTATTAATAAGGTAGAGCGCTGGGATGTTGGCATCCTTAGCCACCTTGGCATCATCGGCACCGAATGTAGGTGCGATGTGAACGATACCTGTACCGTCATCGGTAGTAACGTAGTCGCCGAGGATTACGCGGAAAGCCTCGCTATCCATCTCTACGAACTGATCGCGACCATCCTCAGAAGCGAATACCTTCTCAGGATGAGCAGCAGCATATTCTGTTACGAAAGCTGGAGCAAAAGCATCTACCTTCTCGCATGGCTTTACCCATGGCAGGAGCTGCTCGTAGTGCATGCCTTCGAGGTCGGTACCCTTCATGTGGTCGATAATGCGCCAAGGGCACTGCTTCTTCTCCTTGTCGAATGGAAGGAGATCGCCTTCCTTGCACTCCTGGTCTGCCTTCAGATATGAACCTACCAGAGCCTCAGCCATCACGAGTGTCATAGGCTCGCCATTGTAGAGGTTGTAGGTCTCGATGGCTACATAGTCAATCTTAGGACCCACACAGAGAGCCACGTTTGATGGCAGAGTCCAAGGTGTAGTGGTCCATGCGATGAAGTATGGCTTGCCCCACTTGGTCCACTCAGCCTTAGGATCCTTGATGAGGAACTGGGCTGTGGTGGTGAGGTCCTTAACATCGCGATAGCAGCCAGGCTGGTTCAACTCGTGAGAGCTCAAGCCTGTACCTGCACCTGGAGAGTATGGCTGGATGGTGTAACCCTTGTAGAGCAACCCCTTGTTGTAGAGCTGCTTGAGAAGCCACCAGAGAGTCTCGATATACTTGTTATCGTAGGTGATATAAGGATGATCGAGATCTACGAAGTAACCCATCTTCTCGGTCAACTCGCGCCACTCAGCGGTGAACTTCATCACGTTCTCGCGGCACTTGTGGTTGTAATCCTCAGTAGAGATATACTTCTCTGAAGCCTTGTTGTCGATATCCTTCTTGGTGATGCCGAGTTCCTTCTCGACACCGAGTTCAACAGGGAGTCCGTGGGTATCCCATCCCGCCTTGCGGTGAACCTGGAAACCCTTCATGGTCTTGTATCTGTTGAATGTATCCTTGATACTACGTGCCAACACGTGGTGAATACCCGGGTGGCCATTAGCTGATGGAGGTCCCTCGAAGAAGATAAACTGAGGGCAGCCTTCACGCTCGTCGATAGACTTGTGGAAGATATCATTTTTCTCCCACGCTGCTAGTACGTCATTGTTTGTCTGAGTAAGATTCAGACCGTTGTGCTCGGCAAATTTCTTAGCCATATTATCTTATATTTTTATATTGTTTTTACTTTTGGGCGCAAAGTTACAAAAAAAAAAGGTTTTACCCAAAATCTTTAATATATTTTCTACTTATATATACAAAAAAGACTCCTAAATGACTGAAAAATTGCTCTTTTCAAGTCATTTAGGAGTACTTAAACCTAAAATAAATGAAATATGATAAACTAAATGTTTCTAAAAGTAATGGCGGCTAACCATTGACTACTTGATAACAAACTTCTTGCCATTGCAGATATACATACCTGGAGCCAGAACGTATTCTGCATCAGAAACCTTGTTTACTTCGGCTACCTTCACACCATTGATAGAGTAAATCTTCAACTTAGCAGGAGCCTTCTTGCAACCTACCTGGTTGATACCTGTTGAGACAGACTCATTGGTCTTACCGTTGCGGTAATAAACTGCACCGTTGACGAAAGCATTGGTCTTACCGTTGCGGTCATAAACTGCACCGTTGACGAAAGCAAAAGTTTCTGTCTGGTTGACACCATTACCATTATTGTTGAAGATAATATTAGTAGGAGCACCTGTCAAATCACCATCAAACTTCCACATCCAGACATCCAGACCATTCTTCTTCATGTCAGTCTTGGTACAGCTTACACCTGGCCAGGTACCACCGGTAAAGTTGTCTGCATCATTCCAAGCCCATACGTGGATGTCACTCCATTCTGCAGGAGCGAGGAAGTAAGCGAAGATACCTGTTGGAGTAGGAATAACTACCTCTTTTATCTTGTTGAAGGTTGCAGAACCAGTCTTGGTTTCATTGTCAGTATTGGTTGCGCTCCAAGTTACAGTCTTGCTCTCGCCTTCCATCATGTCAGCACCGAGAGTGAAAGTAGCAGCCTTACCAGGAGTAAAAGCCACCTGCTCGCCATCACCAATCTTATACCAACCGCTCTTGGCATTGTTGCTGAGGGTTGCTGTTACGGAGATAGTCTTCTGAAAGTCACCACCATTAGGACTCAAAGTAACCTTGGCTGCAGTATTGACAGGAGCGTCAATCTTCTTGGCACTTGTACCACCATCATACTCCAAGTAGATATCGCCTGTGATACCAGTGATTTCACCAGACTGTGCACCATTTCCATTATTCAAGATGACATTGAAATTCTCTACGCCATCGAAAGAGTAAGTCCAGTATTTAGCACCATCAATCTCCACAGGACCGGCCATTACCTTACCAGGCCATGCGCCTGTCAAGTCTTTGCCGTCTGTACCTGTTGTCCAAGCATGGATGTGAGGAGCATTAGCAGCCTTTACATATACCATGATAGAAGCATTAGGATCTACCTTGGTGAAGGTCAAGCTACCGCTCTTCACTTTACCGTCCTGGCCCTCTGCGCTCCAATCAATAGTCTTGGTGTCGCCAAAGTTCATACCTTCGCCGATGGTAAGGTTCTCACTCACACCAGGAGTCAAGTTCACCTTATCCTGGCCTTGTATCTGATACCAACCAGACTTAGCGTCTTCAGAGAGAGTAGCTGTCAGGTTAATAGTCGCAGTACGGAATGATCCACCTGCCTGTGAGAATGAAACGCTTGCAGGCTGAATAGGAGCCTCATCAATCCAAGTTGTACCAGCCTCTTCATTACCATCATAGGTCTGACCACCCTTATGCTGAGCAGCAGTTTCGTAGATGAAAGCGCCATCCTCAATGAGCTTGCCACCAGTCCAGTCTTTCACGAGTACGCGAACCTGACCCTGATTATTAGGAGCATCAACGGTGATAGTAGGACCTGTGTAAATCTTGCCTGTTACCAAGTCTGTATAAGTACCAGCTGGGCAATCTGTGAAAGTAGCACCACCATTGAGGGCTACGAGTGCATAGCTGTCCTTATAAGCACGCTTGAAAGCGATACCACCATTGGCCTTACAACCATCTGTAGTCCACTGACCCTTACGGAGAGCAGGAACAGCCTGACGAATCTTGTTCAAACGGATGAGGTGCTGAGCCACATCATGATTCAAAGAGGCAGCCACATTACCAGAAGCCTTGTATTCACCGAAGTCTGATGCTTCTACATCACCTGTGATATAACCACCGAAGTAAGCACGACCGGTGTTAGAAAGAGGACCATTAGGACCTTTATCAATTACTACACCACGACGGAAACCTACCTCAGAACCATAATAGAGACATGGGATTCCACGGAAGGTAAACAAGAGAGAGAGGTTCTCAGCCCACTGAGCATCTGTACCACCGAAACGGTTGGTATCGCTTGGACCTGGACTATAGTCATGGCTATCTACATATACCACATTGAAAGTAGCGTCATTATAGCACTCGTCGCCGCTTGCCAAGCTGAAAGCCTGTTGGGCAGTGTTGTAGCTGTAGTGCATAGGGAAGTCAATGACGTTGAATCCGCTGTTCTGTGAGTAATCCGGTTCATGCCATGCACCATTGAGCATCTTGGCATTGTTGCTCTTTGGAGAAGTCGTCTCCTCCAAGCAAAGCTGTTGTGGGCCTACAGGCTCAGCACCCTCAGGAAGTACCTGACTATCCCAGTAACTTTTGCTTCCATCCCATTTGTTGAGCAAGGCATCGTCTGACTTCCAGGTATAGAAGTAGCAAGAAAGGTTTGGCTGGTTTCTGTAGGTAACATCGTTCATACGTGTACAAACCTCACCATACATAAAGAAAGGTGCCTTGTTCAAGCGCTTGTTCTCGTACTGCTTACCAAGAGCTTCAAATTGAGGGATGAACTCCTTGTTGAATGTCAAGCGGGAGATGTGACCGGATGTATCAATACGGAAACCATCGACACCCATCTTGATAAACTGTCCATAGCAATCTACGAGATACTTAGCCACGTAATCGTTCTCTGTGTTGAGATCCACACAGTCACCAGCAATCTGACCCATCCAACGGCTTGGGAAGTCCCAGTTCCAGTTGTTGGCAGTATGGTGCCAATAGTTGTGTATATCGTGGTTATTGCCATCTGTATTCTTCATCAGGGCAAGACGACGCTGATACTGTATCTTTACATTGCCCAAGTAATCGTTGCCCAACTTGCTCTCATCAGGGATCATACAAGCATCAATGTATGCTTGGTTACGAAGATGAGTATCACGGTCGAACATCTTGCAGAGCTTCTCCTCACCGAAGTTACCGGTGTGGTTGAGCACGATGTCAAGAATGATCTTGATACCCTTGTCGTGAGCCTTGTTGATGAGTTCCTGGAACATCACGTCACCACTCTTGCTGCCGTCACCACTCTGATAACGGCAGTCAACCTTGGAGAAATCCATGGCATGATAGCCGTGGTAGTCATAACCAGACGCATTCTGAACGACAGGTGTAATCCAGATGGCTGTAAAACCTAAAGCCTTGATGTAGTCGAGCTTGTCGATCACACCCTGGAAATCACCTCGCCAACAAGGGTCCTTGGTACTCTTCTGCGCTTCCTGGTTATCCCAGCAGAGCACGTTGTTACTTGGATCTCCATCGTAAAAACGGGTGGTGATCATGAAATAGATACTTTCGTCTCGGAAGTCAGTACGATTGCTAGTAAACGTGTCTGTAGCCATCGTCTGCATAGAGACCAACATGAGCATTAAAACTGCCCATAATTTTGCGGCAAGTTTTTTCATAATGAAATTGTTAAGTTTAAAATTGAATAGTTGAATAATTACACCGCAAAATTACAAACTATTTCTATCCGCCCAACAAGATATTTCACTTTTCTGCTGATATTTTTGTGCAATCGATTTCACAAATATTAAGAAAAAGAGGCTGGATTCTGTAAACCAAATATTTACAAAATCCAGCCCCTTTAAGAGTATATAATTAATATAACGGGCGCGCCAGAAAATAGAAAGAATATTGTACTTTTGGCTTGTCCGAAATCAAATTCAGAGGTTTTCAGCCTCTTGCAGCCAGATGGCTGAAGCTGCATCACTAGGCATACGCCAGTCGCCACGAGGACTGAGGCTTACGCTACCTACTTTCGGGCCATCTGGCAGACAGCTGCGCTTGAACTGCTGATTGAAGAAACGGCGCACGAAGGTCTTCAGCCACTTTTTGATAGTCTCCTCATCATAGCTGTCAGGATCATTATCACTGATCTTTACACGCTCCAGTTCGGAATCAATAAATGCCTTCTTTGCCAACATGTAAATCTTGGAAGGACGGAAACCGAAACGCAGGAAATAGTAGAGGAAGAAATCATGCAGTTCGTATGGTCCCACCAAATCTTCCGTCTTCTGCTTGATATTTCCATTCTCATCTGCCGGAATCAACTCTGGACTGATAGGAGTATCGATGATATCACGAAGCGTGATGCGGCTCTGTTCGTCTACCCCACTCTCTGCTACATGATTTACGAGATGGCGGATCAGGGTCTTAGGAATGCTGGCATTCACGCCATACATGCTCATGTGGTCACCATTATAGGTAGCCCATCCTAATGCCAACTCTGAAAGGTCGCCGGTACCGATAACCATACCACCCATCTTATTGGCTAAATCCATCAGGATCTGGGTACGTTCACGAGCCTGGGAATTCTCGTAAGTCACATCATGCACACTGGCATCCTGACCGATGTCCTCAAAGTGCTGGGTTACAGCCTTGGCGATGCTGATTTCCTTAATGGTAATACCAAGACTCTGCATCAGCGAGATAGCATTATTGTAGGTTCTGTCTGTGGTTCCGAATCCCGGCATGGTGACACCAACAATACCCTTTCTGTTCATTTTGAGTTTATCAAAAGCTTTTACACAAACGAGTAAGGCCAGCGTAGAATCCAAACCACCGCTAATACCGATTACTACGGTCTTGGCATGGGTATGAACGATACGCTTGGCTAGTCCCATGAGTTGGATATTGAAAATTTCCTCGCAGGAGGCGTTCATATCGCTGCTGGTAGGAATAAACGGATGCGGATTCACATCACGCTCCAACACAAAATCGCGTTCATTCTCGGTTGGTTCTGCTTCGATATTACGGATATTGAACTGACCGCCGAGAACAGAATACTTAATATTGCGCTGGGCATTTACATAAGTAGAATTCGTACGACGCTCAGAGCGGAGTTTCTCTACATCTATCTGTGAGATAACTATCTGCGGTTCAATAGAGAAACGTTCACTCTGTGAAAGTAAAACTCCATTCTCATAAATCAGGGCATTTCCACCATAAACCACATCCTGCGTACTCTCACCGAATCCGCAGGAACTGTAGATATATCCGGTCATGGTACGGGCACTTTGCTGGCTGAGCAGACTCTTCAGATAATGATGTTTTCCGATGAGTTCGTCGCTTGCAGAAAGATTGAAAATCAGATCTGCTCCTGCTAGCGCCAGTTTGTTGCTAGGAGGAGCCGGAGCCCATACATCTTCGCAGATTTCCACACCAAACTGTACGCCATCGAAAGTTTGAAAAATCTGAACATCAGGCGTCAGTTTCACCTTATGTCCGGCATAACGGACTTCGCAATCTCTCAGGTCCTGAGCCGAGGCAAACCAGCGTTTCTCATAAAACTCGCTGTAGTTTGGAAGATATGTTTTCGGTACAATACCGAGAATCTGTCCATGCTGGATAACGATACCACAATTGAGCAACAAGTCGCCCGCTATCACCGGCGCCCCCACGATAGAGATGACATCGAGTTTGCGTGTGAAATCGAGCAACATCATCACCGCCTGCTCAGATGATTCGAGAAGCATCTGCTGACGGAAGAGATCCTGACAGGAATAGCCCGTAACCGAGAGTTCCGGAAATGTAATGATCTCTACACCCTTTCCCTCAGCCAGCGCTATCTGTTCCTCTATCTGCTGGGTATTGAAAATGACATCACCCACCTTTACGGCAGGGATGGCACTAGCTACCTTAATAAATCCGTACTTCATAATAAATTACTTTATTGTTACCTGTGTAGCACCATAGCCATACTCCTGGAAAGAAGCATCCTGATAGGTGCAACTCTTATAGCGATAGTTCAACTCATGAATGAGAGTCTGGCGCAACACACCTTCGCCCTTTCCATGAATAAAGATAATTTTCTGTCCCTTCTTTTTCTTATATTCCTCCATGGTCTTCTTGAAGATATCCATCTGATAATGAAGAATATCTGCAGAATTCATTCCAGCAGTTGTTTCAAGCACTTCATCCGCATGAAGATCTATCACAAGGGTACCATCATCCTTCTTGCTCTTCTTCTTGCTGGTGTTGGCAACAACCTTCTCATCCTTATACATCTGCTCTTTCAGACGCTTGGAATCGATAACCAGCGGACGGGCTATTTCATCGTTCTCTACAATCGTAAAGAGATAGGCTGGAGTCTCGAAGAAATCGTTCTCCTCGAAAAGATGAAGTTTGTAGAATTTCACAGGATCGAGACGGAACTGAACATCTGTTGCCGGCTTCAGGAGAAATGGCTTGTCCTTCTTGTAAGCTATCATCTGGATGGCGATATGCTCCATCTCGTTCAGAGCCTCACGACCGAATTCCTCGATGAAGAGTTTGGTATTCGGTTCTATTTCTCCCTCTGCTTTCAGAGTCCATGCATTTCCCTCAGCCACAAGATAGGTATAGTGGAGATAGTAGTTGCTGTCATTCACCATATAGGTCTCGAAACGGGTATTGGTTACGTCCTTGATGTTGATAGGTACAAAGGCGAGATAAGCACTGAGTTTGTTGCCACCCGTACGTTCCTCAACCGGTTTCACAAAGGTTATCTCACGGTCGGCAGCATCATATTCCTCTACATCCATATCCACGTCATCGTGATCATTCAAGATGGCCTTGATACTCCGGCTGTCCTGATGCAGTTCGGTATTGGCATGCTCCTCAGCCTTCTGCTGCGCATCCATCTTAGCCGAAATCATCTTGCCCATGGAGTATTCATCCTGCTCCACCACAACCACCTCGTTGATAGGCATCGGAATCTCAAAACCATCCTCATCCTCAACGAGCACAATATTTTTACCTTGGAAGCCGGCAACCTTTCCGCCACCCACTTCGCTCAAGAATCTGACTTTATCTCCTTTTTTCATAATCTATTAATAATTTGTAATTGCAAAGATACAAAAGATATTGCAAAACAGGGCTTATTTTAATATTTTTAATGCTACTGATAAAAATAATCCTGTAAAAGATGCACCATGTTAGATATTTTTCCGTATCTTTGCAAAGAAAAAGAAATAGTAACGAACCCTTTAAACTGAAAAGTTATGATTACATTTCCTTGCGCCAAGATCAATCTTGGTTTAAATATAGTTAGCAAGCGGAAAGATGGATACCACAATCTTGAAACGGTGTTCTACCCTATTCCGCTGACCGATGCACTTGAAATCAAGCTCATGGGCGATGAATTCCCTAGCGATGTTTCTTGTGATCTGAAGATTACAGGTAACGCAGTGGATTGCGACGAACAGAACAATCTCGTTGTAAAGGCTTATAATCTCCTGGCTGCCGACTTCAGGATTCCACGCATCCATGCTCACCTGGTAAAGCGTATTCCTTCGCAGGCTGGTTTGGGTGGCGGTTCTGCCGATGCAGCCTTCATGATTCGTTTGCTTGACGAGCGTTTCCGCCTCAATATCGGTAATCCGGAGATGGAAAGATACGCTGCCAAGCTGGGCGCAGACTGCGCCTACTTCATTTCTGCTGACCCCGAGGATGGTGACACTGCTTGCTATGCAGAAGGCATCGGCGAAGAACTGATGCCGGTAAGTGGTCCTGGCGATAATCTGCGGGGCTATCATTTGGTTGTGGTGAAGCGAGATGACATTGCCGTCAGCACCAAAGAGGCTTATGCAGCCATCACCCCACAGGCACCAGCCAAATCTTGCCGCGACATTGTACGCCAGCCTATCGAGACTTGGAAAGAGGAACTTGTCAACGATTTTGAGGCACCTATCTTCAAGATGCACCCGGAACTGGCAGAAATCAAACAGAAGCTGTACAACCTGGGTGCCGTATATGCAGCGATGAGTGGTAGCGGAAGTGCCATCTTCGGTATCTTCAAGCATAAACCTGCAAATATAGAGGAACAGTTCGAAGGAATGTTCTGTAAAATAATGAAACTTTAATTTAGTTAATAATTTACTCTAAATATAATGAACGAAGAAACACATCAGAAACTGATGACTATCAAGCGAAGCTTCCGCTTGCTGATGAACGGTCCGGGATCGCAATCTATGCGCGATAAGGGACTGGGATATAAACTGAATTGGGGCGTACCATTCTATGAACTGAAAAAGATGGCTGAGGAATATGGTAAAGACTATGACCTCGCCATCGAACTGTGGAAGGAAGATATCCGGGAATGCAAGATTCTGGCTACACTCATCATGCCTGCCGATAAGATGCTTCCGGAAATCACAGATTTATGGATGGAACAGGTACAGAGTCAGGAGATGGCAGAGATGCTTGCCTTCAACCTTTTGCAGCACGTAGATTATGCGCCTGTCATCGCCTACCAGTGGATAGCAAGTGATAAGCCGCTCTATGAGATTGCTGGTTTCCAGCTCCTTGCCCGTCTTTTTGCCAATGGGAAAGAGCCTAACGAGCGTGGCATCAACGAATTCCTGGATCAGGCTGCCACGGCATTGCAGGGTAACAACATGGGAATAAAACATGCTGCCTCTAATGCGGTTCTCCGTTTCTGCGACTTCGGTGAAGATTTCGAACAAATCGCAAGAGGAGCACTCAAGGGTATCTACGAGATTTAACGCTTCTGCAGATGCAGTCAGAAACAGGCCACAACCCTGCTGAAATTACGTCCCGACGTAGCATTTGCTGCGTCCCGACATACAAAAAAATACGTCCCGATGCAGCAAATGCTACGTCGGGACGTATTTTTATGGCTCATTTCAGCGTTACATGAAACACTTCTGGTATTCGTTTTCGAAGTTCGGAGTGAAAACACCCTTGCCGATGTTTTCGCTGATTTCATCCTTGGTCCAGAATCTGCCACCAGCCAATTCTTCCTGGCTCGGTTTCACCTCGCCATCATATACACAGCGATGTACATAAACCAGTTCCTTTTCCCGCTGACTCTCAAAGACATAATGCCCAAGAGATTCCGGTTCAAAATCGGTGATACCCAATTCTTCCCTTACCTCGCGATGCAAAGCCTGACTCACACTTTCGCCTAAATCAACATGACCGCCGCAGGCTGTATCCCATTTATCCGGCTGTATATCCTTCCAGGCTGGACGATGCTGCAGATACAGATCACCCCGGCTGTTGAATACATGCAGATGAACAACCGGATGCAATATCTTGCTTCCGTCATGGGCATGACCGCGGGTAACAGCGCCCAGGATGTTGCCCATTTCATCTACTATCGGAAATTCCTCGTTCTTATTATCTATCATCATTTCTCTTATTACAAAGTTCCGTATTCATCAGAGTAGCGCAACATCTGGTCAACATAGCTCTCCTCGTAATCCAATACCACGTCTGTAATTTCGCCTTCTTCATCCATCTCCAGAGTCATTTTCGGATTGATGAATCCCTTGTATGGAGCGAGATTCAGTTTCTTGTATCTTGCCAGTATCTCGCGATGCAATTCCGGATCAATATTCACGGCATACTTCTCTACCAACAGGCGGGCAGCCTCGAAATCCCCCTCGCTCTTAATGCGCTGAATTTCAGCAAGCAACTCGCCGAAGAGATGGCGGAGCTTGGCATAATCATTAATCTTCACATAAGTCTTCGTCGTAATGATATTGCCCTCACTGTCCTTCAAAGCATCCTCGGCAGAAGCATAGTTCATATCCATCTTCACCAGTTCCACAGCACCCTCGGCATGTTCCATCACCCACCAGGCTATCAGCGCACGGTTGCGCATGTGGGCTTCCTCTATCTTGTCGCCTTCCTTGATGCGGATGGTCTGGGTGAGCAGACCGTTCATCAGATAACCGTAATACTGAGCCTTGTATGCCTCATCATTCGGAGTCAGACCCAGTTCTACCAATTTATGGTCGGCTACATAATAGAGTCCGAAGAGATCGGCTCTCGCCTCTTCTATCGTACTGCCATACGCCTTCAGTGCATCAGGGTCGGTACCAGGCAAAAGCTGTCCACTACCATGTCCCAGACACTCATGCAGGTCGGTATGCAGATCATCGGTAATATCCTCGTACTGATTCATCAGACTGATGGTATCCTCGTCGATAACGAATTCATCGCGGAAACCATTGCCCTGAGCAGCCTTGTTATATGCCTCGGTCAGATTACCGATGGTCACACTCTTAGAACCATATTCCTGACGGATCCAGTTGGCATTCGGAAGATTGATGCCGATGGCAGAAGCAGGATATTCCTCGCCACCCAACATCGCCGCACAGATGACATTGGCTGTAACACCCTTCACCTCAGGCTTACGGAAACGTGGGTCTACAGGTGAATGGTCCTCAAACCACTGGGCATTCTGACTGATGGTCTGGGTGCGCTTCGTAGCTTCAAGATCTTTATATTCTACGATGCCTTCCCAAGTACCTTTCAGTCCGAGCGGATCGCCATACACTTCGATAAATCCGTTGATGAAATCAATCATTCCCTCGTGCTGCTGCACCCAGGCAATGCTGTAACGGTCGAAATCCTTGAGATCGCCTGTACGGTAATACTTCACCAGGAGATCGATGAGATGTTTCTGTTCCTCATTTTCTGCATATTTCTGAGCACGGAGCAACCAGGAAACAATCTCCTTGATAGCTGCGCCATAGAGGCCGTCTTCTGTCCATTTCAGCTCCACCAGTTCACCATTACGCTTGGTCAGTTTAGAGTTCAGTCCATACGAAGGTGCCTGTTCGTTGCCATCTTCCTTCATCCTGGCATAGAAACGTTCAACTTCTGCCTGAGAAACATTCTCATAGAAATTGCAGGCTGAAGTCTGTACCAGATCCTCGCCATCCGTCTGATTCACGCGCTTAGGCATGACTTCCGGATTGAAGATGACAGGCACCAGAATGCCCAACAGGTCTTCCTTGCTCTGTCCCTTGGAAAGAGGCAGATATTCATCGGCTACAGCCCCAACCATCTCATAGAAAGATTCCTCTGAAAATCCTGGCACAAACTTTTCACATCCATAGTGATGATGGATGCCGCTGGCAAACCAGACACGCTTCAGGTAAACTTCGAAAGCCTTGAAATCTTCGCTTTCTCGGTTACCCTCGTAATGACGGTATATAGCCTCCAGGGTTTTACGGATGCGCAGGTTGTATTTGCCCTGCTGGTCGAAGGTAATATCTCGTCCCAAGAGGGTTGCCTTCGACAAGCAATAAATATAAATTTTCTGTGTGAGCGACAGGTTTTCGAAACCCTTCAGCTCATAACGGAGCATCTGGATATCGGCAAATCGCTCTTGAGTGTTTACATTATATTTTGCCATTTTTATCTGTTTTTACCATGCAAAAGTAATACATTTTTTCCACATACCAAACTTTTCCTCCTGTTTTTCGCTCTTTGCAAAGTTTTTTACTTGAAATATGCACTTTTTCTTTAAGAAAACTTTTATTTATGCAGATTATTCATTACCTTTGCATGAAAAACAAAACAAAAACATGCCGGTAAAGGCATAAATCATAAAACGGCAATCATGCAGATAAACGAGATATTAAAAAGCTATTTTGGATACGATTCCTTCCGCCCCAACCAGGAAGCGATTATCAGAGAGGTAATGCAGGGACACGACTGTCTGGTTCTCATGCCGACTGGTGGTGGAAAAAGTCTGTGCTACCAGGTTCCCGCATTAGCAATGGAAGGTACCGCTGTGGTCATTTCACCGCTCATCAGTCTGATGCACGACCAGGTGGAGGCGCTCAAGGCAAACGGTATCCCGGCTGAGGCACTGAACAGCGGAAACGACACGACCGATGAACTTATCATCCGACGCCGATGCGAGAAGGGAGAACTGAAACTTCTTTATGTTTCGCCCGAAAAACTCATCAGCGAGATACCTTATTTATTCAGCAACATTAAGATTTCGCTCTTTGCCGTTGACGAGGCCCACTGTATCAGCCAGTGGGGACACGATTTCCGTCCGGAGTATTCGCAGCTAGGCATGCTGCACGAGAATTTCCGCAATGTCCCGGTAATGGCGCTCACAGCCACAGCCGACAAGATAACGCGCGAAGATATCATACGCCAGCTTCATCTCAATGGGCAGACGTTCGTAAGCAGTTTCGACCGCCCCAACCTCTCCCTCACCGTAAGACAGGAGAGCACCAAAAAGGCAAAGCTCCAATACATCACCCGCTTCATCAGTAATCATCCGGAAGAAGCAGGCATCATCTACTGTCTCTCCCGCAAGAACACCGAAATGGTGGCTCAGGAACTTATCGATCTGGGTATCAATGCCTCAGCCTATCACGCCGGAATGACTGCCCAGACCAGAGCATCAGTACAGGAGCGGTTCAAGATGGACCAGATTCAGGTGGTATGTGCAACCATCGCTTTCGGAATGGGCATCGACAAGAGTAATGTGCGCTGGGTAATCCACTATAATATGCCTAAAAGCATCGAGAGTTTCTATCAGGAAATAGGTAGAGCCGGAAGAGATGGAGCACCATCAGATACCGTGCTGTTCTATTCGATGGCCGACATCATCACCCTCCGTTCTTTCTGTGAAGAAAGCGGACAGCGTGATGTGAACATGGAGAAACTGCGCCGCATGGAGGAATATGCCGAATCGAGAGTATGCCGACGACGCATTCTGCTGAATTATTTTGGCGAGACATCATCCTGCAACTGCGGCAACTGTGATGTTTGCAAGAATCCTCCACGCACCTTCGACGGCACCATCAGAGCCCAGAAAGCCCTGAGTGCCGTGGTCCGTTCGGGTGAGCATATTGCAGTAGGTACCTGCATCGAGATTCTGAGAGGCATGCATTCTTCTGCAGTTGTGAAAAACAAATACAACGAGATGAAAACCTTCGGTGTGGGCAGGGACACAACATCTAAGGACTGGAATGCTTATCTGCTGCAGATGCTGCAGATGGGATTCTTCGAGATTGCCTACAACAACCACAACTACATGAAGGTTACCGATTTAGGCTGGAAGGTACTGAAGGGAGAACATCATGTTTCGCTGGCTTATATCGAAGAAGACGATAAAGCCACCCGCTCAAAGAAAACGGTACGCAACAGGAAGGGCGCCATCGCCCAGCCGGGAAATCTCATTCCTGAGGTGCATGCCGAACGTGTCATCTTCCAGGAAGACTCGAAAGGCGTGGAAGACAAAGGACTCTTTGAACACCTCAGAAAGATACGCAAGAACCTTGCCGACGAACAGGGTTATCCTCCATATATCGTACTCAGCGACAAGAGCCTTCATGAACTCGCAAGAATGAAACCTACCACCAAGAATGCCATGAGCCTGATCAGTGGTATCGGAGAATTCAAGCTCAATAAATATGGCGATACCTTCATCAAGGCTATCAGGAAATATACAGGACTATAACAGAAATTTTCTGCATTTTCAAGCTTGTCTTGCCTCAAGATACAATTCTGTCTTAAGATACAATCTTCCATTCCAGGCTGTTCACCTCGTCCTTCACAGAAAAGTTCAAGCCAATCTTCACCACCTTCTTGCCACTCATCTTGAAGGCGTCGGCATAGTGCTTTGCGTCTATCTGGGCGAGAGCCTCCTCGGCACTCTTGTTGAACTTCAGTTCCATCACGTAGATGGTATCATTCGTCTCCATCATAATATCGATTCTGCCCTTCGCTGTATGAGGTTCCACTAGGATGCTATAGTTGGTAAGCAGGGCAAACATGATGTAGAGCGTCTGCTGCCAATGCCCCTCGTAGTGGGTGTTGTCGCAGTAAGGCACCGTCTCCAGGAAGTCGTTCAGCAGACAGAAGGCTGCATCCATATCCCCCTTCTTTACAAAGACCGACATCTTGGCAATGGTCGTGTTAGCCTTCGCCGACTTGTCCATCAGATAATGAGGCAAGAGACTACCATACAGTCCCACCCTAATCTCCTGGTTAGGCAATGCCAACTGATACAATTTTGTAGGTTTGTCATATCCCTTGATGGTGACGTATCCACTCTGATAGAGCAAAGGTACGATGGTGGTCATCGTTTCTGTGGGGGCATCAAAGTCCTTCTTGCCCACCTCTATGGCCTCGCCAAGGTCTGCAGGCAAAAAATCATACTTTCTCATCATGTTGATTAGATAAGTAGGAGTGCCCGAGCCAAACCAGTAATCATCCATTCTGCCATCGGCAAAGCAATTGAGCAGACTGTAAGGATTGAAGACATCAGGCGATGGCCAGCAGAAATGATAGCCATCATAATGGTCTTTGAGTTCCTGGATGGTCTCCTCCCTGCTCAGTTCCTGATGCGCGGCAAGAGCGTTGATGTCATCGCTCATCTGGGTCAACATTTCCTCCTTGGTGATGCCGCAGATGCCGGCGTAAGGCTCATCCATGCTCACATTCTTGATGTTGTTCAGCTCGCTGAAGATGCTGAGCTGCGAGAACTTCGTGATACCCGTAAGGAACACGAAACGAAGCAATGGCTCGCAATCTTTCAAGGGACTGTAGAAATTGCGCATCGTATTGCGCAAGACATCGAGTTTTTCCTTCTCATGCGCCACATCCAGCAGCGGAGCATCATATTCATCGATGAGCACCACAGCCTGCTTGCCAGTCTTTGCAGTAACTGTTCTTATCAAGTTGAGCAAACGAACGTTTGGGGCTGGAGAATCATAATCCACTCCAAACCTATCCTCATTTTCCTTCAATATATATAAGAGGTATTGATCCAGCTGTTCCTTCTCCATATGTTTGCCTCCAGCAAGGCTGAAGTGCAGCACGGGATATTCATTCCACTCTTTCTCCAGCTCCTCAATGGCAAGCCCCTTGAACAGTTCCTTCTTGCCCTCGAAATAACTTTGGAAGGTAGAAACCAGCAGCGACTTGCCGAAACGGCGTGGGCGACTCAAGAAGAAATACTTTCCATCGGTATGTGTCATACGATAGATGTATTCCGTCTTGTCGATATAGAGGTTGTCCAACTTGCGGATTTCCTCAAATGTCTGAATTCCTATAGGATATAATTTTCTTGCCATAATCAAACGCTATCTAATGAATTGCAAATATACATCAATTCTCCCAAACAACCAAGCATTTCTACGATTTTAACAAAAAAAACAATTCCGGCCCAGAGATTCCATAGAATCTCCAAGCCGGGAATATCTTGGTATTTATATTTAGAGAATTAAATATCCATTTCCGCCCTTCTGGTGTGCAGGATGACATCTAAGATAAGATGGAACACAATCCATACCACGATGTCGATGCCCAGGATATACGTGATGTTCACGTGGCCGATCATCAGGAAATTGAGCAGGATGAACATCAGCGAGAGCACGCAGATAGCCACCATTACCTGTCTCACCCTCAGTCCACATCTTAGCAGCTTGTGGTGGATATGGTTCTTGTCCGGCAAGAACGGGTTCTTCTTGCATCTCAGTCGGTGGCCCACCACTCTCACCACGTCGAGCAGCGGCACCAGCATAGTGGTAAACGCCAGCACCATGTTATAGTCGCTCACGGCACGGGGATGCACATCCACCGTACTCAGGTGAATCATCAGGAAACTGATGATATATCCCAGCGAGAGCGATCCCGAATCACCCATGAAGAGCTTCCTGCCCCTCATCTCGTTTCCAAACACATTATAATACCAGAACGGGATGATCACACCCAGTGCCGAGATACACAGCAGGGCATAGGAGTACAGTCCCAGCCAGATATGCAGCCCCGCCAGAGCCACCAGCGAGATGGCACAGAGCCCCGAAGCCAGACCGTCGATGCCGTCAATCAGGTTGATGGCATTGGTAACATACACCACGATGAGCACGGTAAACGGCATGCCGAACCAAGGTGAAACCTGATACACCCCGAAGAGTCCGTCGAGCGACTTGATCCATACGCCCGAAGCCACGAGCAGGCTTGCCGCCAATATCTGCACCAGAAACTTCTTCTTATACCCCACTCCGATGAGATCATCGGCAAGGCCCACCAGAAAGAGCATCATGCTACCCACCAGCAGGGCGAGGTATTCATAAGGCACCTCCCCGTGCATCGACCCGCTGCTCTGTCCCATCAGATGATATATCAGCACCAGACCGCCCATGGTAATCAGCATCACCGGGAAGAACGAAAGTCCGCCCAGCCTTGGTATCGGAGCATGATGCACCTTTCTCTTATTAGGCATATCAAACAATCTCTTCTTATGAGAGATGAGCAGAATGTTAGGCAACACGATATTGGCGATGATCATCGCCACAATAAAGGCACCCAGCAAATAAAAATGAATTGGCTGAATCATATATCTATACTATTATTTTTTAGCATTTACTTTTTAATATTTCACCTATTTTATATAGATAGCGTAATCCCAGCAGGAAGAAGTTAGAATACACTCCGTTCTTTTTAAGCGCTTTCAGGTGGTCACGCATGATGCGCTTATGGCTCTCCAATCCAGAACTGGAAGCTCCGCCTGTACGCATGGTAACAAAGTCTTTAGAGATATAATGCGTTTTGATTTTGTTTACAAAGATAAGTCTAAGTAAGTTTTCAAAGTCGGCAGCCACCCGATAGTTTTCAGCATCAAAGGCACCATATTTCTCATATACCTCTTTACGACAATAGAACGAAGGATGCGCAGGCATAAAGCCCAATCTCATCATCCACCTTCTGAAAGGCTTGGAGCTATAGTATCTTACGCATTTCTTCAAGTCCTCATCGTTCACATAGTGTATGTCGCCATATACGGCATCCACCTTTTCATTCTCCAGCACCCATGCGATGCAAGCCAAAGCATCATCCGAAGTATAGAAGTCGTCCGAGTTAAGAATACCGATTACCTCCCCCGTGGCCATCCTGATGCCCTTGTTCATGGCATCATAGATTCCCTTATCGGGTTCGCTGATATATCTCATTCTCCCCTCAAACAGAGGTTCCATCTTCTTTACCACCTCCAGGGTATTATCTTTCGAAGCCCCATCCACAACCAGCAATTCATAGTCGTGATAGGTTTGGGCGAGCACACTTTTCAGCGTGTCCCCCACTGTCTTCCCGCTATTATACGTAGCGGTAATGATAGAGATTTTCATAAAGGTGACTATTTTAACATTAATTCATCGTATAATTTAATATAATCTTCAAAGCGCTCATCCTTATTAAAATATTGGATAGCACGCTGCCTACAGACAGAAGAAAACGCCTTCTGTCCCTTGTTACAGATGGTTACTATAGCAGAAGCCATAGCTGCAACATCTCCCTGTTCTACTACAATACCAGTATTAGTATCAATAGCCTCAGGACTACCTCCAGTACGATAAGTTACCACAGGAGTTCCACAAGCCAAAGCTTCAAGGTTTATTGTAGGGAAAGTATCTGCATAAGTTGGGTTTATTAATACATTTGCAGAAGAATACAACTGCACCAACTCATCAACATTTTGAGTTCTACGTATTCCTCGAATTCCCTGAGGTAACTTCTTCTGTTGGCTTGCCGAAACGCCAACAACTATAAGTTCATACTCTTCTGGCAATATGGTTCTGAGTTTGAAAAGATCATCGTATCCTTTATTTGCATGCCACACATTTGATACAGCAAGTACTTTAAACTTGCCATTTGACTGTTCTTCAATTCTTGGTTGAAATATACTAAGATTGATTCCATTCTTAATGACCTTCAATCTTTTATCTTTCAAGAAAGATTCACCAACGAATTGAGCAATCCAATCAGAACAAGCTACAATCGTAAGATTATTACACCCTTTGAATAACTTTTTCTTGAGGTTCCAATTCTTACGTGAAGCATCAAACAATGTATTAGGATAGCTATGTTTTAGAGGACAGTCGTAACATCCAGTTTTCCATCGATTACAATTTTTAGTAACAAAATGGAAACAGTGTCCTGTAATTGCCCAACAATCATGAAACGTCCAAACTACAGGAATACCTGTAGAATTCAAATATTCAAAGAGCAAACGGTAATTGAGATAATGATCATGAATATCATGCAACTGTACAACATCAGGCTTTATTTCCTTGATTTTTTTAATCAAAGTACGTGTTGCTTTCTGAGAACACAGCCCTTCATTATCAAAAATTCTCTGTTGAGCATAATGGGCATACACATCCCATTGGGTACCTATCTTTATAAGTTTGCTATCAGATGGATTCATATATCTACCATAGGCAATATAACTCTCCCATCCGTTAGCCATTGCCCTTCTACCTATTTCCTCTGCGATACGACCATTAGCGCCCCAATTAGCTGTTACGTTAATCTGAAAAAGTATTTTTTTCATAAACACGAACTATTATACTTTTTACCATTTCTTCGTGCAAGACAAGAAGTATTTTACATGGCTTATTGGCCAGAATACTTCATAATGTCTTCTATTGATGACACGATTATTAAAAGAGAAATATCGTTTGTAATCAGACTGAGAAAATACATACTTATAATGCTGACAAGCTATATCTATCGATTTATTGTTAGCATGAGTCAATTTTCCATATGGAAAAGCAAAATAATCACAAGGTTTACCTGTATGCTTTTCTATGATGCCTTTACAAGTGTTTATTTGATATTCAAGAATTTCCGTGTCATCAGAATTAATCATATAATGATCCATTGTATGTGCACCTATCAGAAAACCTCTATCCGACAATTCTTTTATTTGCTCCCATCGCATAGGTCTTCTTCCAGGCGTTAAAACAATATTTTTATTGAAATTATCAATATACTCATCATCTCCCTCGACATAATTTGGATTGACAAAGAAAATTGCATTGACACCAAATTCTTCTAATACAGGCGCGAAGACATCATAACACTCCATAAACCCATCATCATAGGCAAAGGCAACCAAAGATTCCTTTGGTTCAACCTTATTTACAATCATAGTGATGGCTTCTTCTATGCGAATGAACTTCACATACTTTGAAAGTTTACTCAATAACTTTCTAAAAGTTTCCGGTTCCAGCTCATCCTCAATTCTATGACCACTGATAATATGAATACCAACTGCAGGTTTTGCAAAAGTACCCATCATGGAAAGGTAAGCACTTCTTAGAGTCTGTCTAATTACATGAAACATTTCTTTCTTCATTTAGATTATTTTAAATACTGTTTTAATACATTCATCTGAAAATTTGGATTCCATTGATTATCAATTTCCTCGAAACATTTTTTTCTTACAACATCCCTTTTTGCCGAATTACATTCAAACCATTTATCAATACACTCAGCTAAACTTTGAGCATTATTATATTCAAAAAATGCTCCTGTTACCTGGTCTTTTATCGACTCAAATTCCGGCATTTGCATTGTGAAATCGTTGTGAGTAACAACAGGTGTTCCAAACATCAAAGTATGTATTGCTGTCAATCCTACATTTCCTGGTGAGACACACAAATCTGCATTATAAATCAACTCTGCATTTGTTTCCTCATCGTAGCAAGCACCATAAAACCACACAGAATCAGCTATTCCCAATTTCAAAGAAAGCCTTTTCAAATATCCCTCCTCAGTACCAGAGCCAATCAAAACTGCATTGAATTCTTTATTTTGACGCTTTAATAAAGACAAGCTTTCAAACAGCAAATCTATTCTCTTAACCTTCGTCAATCTACCTACAAAAAGGAGAATAGGATGATTGTTTCCAAAATGCTCATAATAAATGTTTGAAGGAGATAATTCATTTCTAAACTCAAGTTGCTGCTCATAATTCAAAGAATTATGTATTACAAAAAGTTTATTTGCATCAAACCCTTCTTTTATCATCAATTCTTTTGCATAGTTACCATAAAGAAAAGTACCATCTGCTAAGCCAAAATAAACCTTCTTCATCAGTTTTTTAACGAAGCCTTCTCTACCATACCAGCCATGCGACCACAAATATACTTTCTTACTTGGCAATAGCTTTGAGAGGAAAAGTACTAGCCAGCTTGTCAAGCCAAAAGGTTCCCCATTCATAAGAAAAGTAGATACCTTTCTATCAAACAGATATTTTAGCAAACCGTTTTGTACATAAATACTCTTAAAAACTTTTTTTATATCTGCATCATGTACTTCTTTAAGCAATGATAAATCCATTGATTTAATACCAGCTTCAGGTTTACCAAATAACCAAATGCAATCATATTGACTATCCAACATCTGGTATATGCGCTGCCTGTATAAAGCACCCATAACATCAACAACACACAATTTCTTCATAATTCTAAATAGTTGCTAAAAGTAATTCTATATCATTCTTGGGGCAAAGAATATCAGTATCTTCCACTCCATTGAGACCGTCAACCTTTAATTTAGAACTAGGAATCGCTAGATAATCACACAATTTTTGACGTAAATCTCCTTTTTTGGTGTCATGAGATATATGTAATTTATTTAATATATTCACATTCTTATAGGAGATATTATCAATTTCCCAAACCGTATCATCAAAATCTGTTTTGCCTTGCGATTCTAAGTTTACCTTAACAGTATATTGCTCTTTATCTCCTGGCAAATACTCTAAAGTTTCACGATACTTTGAGAGTACTTTTCTTATATTTTTAAAAGAGTTTTCAAATTCATCAAAGAGAGAGAGTTTATCTATTTGAGACAAAAATCCAATACCCTTAACCTTTTGATTTCTAAATTCATTATAAGAGTTAAAATACATCTCATATAAAATACCATCAAGCACAGCATTATTACCTTTATTATTATAAAGTTTCAACTTGCTATAAGTCAGTTCCTCTTCACATTTCCAACATCCCCCAACTGCAGCTTGCAATATATTCCTACCAATTACAAACTTATCATCTTCTGACATCTGTTTGAATTCCTGATGAAACATATCAATGGCATCAATTTGCTTATAATAATTATACGATTTAAACAATTCCAAGCACTTTAAAAAAGCTCCATTAGTAGAAAGATAATTTGCATCAGCTAGCGCATACTCTGAATAGTTTAAAGAAGCACCATCCTCTAATTGACCATAGTTGAAACTATATGGATAAACAAGACTAGTTAGTTCTTGTCCTATTTGCTTTCTTCCTGTTTTTCTCAGTTCATATCTTATCGACTTAAATAAAGACTCTATAGGTAAGTCCTTTTCCATCACCTTATCCAAAAGTAATTGAGTATAAGGACTATGTATACTACCGTCACTGGCACTAGTTTCTGGCGATGTAGAAAATGCAAAGAAAGACTGGAAAGGAAGTTTTGTATAACTACCGAATCCGTCATTACCAGCCCAACCTCTGTCATTTTCTGCTTTGACCCTGCAAGCATCCATAATTAGCAAATTCATTTGATCACCATTTGCATTCATATCTTTGCAAAGTACATTAAGATTTATGGAGTTTCCTCTTGCTTTTACAATACCGTCATTGCAGGAATCAGTATCGCTGAGAATCAAGCAATCCTCTTTATTAATCATTAATCCATGACCAGCAAAATACACTAGAGCCACATCAACTTTATCTTTTAAAATCTTATCAAGAAATATCTGTTGCTTTTCCAAAACATGTTTATATGCCCCCTCTTGATTATGCCCATCGTCAATACTTCTCACAACAGAATAACCCAATAGTTCTAACTTATCAGCAAATTCAGTTGCATCATTAACAGCTGCATGTAAATCAGGATAATACATGTATTTATTGATACCTATTACCCAGGCAATACATTTTAGTATTTTCATTTTTTCATTGTCTTATAATAGAAAGCCCCCATATCGTCTAAAGCCTTCTGTGACCAATTGTGGAAGATAGCACCAGCAGGAGTTAAGGTCATTTCTCCAAAATAAATTTTAGTACCAGTATCATATAAATCTACTCTAACAAGATCTAGCCCATCTGCTAATTTTGTTGCAATATTAATCATTTTATCCAATTCTTTAGGTTTTGGAATTTCATATAAATCGCCATTTTTTGTATATTCAGGAAGAGGCTTCCAGTCCAATGTAAATGGCATATAGTCAGCGTTTCCTGATTCTCTACCAGTACAAGCCAGCACACAGAAAGGTTTACCATGATTCCTAAGACATCACCAAATTTTTGAGAGCTTTTTTGTGTTAAAATAAG
>ERZ781275.75-NODE-75-length-114142-cov-20.678184_pt1 | contig 114142 bp, 106 predicted proteins | sample MGYA00375853_ERZ781275 | MGnify/ENA primary metagenome ERZ781275 (study PRJEB29790, sample SAMN03653691) | human gut metagenome | host: Homo sapiens | place: USA: Dallas, Texas | collected 2012-07-23 | study: EMG produced TPA metagenomics assembly of the Gut...
AAAAATTAAAAATTTAATAGAAACAAGTATAACTTTTTCAGATCCAAACAGAGTTAATAACGCAGAAAAGCAATTTATTAAACTTTACGAACAATATCTTGATTATAAAGATTTAGATGAATGCTCTTGTAAAAACATTGATTATAATCCTAATTCACAAAAGTATCGTGAATGGTGTTGGGACAACGGGCTGTATCTTAATCCACTTAATGACTTACAAGCTGACGATATAAATAGATATGATGATAATATTTTACTACCAAGTTTATTGTTTCAATCGGATAAAGATTTAAACAAATACATTTCTATGTTTAATCAAATTAAGCAAGAATATGTTTATGCCCGTTATCTCTGTTTTAATAGCATTGAGATTGATTCGGTTCATTATGCTGATGAGAATGTTGATCTTATTGATTGTCTAGAATACGTACAATATTCTATCCGAGTAGAAGGATTAAAAGCAGCTTTTAAAACACTATATTCATTATTAGATAAAGTAGGAATGTTTATAAATGAATATTATTCTTTAAAAATTAAGACTCGACAAGTAAATTTTCATTCAATTTGGAGAACAGATAGCAATTTAGGTAAGTTGTTGGATAAGAATATTGGTCTATCATCTATATTTTGGATATCGAAAGATTTTGATAATGGTAATAATTCTTTGACAGCAAATCCACACGCAAAGCTATTAAAAACTATTAGAAATTATTTAGAGCATAGGTTTACTAATATTACATTGAATTTTATTGATGGAAGTGAAGAAAATAATGAAACTAGACTGTATCTAACTGAATTTGAACTTCAAGAGTGTACATTAGATTTATTAAATCTTGTAAGAGAAGTTATTTTTTCACTCAAAAATGCCATTCAAATAAGTGAAAATGAAAAACAATCTACTCTAAGCAGTGAAGTTGCTTTAATTCCGATAAATTATGAAGAAGTAGATTTGGAAGATAAATTATAGCATTGAGCATACAATTTATAGTCGTTATAAAAAGCAATAGTCTAAATTCATTTAACTAATCGACTTAACTAGAGCTAAACCATTGATAAAACTGAATTAGAAGGATAAAGTACACTCATTAAGCAGTGTACTTTATTTTTGTTTTGTAGATAATTTGTTGATTGCTTAATCAATACTACATCTTTATCAGGCAATTCAGACTCCATTTAGTCCTCTAAAACCCACGTTGAGGCGGTATCACTGCTTGTAAAAGATTAGAAACCTTTGAACGAAAGGGAGAATGAAAAGCGTGAAGGTAGCTTCTCTAATCGAATAGAGGGTAAGAATCAGAGTAATAGTTCAAGTATGGCTTCTGGATACTATAGTCTGACATGCTATCAATCTATTTCAGAAGCTGGACAAATTGTAATAACTTTCCTTGAAGGAACTGAGGTAGATTTATAAGAGACTGTGACTGGGAAGTTGCAGTCTTTTTAGGGGTTTAATGGTATAATGAAATTATAAATGTGGATATTGTTTAAATTCTCTTGAGGACGCATAATGTTGAATTTAGTAAAAGGACACCAAGTTAGCTTGGTAGAAAACCTGTTTGAATCATTTACAAAGTTAACTGAACATCATTTGATGGCGAATGTACACGCAGAAAAAATATTAGAGGTTTTTCAACATTTTATTGCGATTCATGACGAGCCCTTGTTTTTTATTTTGGAATTGCCTGTCAGTATTGATAGAGAAAAAGTGATAGCAAAGAATATTATCAAGGAATCCCATAAGGATGTTTATTATATTGATGGTTGTTCAAGAGAGGAATGCCTAGCACTGTTGATTAGATACGGTGATTTGCTTATTAATGATGGACTTAGTCAGTTTGGATTTGGTGGTCATAAAAGTCATGATGAGATCATGCTTGATAGCTATAATATTGTGATAATTTATAGTAAAGAACTATCAAAATTTAATGACTTTTTTGAGCTTCATAATATTCAATTTGTTGAAGAACTAGTGACAGCTTGGAAAACTTTTTCTAAAACCTCCCCAGGAATCTCTGAAATCTATGAAAGTAATGGAAAAACTGTTTATGATTTGCCTGAAGAATTAGCTGAATGGGGAATATATTTAGCTAAAACTCGAACAGAATAGGTATAACTATAGATTAGAAAGAGAATATTTCAATTCCTTAAAATTTGATTTAGAGCAAAGGTGGATATTGAAGTTGTAAGATAAATAATGATTATTTATGGCAGAACTCTGGTTCTGCCTTTTTTATTTATGAAGTATATGAGATATGGCATAAAAGACTAAAGAAAAAATGCAAAACGTTTAATAAATTAGAATTTTCTTGCTACTTTTTGAAAAATATTTTTTCCTTACAGAATCCTTAAAAATATTTTTTATACTATTTACAAGATTAAAGGAGGAACAAAATATGAGCAAATATATTTTGGAAACAAATGAGCTAACAAAAGTTTTTGGAAAACAAAAAGCTGTAAATAATGTGTCATTAAAAATTGAGGAAAATTCAGTATATGGATTACTAGGACCTAATGGTGCAGGTAAATCTACGACATTAAAGATGATTACAGGTATGTTACACAAGACGTCAGGTGAAATTATGTTTGAAGGACATGAATGGAGTAGAAATGATTTATCAGATATTGGTGCTTTAATCGAGATGCCACCCTTATACGAAAATTTAAGTGCAAGAGAAAATCTAAAAGTTAGAACATTATTACTTGGATTACCTGATGCAAGAATTGATGAAGTTTTAGAAATTGTAGATTTAAAAAATACCGGAAAAAAGAAAAGCGGTCAATTTTCTTTGGGGATGAAACAAAGATTAGGTATTGCAATTGCTTTATTAAATAATCCTAAACTATTGATACTAGATGAACCGACAAACGGATTAGATCCATTAGGAATTCAAGAATTACGAGATTTAATACGAAGCTTTCCAAAAAAAGGAATAACAGTAATTCTGTCTAGTCATATTTTAGCAGAAGTGGAACAAACTGCTGATCATATAGGAATTATACATGATGGAGAATTAAAATATCAAAACACAATTAATCATAATGAAAATTTAGAAGAACTTTTTATGGATGTTGTAAAGAATGGAAAGAGGGTGTAGCTTAATGAAAAATTATATTTTTGCAGAAAATTTGAAACACAAACACAGTTTTTTGTTGAAGATATTATTTATTGCACCAATTATATCTTTACTTGTTGCGTTTGTATTAATGCCATTATATTTTAGTGTAAATGCATATAATTGGTGGTATGTGATGATTATGCCAGCAACTTTCGCTTTAATACCAGCAATGATGCATAGAAAAGAGGAAAGAAAATTAAACTACCGAGCAGTTTTTTCACTTAATGTTGATTTAAAAAAAATATGGATATCAAAAATACTAACAGCTTCAATTTATCTAAGTATAACTGCTATTTTGCATATGCTAGGAGTATTTGTTTTTCAATTTTTCATTGGAGAACAATTAACAGGAAACTATGCATTCACGACATTATTATTCGCAAGTGTATTATTGGTTATAACTAACATATGGCAAGTTCCGTTTTGTTTTTTCCTAGCTAAAAAGTTTGGGTTTATAGCAAGCATTGTAGTAAATGCTGTATTAGGTCTTGTGGTAGGAATTTTGTTAGCTGACGGTTCTATGTGGATTTATTGCCCTTATTCTTGGGGGATTAGATTGATGGTACCCGTTATGCGTATTTTACCGAACGGTGTGCCAACAGAAGTATCAAATCCAATGATTTTAAACACATCCTTACTTGTTCCTTGTATTTTATCAATATGTTTGTTTACATTATTGACTTTCATTACTGCAAAATGGTTTTCTAAGCAAGAGGTGAAGTAATGATGAATATATTAAAATCAGAGTTTTATAAATTGAAGCATACATGGATTCCCTGGGCTCACTTTATCTTACCTGTTTTATATGCACTAATATTTTATGGGGCAGCAACATTTACAAGTCTAAAAAATTTTTCTGATATGGATATCATACTGAATTATTTTGTGCTTTTAGGTGCTATCTTACCAATAATATTTGGTGCTATCACATCTAAGGTTGTTGACATGGAAGCAAGTGCTGGAAGATTTCAAGTGATTCTATCAACTACAAAATCCAGAAGCAAGGCTTATGGCGGAAAACTTATAATGCTCTTATTGAGTTTTCTATTTTCTATAAGTTTAGCAGTTTTTATATTTGCAATGCTATTTGGTAATCAAGCGACTATGGCTTGGTTAATTGAATTATTATTAGTTTTTATAGGATGTCTATCTACATATATGATTCATTTATGGGTATCACTTATGTTAGGTGGTGGTGCATCTATTGGATTGGGATTTGTGGAAACGTTGATTGCTTTACTTTCAATAACCAATTTAGGTGAAAATATCTGGTATTTTTTACCTTGTACTTGGGCATCGAGATTATCTGCAACATATATTGTTGGAAGTGAATTGGCTGATAGCTCATATTTAATTAAAGAGTTTACCATGTGGGGCTATGTAGCAATACCTATTACAGTAGTCATTTTTACTGGCTCTTTATTATGGTTCAATAGGTGGGGTGGAAAGTCAATCAGTGAATAATAGCTCTAAATGTATTTGTAAATGGAATATGGTATAATAATAAAATATTTATAAATATGGAGGTGGTTTGGTATGGCAAGAATTCTTGCTATAGATGATGAATTAGATATGCTGACTCTAATCAAGAATATTTTAATAAAAGGAGATCATATTATTGATATTTACCAAACCACGGTAGATATTGATGAAAATAGTTTGGGGAAATATGACTTAATATTACTTGATGTAATGATGCCAGAGGTTGATGGAATCAGCTATTGTAAAAATATACGTAGCAAAGTGGATTGTCCGATTATCTTTTTAACTGCAAAAGCAATGGAAACGGATATAGTAGATGGCTTATTAAGTGGAGGAGATGACTATATTACCAAACCATTTGGTGTTGGTGAATTGTTAGCAAGGGTAGAAGCTCATCTGAGAAGAGAACAAAGAGAAAAACATTCGAGTTTAAACCTAGGGAATATAAGATTTGATTTATCCTCCAATCAAGTATTTGTGAAGGAAGAAGAAATTCATCTGACAAAGTCTGAGTATCAAATTTCTAAACTTTTAGCAAAGAGAAAGGGACAAGTTTTTTCAAGAGAACAAATATATGAAATGATTTTTGGATTTGATGGGATTGGTGATTCTTCTGCCATATCAGAACATGTAAAAAATATTAGAGCAAAGTTCTTAAAATTTGGTGAAAATCCAATTTCTACAGTTTGGGGGATTGGTTATAAATGGAATTAATTAGAAAAGGACAGTCACTCAAAATAGTATTTCTTAAATACTTAATGACTGTTGGAGTTGGTTTAGGATGTGCCATCGTACTAGCTTTATTAACTTTTACAGCGTTTTATAGTGTTGGTTTGATTATTCCGGCTAACCATACAGAAAATTTATTACAAGAAAATAAATATAAAATTTTAAATAAAATAGACTTTGATGAAGCATTGATACCTAAAGGAGCTAGCTATATGTTTTTATCGCCAGATGGTGAAGTGATAAAAACTAATATGGATGAAGCTATTCAACTGAAAGCTAAGAATTTTCACAATCATGAGGGATTTTCAACTCCATCTTCTTCATTTATAGAATTTAAAAGGAATGATGGATATGTATTAATCCATTATTCACTAGAGCCACAATACAATAATGATTGGATGGAAAAATATTTCCCTAGCATAGATTTACTATTAATATTTTTATTAATCATTTTCTTTTTAATGAGTGCATTTGTGGCTACTCTAATCTGGGCAAAACGAATAACAAGGCAATTATCGCCAATGCTAGAGGCATCAGATAAAATCGCCAACCAAGAATTAGACTTTGAAATAGGAAGTTCAAATATCAAAGAATTTAATGATGTCTTAAATAGCCTTGATATAATGAAAAAAGCCTTAAGTGATTCATTAAGAGAAAATTGGATTAAAGAAGAGAATAAGAGAAGTCAGATATCGGCATTAATGCATGACTTAAAAACTCCGGTTTCTATTGTCCAAGGTAATGCTGAATTGTTAAAGGTAACTGATCTAACTGATGAACAAAAAGATTATGTAGCGTACATTATAAAAAATTCAACACGTATATCAGATTATACAAAAGCTCTGATGGAGATGAATCAGTCAATTAAATTAAACTCGTTGAATTTAAAAAAAGTAAAGGTGTCAGAAATAATCGAAAGAGTTAGTGAAATAGCGAGAGAGATTACACTAATACATGACCGTACTATATCTAAATCTATTAATTGTGAAGATTCAGATGTAATGATAGATGTACAATTATTTGAAAGAGTCATTGAAAATATATTTAGTAATGCTATTCAATATTCACCAGACAAATCCAACATTGAATTACTAATAATGACTACAGATAAGATACTTTCAATATCTGTGATAGACGAAGGCCCAGGATTTTCTAATGAGGATTTAAAACGAGGAACGGAGCAATTTTACCGTGGAGATAAGAGTAGAAATTCAGCTACAAACTATGGTTTAGGTTTATATAATTCTTGGAAAATAATGTTATTACATAATGGACGCATCATATTAGAAAACAACTCGGATAAACATGGTGCAAGTGTAAAGTTAGAATTACCATTACTATAATAGAACAGGAATTGTTTTCAAATGGAATTTATTAAAAATATATCCTTTTTGCTTTTGGTGTAGAATAGAAAATTTACTCCGCTATCAAGCAAGAATCTTACATAGTAGAAAGCTAAATTCAACAAACAAGCTTCAGTTTGTTGAATTTAGCAAGGTACAAGTTTTTATGAGATGAAACCTATAAAATTTGTACGGATACTGTAGGGTAAGAAAAGAAAAAATATTTTCATTCTAAAGTTTAAGTTTAAACATTAACTCTATCCCTTTCGTTCTATAATATAGAAGTTTACTAGCACCACATGAGGAGAAATCATGAGGGATATTCTCAGTTGAATAAGTAAGAGTATAATCTACATCTCCAAAGTAGGAGTGGCCAGTTCCAGCAGAAAGACCTTCATAAGTTTTATAACTGAATAGATCGACTACTTTGTTGTCGAATTTTTCCTGTTCTTCAAGTAATCCTGAGGAATAGACGACAACTTTAAAATCAAATAAGCTAAAAACGCTCTAAAATCATTAAATTGATATTAAAGTGTTTTTTATTTTCAAAATATACAATTGAAAAAATTTCCAGTTTTTTTAAAATCACTTTCTTAGATGACAATTTAATCAAAATATGATATAATACAGAAAAAGTAAAAATAACAAAAGTAACTTACAGAAGTAAAAGAAAAAAAGTAAATAGATAGCCACGGCGGATATTCCTTTCATCGTTTAGAAGGAGTTGCTGTGGTTATCGTTGTCGCTGAGCTAATTAATTGCTCTTATTACTTAGATGAAGTTACTTTTATTATTGAATTAATTTGAATAATAATAACGATCAATGAAAGTACTCATCGATATTCCCTTTATGCAGTTTAGAGCACAAAGGAAAATAGTACTGATTTGATCGTTTTTTTCTGTATTGACATCATAAAACACAGTAAGAACCTTCAGTCATAATAAACAAGGAGGTAACATGAGATTTGTTGTATATAAACATTCGCTGATTCTAGGTGATAATAATATCGTTACAAAGCAATTGATTGCACTCAAACATGATGATGGCACATTACAATTCACTCATTTTCATAGATATGTAAAATCTTCCGCAAAAATTAAGTCTATCTCAGACAATGGCAACAAACGTTTTTCATACGTTGTTAAGTTTTTGAACTATATATTTGGAACAGTTGGGGTAAATAATCTTGATCAACTAACTTTTGAAATGGTCAAGGAATTTTTTACGCTTTATGGTTTAGCACAATTACCTGAAGATAGAACAAATAGAAAGAAAAGTACAGCCGAAAAATGCGTAAATGCCGTTCTTGATTTTTTAACTCTATACTTGAATGAACGAAAAGGGAAGGCTAAATTGAAGCCAAAAGACCTTTATTCTATCAATACGTTCACTAATAGACGAGGTAGAGTCATCAAAAGAAAAGAGTTGAATTTTGAGGTATTTGTTGATGGAAGCAACACACAGAAGTCAATTTTTAGGGATATGCCAAACAGCGCCTTTGAAATGCTTTTTGCTCACATTGCTCAATATCACAAGGATTTACTTATGGTTGTTGCTTTGGGAGCATTTGTTGGTTTAAGACCATCAGAAGCTTGTAATGTAAGGCGTGAAGATAGCCCTTTGGGGGCAGGTATCATATTTCACCAAAGTGATAATCAAGTATTTAAAATTGAGATTGATCTGCGAAAAGAAATGCCCCTTAGAAGCGATTTAAAGCCAACTGGACGAATTAAAAAGGAAAGACTTCAAGCTGTACCTTATATCTTCTTAGAGGTCTTTTTAGACACCTACAATGACTATATGAGCTACCTAAAAGGTAAAAGGTATGAGAGAGATTATGGTCCATTAAACCTTAACAAGCAAGGGAAAGCATTGTCATACGATGTGTACTATCAACGATTTCGTAAGATTATTCGCGAAGAAATGATTCCAATATTTCTTAAATCTGATGACCCAGAGGTTGTCTTTTTTGGTCAACTCTTGCAAGAAAATAATATTTCACCCCATATCTTTAGGCACTGGTACACCACACAATTGGTTTTGTCAGGTGTTAATGAAGTTAGTGAACTGATGTCTGCTAGAGGAGACAATTCACCAGAAAGTGCTTGGGTTTATTTACAAAATAAAGGAGAAATTGCAAAACAATATGGTCAGGTTAATAATGGTGTTTTTGAATATATGAACTGGCAAGCAGAAAAATTGTTTGGAGAAGATTAAAAGGAGTAGCTATTGGTAGTAGATTTAAAAAATTATCTTGAAAGAATATTAGTCGAGTTAGGTGCTGCTACAATAAAACACCGTGAGAAAGTCAGTGGATTCTTACTAGACAATGAATGGTTTGGTGTGTCTATAAATCTTGATGACTATACTATTTCTGAAAAAGATGCTGAAGTTCTTAAAAATCACATCAAAGACTATCTAACAACACCTCCTGGAATTAAGAGTATGGAAGGAATCTTTTCAAAAAAATTTCCTTCTACAAGTGAATTATTCGTACAATTTGCTGAAGAAGAAAAGCTGAGTGAAACAAATCGTTTCTATCTACTTGATTTTTTAGCATACTACTTAACAAAAGATTTGTTTCTATATGGTGATGCTGAAGTAGAGACCTTAGTAGAAGTAGCAACAGAAGTCCTTACGAAGTCACAAGGCAATATCCTCATTCAATTTATTAAATGGCTACTCAATAAAGGCGTTACTCGTTATCGAGTAAGTTTTGAAATGACAAAGCGTTACACGATTGAGAGTGCAAATGGAGCGTATGAATTAGATGAATACCTTGAATTAATGTACTACCTATTCAACGAAAACTACATCATAAAAAATGATATGTTGTGTAAAGCAGCAAATTCAAAAAACTATGCAGATACATGGTTGTATCTAGGGTTACATTTTATTTGCGCACTAAGATCAACAGACTTAGAAAGATTAGGACATCCTAAATTAACAAGAGAACCATTAGAAGTTTTAGAAGCAGTAGTAGATGGAACTTGGAGTAGTAGTGAAGCTAGAAGGACTTTACTAAGTATTACAACAAGATTGACTTATTTAAACTTAACACCTAATAAAACCAAAAACGCTTCTAATGTTGCTCAGTTAAAGTTTCATGTCCCAGAAAGTTGTCAGGTTCTTATTGGAACGTTATTGGCTATCTGTGAGGCACATTTCCAACTTCAAATACCATTCAATGCAGAAAATCCATTGATCAGACAAATTAAAACTTATGAAAAGATTACTAGTTATATGGGGGAGGAAATCGGAAATTTATTTTTAGAGCGTAACTTTAGTAGTCGTTCTGCAAACAAGTCCTACTTACAATCTGTCGCAATGTTAGCAGATGATGTTCTTGAAGAAAAGTCAGAACTGAATATTAAAGGTTATTTTCTAGCAGCATTAGCTCGTAGCCATAAAGGGGATTTTAATGAATTTGCACAAACTACAACAACGTATCTAAAAGATGCCCAACTCGGACAACTAAAACCTGAAATGGTTGCAAAAGAGCTATTTGAACGAGGCGTATTATCCATGATTCCGTCTATGCTCTTGACCATTGTAACTAGAGGAAAGTATAAAAAATTAAGTCCAAGCCAACAAACTCAAATGATTAAAAGTTTAGATTTAACGCCAATTGAAATTGAAAAAACGTTGGAATTGAGTATTAGGGCTGATTCACGTTCGCAACAAGCATTAAAAACTCTAGTTGAAAATAATGTTGATCCTGAACAATTACTGACGATCTGTCATCGAATTGGTAACGGAGAAGCTTTTTCTAAGCAAGGAGAGAGTATGTGTCTTTTATCTGCACTAGGGAAACTATGTCCCTATGATGACCGTCAGCATTGCGTCGGCTGTCAGTATGAATTACAAACAAAATCTACCTTGCTTTTGTTAATTGGTGAGTTTAATCGACTCAATAAACAATATCAAAAATTAAAGAATGAACTTGAACGAGGAAAGGTTCGAGCCATTCTTGAGAAGCAGATTAAACCATGTCTTACAGAAATGTTGCAAGCTTTATCAGAACAGTATGGCGAAGCTGTATTGTCTGATTATGAGGATATTATTAAGGAGTTAGTCAGTTGAATAATCAATCAAAATTATTTCGTAAAGTAAATGAAATTATCCTGTTTGATGACAATATGATTGAGAGCGCAAAAGAATGTTTTCAAGACTATGTTGAAAAAGGGATTATTCTAACCACCAATTTTGAAGAAAATAAATGGGAAACGACTAATGAATATTCTAACGTTAGCTTCATTTTTAACTTGAATAAATTCCAATATAAAAGGTTTTATGAACAAGTATTTCAATTATCTTTTGATGATTTTGTTACCTACTTAAAGAGTTTTATAGTGCTATCTATGGAACATCATGTTTTAATCACTCTCCAAGCCTTTTTAAGAGATATAAAGAAATTAGTCAAAGAACTAAAAGTGAACGAAGTCTTCTCATTAGCAAATATGAAGATTTCCAACCCCTCAGTATGTATAGATTTTCTTTCTACACTACCATGTTTAGAGAGTAACGAATTAACCCAACTGATTGAGCAACTAGACGAACTTTTAAATGTTAGTTATCAACTGAACACTAAAAAACAGCGAAAGTTAGCCCAATTTCAATCCTATTTTTTATTTAATGATATTTTAAACGACTATTGGGTTAAATCATTATTAGATGAGGAAAGATTGTTTTACTACCCTCTTTACTTATGGTGGCAAATAACAGCAGTAGTACCACTTAGACCAAGGGAGTTTTTGCTCACTCAGAGAAATTGTCTCACAGAAAAAGACGGAAAATATTACTTAACTCTCAGACGAAATAACTTAAAAGGAAAAGACAAGGGAGTATCCCATAAAATTTCAGAGGATTATTATTTAACAACTTACGAAGTACCATTTAAGCTTGCGAGTGAGATTTTAAATTATTTAGAACTAACCAAAGATTTATCATCTACTCAGTTGGATACTCTATTTGTGACAGACTCTCATTATCGGAAATGGAAACGTATTGCTAGTACTAAAAACCGTTTCTTGACGTACAGTAACTTAAATACAATTTTAAAATATTTCTTTAATGAGATTGTATCTCAACAGTATGGGTATTTTGTCCATCATATCAATTCCCCAAATCAATTAGACGATCATGAGATTAATTTCATTCATATTGGAGATACTAGACACATTGCAATGATCAATCTGATAGCAGAAGGAGCTAGTCCAGTAACAGCAATGCTCTTAGCTGGACATGATAGTATCACAACATCTTCACATTATTTTTCAAATCTGAGTCAGTTTATTGAATGTAGGAGCTATCAGCTTTATCGTAAATTAACAAACTCTCAAACGTCTTACGCTATAAGTAAAACTCAACATAAATACACCATTAATAAAAACTATGTTCCTCTTGATAATAAGGGCAGATGTTATTCACCTCGATTTGCGGAAGGTGATTATTCAGACTGTCTTAAAGTCATTAGCTCACATGCAGAGCTTGGTGCTTGTACTAGTTGTCCATTTTACAGAAAAGCTGGAAAAGATTATTTCTCTATGGATAAATCCTTTAAGAAATCAATCGACGAGGAAGCTTTAATTGTAGATGAGGCTATAAAAAGAGTTCGACAAGGAAAGGGGAATATAGAAGATATTGGTGAGGCGTTATTAAAACTTAAAACAGTTAGTCATTCTTATCAAGAATATCTAACTGAAAAACATTTATCCTTACAGGAGTTCTCAAATGGCGAGAAAGAAATATATTGATAATCAAGAATTGCTATTATTATTTGAACATTATTTACTGGAACATTGTTCGAATAATCCTAGACTATTCAAAATTCCACAGTTTGGAAATTACCTTAGAAGCAACGGATTTCCGCAGGTTGCAGACACAACGATTAGAAGAAACAAAGAATTTAGACAAACCCTTAATGATAGATTGGAACTATTTGAAGACGACACTTATCAAACAGTTATAACGTATAAAACTCTAGATGTAGAACGTTTCTTAATAACCAATAGAACCCCTAAAGCAATCAAATCAGCATTGATGGAACTTAACAATTATTATAAAAGAGTTGTTGATGCAGCAATAGAATATAAGGAAGAAGCCAGTAAGCTCAAAACAAGAGTTTCAGAGTTGAAAAATGAGGTAGCACAACTTAATGAAAAGAATGCTGAAATAAAGGAGCAGACAGCGTTAAACAAAGAATTATTAGAGGAAAACAAAAAGTTAAGGAATCTTCTTAAAACTAGTTTGTATCCTGATATTGCGAATGAATTGTTAAAAGAAGAGGGCTTGTTAAAATCTGATCAGCAACTAGTAACTAAGAAGTATCTTAGTGAGAATGTTATTACTTCAGACACAAAAATATCTTTTGAAAAACATACTCATACTGAAAAGCAAACAAGCAAAAGTAAGATTTTGGAAATAAAAGACTTACTGGATAATAAGACTAAGTATTAGGAGGAGAAAATGTCAGACTTAATCACTGATTTTCCAGCCTTATTGAACTATTGGGACTTTGACAAGAATATCAAAATAGATGTAGAAAAAATAACAATTACCAGTAAAAAACACATTAACTGGAAATGTCCTACCTGTTCTTATGAATGGAAAGCAAGTACATCAAAATCTTATAAGAATATTCAAAATCATTCAAAAATCTGTCCAGTATGTGAGCTTGGAAAAGTGTTCATAAAAGGGGAAAACTCTATATCTGCAAGGATTCCTAACTTTCTAAGGTACATAAACTTTCATTATGAAAATATAGAAACCATTCAGGAAGAGATTGATAATTTATCTTTTTCTTCAAAGAGGTTATTTCACTTCAAATGTCCTACCTGTCATGTTGGTTGGAAAGATGTAGCAAACACTTCTAAATTAATCAATAAACATAATCAAGAGCTTGTTCATGTTGGATGTAATGAAAGTACACATTTTGTACCTTACACTAAAGCATACCCTAATCTTCGGAAAATTTATCTTCCAGGGGAGCAAAACAATGTAGAGTTTAATGATTTGAAGTTAAATGACAATGTTACAATCCCTAGAAATTGGAAATGCGACAAATGTGACCATATCTTTAAGTTGTCTATTGATCGGCTAATTTCAAGAATCAAAAGAGATGGTTTCTATTGTAATAACTGTAAAGCAACATTTGATACCGTAATTAAAGTGAAAGCCAACCCCCTATTGCATACAGATAGAAATCTTTTTAAGCAATTTATTCCAACTCTTGTAAAAAGTAATATGATTGATAGCTTATCCGACATCTTAGTAAGATGGCAGTGTTTTAAGTGTTATGGTCAATATGACTGTAGTGTTGTTAAAAGGCATCTCGAAGGCTGCCCTTATTGTGATGATAAGTTGATGTTAAAAGGGTATAATACTTTACAAGAAACTCATCCTTATTTAGAGAAATTTTGGGATAAAAGTAATGATAAATCTATTTCTGAATACTGGCATAAGTCTTCTGAATGTATAAATTGGATATGTCCTTGTTGCAATGTCAATTTTCATTGCAGTCCTAATGAAATGATTTCAAGAACCGACTTAGAGAATAGTAATTTTCAAACTTGTCCTAATCATTGTGATTGGGATACACTTGTTTTTAACAATGATATACTCTATAATTTCCCAAAATTACAGGAAGAATGGAGCGATAAAAATGGATTGCCTGTTCATTTAGCATTGAGCCACATTGAAACAAAAAAATATTGGTGGAAGTGTTCTGTTTGTCAAGGTGAATACCTTTGTTCAATTCCAATAAGAAAAGAAGTTATAGATAGCTGTCCATATTGTAATGATGAACAAGCATTAAAAGGTTATAATACAATTGCAGATACTTATCCTGAGTTGTGTGACCTTTGGAGTAGCAAGAATGTAGAAAAACCTGATGAGGTGACGAAATCGTCAGAAACCGAGAATAAAATATTTAATTGGATTTGTGATTGTTGTGATTTAGAATTTCAGGAGAGATTAGGGATTGTTCTAGGTGTGTTTACAAACAATAATTCTAATAGTCTCAATTCTATATGTCCTTACTGTAATAAAAAAATTCCTAAACCAAATGAAACACTAAGCTATGTTAAACCGTACTTAAACAATGAATGGGTAAAAGAACTGAATGGTGATATTGATACCTTCTTTTATGATTCAAATGCTTTAACCAATTGGATTTGTCGAAAATGTCACAGAAGTTTTAAAGCAAAAATTTCTGATCGCCACAAAAACGACCAATGTTGTCCATATTGTTCTTTTAAGAAGACTGCAAAAGGTTATAATGATCTTGAAACAACACATCCTTGGTTAATTAAAGAATGGTCATCATTAAATAAACAAGAAATGTCTTCAGTAAGGGCAAATTCAACATATAATGCATGGTGGAAATGCCCTGTATGTACTGGAGAATATCAGAAAATTATTAAAGAAAAATTTTACAGAGAAAATTCTTGTCCATACTGTAGAAATCAAAAAGTATTAAAAGGATTTAACGATTTAGCAACAACGCAACAAAGTCTAATGAATGAGTGGGATTATCTAAATAACTCCTTGATAGTAAGTCCAACTGAAATTACAGAGTTGAGTATTCTGCCTGTATGGTGGATATGTCAAGAAAATCTTAATCACCGTTACAAAATTCAAGTAAAAGAAAGAATGGCATACAAAAAACGCAAGAAAAGGTCGTGTTCCATTTGCAAAGGCCACAGAAGAAAGCAAGAACACTTTGTACAGTTTGAAAAAATATAGATAAATAAAAACACTCTAAATTTCATTAAATTGATATTAGAGTGTTTTTTTATTGTCAAAATGTACATTTGAAAATTTTTTAGTTTTCACTTAAATAAAGTACATTTTCAACTGAATTGAGAGTAGTAAAAAATTCCAGTGTTCACTTAAATAAAGTACATAATTGAGTATAATTGGCTTAAAAAATTTTTTTGGTTATCTCTTTTTTTTTCCAGTTAACCTATAAGAACCCTATAACATCTTTCCGAAAAACTATAATTTTCTTGAAAAATATATCTGGCTATGCTATACTACTAGTATAGAAAGATTTGGAGAAAAACATGAAACGCGAGATCTTATTAGAACGTATCGATAAACTCAAACAAGTCATGCCTTGGTACGTCTTAGAATATTACCAATCAAAACTGGCCGTTCCATATAGTTTTACGACCTTATACGAATACTTTAAGGAATACGATCGATTTTTCACCTGGGTCTTGGAATCTGGCATATCAGATGCTGACACCATGGCTAATATTCCCTTAGACGTTCTGGAGCACATGACCAAGAAAGACATGGAATCCTTTATTCTTTACTTACGTGAACGTCCTCTGCTCAATGCCAATACGACGAAAAATGGGGTTTCCCAAACGACCATTAACCGTACCCTTTCGGCACTTTCTAGCCTTTATAAGTATTTGACTGAGGAAGTTGAAAACGAGCAAGGGGAACCTTATTTCTACCGTAATGTCATGAAGAAGGTTGCGACCAAGAAAAAGAAAGAAACCTTGGCGGCTCGAGCTGAAAATATCAAGCAAAAACTCTTTTTAGGTGATGAGACAGAAGGTTTCCTGAACTATATCGACCAGGAATACCCTCAAACACTCTCAAATCGCGCCTTATCTTCCTTTAATAAGAATAAAGAACGAGATTTAGCGATTATCGCACTCCTTCTTGCCTCTGGTGTCCGTCTCTCTGAAGCCGTTAACCTAGACCTTCGTGACCTCAATCTTAAGATGATGGTGATTGACGTCACTCGAAAAGGTGGAAAACGAGATTCTGTTAATGTTGCTGCCTTTGCGAAGCCTTATCTAGAGCAATATCTCGCTATTCGAGACAAACGTTACAAGACAGAAAAGACTGATACAGCCCTATTCTTAACCTTGTATCGAGGTGTTCCAAACCGGATTGATGCTTCTAGTGTTGAAAAGATGGTCGCCAAGTATTCTGAAGACTTCAAAGTCCGAGTGACGCCCCATAAACTACGCCATACATTAGCAACGCGTCTCTATGATGCAACCAAATCACAGGTTTTGGTCAGCCACCAGCTGGGACATGCCAGCACACAAGTTACTGACTTGTACACGCATATCGTTAATGATGAGCAGAAAAATGCCTTGGATAGTTTATAAAATTACATAACGTAAATTATGTAATATATTAGTTTTAAAAAGAGCGATAGATTTTTTGAATGTCTACCGCTCTTTTATACTTTCTATAAAAATTCGATCCAATAATTACGGTGTGGCTCAATAATGACTGGTTTTCCCCAAAATGATTTTAGATAGGCCAAGTTTGCAGGGGTGACGGGTCTTTTTTCACAATTGTACTTCTCTGCACTCTCTTCTGTTAAAAAGCATTTAACAGCTTCATATGGCGTACCATCGTTAGCTGTTCTATCAATACCCATATAAGCAATTTCATCTCCGGCCTTCGGAAAATCTGTAAATAGTTTACCAATAAAATAAACCGTCTTATCTTTCATTAATTCATAAGCCTTACTATTTTCCAGTCTGTTATTCGCTGCAGCGTACATAATACAAAAACTGTCCACAATATCTTTTAAAGGCATTAATTCTTCTTTACTGACTATAATTTCGTCGGGAGCAAGTCCGCCAAGGATTAAATTTTTATAATGAGGTTGCTGGATGATATTATCTAAAGCCATTCCTAATGGTAGTTGGACAGCTTGATAACCTAATGGTTCGAGCTCTTGCTTTTTCTGGTCAAGGTGTTCTTGTGTAATACTGACATTTAAATCGTAAGGACTGGAAGGTTGTTGTTTGCTAAAAAAAGCCACTACTATACGATCTAACTGTTCAAATAGACCAAGATTTTCCACTGGAATTTTCATCATCGAATTTAATCCCCTTTTTTGTTCAGATTTCCTCTATATTGTACACTCATAGTTTTCGAATATCAAGTTTAAGATAAAAGATATCCATGTTAAATGGATATCTTTTACTTTATTCCACCACTGCTTCAGCGATTTCCTCTGCAGTGATACCTGCAAAGTAACGACCTAGGTTAATGGTTCGAAGGGCTTTGAGGACGTCTTCACGTTCGTATTTAACGCCACGAAGAACCTCTTCTACTGCTGCAACGTCTTCAATACCGAAGAAGTCACCGTAGATCTTGATGTCTTGGATTTTGGATTCAATGACGTTTGCGAAGATTTCCACCTTACCGCTAGGGAATTTAGTGCCACGACGGACATTGTATTCAGGAGACTTTCCATAGTTCCAGTCCCAGGTACCGAACTTGGTTTCCTTGATACGATTGATTTCAGCCAATTCTTCATCTGAGAAGACATATTCTGTCATCTCAGGGTATTCTTTCTTCATGTAGTCCAAAAGCAAGTCACGGAACTCTTCAACCGTGATTTTTTCTGGCAACTCATCGATGATATTGGTCACACGAGCACGGACTGATTTAACCCCTTTGGACTCAAACTTGTCTTTAGACACCTTGAGAGCATTGGCAAGGACTGACAAATCAACGTCAAAAAGAAGGCAACCATGGTGCATGATCCGACCATTGATGTAAGCTTGGGCATTTCCACAGAATTTCTTGCCATCAATCTCTAAGTCATTACGACCTGTAAATTCAGCCTTCACTCCAAGCTGAGCCAAGGTGTTGATCACGGGAGTTGAGAAGCTCTTGAAGTCAAAGGCCTTGTTTTCATCTTCTTTTGAAATGATGGTGTAGTTGAGGTTGTTCAAATCGTGATAAACAGCCCCACCACCACTGATCCGGCGAACCACTTCAATCCCATGCTCCCGAACATAGTCACGGTTGATTTCTTCGATAGTATTTTGGTGGCGACCAACAATGATAGAAGGTTTGTTAATCCAAAGAAGGAAGATTTGATCTTCATCCAAGAGGTGCTTAAAAGCATACTCTTCTAAAGCAATATTAAAAGCAGTATCATTTGAATAATTAATAATGTATTTCATAAGATTCCTTTATATACGATAGAGACTGGTCCAGCATTTGCTGTCCAGCCATTCTATCATTTCAAATATTATTTCTTCTTAGGTGAGTGAACAGCCAAGCCGAGTACATCCGCAAAGGCTTCGTACATCACTTCTGAGAAGGTTGGGTGACCATGAATAGTCTTGAGCATTTCTTCCACAGTGATTTCCATCTCAATGATAGTAGAAGCTTCGTTGATCAATTCAGCAGCTGCTGGACCAATAATGTGAACCCCAAGAACTTCACCATATTTCTTGTCTGCAATGACCTTAACAAAACCTTGAGCCGCATCTGATGCAATGGCACGTCCGTTAGCCGCAAAGTTGAATTTACCGATTTGGACATCATATTTCTCACGAGCTTGTTCTTCTGTCAAACCAACAGCCGCAACTTCTGGAAGTGTGTAGATAGCTGCAGGAGTTAAGTTCAATTTGGCAACAGCGTGGTTCCCTTTAAGGGCATTTTCAGCCGCTACTTCACCCATACGGAAGGCAGCGTGGGCCAACATCTTGGTACCATTGATATCACCTGGCGCATAGATACCTGGAACAGATGTTTCCATGTATTCATTGACCTTGATACGACCACGGTCTAATTCAAATTCAACTTCTCCAATTCCTTCAAGATCTGGAACACGACCGATTGAAAGAAGAGCTTTGTTTGCAATGATATCATCTTTTCCTTCAACCTTGATACGGAGTTTGCCATCTTCTTCAATAATTTCTTGCAGTTTAGTATCTGTCAAGATGGTCATTCCCTTGCGTTCAAGGATCAAACGAAGGTTCTTAGATACTTCCGCATCCATAGCTGGCACGATGCGGTCCATCATTTCAATAACAGTTACTTTTGAACCAAAGGTCATAAAGGCTTGACCAAGCTCGATACCGACAACCCCACCACCAATGATCACAAGGCTTTCTGGGACTTCATTCATATCCAAGATGTCATCACTCGTCATTACAAGGGAAGACTCCATACCAGGAACGTTAATCTTGCTGACTTTTGAACCACCAGCTAGGATAATCTTCTTAGTTTCAAGTAACTCAGAACCATTTACCAAAACATTCTTATCTTTCGTAATGGTACCAATCCCCTTATGAACATCAACTCCATAGCTACGAAGAAGTCCTGCAACACCACCAACAAGGGTATTGACAACTTTAGATTTAGTTTCTAAAAGTTTCTCCATATCAACTGTGAAATTAGGATTTTCAATCACGATACCACGGTTTGCCGCATGACCGATATTTTCAATGATTTCAGCGTTGTGTAGGTAAGTCTTAGTTGGGATACATCCGCGGTTCAAGCAAGTTCCACCAAGTTCAGATTTCTCAACAAGGGCAACTTTACCACCCAATTGAGCTGCTTTGATAGCAGATACGTAACCAGCAGGACCACCACCGATCACTACGATATCATAAGCATCATCGCTCTTATTGTCATCATTTGAAGCACTTGTTGCAGCTGGTGCAGGACTCGCTTCTGGTGCTGCTGCTCCAGCAGTTGGGATGTTCTCTCCTTCTTCACCAAGGTAACCAATCACTTCTGTTACAGGAACAGTCTCGCCGTCCCCTTTTAAGATAGCAATCAAGTATCCATCTTCTTCAGCTTCCAATTCCATGCTGACTTTATCTGTCATGATTTCAAGGAGTACTTCTCCTTCTTTTACAAATTCGCCGACTTTTTTATTCCACTGAACGATTTGTCCTTCGGTCATATCTACGCCGGCTTTTGGCATAATTACTTCTAAGGCCATTTTATTTCCCTCTTTTTCTTGTTTCTATTCTCTCTCGTTGATTAGACCAACATTGAAATCGGGTCTTCAATCAAGGCTTTCAAGTCTTTCATGAATTTGGCACCAGCCATACCATCGACAACACGGTGGTCAATGGTCAAGCCCAAGCTCATGATTGGACGAATGACGATTTCACCATTAACTACAACTGGTTTTTCAACAGTTGCGCTAACCCCAAGAATGGCAGAGTTTGGTTGGTTGATAATCGGTCCAAAAGATTGAACACCAAACATCCCCAAGTTACTGATGGTAAAAGTTGAATTTTGCAATTCGCTTGGAGCAAGCTTACCATCCAAGGTACGTCCGATAACGTCCTTGAAGGCTACCACCAACTCTGATAAAGTCATCTTTTCTACGTTATAGACAACAGGTGTCATCAGACCATTGTCCATCCCAACCGCCATAGCCAAGTTGACATAGTTGTGAGTGATGATGGTTTTGCCATCTTCCGTCAATGACGCATTGATGTATGGGTGTTTCATCAAGGTCTTAACAACCGCAAGAGAAAGCAAATCTGTTACAGTGACTTTCTTGCCAGTTGCTTCCATGATTGGATCCAATACCTTCTTACGAAGGGCCAACATTTGAGACATATCAACGTCATAGTTCAATGTAAAGGTTGGTGCTGTCAAGTAAGATTCTACCATCCGTTGAGCGATTACCTTACGCATTGGTGTCATCGGAATTCGCTCGATTTCACCATAAGGTGTCACATTATCTGGAGCTTCCTCCACCTTCTCGATTTGAGCAGGTGACTTAATGGTATCCTTCTCAATATTTTCAGGAAGGAAAGCAAGGACGTCCTTCTTCATGATCTTGCCACGATGACCAGTTCCTTGGATTTCTTGCCAAGCAATATTGTGTTCTAAAGCAATTCGTTTTGCAAGTGGTGAAATGCGAACCACATTTGTGTCTTTATATGTTTCCACGTCTTCTTTGTGGACACGACCGTTTGCGCCTGAACCAGAAACATCATAGAGGTTGATCCCTAGATCATCCGCTAATTTTCTAGCCGCAGGAGTCGCTCTTAGCTTTTCATCAGCCATGACCTCTCCTATTCTATACTAAGATATCAAGGACGAAGAGGACAAAGAAAAAATAGGAGATTGACGATGTGTTCGATGAACACAAGGAAATCTATCTTTTTTTCACAGGCCTCCGTCCGGATTCAATTATAAGATACTAAGGGCGTCAAAAGTCAAAGTGAAAATAGGAAACTTGACGAAGAAACTTTAGTTTCTAGGAAAGTTTATCTTTTTCACACAGACTTTAGCCCGAGTTCAGTTCTACAAGCAACTTGGATACATGCGTATCTCAAGTTGCTACGGTTGCCGCTATCAGGCGGTCAACCTAGTAGACTTACTAATTCGTTCGTCGAATACCATCGATTCGACTCTCTCATGTCGCATTTTTCAGATAAAAAACGAGAAAGAAAAACGAATTTCATTCACATAAAATAATTTATGTTATGTACTATTCTTTATTATACGTTTTCCGAATGGCATCTTTGATGCTTTCAACTGTTGGAATCATTGCATTTTCAAGGTTTTGTGCGTAAGGCATTGGCACATCTTCCCCCGCACAACGACGGATGGGTGCATCCAGGTAATCAAATGCTTCTGATTCAGAAATGATAGCTGAGATTTCACCGATATAACCACTTGTTTTATGGGCGTCATTGACAAGGACGACTTTCCCTGTTTTCTTAACAGAATTAATAATAATCTCTTTATCAAGTGGAACCAAGGTACGTGGGTCTACTACTTCTACTGAAATGCCTTCTTCAGCTAATTCTTCTGCTGCTTGCATGACACGACGAAGCATTTTCCCGTAAGTTACGACAGTGACATCAGTACCCTCACGTTTGATTTCTCCGACACCAAGTGGAATAGTATAGTCGGGATCAACAGGAACTTCCCCTTTTTGGTTGAATTCTGATTTGTACTCAAGAATGATAACGGGGTTGTTATCACGGATAGAAGACTTGAGAAGTCCTTTCATATCCGCTGGAGTTCCTGGAGCAACAACTTTCAAACCAGGAATATGGGTGAACCATGATTCCAAAGATTGGGAGTGTTGAGCTGCAGATCCAACTCCGTTACCGGCAGCACAGCGAATGGTCATCGGTACTTGCCCTTTTCCACCAAACATGTAACGCGTCTTCGCAGCTTGGTTGACAATAGCATCCATGGCAATCACTGAGAAATCCATGAAGGTCATATCAACGATTGGACGAAGTCCGGTCATGGCTGCACCAGCTGCAGCACCTGAGATAGCAGCCTCCGAAATTGGACAGTCACGAACACGTTCTGGACCGAATTCCTCTAGCATCCCTACGGAAGTTCCGAAGTCTCCACCAAAAACTCCGACATCTTCCCCCATCAACAATACATTTTCGTCGCGACGCATTTCCTCAGACATAGCAAGGATAATGGTATCGCGGAAAGACATTAATTTAGTTTCCATAATTCTCTACTCCCCCTTAGTCTGCGTAAATATCTTCGAAAGCTGATTCGAGTGGAGGGAATGGGCTTTCTTCCGCAAATTTCACTGAAGCTTCAACGGCTTCTTTCACTTCTTCTTGAATCTGATCCAATTCTTCTGCGCTCGCAATTTCATTTTCAAGGAGATACTTGCGAAGATTTTCAATCGGATCTTTCTTCTTCCACTCTTCGACTTCTTCACGAGTCCGGTATTTACCAGGGTCAGATGAAGAGTGACCAAGCCAACGATAGGTGACACTTTCGATCAAGACAGGACCTTTACCGGAGCGGACGTGTTCAACAGCTTTTTGGAATCCTTCATAGACATCAATGACGTTGTTACCATCAGGAATAAACATTCCTGGAATGCCGTAAGCAGCACTACGCTCATGAATGTGCTGGATATTAGTCATTTTCTTAATGTCAGCAGAGATTCCATAACCATTATTAATACAGTAGAAAATTACTGGTAGGTTCCAGATGGAAGCCATATTGACCGCTTCGTGGAAGACACCTTCATTGGTTGCACCATCCCCAAAGAAGCAGACAACAATCTTACCAGTATTATGCATTTGTTGAGTAAGGGCAGCCCCTACAGCAATCCCCATACCACCACCGACGATCCCGTTGGCACCGAGGTTACCGGCATCCAGGTCAGCGATATGCATAGAGCCTCCCTTCCCTTTACAAGTACCAGTATACTTGCCAAGGATTTCAGCCATCATGCCATTCAGGTCGATACCTTTAGCGATCGCTTGACCGTGACCACGGTGGTTAGATGTCAGCAAATCGTCATCATTTAAAGCCAGCATCGCTCCAACGTTTGCTGCTTCTTCCCCAACAGAAAAGTGCGTCATTCCTGGCACTTTACCTTTTTTTACTAACTGTGCAATTTTTAAGTCCATGCGACGTATTTCTTCCATTTTACGGAACATTTCCAATAAGAGACTTTTATCTAATGTTGCCATCATTTCGCCTTTCTTAGCATTTATTCATTCTCTTTCATTCTAGCCAAAAATGAAAGCACTGTCAAAAATAATGCTCAAATGATTTCACAAACTATATACCTTGGACGGAGGTTTTTTAAGCATTTTTTAACTTCAAATAAATTATTTCACAAACTTTTCTTTCATGAGATTACATTAAAATATAAAAAAACCGATAGGATCCTATCCTACCGGTCGTTATCTTATGATTGGCGTTGGCCAAAGTCATGAATCATTTGTTCTAATTCCTCACGACTTGGCGTTGTTAACATGTAAAGGTAGTCCCCTTGAAGCTCTGCAAAGGCAGCAGGCATATCTTTCTTCACTCGGAATTGATCATGGTATTTAGCCAAAACTTCTTCTTCTGACAGAGCATAGGCTGCATTGGCACGACGAGAAGTTGCCAAGCAATAAAGGGGCTCAAACTCAGAAGCTGGGAAGGGTTCCCCTGCTACGATGGCAGCATAGCCACGGTACAAATCAATCGAGTGAGCGTAGTTGTAGACATCGATGGTAAAGCCACCTGCAGGGCGATTATTGTACTCGATCGCAATATAGTCGTCCCCATCGCGGAAGAACTCAATGTGGAAGAAACGTTCCTTCATGCCAAAAGCTTTGACAATGGCTTCCCCGTATTGACGCAATTTTGGATCCATCTCTTTAAGGACATAATAAGAATTGTCCATCTTGTAGAGCATCAAATCGAGTGGCGTATAGGCATAGTCAAAAGTAGTCGAAAAGACAATATTACCATCGCGATCGACCAGACCATCAAAGGTACAAATCTCGCTAGAAGTGACGAATTTCTCAAAGAAATACTCGGTATGGCCATCCCACTCAGCCTTGAAATGGTCCATATCTTCTGGCGTTTCAAGTTTAAAGGTCGCTGCTGCTCCTACTCCATTGTCAGGTTTGGCAATCAATGGCAAGCCAATCTTCTTCACAGCCTTGTCGATATCTTTTTCGGCTTTAACAACAGCACCTGGAACGACAGGCACACCTGCTTTCTTGAAGAGTTTCTTCATTTCTGATTTGAATTTGGTTTTCTTCAAATCTTTTGGCTTAGCGCCGAATACATTGAATTGCTCCCGAAGCGCCGCATCCAATTCCAACCAGTATTCATTATGAGACTCAATGCGATCGATTGGTCCATGCTTGTAAAAGAGAAAGGCTACTGCACGCTTCACTTCGTCCAGATTTTCCAAATTTTCAACTCGGAAATACTCTGTTAAACTGTTGCGCAAAGGTTCGTCTAACTGTTCATATGGCTCTTGACCAATTCCCAAGACAGTAATCCCTTTATTAGCTAGTTCGATGGTAAATTGTTGGAAGTTTTGTGGGTAATATGGTGAAATAACGATATAATTCATTGAGGTCTCCTCCCTTTTTACTTATAGATGCATTTGGCCTAGGAAATATGGCATTTGTTTGCGCCACCATTCCCAATCGTGGGCGACATCATGTCCCCATTCAGCGAACCATGCAGGAATATTTTTGTGATCAAAGGCTTCTTTCAGTTTGTAGAAAGATGGAAGTCCATCTTGTTCCCAAGCTCCTAAACCAGTACAAACAACGATTTCGGCCTGACGGTAACGATCGATAAACCAGCCATCATTTTGGTTCCAAATATAATCAGATGGCGAGTTTTGATAAATGGCTTCATCGCCTCCAAAATCACCAACAAAGAAACGAGCGTCATAGACACCACTCAAGGCAATCACTTTGTTAAAGACATCTGGATGTTGCAAGAAGAAATTAAGCGCGTGGTAAGCTCCCATAGAACAACCAGTTGTCATCATCGGATCAAACCAGCCTGTTTTGTGTTTGATAAAAGGAATGGCTTCTTCAATCACATAGCGTTCATAAGCACGGTGCATTTCGGCACGATCGTGAGGATTCTTCCAATTACAAAGCCAGCTATCGCTGTCCACACTAGAAAGGGTGAAGAATTGAACCCGTCCTTCTTCGATAAACTGAGCACAAGCATCAATCATACCAAAGTCATAGTATTCGTTATGGCTTCCACCTGATGAAGCAAAGACCACAACAGGAATTCCTGCGTGTCCATAACGGTTCAAATACATTTCACGGTTGAGTTGGCCACTCCAGTGGCTTAGATGTTCAATATTCATAGGTTCCTCTTTCTTTATGATAAAAATTTAAAATCTTCTAGTCCCACTTCTCTGCTAAGAAACGAAGACATTCCGGTAAATGCTCTGCCCAGGCTTCTTCATGGTGGATAGCCCCAGATTGAATCCGAATGGCGATATTTTCTAAAGCTACTCCTTGTTGAATGACATCATGATAGTAACGAAGAGATGAGTCAATATAGGCTTGCTTGATATTCCCTGCCATCAGGGTTTTATCTGTATCATCAGCCTCTTCCGTCCCCACATAGATGTAAATGCGTTGATCTGCATATAATTTTTTACGCTCGATATAATGATTGAAGGCATCTTGATGCAGCCAGTTAGCAGAGGAGAAGACTCCCAGACAACCGATTTGATCTTGGTACTCTAATCCCAAAAATTGGGTAATATTTCCACCAAGCGAAGAGCCAATCATGGCTGTATGTTCTCTGTCAGCAAGCGTTCGGTATTCTTGGTCAATGAAAGGTTTGACCACTTCCATAACGAACTCTCCGTACTCAACGCCCTTGCCACCAAATTGAATTCCAGGAATATTAGATTCCTTGTACTTCCAGGCAGAGTATTCGTTCATGCGTTGGAAACCATCATTATCGATCGCAACGACAATCATGCGGCTAATATCGGGATTCCGCTTAATGGCTGGAATGACTTTCCAGGAATGACCCGCATAAGCTTCCTTGCTGTACAAAACGTTTTGTCCATCGTGGAAATAAACCACAGGGTAACGTCTATCTGTATCCGTTTCATAATTCTTAGGTAATAAGACTCGCACACGACGGAGTTTTCCGGTATAAGGCACTTTCAACTCGTGTGTCTTCATATCTAAATAAAAATAGGATTTGTTCATTGTCAGAAAACTCTCTATATTCTAAATTTTATTCATTATACCATTTTTAGAAGAAAAAGTCTGGATTTTCTCCAAACTTTTTCCTTTCTTGGGTTATTTTTCCATAAACTGAGCCAAATCTTGTAAAGAACGTTCGGCAATTTTCTCATAACGTTCCTTCTTATCCCGAATGCGTGGTCCTTCTAGCTCCTTGATAATCCCGAAGTTGACATTCATGGGTTGGAAATGTTTGCTGTCAGCATGGGTGATATAGTGAGCCAAACTTCCGATAGCTGTTGTTTCTGGGAAAATGGCCGCTTCTTCTCCTTTGAAAAGGCGAGCGGCATTGATTCCAGCTACCAAACCTGAGGCAGCTGACTCAACATAGCCTTCTACCCCTGTCATTTGACCCGCAAAAAAGAGGTTTGGTTGTTTCTTAGAACGGTAGGTTTGTTCTAGCAAATTTGGAGAGTCCATGTAAGAATTGCGGTGCATGACTCCGTATCTCACAAACTCCGCATGTTCCAAACCTGGAATCATTTGGAAGACCCGTTTTTGTTCGCCCCATTTAAGGTGAGTTTGGAAACCAACGATATTGTAGAGGCTGGCAGCCGCATTGTCTTGGCGCAACTGAACAACTGCATAGGGTGTCTTAAACTCCCCATCACGTGGCCCTTTGTAATCATCTGGATACTCGAGTCCAACTGGTTTCATAGGGCCATAGAGCATGGTTTTGATGCCTCGTTTGGCCATGACTTCAATTGGCATACAACCTTCAAAATACTTTTCTTTTTCAAAAGAGTTGAGCGGGGCTTCTTCCGCATTCACCAAGGCCTCATGGAAGTCCATAAACTCTTGTTTGGTCATGGGACAGTTGAGATAAGCCGCTTCTCCTTTGTCATAACGAGACTTGAGGTAAACCTTGTTCATATCGACGGTATTGACATCGATGATTGGAGCTGCTGCATCATAGAAATAGAAGCCATCGCCACCATTAAGGGCATGGATCTTTTCCGCCAAGGCATCGCTGGTTAGAGGACCCGTTGCGACCACTGTGATCGCGTCTGTCGGCAATTCTGCAATTTCATCGCGAATGACTTCGATGAGCGGGTGTTGAGATACCTTCTCCGTTACCCGACTAGCAAAGCCTTCCCGGTCAACTGCCAATGCTCCACCGGCTGGTACACGAGTCGCTTCCGCTGCTTCAAGGATGACAGAACCCAGACGGCGCATTTCTTCTTTGAGGAGCCCGACAGCATTGGTTAACGAATCCCCACGAAGAGAGTTGGAACACACTAGCTCAGCAAAGTTGTCTGTTTTATGTTGCGGAGTGGATTTGACTCCACGCATTTCATAAAGCTTGACCGGAATTCCCTGTTGGGCAATCTGGTAAGCTGCTTCCGAGCCTGCAAGGCCCGCACCGATCACATTGATATAAGATTGAGACATGACACTAATACCTCTTTGGGTATCAAAACACCCCACTGGACTGTTAGACACCCACAAATCTTTCTAATTTTCTAATTTTCTACTTGGTCCATTATACCAAAAAGCCAAGTAAAAAGACAGGGAGGTTTTTCCTTCCTGTCTAACGAATGTCTATTATAACAGACATTTATAAAAATTGCCGTTATAATAGACATTGAATTGTTTAAAAGCTTATTTCACTTTTTCTTCTTCGTAGTCGCCATTGCTACATACGACTTGTTTGCCGCCACCACGAACTTTTTTCTCAACTAAGTAGTGGCCACATTTTGGACAATCCCGACCGATTGGTTTATCCCAAGAGGTAAATTCACACTCTGGATAGCGATTGCATCCATAGAAGATACGGTTGCGCTTTGTTTTGCGTTCAATGATTTGTCCCTGATGACAGTCAGGACACTCCACACCGATTTCTTTAACAATGGCTTGAGTATGACGACAATCAGGGAAATTGCTACAAGCATAGAACTTCCCAAAACGTCCTAATTTAATCACCATCGGGCTTCCACAGACTTCACAATCAAAACCAGCTGGTTCGTCTTTGATTTGGATTTTTTCCATCTCTTCTTCAGCCTTGGCGACTTCTTTAGAGAATGGTTTGTAGAAGGCATCAATGACTTTTTGCCACTCTTCTTTTCCGAGTTCGACATCATCGAGTTTCCCTTCCATCTCCGCTGTGAAGGTCACATTGACAATATCTGGGAAAAACTCAACAATCAGTTTATTAACGATCTCCCCTAATTCCGTTGGTTCAAAGCGTTTAGCTACCAGCTTCACATAATAGCGTTTTTGAATAGTCTCAATCGTCGGAGCATAGGTTGAAGGGCGACCTACTCCATTTTCCTCCAACGTCTTAATCAAAGTCGCTTCAGAATAACGGGCCGGTGGTTGGGTAAAGTGTTGCTCAGGCTTGCTATTGACCTGCTTGACAATGTCACCTTCTACCATATCCGGCAACATCTTGTTCTTATCTGAGTCGTTATAAATAGCCAAATAACCATCAAACTTCACCTGGCTCCCATTTGCTGTATACTGAACCCCATTTTGCCCCAAACGGACATTCATGGTATCAAAGACAGCAGCTGTCATTTGACTAGCCACAAAGCGGTTCCAAATCAAGGTGTAGAGTTTTAATTGGTCTTTGTCCAAGTATTTAGCAATGCTCTCAGGAGTATTGAAGACGCTGGATGGACGAATCGCTTCGTGGGCATCTTGGGCTCCAGAAGCATTCTTCACACGGCTTCCATGCTTGGAATATTTCTCACCAAAGCGATCCACGATAAAGTTAGCTGACTCATTTTGCGCAACTGGACTGATCCGTGTAGAATCGGTACGCATATAGGTAATCAAACCTTGAACACCCGAGCCAATATTGATTCCTTCGTACAATTGCTGGGCGACCATCATGGTCTTGCGTGTACGGAAGTTGATCTTATTGGCAGCATCCATCTGCATAGAAGAAGTGGTATAAGGAAGTGGCGCATTCCGACGACGTTCTTTCTTTTCAACTTTTTCAACGGTAAAATCTTTGCCATCTAAGCGCTCAAGAACTGCTTTCACCTCTTCATTAGTGTTGAGCTTCATCTTCTTGCCATCAATCCCATAGAAGCTGGCTTGGAATTGCTTGGTCCCTTTTTTGAAGACACCATCAATGGTCCAGTATTCTTCCGGCTTAAAATCATTAATTTCATTTTCACGATCAATGATTAATTTGAGGGCAACTGATTGCACGCGTCCTGCAGAAAGTCCTTTTTTGACCTTTTTCCAAAGAATAGGCGAGATGGAATACCCTACAATCCGGTCCAAGACCCGACGGGCTTGTTGGGCATCGACCAAGTCCATATCGATTTGGCGCGGTTCTTTAAAGGCATTTTTGACTGCATCCTTGGTGATTTCGTTAAAGACCACGCGGTTCTTTTCCTTGGCATCCAAGTTCAAAATATGCGCTAAATGCCAAGAAATAGCTTCTCCTTCTCGGTCCGGGTCACTTGCGAGAAAGACTTGTTTGGCTTTTTTAGCTTCTTTTTTCAAATCATTGATCAAGGGACCTTTTCCGCGAATATTGATATACTCCGGTTCATAGTTATTGTCGAAATCGATCGACATGGTTGATTTTTTCAGGTCCCGAATATGGCCAACACTAGCCATGACTTTGTAGTTACGACCAAGGTATTTCTCGATTGTTTTGGCCTTAGCAGGAGACTCCACAATCACCAAATTTTTCTTGGTTGTACTGCTTTTCTTTTTTGTTACCACGTTTTATCCCTCTGTATTGTATAAATCTCATTGAGTTTAATACATTTTAAGAAAGATGTCAACTAGGAACTTCTCCTATAGGAAAATCACAATTCGTATTTCAATTCATCAAGAATGTCCTGGCCTGATGTGATAAGCTTTGCTCCTTCTTGAATTAGGTGATGGCAGCCTGCAGATTTTCCATCTAAAATATTTCCTGGAATAGCGAAAACGTCTCGGCCTTCTTCCATAGCACGCTCACAAGTAATCAAACTGCCTGAACGGAGTCGCGCCTCTGCCACAATCACTGCCTGACAGAGACCAGCAATGATGCGATTTCTCTCAGGAAAATGAAACTTAAGTGGTGCCTGCCCTGGACCATACTCGCTCAAGATCAGATGGTGTTCCCCCATATGGGACTGTAATCTCTGATTGCTTTTAGGATAAAAGACATCCAGTCCCGTTCCAATCACTCCGATGGTCTTACCACCATTTCGTATACTGGCATAATGAGCTGTCGCATCAATTCCCTTAGCAAGTCCACTAACAATGACCAGTTCATTTCCAAGTTCCTTAATTATCTTCTCTACAGAACGAACCCCTTCTCGCGTGGTCTCTCGAGCTCCAACAACTGCAATCTTCGGTTTGCTTAACAGTTGCAAATCCCCTTGGTAAAAAAGGAGTACAGGAGGATTGTAGATCTGTAGCAATTCCTCAGGGTATTCTGGATCAAAAATGGATAGAGATGGGAACCGTTCAAACTCCTTGTGTAAATGGTCTTCATCTAGTTGCCGGTATTTGTCTACAAAATGAAGGATACTGCGACAGCGAGCGATCCTCGCTATCTCTTCTAAGCTTGGTAAGACTTGCTTTTTCCTACAGTAGTCCAAGACTCTCAAGACTTGCTCATTTGATAAACCGGCTTCTTTTAATTTAAAGATTTCAAATTTCTCCATGGTCACCTTCTACTTCCTCTCACTTATTTATTCGAAAAAGAAAAGAAAAAAGCTCTATTTCTAGAACTTTTTTTGATATGTCGAAGAATAAAAGTAAGATGCGGCACCAATCAAGTTGCTTTCATTATGGAAGCGAGCCGCTTGAATGGGCAAGGCCTCAAATTGTTTATGCCCTTTTTGAGAGAGCAGCTCATGGTATTGTCGACTGATCTCATCGATCAATAGTGGTTGACTACTAATGCCCCCGCCAATCGTCACTTTTTCAATCAGGAGCAATGATTGAAGATTAAAAATCAAAATTGCAATATCATGACAATATTCCTGAAACAAGGATATCAGCTCCTCATAGCCCCCTAGATCAAGAGCTTTGAAAACAGCTATACCATCTGCCTTTTCTAGGTTCAAGATGTGACTAGCTTTCTCAACAAATTGAACAGCAGAACCGGTGTTTTCCAAAAGATTGGAAATGCCTTGCAAAAAGAGTTCGCGATGAAAGCGGCGATTTTCTGGTGTTCTTTCTGCCTTATCAATAGACCGAATGTATTCTGTCAGTTGCCATCCTCTCAATAGGTCACCATTCGAAAGAAGAGCGAGGCCGACTCCTGTCCCTAAGACCAAGGTCGCACCGCAAGGACAATCTTTTAGATTGCCAAGCCTTGCTTCCGCTAAACCTGCGGCTTCTCCATCATTGAGAACAGTGACGGGTACTTGAAATGTTTGTTCGAGTCTACTTGCTAGAGGAATGCCTCGTAAATATGGAATGAGACCACCTCGAAAGACAAAGCCAAGGCTCTTTTGGATCTCACCAGGGCATGAAATGGCGATTCCCTCGATTTCTTCCCTTACGGGTGTAACGATTTCTTCTAATCCTTGCCAAAACTCCTCAATCGTAGGTGGTGTTGGGATCTTGTCTGTATGAACCAATTGATAGTCTGCGTCCATCAGACCGTACTTTATAAAGGTCCCTCCGATATCGATAGTAAATAGCATAACCTAATCCTCACACATTGATTTGACGGGTTCAAACGAACGCCGATGGATAGGGGTCACTCCCAGTTGGTCGAGGCCAGCCAGATGGTTCGACGTCCCATAGCCAGCGTTCTGAGCAAAATCATAACCCGGATATTCTCGATCAAACTCTTCCATCATCTGATCCCGAGTCACCTTGGCTACGATGGATGCTGCAGCAATGGATAAGGAGTTGGCATCCCCTTTGATGATACTAGTTTGGGAAATAGGAAGATCTAACCTCATGGCATCAATCAAAAGATGTTGGGGTTGAGGCTCTAGCTGACCAATGGCCTCCATCATGGCTAGCTTCGTAGCTTCATAGATATTAACCTGGTCTATCACTTGATTATCCTTGATGCCGATTCCGATCGCAACGGCGTTTTGGAGCACAGCTTCATAGATTTCCTTGTGTTTGGATTTTGGAATCTTTTTACTATCGTTGAGTCCGGGAATCTTACAAGCTTTCGGCAGAATGACGGCTGCTGCAACAACTGGTCCCGCTAATGGACCACGTCCCACTTCATCCACTCCTGCAATGAGCTGAATCCCTTGAGTATAAAGTTCTTTTTCATAGGCTAGCATTTTTTCCAAACGCAAATCTTCGTCCACTTGTTTTTGGAGTTCGCGTTTTCGTTTGCTGATAGCCGCTTGAACGCCTGCTCGACCATCAAGGATCAACTCTTCAAAGAAGGGATGATCTAGCTCGTCAATCATTGCCAAACGCTCTTTAACTTCTTTAATTGTTGGCATCTATTTCACCTACACGATCCAGCGTATACCGTCCCAATTTTCCATCGCGAACATCTTTAACAAAGAGTTGGTAAAAACGGTCGTAATCCTCACGAAATCCTAATTTCTGGGTCATTTCCATAATGATTTCAGGAGCTTCTTGTTCCAGATCCATTTGTTTAAAACGTTCCTGCAAAACAGTTGGGTAGTGCTCTTTAAAATAGTTAAGGCCAAAAATGGTCACTTCATCCATTGGAAGCAACTGGTCCTTGATGGCGCCTGTTAAAGCAAGCTTTAAGGCCACTTCTTCATCTTCAAACTTGGGCCAGAGAATCCCTGGAGTATCCAAGATTTCAAGGTCCTTATTGGTTTTCAACCATTGTTGCCCCTTGGTCACCCCTGGTTTATTTCCAACAACAGCAATCTTTTTCCCCGCTAAGCGGTTCATAAGAGTTGATTTCCCGGCATTAGGAATCCCGATAATCATGGTCCGAAGGGTTTCAATCTGAATCCCTCGTTCCTTCTGACGAGCAATTTTATCGGCCATCAAAGACTTAGCAGCATCTGTGACCTTCTTAACCGTAGATTGCTCTTTGGAGTTGATAGCCAAGGTTTTAATGCCTTGAGACTCAAAATAGTCCTGCCATTCTTTTGTTGCCACAGGATCTGCCAAGTCTACCTTGTTCAAAATCATTAATTTAGGCTTATCACCAACAATTTTCGTTAACATAGGATTTTGGCTTGATAGGGGTAAACGAGCATCTACCAGAACCGTCACAAAATCCACAAATTTTAAATTTTCTTGTACTTGTCTTCTAGCTTTGGACATGTGTCCAGGAAACCATTGTATAGTTGCCATGTTCTCCATTCCTTTCCAGTTCAATCTCTTCTATTATACCATGTTTTCTTGAATTCTCAGCCTTAAACGAGAATACAAAAAAATGAAGCTACCGAAGTAACTTCTATTTCATATTCTAGCGAATTTGCTCAAAATGCAAATGCACGGCGATATGATCACCATAGCCGCTCCGTTCCAAATCACGTTGCAAGCGATAAGAAATGTAGTGTTCTGCAATGGTAATATAACCTGCTCCCAACAAGCGTTGTTCCACTAATGATTGGATCATACTGATGGTTGCGCGTTCTACTTGGGCTTCATCCAAATCCATAGCAACTTTCTTGGTCACTTGAGCTAGGTTTTGTCGCAAATCATCTGTCAAAACATAGACAACTTGCGCAGCTTTCAAAATAGCTTGGTAAATTTTATCTGGGTTGAATTCAACCACTTCTCCACTACGTTTAATGACTTCCATCGGAGTCTCCTTTTTGTTTAAATTTTCATGAATACTTCATTTCCCTTAGAAAGAAATGAAGACCTACTACTTTATTATATAATTTTTTTGCCAAGAATCAAAGCTCTTTTCAGGACTTACTGTGCTTGATTGGATGAAAAAATCTAACGATCACTTTTTTCCATGACCACATCTTCTTTTTTATAGCTGTAGGTCAATCTCCAAAGATAGTCAGAGACATGGTCCAAACGGAAGGTCTTCAAAATTTTCTTCAGAGGTAACTTCTCCATCTCTACTTTTCTAAGGAGTTCCACTAGTAGTTCACCACCAGCATTGACAGCAATCAGCTGATCTTCGTCACTATCATATTGGAGAAGGACTGTTTTAGTCGGTTTATAGAGAACATTATAGAGATTATAGGCTCTATCAATTTCAAAATGTTTATCCTTATCAGCTTCTCTTGAGTAGCGGTGTATTGTAAGAGGACCGATTTGAAAAGCCCCTGCTAAACTAAAAATGAATCCTAAAGCTGCTATTGATTCCCAAAGAAGATTGAGTAGCTTGGAATCGAAGTCAAATATGAAATGAAGGAGCAACAAAATAATTCCTGTACCAAATCCAATTAGAAGTAAGAGTGCGCCGATGCATCCAGCTTTTTCGCCTGTTTTAATGGTCGGTTTATCATAGATCTTCACACCATCTAATTTTTCAAGGCTATGACGTTCTTTAAATTTTTCTAGTTCTGATTTTTCTGAATCCTTTTTTTCTAACTCTGTTTTCTCTAACTCTGACATACATTCCTCATGACAATTTTATTAATAATCCGGACGAAGGACCCCCGTAATGATCTCTTTAGATGCATGGTAATCCCCATCTACTACAACCTTGATGATGCGCTTCGCTTCTTCTGCTGGTGCTGGCACCAATGGCAAACGAGTTGGTCCTGCTTCAAAGCCCATATAGTTTAAGACAGCTTTGACAGGAGCTGGACTCGGATATGAGAAGAGAGCATTGACTTTAGGGATAAATTGACGTTGGATAGCCGCAGCCTTTTTAATATCGTTGTGTTCAATAGCTTGGAACATCTCATGCATTTCATCTCCATTTGTATGAGAAGCCACTGAGATCACTCCATCTGCCCCAAGGTTCATCGCATGGAAAGCATCTCCATCTTCCCCTGTATAGACGAGAAATTCTTCTGGCTTGTGTTCAATCAAGTAGGCCATATTAGCCAGGGTTGTACACTCTTTTACCCCAATGATATTTGGGTGTTCTGCCAAACGAAGCATGGTTTCAGGTGTCATTTCCACAACCACGCGTCCAGGAATATTGTAAATAATAATCGGAAGATTAGATGCATCCGCAATCGCTTTAAAGTGTTGATACATTCCTTCTTGGGATGGTTTGTTGTAGTAAGGGACGATAGCCAATCCTGCTGCAAAGCCACCAAAAGCATCCACTTCTTTAACAAACTCAATCGAGTCGCGGGTTTCATTGGTTCCGACACCAGCGATCAAAGGCACTCGACCATTGACAATCTTTTGAACGGCCGCAAAGAGTTGCAATTCCTCATCGTGGGTCAGAGTTGGACTTTCTGCAGTCGTTCCAGCTAAGAGAATCCCGTCTGTATGATGTGCCAAAAGGTGCTCAATCAAGTCAGGAAGAGCGTCAAAATTAATGCTTCCATCTTCATGGAAGGGGGTGATAAATGCAGTAATGATTTTACAATCTTTTAAATCTTGATAAGACATAGAAAAACCTTTCTCTATATAAGAAAGAGGCTGGGGCTTGCTTGCCTTTGCCTCATGATCTGTTCATAAAACAAGTTGATTTGTTAGTTAGCTACGGAAGAAATCAAACTCTTCGAATTACTGATTTCTGTTTTTCTCCCTATTTCAACTCAAACTTCAATTCAGCTGTTGGACGTACGAGTCCACGTTCGTGAAGAGTTTCTGCGATTTGGACTGAGTTCCAAGCAGCTCCTTTAAGGAGGTTATCTGAAACCACCCACATGTGGATCCCTTTTTCAGCATCCAAGTCTTTACGAATCCGTCCAACGAAAGTATCGCGTGAACCGACCGCATTAACGGCTTGTGGGTAGATTTGGTGAGCAATATCGTCTTCAAGGACTGCACCTGGGAATTCTGCAATAGCAGCTTTCACTTCGTCAATTGGAGCCACTTCTTTTGTTTCAATGTAGACTGACTCTGAGTGAGCTGACAAGACTGGAATCCGCACACAAGTTGCTGAAACGGCAATGCTATCATCTTCCATGATTTTCTTGGTTTCATTTGTCATCTTCATTTCTTCGTAAGTATAGTCGTTTTCTGTGAAGACGTCGATTTGTGGAAGAGCGTTGAAAGCAATTGGGTAATGTTTTTTATCACCACCACATGGCAAGATTTCAGCTTTGACATCGCGTGGGTTGACCCCGTCATTCAAGACTTCTTTCAACTCACGTTGGGTTTCAAGAATAGCTCCCATACCAGCACCTGATACAGCTTGGTAAGTAGACACGATGATACGGTCCAAGCCCCATTTTTGACGAACGGGCTCAAGAGCCACCATCATTTGAATGGTTGAACAGTTTGGACAAGAGATGATTCCGTTGTGAGCATCAAGAGCATGTGCATTCACTTCAGGAACAACCAATGGGACATCCGGATTTTGACGGAAATAAGAAGTGTTATCAACCACTACTGCGCCTGCTTTTACCGCATAAGGTGCATATTTGGCAGATGTTGAACCACCAGCTGAGAAAAGGGCAATATCAACCCCTTCAAAAGCATCTTCAGTCGTTTCTTCGATGGTCACGTCTTTCCCTTTGAATTGCAAGACTTTCCCTGCAGAACGTGCTGACGCAAGGTAGCGAATTTTATCGATTGGAAGAGTAGATTCTTCCAACATTTTTATCATTTGAGCACCAACGGCACCTGTAGCACCGACAACAGCAACTGTGTATCCCATAGTAAATCCTCTTTCAAAATTTTCTAAAAATTGAGTATTTGTACTATTATACAATTTTTTGGCATAAATGAAAAGTACCAACAGTAGGAAAAAATCCTGATTCTAAGACCAGGATTCTTGATGGTTATTTATCATAAATAGCTCTTTAGTTCAGGTCATAGTTCAAGTCGCTTAAATCTTTCTTACCTTGTGTTTCTTCAGCAAGAAATGGAACTTGATGGATCCCCTTTACACCTGCTACGATAGACGCTGGAAAGGAAACAATTTCTTGATTGATGTGGCTGACATTACTGTTGACAATTCGCTTCGCTGCAGCAAGATCTTCATTTTCGTCAGCAATTTCCTTTTGTAGGGCCAAGAATTGGTTAGAAGACAAGAGCTCAGGATAGTTTTCACCGACTGCACGAATTTGTGCCAAGACATCATTTTGATTGGTAATAACTTGGTTGGATTCTTGAATAGTCGCTCCTTGGCGTAAAGCAACTAAATCAGTGAAAATCTGTTGCTCATGTTTGGCATAAGCTTTGGCTACTTTTAGCATTTCCGAAATGGTATCATAGCGTTTTACGAGAACGATATCGACCGTTCTCTTTGATTCTTCAATGGTCACTAGATAGCGATTGAGACGATTTCCTACACTAATAAACCAAATAGCCAATAGGGCAACAAATATGATTAAGCCGATAATGAGATTCATGATGCTTCTCCTTCAAAAATTGCTGTTATTTCTTTAATTAAAGCTAGTTCTCTGCATAATTTATGATATTCAGATACCAAAGATAGTTGATCAATATCTTCTGGTTTTTGGGGCGTCGGAAAGATATAGCGATCGGTATACAAAGAAATAAATAGTTTCTTGTCTTTCAAAAATACACACATGGCATTTTGAGAAATTTGTCGATCAAACCATTCCAACATCTTAGGGGTGAGAAATTTACGGGCAGACAGTTCATCCGTGCAGTAGATATTGTAATTTTCGTTATTGCGAATATCCTCGGTTTCAATCTGAACTTCATCTCCTCTGGCTCCAGGATAAACCCCATTCACCTCCCTCTTAAAAAGAAATGATTTCTTGGTCGGAACCACCCGAAGATGACCAGAGAAATTGATCGGTAGACATAAAGAGAACACTTGTCCAAGGAAATCTGTAACTTCCACATGTTCCGTCCTCGTATGTCCATTAGATGTCCGGTAACGAGTCTCCGTATGATGGGCATAGAGATTTGACACCGTTAGCTCTTTGTCATCATGAAACGATAGTTCTTTGAAACATAGAAAATCAGTCGACCGAGGACATAAATGCGAAAGAGCTTCAGAAGGGATGGAACCGTCCTCTTTAATCGAAGCCTTAGGAAAAACTTCCTTTAATACAGGCGACAGAATATCATCAAGATAGATCTCATCGTTTGAACGAATTCGATCCCCAAACAAGGCTTTTCGTTTTTTATATTGCGGCCAATAATACAAACCAACAACTAAAAGGATCAAAGGAATAGCTGCAAAACGCAATAAAATGAGAGACAGTATGGCGCAAATAATACCAAAAGATCGCAAAACATTCCACTGAAGATTGTTCTTCATCTGTTCTCGGATCAATCCGATAGCATCCTGAAATTGTTTGGAGTTTTCAAGCTCCTCAATTTTCTGCGAATAGTCTGTAGATGCTGAATTATTAGAATGATAGAAATCTCCCAATCAACTCCACTCCTTTCTGACACGAGGCACTTTACAATATTATAACACCAACATAACTTTGTAGCAACTGTATTATAATAGTTTTCATTTCTTAAAAGGTACAAAAAAATCCTGATCCGAAGACCAGGATTCGAGGCACCTTTCAGTGAGAACAGCCGGTTCACACAACTGTTCAAGGTCCGCTCCTGCGTTACAATTGAATGTAGACCTCCTCAGCGCAAAAGGCTCCTAAGAGCCAATCGACTCATCGCATAAATCTAGTTTACCATGAACATCCACAAACTGTCAAGAAGGTAGGTACTTGCTTCCTTCTCGAATACTCAAAGGAGATAACTGCTCTCGATAGCGGTCGATAAAGGCCCCTACCCAATCCGGATTAACCTTGGAATAATTGCGTAAACTCCAGCCGATTGCCTTATTTATAAAGAACTCGCTTTGACCTAGATTATTGAGGATCACTTTTTCTAACAAATCCGTATCTGTTTTTTCTTTCCTCATAAGCTGGTGATCAATGGCAATCCGCCTCAACCAAAAGTCCTGATCCTTACTCCAATCCAGCATAACCTGCTTGGTTTCTGGATAGTGAAAAGTAATCTCTCCGATGACAAGGTCCAATTGATCTATACTGTCCCACCATGATTTGGTTTGAGCCAATTCCTTTAGTTTTGGAAAATCTTCAGGTCTAAGCTCCTTCTTCTTTTTATCCAGATAATCCATAGCAATATATTGGAACTCACGGTAAGGTAGCTGCCAACACTCTTCCACAAAAGTCCAATCAATTGGATCCTTTATGAAAAGCTTAAAAAAATCTCTTTCAATCTTTTTGAGAATTGGTTTTTGAACGCCAAGAAAGCTGAATTTATTTTTCATATAAGCTTCCATTGCTGGGACTTTCGCTGGATCAGCTTGGTCTTCTAACAATTTCAAAAGAATTTTTGTATCCATATGATTCCTCCTTTTTTACATCAAAGGTCCAATCAAAGAAAAGAGATAACCCCCTAGACGATGTGCTATAGGAATTTTTGACAAACTTTCCAATGTTACTTCCTCCGAGAGAGACTGGGTTCTCTCAAAATCTTGTTCAATGTTAAGCACTTCCGGATTCTTATAAAGATATACGCCATCTTCAAAATTTTGATAAAGACTTCGGTAGTCTGTATTAATGGTTCCTACCACAGCTTGTTGGCTATCAGAAACATATACTTTAGCATGGACAAAGCCTGGGCTATAACGGAAAATACGGACGCCAGCATCCAAGAGGGCTTTAAAATAGGTCGTCGCAATATCAAAGGCATACTGTTTATCTGGAATCCCTGGCATAATGATCCGAACATCTACTCCTCGTTTGGCCGCGAAAGTCATAGCTCTAACCAATTCGTCATCCAAGATCAAATAAGGGGTCATGATGTGAACATAATCGGTCGATGTATTCAGTAAATGAAGATAAACATCCTCAGCCACTTTGTGATAGGTCAATGGTGAATTGCCATAAGGGAGTACAAAGCCCTGACTCTTTCTTTGTTGAGGTTTTTCTTGTAAATAGCGCTCCATATCCCTTTTATCTTCTATTCCAGTCACTGTCCACATGGTCAAAAAGAGAGCTTTTAGCGTTTGAACTGCTGAACCATCTAATCGAAGGGCCGTATCCTTCCAATGACCAAAGCGTTCTCGTTTATTGACATACTCATCAGCGATATTAACGCCACCAGTATAAGCAACTTGACCATCAATCACTGTAATCTTTTGATGGTCTCGGTAATTGTAATAGGTTGATAGAATGGGCTTGACTGGTGAGAAGGCCTGAGCTTTAATCCCAACCTTGTGCAAGCGCTCGATATAATCATAGGACAAGGTGGTCATCTCATTCATTCCATCAAACATGACACGAACGTCCAGACCTGCCTTGACCTTCTCCTCCAAAATGGCTAAAATCTCGCCCCACATGATCCCTTCGTCAATAATGAAATATTCCATGAAGATATAACGCTCCGCCTTTTTCAAATCCTCCAACAAGGCTGGAAGCATGTCATCTCCAAGTGGAAAATAGGTAACCTCTGTGTTTCTGTAGATAGGAAACTGGGCTGGACTATGCTCCAGAAAATAAGCTAATTTCTGTAATTGGCTATCACTTTGGGATAAATAATCAGCAACTTCTGGATCGGTGCTTAGATAGTCAGATGCCTGCACTGTAGCATCCTCAAGCCGCTTCTTCAAGCGTCTCACACCCAAATCAGCTAACGAAAAGTAAAGCAGAGCCGTCCCAAAAATTGGAAAGAGGGCAATGATAATCACCCAGGACAGTTTGGAACGAGAATCCATGGAACGATTGAGCAAGTAAAAGAAGGTAAAGACACTCAACAAGTGTTCCCATAAGATAATGGATGGGAAATGCTCTTGTAGACTGAGATATGAAAAGACAAGAAAGGCCAATTCCAGAAAGAAGAACAGAAGAATGGGAACCTTTCGGTTAAGTAGAATTTTGGCCCATCTGGAGGGCTTTTGAGGTAACAGCCTAGCACTTTGTTCTTCAGTCATAAAGGCTCCTTTCATGTAGGGGAGACCATCACAACTTTCCGGTCTCTTTCAGTAATTTTATTAGTATCATTTTAGCCTATGAAAAAGTCAGGGATAATTAACTATTGCGATTTACAAATGTCGTGATTTCTACTGTATTTTTCTCACCGGCCCTTCGATCGTCTTTTGCATCCAGACGATATCATGCCATTTGTTAAACTTATAGCCAATCTTTGGGAAATGAGCCACTTGGACATACCCTCGCTTTTCATGCATGGAAATGCTCGCTTCGTTCGGAACTGCGATACAAGCCAGAAAGCGTAAGTAGCCTCGTGCTTGCAACTCCTCTTCTAAGGCAGTATAAAGGGCCGATCCGATCCCTTGTCCACGCGCTTCTTTTGCTACATAAATAGACAATTCAGTGGTCCAATCATAGGCAGCGCGTGCATAATAGGTCGAAGCATAGGCATACCCCACAACTTTCCCATCCACTTCTGCGACCAAATAAGGAAATTGGGTCAGCGTTTTTATGATGCGACTTTCAAATTCCTGGACAGTCGGCACATCAACCTCAAAGGTAATGGCTGTCTCTGTCACATAAGGTTGGTAAATCGCTCGGATAGCTGCTGCATCGCTGAGCTGAACGGGTCGAATCATTATGGTGGCCTCCTCATTAGATTATACCTAGTATACCGATATGCCTTCTCACTGTCAATGAAGGACTAGCAGCAAGCAAAAAATCCTGGAATTGTATCCAGGATTTCCATCCTTCTTAAACCGTTTGACGTAACCCCATCATCCGGTAAAGGAATAAAGCACTCGGAGCTTTCAAAAAGCTCTTTTGCTTGGAATTTGTTGCTTTTAAGACATAGTTAGGTTTGACTGTTTTAGTGACTGTCTTTGCTTGTTTAAGATTCAGACCGGTTTGTTTTTTAGACGGTTGAACTTTCGATGGTTGAAGGGGAACTTTCACTGCGCCTGTTTGAAGGGGTTTTTCTTTCACCTTCAAGGCTTGTACAACTGGTTTTGAAGCAGGAGCAGATAGTCCTCCTTGAGCTGAATGAGAGAGTTGACTCATGGTTTGATTATTTCTGACTTCGACATGGTTTAGGATACCTCCATTTGGATTGAGGTGATCGGTCACACCTGTATCAAATGGCGCTACAAATACATTGTCCTCAATGGTGACATTTTTAATATCTCCATAGCGCGTTTCAACATCAATCGATCCACGATGCTTGTTGTAGATATCGCTCTTCGTTCCTGTGCGCTCCAAGAGATTGTGGTGAACCCGAATCCCTTCTTCATTCAAATCAAAGTTATGGCCCTTAAAGACAGTCGTCAAGCGAATTCCAGCATCACCGATATTGTCTTTAATCCGATTGTAGGCAATCTCATGGCCTTTTCCACCAAAGATCCCAACACCACCAGCGCGCCAACCGAGTTCAATCGTATTGTGCAAGAATTTATTATTTTCTGCTACTGCCGATTCTGTCCCATCTGCAATACTTGACCAGCTGGCAAGTCCGTCATCTCCATTCCCACGGATACTAGAATTGCGGACAATCGAATTCTTAGTCCCTTGGGCGAAGTTAACTCCGTCAGCTAAATTGTTTCGCAAACGGACATTTTCTACTACTAGACCATCTGTGTACTTCATATCATTTTTGCCAGCATAATCGCCAATCCACATGCCAACTTCAAAGTGTTCGGCCCAAATATCGTGAATATGAGAGTTCTTCCCTGGTGTTCCAGAAATGGCCTTGTACTGAGCGTTTTCACCATAGCGTGAACGGAGGTTGGAGGATAGATAGACATCGCTAAATTCAACATGGTTATCTTGATGAAGGAAGTCAAAACCACCGCCACCAGCTAGGTCGCTAGTGAAATGCAGTTGGGTATGCCAGATACCAGCCCCTGAAATCTTCATATCAGAAGCATCGATACCGACTTTTCGATTGAGATTAAATCGCCCAGCTGGGATATAGACATTCTTTCCGGTTTGTTTAGCTTCATAAATCGCATCATAGAGGGCCTGGCTGTCATCAGTATCGTCGTTTGGCGTAGCTCCTTTAGAAACAATATTGATAGCATTATCCCCTTGAGCAATCGGGTCTGGAGCTTGCTCGAATTCCACAAAGTCAAGGCCGTAATGGACGTCGTCTGACCTGTTTTTCACCAGTGAAACCACATCTCCTTTTTGAAGCTGAAGGCCTGGAAGGAGGCTGTGTACTTCATCAAATTGGAACCGAGCGCGTGTATCAGCCTGGGCACTATCATGAACACCTTTGTCATTCAAGTACTGCCAGTTAGACGTGGATGAAAGATCCAATTGTTGAACACTATGACCATTCACCTGTACATCGAGTTGTCCACTGGCTCCATCTGGCACTGTATAGCGTACAGTTAAGGCATTGGCTGGTTCATTTACCTTAAAGGAGACACCATCTCCTTTTTCTTTTAAAGCGACATAAGTCTGATCAGAAGCTTCAATAGCTGTTGAGTGACTGTCTTGAGACTGCTCTACCTCTGCCTTTCCAAGGAGGTTCCCTTTGTCTGCTTCATAACGGGTGTAAGGCATAGATGCGCCATATTGGCTGGTATCTACTTGAGAGCTAGCGGGATCAGAGGTTGTCGCTTCTTGCCCTTGTGTTTGGATTTGTGTCTGCTCTCCAGCTTGATCAGCTGCCACAGATTGTCCAGTCAAAAAACAAGCCCCCATGATCGCAATCACGACAGAAAAGACTCCAAGCTTAGACTTGCGAATGCCAAAAACGATATCTTTGTTTAAATGATTCATCACACATTTCTCCTTTTATTTTTTACAACGATTCTATCCTAATAAAAAATATCATGACAAACAAGGTGAATTGTGTGAATATTCTGTATCAATTTGTTGCAGATATGTTAACCTTTTTATGTAGTAATAAAAGTGAGCAAGAAAAAGAGGCTGAGAATTCTATCTCAAACCTCTTTTGATGACACGCGCTTATTCCGCTTTTTTATTTGAAAATTGGCTATTGTAGAGCTCATAGTAGAACCCTTTGTCTGCTAACAAGGATTGGTGATTTCCTTGCTCGATGATTTGACCATCTTTGAGGACAAGGATTTTATCTGCTTCTTGAATGGTAGACAAGCGGTGAGCAATAACAAAGCTAGTCCGCCCTTTCATCAAATTCTTCATCGCTTTTTGAATCAAGAGCTCTAAACGCGTATCGACAGAAGACGTCGCTTCATCCAAAATCAAAATCTTGGGATCAGCAAGGAGCGCACGCGCAATAGTTAGAAGTTGCTTTTGCCCTAGAGAAATATTGCTAGACTCCTGGTTCATTTCCATATTGTAACCACCAGGAAGCGTCCGGATAAAGTGATCGACATTGGCTGCCTTTGCAGCTTCCACAATTTCTTCATCCGTTGCCTCGAGATTACCAAAGCGAAGGTTTTCTTTGATGGTTCCTTCATATAACCAAGCATCCTGAAGCACCATTCCGAATTGTTTGCGGTAATCTTGGCGTGACAGATGGCGAATATCATGACCATCCACTGTAATCGATCCCGCAGTCACATCGTAAAAGCGCATGAGCAGATTAATCAGAGTTGTTTTCCCTGCTCCGGTTGGTCCGACAATGGCCACCATTTCACCTGGTTTGACTTCTAGGTTGAAATCACGAATCAAGGGTTTGTCCGCTACATATTGGAAATCAACGTTTTTAAAGCTGACTTGCCCTGTCAAATCTCCAGAGAGGGTTTCTGTCACATCTGCTACTTCATCTGGTTCATCCATGACTTGGAAAATCCGATCTAGAGACGACTTAGCACTTTGTAGCTGACCTGCCAATTGGGTCAAGTTTTGAATTGGTTGGTTGATCTGCCAAACATATTGAACGAAAGCCTGCATATTCCCGACAGTCAAACGGCCTGCTATCACTTGCAAGCCACCAAACAAAGCGATAATGAGATAAGTCAAATCTGAAATCCCATTTAAAATCGGCATCATTAAGCCGGAAATGAAATTAGCCTTGAATCCTACCTTTTGAAGGTGATGGGTAATATCATGAAACTCTTCCTGGGAAGATTTTTCCCGGACGTAGAGCTTAAGGACATTAAAGCCTGTTAAATTTTCTTGTACAAATCCGTTCATTGCCCCCAAAACATCTGCCTGCTCTTTAAAGTAAGGCTGCGATTTTTTCATGATAAATCGAGCACTGAAATAAGTGATCGGAATGGACAAGATGACCACTAGCCCCAGCTGGATGTTTAAGTATAAGACCATGCTGATGACAAAGAGCAAGGTAAAGATAGCGTTGACGATTTGTAAGAAGGACTGTTGCAAGGCATTCGAGACGGTTTCGACATCACTAGTAAAACGTCCCAGCAAATCTCCGAACTGATGCCGGTCAAAATAAGAAACGGGAATGTGATTGATTTTATGGGACAAATCATTTCGCATGTCCTGAACGGTCTTTTGAACAGCATTAGTCATGAAATAGTTGGAATAATAAGATCCCAACTCATAGAGGACCCCACGGAATAGATAGAGCGTCATAATGATCGCGATATAGGAGGTGTTAAGACCAGCTCCCGCAAGGCCTTTTGCTATATCCATGAGATTTTTTGTCAACTCAGTAATGGCAAGCCCCAAAACAAAGGGTTCGACAACACTCATGACGACACTCAGGATTTTTAAGAAAATGGACAAGCAAACTTCCAAGCGATAGGCTCTCAAATAAGTCCATAGTCTACTAAAACTGTTTTGTTCTTGTTTCATCTGCTTCTCCTTTCTATTCCTCTGTTAATGATGGACTATCGAGCTGCGAATTGGCAATTTCGCGATAGATCTCATTGCTTTCCATCAATTCATCGTGGGTTCCTCGACCAACGATTTCCCCTTGGTCCAAGACAATAATTTGATCCGCATCCATAATGGTTCCCACACGTTGCGCTACGATCAAGACGGTCGCATCTCCTGTAACTTCTTTGAGACGCTTCCGCAAAGTGGCATCCGTCTTGTAGTCTAGGGCAGAGAAGGAATCATCAAAAATAAAGACATCTGGATCTTTGACAACAGCACGAGCGATGGATAAGCGTTGTTTTTGACCACCCGAAAGGTTGCTACCACCTTCTGCTAAATGCGTGTCGAAGCGTTCCTCACGGCTGTCGATAAATTCCTTGGCTTGGGAAATATCAGCCGCTTGTTCTAATTCTTCGACAGATGCATCTTCTTTCCCATAACGAAGGTTTTCAGCAATGGTTCCTGTAAAGAGCAAGGCCTTTTGTGGAATAAAACCAATCTTTTGGCGAAGGGCTTTCAGATTGTAGTCACGGACATCCACACCATCCACCAAAATCTTCCCAAGTGTTACATCATAGAATCGAGGAATCAGCTGCACAAGCGATGATTTCCCAGAACCGGTCGAGCCGATAAAGGCGATCGTTTCGCCGGGTTTGGCCTGAAAGGAAATGTTGTGAAGAACTGGACTCTCCGTCTCACCTGGATAAGCAAAGGTGACATTGTCAAATTCCAAATAGCCACGAGATGCTGTTTCTGTTACACCATTCTCATTTGGATCGATCGAAATGGGCATATCCATGATTTCCTTGAGACGACGGCTAGAAACCGCAGTCCGAGGATACATGGTAAAGAGATTGGCTAAAAAGAGGAAAGATAAGAGCGCGTGGAAGCTATACTCAATAAAAGCAACCAGATCCCCAATTTTCAAACTACCGTCATGAAGAGGATCCAAAGCAAACCAGACAATCGCCACAATCATAGCAATGATGATCTGCACAAATAAGGGCTCTGTCAAACCAGTAAGTTTGAACAATTTATTCGAGTTTTCTGCGTAGACTGCATTTTCAGCCGCAAATTTCTCTTCCTGGAATTCTTCACGGGCAAAGGCACGAATCACACGAAGTCCAGTCAAATTTTCACGTGCAAATTGATTAAGATGGTCCAGGGTCTTTTGTTGCTTCTCGGAAAGTGGACGTGTCTTAACTGCTACATACCAGACGACGACAGCAAGAAATGGTACAGAAACCGCTACAATCCACGCTAAAGAAGGACTGGTCGTGAGAATCAAGAGAACACTGGAAACCATCATCAAGGGTGTAATGACCCCCATCTTCAACATAGAATCCGCAAACTGCATCAAAACAAAGGCATCCGAAGTCAAGCGAGTGACCAATGACGATACCCCAATTTGCTCATACTCGCGATGCGAGTACTCCTGTAACTTAGCATAGAGGTCATTGCGCATATCGCGGACCATGGTGGTCGTTAGTTGACCAACCGCGTAAGACAAGATAATCCGTCCCACAATCCCAAGCAAAATGATCGCAAACATGACCCAGCCCCAGAAATATAGCCGATCCACATCACGCGGGTTAATCCCCTCATCAATCATGCGAGCTAGAATCGTTGGCAAGCCCAAATTGACAATAACAAACAGGACCGCTGAAAATAGATTCAGGGCTAGCCACTTGGGATACTTTTTCAAGTAAGACCAAATATAAAGCATAGATGATTCTCCTTTTCCATAAATAATAACCTTGATCACACAGAAAAGAGGGAGCGAGACGAAATCATTTTCAAAGAAAATCATTCCTGCCCCAGTCCCATCTGTAGTCTCATTCATTATACCAAACTAGTCATAAAAGTAAAGCAAAAGAGCAGGTTTCCCCACTCTTCATATGCATTATTTCGTGCGTTTGAATTTAGCGTTTTTAAGAATCATAAGATCCCCTTGGTTGCTATTACTTAACTTAGAAAGATCAAATGTCAAATAATCACCATCGACCTTGTATGTAATCTTTTCTCCTTTACCATCATTTGACGAGATTGTTTTCTCTTTTTGATTGATTTTGACATCATAAGATCGCTCATTCTTTTGACCAGCGACTTCACCCGCGATGCTGAGGGTTCCTTTAGAATCTTTGATCTTAATAGAAACTTCAAAATTAATAACGTTTCCAATAGACTCTAATTGACTACCTGATAAGCCTTGCTCCTCAAGAATTTTCTTGAGTTCAGTTTTTGATGGTTTGTAGACATAAGTCCCATTATCACTTTTTGCACCACATGCCACCAAGAGGACTGCTGCAAAAACTGCAACGAAAGCTAAAAGAATACGTTTAATATTTTTCATAATCAATCTCCTAATGTATTTTATAATCAGATTTTACCACTATTTTAATACCGATTCAAGATGTTTTAAAGAAGAAAAAGAGCAGATACTCTCTGCCCTTCTCTTGTATTATTTTGTACGTTTGAATTTAGCGTTTTTGAACATTTCCAAAGCAGCTTCATGACCTGAACTCTTCTCACCAGATAAATCAAAAGTGAACACATCGCCTGAAACTTTGTATTTAACCTTCTCACCTTCACCTGTTTTAGATTGAAGAGTTTTCTTTTGTTGGTCAACTTTCATATCAAATGATTGGTCAGTCTTTTGTCCCATCATTTCACCTTTAATTTTAAGGCTACCTGTTTTATCTTTAATGGTCACTGAAACTTCCAATTTAACATTGTCGATCAATGCATCTACACTTGAACTTGGAGCACCTTGTTCTTCAAGGATTTCCTTCACTTCAGTTTTTGATGGTTTGTAGACATAAGTCCCGTTATCACTTTTGGCACCACATGCCACCAAGAGGACTGCTGCAAAAACAGCTACTACAGCCAAAAGAATACGTTTAAAGTTTTTCATAACTTCTCCTTTTTAGTTAGATTAACACTATTATATCAACAATTCAGGTACACGGCAATGAAAGTTTATAAATGTCATATTCTTGTAATATTTCTTGTATCAACAAAGAAATAGAATAAGGCGGAATTTAAATCCCGCCATGATTGCTTATTTAACTTTTTTGAACTTAGCAATTTTCATGTAGTTATTAAACATGTCTGTGTCACCCATCAAAGAATTCTTCACATCCTTAATCGTTAACACATTTCCTGAAACTTGATAAGTAATTTCCGCTTTCCCATACTCATTTTCTGAGACAAGAGTTTTAGCTTTTTGGTCTACTTCCAAATCAATCACTTGATTTACATTTTGACCACCTGCATTGGTGTCTACTTTCATCTCACCTTTCTTATCATTGATTGTAATCGAAATAGTGAATGAGTAATTATCACCTATCAAAGATTGAAATTCACTTGGCATAATATCTTTGATCTCATCCTTAGTAGGCTCAAACACGTAAGTCCCATTATCGCTTTTAGCGCCACAAGCTACCAAAAGGACGGCTGCAAAGACAGCTACAACAGCTAACAAAAGACGTTTAAAATTTTTCATCATCTTCTCCTTTATGATATGATTTATAGCCATTATAGCAACAAATTAGCAACATCTCAAGGGAATATAGCAAATGTAACATCATTAAAACTGCACTATTTAGTAGGTTTAGAGAAAATAAAGAGAGCTACACATGTTAGCTTTATAAAAGTCCTCTATTCACATTCTATCATCATTTTTTTCAACGACAAAAAAACCGAGGCCTAAACCTCGGTTTTCATTTTGATTGGAAACTCTATTATTTAAGAGTAACTGAAGCTCCAGCTTCTTCCAATTTACCTTTGATTTCTTCAGCTTCAGCAGCTGCAACACCTTCTTTGATGACACCAGGTGCACCATCAACAAGTTCTTTAGCTTCTTTAAGACCAAGACCAGTGATTTCACGCACAACTTTGATAACGCCGACTTTCTTGTCGCCTGCAGATGTCAATTCGATATCGAATGAATCTTTAGCAGCACCTGCGTCAGCAGCACCAGCTGCAGCAACAGCTACAGGAGCAGCTGCAGTTACACCAAATTCTTCTTCGATAGCTTTTACAAGGTCGTTCAATTCAAGGATTGAAGCTTCTTTAATTTCAGCAATAATGTTTTCAATGTTCAATGCCATTGTTATTTCCTCCAAATAAGTTTTAATTTTATGTTTTTATTTTTTGTAGCTAGGCTACGCTGCGTAGCTTAAGATTAAGCTGCGTCTTCTTTGTTGTCTGCAACCGCTTTGACTGCAAGAGCAACGTTGCGCACTGGCGCTTGAAGTACAGAAAGGAGCATAGAAAGAAGTCCTTCGCGGTTTGGAAGAGTTGCAAGTGCAAGAATCTCTTCTTTAGATGCGACAGCGCCTTCGATTGCACCACCTTTGATTTCAAGTGCTTCAGCGTCTTTTGCAAAATCGTTCAAGATTTTCGCAGGTGCGATAACATCTTCGTTAGAAAATGCTACTGCAGAAGGTCCAACGAATACAGATGCAAGATCTTCAAGACCAGCTTTTTCAGCTGCACGACGCAAGATTGAGTTTTTGATAACTTTAAACTCAACTTCGCTTCCGCGAAGGTTGCGACGGAGAACTGTATCTTGCTCAACTGTCAAACCGCGAGAATCTACAACGACGATTGATGCAGCAGCTTTCATTTTTTCAGCTACCACGTCAACAAGTTCCGCTTTTTTAGCAATAATTGCTTCACTCATTAGTGTGTTCACCTCCGTAATTATTTTGCTTGGGGAATTTTTCCAAAAGAAAAACGCGCCCAAACCTAGACACGAAAGTACAATACGCTTCTTTTAATTGATACGTTTTGTCCTCGGTAGGATCTTTATGAGTCGAGCTCCCCTACTGTCTTAGGCAGTTTTTTCAAACCGTAGATTAGTTTATCATATATAAAAAAAGAATGCAAGTACTTTTGCAAACTTTTTTTATATTTTTTAATCGTTATAAAGACTCTTGATATTATTCAACCAAGCATAGGCTAGTCCCATTAGAACTCCTCCTCCTACCCAGTTGGCAAAGAAAGTCACGCAATAATGTCGTAAAATATTTAAAAACTCAAAATGCGGTAATTGGCTAGATACTGAATTAAAGCTTAATAATGAGAAGGAAGCAAAGTTTGCTGCCAAGTGTTCATTGGTCATAAAGACAAACATATAGATAGCTGAGAGGGCTAAGAGAACCTTGGCTGTTTCATCTTTGAAATATAGATGAAATATAGATAAGAAAGAATAGCAATATTTACGAAGATATTGGCAATAACTCCTTCAAAGAAAACCACTTGATTGCCTCGTTGGAGTTTATTTTCTGCTACCGTGGCTAGGAAACCTTTTGGATCGATATGTGCAAAGGCAGTTGTTTGATTGAAAAGAAAAGCGACGATTAAAGCACCAATTAAATTAAAGAAGGTACAATAAAGAAGAATCTCCAACGCTTTCTTCCAGTTAATTTTCTTTAGATAGGTACCCGCCGTCAGATACATCATATTTGAGGTGGTTAATTCCGCATTTAAGAATAGGAGGTAAACCAAGCCCCAGGCAAAGATGAATGGAAATAGAAAACGACCAGATCCAGGTACAAAGGTATTTAATAAGTCAGCTGCAACTGCTCCAACCGCCGTACTTAAAGTAAGAAATCCACCCGCAAAAATAGAACGGACTGCATAGCGCGTTTTAGATTTCTGATAGAGATCTTCCTTCTTATTACACGCCGCTCCAACTTTTTGAATAAAATTAGATTCAGACATAATATTCTCCTTATATAATGTTTGTGAACAAAATCATTATATCATAGAGAGAAAAGTTTGAAAAGGTTTTCAGGAAGAATTCTTAACTTTTCATCATATACGTTTTATATCGAATATCACTGTGTGCTAAAAACAAATAAAAAAACAGGCATCTGCCTGTTTTAGTTTTAATAATTCAAACGGTTTGCCCAAGCGATATCCAAATTCAAGATTTCTTGTGAAGTGAACTGTTGACGATATGGATTGTATACCGAACCTGTAATACCACCTTGAACATTTGGTGAATCGTATTGAGTTAAATTATAAGTTTCAATGATGTTATTAAGTTTTGCATAGTAGCTTGTGTCTGTCGCATAAACCCCTGTCAACGCTGCTGTTGCATCTTGATAACTAGAGGTGTTGCTCTTCCAAGCACCTGCAAAATGTCCTTGTTTCAAAACAGCTACGTAGTCCTGCAATGATTCGTAGTAGGATGGGTAAGAACGAAAAGCATCATTAATGGTATAGGCATTTCCAGCCCCGTCATCTTCCCAAGTTTGCATCACTGCAGATTGGCCAGCATAACTTCCTTTAATCCCGAAAAGGTTGTAATGCGGATAAGAAGACAAGCCAGACTGACCTGATCCACTTTCAAGGATGGCTTGTGCGATCATAACGGAAGCATAAAGGTCATTCTCTTGACCGAGCTGACGAGCTGACTCACCAATTTGTGAGATGAAAGCTTCAGTAGGGTCTGAATAAGCTTGGTAAGTTCCATCATTAGCACCAACTGATGTGACGTGCTCGCTCATAGCAGCAGCAAATGTCCCCACTGCTAATACAGAAACGAACAAACCAAATAATTTCGTTTTATTCCGTATTTTCTTTTTCATAATACAATTTATCTCCAATTAATTTTTTATCATCTTTTATCTTTATAGAGATTATACCATATAAATAGAAGAAAACAAAGGCACTTATATTACACTTGTATTACAATTGCGAGATAAATCCAAAACAAAAATGACATTTTCATGTCATTTCAATTTATTTCGTAAAACGCATTTTCTAAAATAGCATCCCAGGACTTCTCTAGTCCTTCCCTGGTTACAGAAGAAAAGACGATAAAGGTGTCAGCTGGATCAAAATCTAGTTTTTTCTTGATGATCGATTCATGTTTGTTCCATTTTCCACGTGGAATTTTATCTGCCTTAGTCGCTACCAAGATTACTGGAATTTCGTAGTACTTTAAGAATTCATACATTTGGACATCATCTGCAGAAGGTTCATGACGAAAATCGACTAGGCTAACGACTGCTTTTAAGTTCTCCCGGCTAGTGAGGTATTCTTCAATCATCCTTCCCCACTTCTCGCGCTCTTTTTTTGAGACACGTGCGTAACCATAACCAGGTACGTCTACCAAACGGAGTTTATCATCGATATTGAAGAAATTGAGCAATTGGGTTTTTCCTGGTTTCCCAGATGTTCTGGCCAGGTTTTTTCGATTTAAGAGAGTATTAATAAAAGAAGACTTGCCGACATTGGATCGACCGGCAAGTGCAACTTCTGGAATCTCATCTTGAGGATAATGGCTCTTATTTGCAGCGCTTAAGAGGATATCCGCATTATGTGTGTTAATTTCCATATTTTATCTTTCTAGGCTGTTTCGAGAATTGGTTTTTCAGTTCCGTCTACAGCTTCTTTTGTAATTCGAACAAGTTTGACATCTTCTTGACTTGGAATTTCAAACATGACATCCATCATGGTTTCTTCGATAATTGAACGAAGTCCACGAGCTCCTGTTTTTCTTTCGATGGCTTTATTAGCAATCTCTTGAAGGGCTTCATCATCGAATTCCAATTCAACATTATCATAAGAAAGCAAGGTTTGGTATTGTTTTACCAAGGCATTGCGTGGCTCTTTCAAGATACGGACAAGGTCGTCAACTGTCAATTGCTCAAGAGCAGCAAAGACTGGAAGACGTCCGATCAATTCTGGGATAATCCCGAATTTTTGAATATCTTCTGCCACGATTTCTTGCATGTAAGAGCTTGATTCATCAATAGCTTTATTGTTTTTACCGAAACCGATGACTTTTTCACCGAGACGTTGTTTGACAATTTCTTCGATCCCGTCAAAAGCCCCACCTACGATGAAGAGGATGTTCTTGGTATCCACTTGGATCATCTCTTGTTGAGGGTGTTTACGTCCCCCTTGAGGTGGGACACTAGCGACGGTTCCTTCGATGATCTTCAAGAGGGCTTGTTGTACCCCTTCACCAGAAACGTCACGTGTGATAGAGACATTTTCACTTTTCTTAGCGATCTTATCGATTTCATCGACATAGATAATGCCTCGTTCAGCACGCTCGATGTTGAAATCAGCTGCCTGAAGAAGTTTCAAGAGAATGTTTTCAACGTCTTCTCCCACATAACCAGCTTCTGTCAAGGCTGTTGCATCTGCAATGGCAAATGGGACATTCAAGCTACGTGCTAAGGTTTGGGCCAAGAAAGTCTTACCTGAACCAGTAGGACCAATCATGAGGATGTTTGATTTTTGCAATTCAACATCTGTCTCGTCTTCGCGCGTATCATGGAAGTTGATGCGTTTGTAGTGGTTGTATACCGCTACAGCAAGGGCACGCTTGGCGCGATCTTGACCGATGACATAGTGGTTCAAGATATTGAGCAATTCGATTGGTTTTGGAACTTCACTAAGGTCTGCAAGAACTTCTTCTGCTAGCTCCTCGCGAATAATTTCTTGTGCTAACTCTACACATTCATTACAGATAAACGCGTTGTTTCCTGCAATGATTTTTTGGACTTCATCTTGACTCTTTCCGCAAAATGAACAATAAACCATCATATCATTATTTTGATTCGTTGGCATGTATTTCCTCTTTCTGTCATTTTCTGTTTCTATTTAGTTTAAAATAAGGTCATGTAAAAGGCGTGAATGGAATTCACAAGATTGGTAAAAGCATTTAGTAAGAATAAAATAGCGAGGCCGAACCGTTTTTTACGAAAGGTTTGTAAGGCGCAAATCAAACAGATGACACATAGGACAGCTGTAAAAAAACCAAAGACACTTCGCTCCATTAGTCTAAATCCTTTCTCTTATAATAGTTGACCGTAAAATCATAGGGGTTCTTCTCATCTTTTGGATGATGGACTTGACGGACTCTTTCATAGCGATTCTCTTCAAATCTCGGTGCCAATGTATCGCCATCAATATCCGCATGAATCATGGTCTGGATCAACTCTTCTAACTGGTCAGAAAAGAGCCTTAAAATCTGACTGCCTCCAATAATATAAAGATTCTTCTCTTGCTTCTGATACCACTCCAAGACTTCTTCCTTACTGTGCATGACGAGTACAGCATCGTTTTCAGGATCATAAGCTTGATCTTGCGTTAAGATAATACTAGTTCGACCTGGTAGAACCCGTTTTTTCATACCATCAAAGGTCACTCTTCCCATGAGAATGGCTTGTCCCATGGTTGTTTCTTTGAAATGCTGAAGCTCAGCAGGCAGATGCCAAGGCATCACTTGGTCTTTTCCAATAATGCCATTTTCAGTCTGAGCCCAGATACCAATTATCTTTTTCATTCTCTCATCCTTTACACTGATACTTCTATTTTATCAAATTTTCTTATAAAAGACTGATTTCAACTATCTAGTTTGGAGGATATTTTTTTAAATACAAACAGAAAAAACCGCGAGATTTTCGCGGTTTTTCTTAGCCACAAGTTAGCTTAGTCTTCTTTTTTGCGTTTTGCAAATCCGAATAATGAGAGACCTGCTAAAGCGCTAAAGATTGCAAGACCAGCAGTAGAAGATTCTTTTGTTCCTGTGTTTGGAAGTTGTGCAGTAGGATTTTGTGGATCGATATACTTCACTTCTTCTTTCGTTTCTGGAACGACAGGAATAGTTGGTTCTTCTGGTTTTAGTTGTGGAGTAGGTTGTGGTTGTGGTGTTGGTTGCGGTTGTGGTTGTGGAGTAGGCTGTGGCTGTGGCTCTGGTGTCGGAGTTGGATCCGGAATTGGAGTTGGTGTCACAGTCTTCTTGTAGATATGTTGAATGTTTCCATCTTTATCTACAACAGTCTTCACGAAGTCATAACCTGGGATATCTTTCTTCGGTTGTTCCCCATCTTCTGTTGGGTTACCTGGGATTGGATCTCCATTTTCGTCTACATATGAAGTCGTAACTTTTTCATAGACGTGTTCGGTATCACCATTAGGCAATTTCTTCGTTTCCACAAAGCGGTAACCTGGAATTTCAACTTTTGGTTCTTCTCCATCAACTGTAGGATATCCTGGGATTTCCTTACCTTCTTTATCAACAAACTTAGTGATTGGAAGGACAGTTGGTGTGTAAGTTGCAGAAGCTTTGGTTCCATTCACATCTTCGCGAACCACTGTTACAGCTGGTGCAGTTCCAGTAAATTCAGGTTCTGGTGTGAAGGTTACGGTTCCGTCTGCTGCTACAGTGTATGTACCAACACCTGGAATTGTCTTCGTAGTTGAACCATCTTCAAAGGTTGCTGGAACTTTGTCATTCATTGGAACACGGCTATCGCCTTCCTTGAATGTTGGTTTACCAGATTGTTCTTTACCTTTTGGTCCAATAGTTGTAGCTGGTTCTGCTGTTGGTGTTACTGGAGTTACAGTTGGTGTGTACTTAGCTGTAACTGGTGTACCATTCTTATCAACACGTTTAACAGTCACGCCTGTTCCTGTTCCTGTGAATGATTTTTCTGGTACAAATGTAACTGTTCCATCTGGAGCTACTGTGTAGGTTCCTTCGCCTGGAATTACCTTAGTTGTTGAACCATCTTCAAAGGTTGCAGGTGTATCATCATCCATTGGTACATCTGGGTTACCAGGTGTGAATGTTGGTTTGCCTGTTTGTGTTTGCCCTTGAATATCTGTTGATGTTGCTGGTTCTGCTGTTGGTGTTACCGGAGTTACAGTTGGTGTGTACTTAGCTGTAACTGGTGTACCATTCTTATCAACACGTTTAACAGTCACGCCTGTTCCTGTTCCTGTGAATGATTTTTCTGGTACAAAGGTAACTGTTCCATCTGGAGCTACTGTGTATGTTCCTTCGCCTGGAATTACCTTAGTTGTTGAACCATCGTCAAATGTTGCTGGAACATCGTCGTTCATTGGAACACGGCTGTCACCTTCAGTAAATACAGGTTTACCTGTTTGAGTTGCACCTTGCACATCAGTAGATACTGCTGGGCTTGCAGTTGGTGTAACTGGTGTTACAGTTGGTGTGTAAGTTGCAGTAACTGGAGTACCGTTCTTATCAACACGTTTCACTGTTACGCCTGTACCTGTTCCTGTGAATGATTTTTCTGGTACGAAGGTTACGGTTCCGTCTGGAGCAACTGTGTAAGTTCCTTCACCTGGAATTGTCTTCGTAGTTGAACCATCTTCAAAGGTTGCTGGCACATCATCATCCATTGGGATTGCAGGGTTACCAGGTGTGAAGCTTGGTGTACCTGTTTGAGTTTTACCTTGGATATCTGTAGATGTTGCAGGGTCAGCAGTTGGTACAACCGGAGTAATCTTAGGTGTGTAGGTTGTTTCAGCAACTGTTCCGTTTGTATCTTTACCTTGAACCTTAACTGGAACAACATCACCTGAGTAAGATTTATCCGTTGGTGTGAAGGTCACAACACCTGTTTCTTTATCGACCGTGAAAGTACCAATTTCTTTACCTTCTGGTGACTTAGCAACTACAGATTCTGCTGGTTGGCCATTTTCGTCAAGAAGAGTAATGGTATCCTTGTCGATTGGTGCAACTGGGTCACCTTCAGTGAAGGTTACAGTTCCAGTTTGAACCACACCTTGAGGTGCTTCTGATTCAGCTGGACTTGCTGTTGGGGTTACTGGTGTCACAGTTGGTGTGTACTTAGCAGTAACTGGAGTACCGTTCTTATCAACACGTTTCACGGTTACGCCTGTACCGGTTCCTGTGAATGATTTTTCCGGTACGAAAGTAACAGTTCCATCTGGAGCTACTGTATAAGTACCTTCACCTGGAATAGTCTTGGTTGTTGATCCATCTTCAAATGTTGCAGGTGTATCATCATCCATTGGAACATTTGGATTACCTGGTGTGAAGGTTGGTGTACCTGTTTGCGTTTGACCTTGTTTGTCAGTAGATGTTGTATCTTCTGCAGTTGGTGTAACTGGTGTTACGGTTGGTGTATAAGTCGCAGAAGCTTTTGTTCCGTTCTTATCTTCACGAACCACTGTTACGGCTGGTGCAGTTCCAACGAATGATTTTTCTGGTACAAAGGTTACTGTACCGTCTGCTGCTACTGTGTATGTACCAACACCATCTACAGTCTTCGTAGTTGATCCATCATCGAAGGTTGCTGGAACATCATCGTTCATAGGTACACGGCTGTCACCTTCGGTGAATTTAGGTTTACCAGTTTGAGTTGCACCTTGGATATCTGTTGATTCAGCTGGTGTTGCTGTTGGTGTTACTGGTGTCACAGTTGGTGTGTACTTAGCTGTGATTTCAGTACCGTTCTTGTCCACGCGTTTCACTGTTACGCCTGTAGCAGTTCCAGTGAATGATTTTTCTGGTACGAAGGTTACGGTTCCATCTGGAGCAACAGTATATGTTCCTTCACCATCTACTGTCTTAGTGGTTGAGCCATCTTCGAAGGTAGCTGGAGTATCTTCATCGATTGGAACATTTGGATTTCCTTCGGTGAAGGTTGGTTTACCAGATTGTGTTTGACCTTGAATATCTGTCGATGTAGCATCTTCAGAAGTTGGAACAACCGGAGTAATCTTCGGTGTATAAGTTGTTTCAACTGTAGTTCCATTTGCATCAGCTGCTTGAACCTTAACTGGGACAACATCCCCTGAATAAGATTTATCTGTTGGTGTGAAAGTAACTACACCTGTATCTTTATCAACTGTGTATGTACCGATCACATCACCTGCTGGTGATTTCGCTTCTACTGATGCTGCTGGTTGACCATTTTCATCAAGAAGAGTAATCGAATCCTTGTTAATTGGAGCTACTTCATCACCTTCAGTGAAGGTTACAGTGCCAGTTTGAACAAGACCTTGAGGTCCAGTAGATTCAGCTGGTGTTGCAGTTGGAGTTACTGGAGTTACAGTTGGTGTGTAAGTTGCAGAAGCTTTAGTTCCGTTCTTATCTTCACGAACAACTGTTACGGCTGGTGCTTTACCTGTGAATGATTTTTCAGGAACAAAGGTTACAGTTCCGTCTGCTGCTACTGTGTAAGTACCAACGCCATCAACTGTCTTAGTAGTTGATCCATCATCGAAGGTTGCTGGAACATCATCGTTCATTGGCACACGGCTGTTGCCTTCAGTAAATTCAGGCTTACCTGTTTGAGTTTGACCTTGTTTACCAGTTGAAGTAGCATCTTCAGCTGTTGGTGTTACAGGCGTTACAGTTGGTGTGTAAGTCGCAGAAGCTTTGGTTCCGTTCATGTCTTCACGCACAACTGTTACCGCTGGTGCAGTACCAACAAATGATTTTTCTGGTACAAATGTAACTGTTCCGTCTGCTGCTACTGTGTAAGTACCAACGCCGTCAACAGTCTTGGTAGTTGAACCATCATCAAATGTTGCTGGAACATCATTGTTCATTGGCACACGGCTGTCGCCTTCAGTAAATACAGGCTTACCAGTTTGAGTAGCACCTTGGATATCAGTTGTTTCAGCTGGGGCTGCAGTTGGCGTTACCGGAGTTACAGTTGGTGTGTATGTCGCTGAAGCCTTAGTTCCGTTCATGTCTTCACGAACAACCGTTACAGCCGGTGCAGTTCCTACAAATGATTTCTCAGGAACAAATGTCACTGTGCCATCTGCTGCTACTGTGTAAGTACCAACACCTTCAACGGTCTTCGTAGTTGATCCATCGTCAAATGTCGCTGGAACATCTTCGTTGATTTCAACAGTCTTTTCAACGCCATCAACCGTTACAGTTCCACCCTTGAATTCAGGTTTACCTGTTTGAGTAGCACCTTGGATATCTTTTGTTTCAGTTGGTGTTGCTGTTGGGGTTACTGGAACGATTTCTGGTGTGTAAGTTGTATCCACCTTGATACCGTTTGAGCTTTCAGCTTGAACCTTGGCTGGTGTGACTGAACCAGTGTATGATTTATCAGTCGGTGTGAAAGTTACTTGACCATTTGCTGGGTCGATTGTGAAGTTACCGATCACGGTTGTACCGTCTGCCGCATAAGCTGGTGTCGTTGAAACTTCGTTACCATCTTTATCTAGCAATGTGTAGCTATTGTCTTTTATGGTAATAGCTTTATCTTCACCATTTACTTGAACAGTAGTTCCTGCAAAGGTTGGTGTACCGGTTTGAGTTGCACCTTGGATATCTTTTGAAGTTGCAGGGTTTGCAGTTGGAACTGCTGGCACAACAGTTGGTGTGTAGGTCGCATCTGAAGTAATGGTTGCAGTCTTACCATTAGCATTTGTAATAGTAGCAGTTGCCTGAACAGTTACTCCTTTTGCAGTACCAACAAAGTCTTTTTCAGGTGTGAAGGTCACCGCTCCTGTAGTAGGATCGATTGTATAGCTACCTTCACCTGCTACTGTTACAGTTGTTTCATCAGTCGGTTGACCAGTTGCTGGATCCACCAATTTCTTGCTTGTGATTTCAGCAGTCTTATCGTTACTCAAATCAAAGGTTGGTGTTTGGGTTTGAGGAACATTTTGAATATCCGCAGAAACCTTGTCTGTAGGAGTCACTGTGATTGGAGTAACCGTTGGTGTGTACTTAGCTGTCGCTGTCTTAAGGTATTCATCACGAACGGTACCGTCTTTATCTCTTCCGACAGGAGCTGTCACTGATACGGTAACACCTTGAGCTGTACCTGTGAATCCTGGTTCTGGAACAAAGGTTACTTTACCAGTAGCATCGTCAATGCTGTATGTTCCTTCACCTGCTACTGTTACAGAGGTTGCATTGGTTACTTGACCAGTCGCTGGGTCCACCAATTTAGCAGGGTATTCCAAGCTTGGAGTGACAGAGATCTTTTCGCCATTAGCATTCGTTGTAGTTGTGTTAAAAGTAGGTGTACCAGTTTGAGTCGCACCTTGGACATCTGATGAAGTCTTATCTACCCCTTCAATTTCCGTTGGTGTAACTGTTGGGATGTATAGACCGTCCATGGTATTGATGGCAGTATCGACATTGGCTTCATCGGCTGGGAATTTTGTTGACCAACCCGTATCGTAGCCATTGCTGTCTGTACGACGGATAGAGATACCGTCAGCTGTTCCAAGGAAGTGATCTTCGGGAATGAACTCAACATCCACAGAAGTTCCGTTTGAAGTGATCTTGTACTTCCCTTGACCAGCTACAGCATAGTAGCCATCTGCACCAGGTGTTACGACTTGCCCCGTACGGTTATCTATCATTTGTGGAGCTACTGTTTCATCAATTTTTGCTGACTCAGTTAGGCTATAGCCTTGCAAACCTCGAGCAGTAAAGGCTACGGTTGCTGTTTGTTTTGCACCTTGAGGGCCAGTTGTTTCTTTAAATTCCCCTTTTGGTGGGTGAGTGATTTGAGTCTTAAAGTCTTCAACCTCACCAGAGAAAGCCATCCCCGTTGGGCTTTCAATTTGATCAGCATCCTTAGCAATCCGGACACGAACACCTAATTCATTGACACTAGGATCAATATAGGTTTTACTCTTTGTAAATCTTAACGTAGCCGTTCCATCTTGGGTAATGGTTGTTAAATCAGACCGTTCATCTTCATCGAAGGTTCCGTTTTGGTTGAAATCTACCCAACCATAGATGTTAGCTTTTGCTGCTCCATCCGTATGAGCTTCCACTGAAATGGTGTAATTACCTGGACGTGTCCGGTCCATCTTGATCAGCTCATTGGTTTTCCCTTTGAGATCATTTGGAAGTAATTGGTCGATGCCTTCATCCGCAGTGGTCGCCTTGTCATCACCCGTCCAATCAAGCGTATTGTTTTCATCCATATCAGGGCTTAAGTGACCTAGATAAGGTTGGTTTACTTTCTTACCTGTTACACCATCTACAGTTGCAATCGAATGAATCGCCTTCCCGTAAGATGCTGGCGCATCTCCTTCATCAAGTGGGAAGAATCCAAGCATGGCTGATTGTTTACCACTTGAAGCAATGTAAAGACCAACTTCAGAAGCTCCTTTTGTCATAACAAGGGGAACGGCAGAAGGACCTGCAGAAATATTTGGCCCGAAGACCCCTGTTCCGAGGCCTCCAGTTGTTAAATCAGCACTTCCAAAGTACTTCCAAGCAACCGCTTTTTTATCTGGTCCCACTTCATTTGCACGTTTAAGTAAGTTAAGGTTCGTCGAATAGTAATTCGTACCTTCTATATTAAAGGAAGGATTTGGGCCAAATAAATTGTCTGTATCTTGTGGAATAAAAGTTTTAGTAGATGTTCTTCCATATTTATACCACTCCCCAATTTGTTTCCAACCTTCTCCGTTTGTGGTGAAAATAACCGATTCACCAGGGTTAGCGGACTCACCATCTGCCATGACTACAGCAGGTTTTACGGTTTTGCCACGGAAAGTAGCAGAAATTTCAAACTGAACACCAATATTTCCACCGTCAAACTCGGAACTGATGGTTGTTTTTTTAGTGCCAGTATCGATGCCTTCACCTTTTATTTCTGTCCAACGGTTTTGAGCTTCGGCAATAATTTTAGCTTCTTCACCTTTTCCAAATGCATTGTTAGTTCCAGGATTAGTAGTTGTTCCTATATATCCGTTCTTAGCATTTGGGTCATAGGTCGCTTTTTCTGCTTCTGTTGCTCCTCGTTCTTCAAGACGTTTTTTATAAAGTTCTGTCGCTTGGAAGGGTTTTAAGGATTTAACCTTGATCTTGACCACATAGCCAGGCATGATTTCCTTGGTGTAGGTAGAGCCTACTTGAAGGGCCAGATTCCCGCTTGATGTTGTCGTCGTTCCTGTCCAGTTAGCTACATCTCCAAAATCCAACCAAGAGATTTGGCTAGCCAAGTCTGTAGCTTTGATATTTGTTGTAAAGCCAGGTTTTTCAACTTTTGGAGTTGATGTGGCATCTTGGACATCATCTCCGATGAGGTTTGGATCGTTTGGATCCCCAATTGAACGACGACTACGACGTTTACCAGAAGTTTGTGCTGTCTCTTCAGTGGCTAGTGTATTGTTTGTTGGTAGACCTTGTCCAGCTGAAAGAGTTGGTGTTTCTTTTTTATCTGCACTTGTTGAAGTTACTTCTGCCGCCTTGTTTGCAGGTTTAGCAACTTCTAAGCTTGGTGTTTCTGAACCTGTTGATGTTGCTGGTGCAGTCGAGGCAGCAGATGCTGCTGTGCTCGCGCTTGAAGCGGCACTTGTAGACGCTACGGCAGTTGATGTAGCTGGTGCAGCAGTGACGGCTGGGCTTGCATCATAAGTCGATGTAGCTGGTGCAGTTGACGTAGCTGAAGTTGCTGTAGCTGTTGAAGTTGCGGGCGCTTCTGACGCTGTTGCAACTGCTGCTACACTTTCACTTGTCGTATCTGTCTTTTCTTCTGCGGCTGCACTTGCGGCTGTCCCAACCATGACAAGCGTTCCCAAAAGTACTGAGCAAACCCCCACATTCAGTTTACGAATTGAGAATCTGCTAATACGATCATTAAATAAGTCTTTCCCCATCTAATGGACCTCCATATTTATCTATAAATTAACATTCTTTTTAAAATTGTTTAGTTTTTACAAACCTTATCTATTTTAACAAAAACCGAACGATTTTCAAAACATTTTGACTCAAAAATGAGTAAAAATTTTTAGCTAAAATTGTTTTAATTCTAAAAGGATTTTACCAATTGATCAAGGCATCAAAAAACCTTGATTTATTACTAAATGGCAAGATCGAACTTCAATTGTGGCCTCACTGGATCATAATCGACCAGTTCAAAATCTTCTGGTTTGATGTCAAAGAAATTGGTTCCATCTGGTACATTCAAAACCAAGTGTGGCTGACAATCTGAAGGCTCCCGACGAAGTAACTCTTCAGCCTGTTCAAATTGATTATCATAAATATGAAGGTTATTAATGAAGTAAAAGAACTTTCCAACCTTCCAGCCAAAGTGCTTGGCAATCATCATCTGAAGAGCTACATATTGCATGGCATTGATATGGTGGGCTACCAACATATCATTTGAACGCTGGGTCAGGGTCGCATCTAGATAAATCTCTTCATCAACCCGACGCACGTCAAACATGGTTTGAAATGCACACGGCAAGAGTCCGTCGGTCTCCTCAAAGGCATCATAATCCCAGAGGGAAATAATATTGCGGCGATTCCAAGGATTGGCCTCTAATTGCTTGAGGATCTTGTTCGTAATGTCATGCTTTTTGACAACAGCTCCGTAGCGTTGTCCAATCGTCCGGCTATCTCCCACTTCCCAGTCATTCCAGTAGTGGACATTGTACTTGTCTTCTAAAAGGTCCAAGCTATTCGACTGATCCTGGTAGATCCAGAGCATCTCTTTGATGGCGGATTTAATCGCGATGGGACGAAGGGTGGTGATAGGAAACTCGCCTTTTGCGAGGTCGAATTCCATAAAGGCTCCCGTGATGTACTTAGAGTTGGCCGTTCTACCATCCTTGTATTTAGGACGCGCCTGCTCTGACCAGACCCCTTCTTCCATGATTTTTCGAATGCTTTCTTTAAAAATCGTATCTGCTTTTGTCATATATCCTCCTAAAACTACTATTGCCTTCATTATATCACAGGACAAAGAAAAAAGGAGAGGCAGATCTCCTTTTAATCTTATTGTAATACTAGCGATGCGGCACCAATGACACCAGCATCATTTCCCAAAGTAGCAAGCGCCAATTGAGTAGATTCACGTACTTGTGGGAATGAATTTTCTTCAAAGACCTTGCGCACGCCATCCAAGAGGAAGTCTCCAGCCGCAGATACCCCACCACCGATAACGATCTTAGATGGGTTCAAGGTTGAACCAATATTGGCTGCAGCAAGTCCAAGGTAACGTGAGAAGTTCTTGTAGACGATCAAAGCAAGAGCGTCACCCTCTTTTGCTAGATCAAAGACCGTTTTAGCTGTCACTTCTTCACCATTGTCGATCAAGACTTTCAATTGAGAGTCCCCTTCGTACTCATCTGCATAACGACGAGTCAAGTTGACGATCCCTGTTGCTGACGCAACCGTTTCAAGACAGCCTTTTTTACCACAGGTACATTGGATTGGATCATCAAAGTCAACCGTGATGTGACCAAGTTCTCCAGCAGCTCCACGCACACCGTGCAAGAGACGACCTTCAGCGACGATACCACCGCCAACACCTGTACCAAGTGTCATGAAGACAACATCTGGTTGGTTTTCACCAGCCCCTTTCCAACGTTCACCCAAAGCAGCAACGTTGGCATCGTTATCAATGAAGAATGGAATATGAAGGGCACTTTCGATCTTTTCTTTAACTGGTTGAAGGGTCTTCCAGTTCAAGTTGTAGGCCCCGATAACTGTACCTTTTTCACGGTCAACAACACCAGGCGATCCCATTCCGATTCCTTGGAATTCAGAAGCATCAAGTTCAAGCATCTTCAAACGATGCGCGATTGATTCGATCATATCGTCGACGATATGGCTACCTTCATCCAAAATATTTGTTTTAATAGACCATTTTTCTTGAACTTCCCCATCTAAAGTGAGGATAGCAAACTTGATGGAAGTTCCTCCAAGGTCAATACCGATAATTTTTTTAGACATCTGTAACTCCTTTCAAACTTGTAAACACTTACAGTTCTATTATATCAGACTTTTAGACAAATGCAAAGGTTTGCACGTAACTTTTCTTAATTTTTTAGCAAGAGACTGAAGGATTGAAGTCCTAGAAGCAGAAAAATCAAACCAATAATATTTAATAGAAAAACGCTAATCGAAAGCGGACTAACAATTAAGAATAAACCGATAAAGAGCTGCAATAAGGCAAAGAAAATATAACGCTTGGACAGTTCTTCAACCTTTCTCGAGTAGAAATTGGCTTTTCGGAAGTTTAAAATCGAACGATAGATCAGCCAAATTCCTAAAGTAACTGGAAAGACAATCGGCAAGGTCTTGTAGCCATAGAGCAGTAAGTAGACCGCAAAAACCAAGGCGACCATACTGTGAAAGAGCTGTTGCTGCTGAATGATACCAGCTTGGCGCAATCGGTAATAGCGTGAAAAACGCGAAAGGGAGATTAAAAAGAAACCACAGGAAATCAACCAGCTAAACGAGCCAATATGCTCAATTGGATTGATAAACAAGACGATACCGATAATGGTAAAAATAGTGGCTGAAATCCCAAGGGATATCCGGTTCAATTGATTCATAGGGCCTCCTTATTCATCTAATTCGCTCAGGTATTCATAGCGATCGTATTTCTCAAGCAATCGCTCATTTTCCTGATCCAATTCCTTTTGAAGGGCTGACAACTTGCCAAAGTCAGAGCCGTTTTCATTCATCTCCACTTCAATCTCTGCAATTCGATTTTCAATCGCTTCGATATCTGCCTCAATACTTGCCCACTCTTGCTTCTCCTTGTAGCTCATGCGCTTCTTCTCTTCTTTTGGCTTGACAGGTTTCTCTTTTTCAATCTTTTGACTAGCCGTTACCTGGGCTGCTTCAAAGGCTTTTTCATCTAAATAATCCGTATAATTGCCAAAGAACTCACGAATGCCCCCATTTTCAAAAGCCAGGATCTTGCTAGCGACCTTATCCAGAAAATAACGGTCGTGACTAACGGTAATGACAGGACCACCAAAGTTTTGAAGGAAGTTTTCCAAAACCGTCAAGGTTGCGATATCTAAGTCATTGGTCGGCTCATCGAGGAGAAGCACATTGGGTTTTTCAATCAAGAGTTTTAAGAGAAAGAGGCGCTTCTTCTCTCCACCGGAGAGTTTTTCGATCAAGGTTCCATGCATAGAACGTGGGAAGAGAAATTGCTCCAAAAGATCAGCGATCGAAGTTGTTCCGACAGTCGTCTTGACTTCCTCAGCCACTTCTTGCAAGAAATTGATCACGCGCTTACTCTCATCCAAGCCATCGATCTGTTGAGAGAAATAAGCCACCCGCACAGTTTCCCCAATAGTCACTTGCCCTGACTGAGGCTGGAGTCGCTCAGCGATCAGATTCAAAAGAGTGGACTTTCCGACACCATTGTCCCCGACGATCCCGATGCGATCCTTGTTTTGCACCAAGAGGTTAAAGTCCTGTAAAATCGGCTTGTTTTCAAAAGCAAAACTCACCTCTTTAAACTCGATGACTTTCTTTCCAATCCGGCTGGTCTCAAAGTTCATCTCTAGATCCGTCTGGTTGCTTTGACTAGACAAGTCTTGCTTAAGATCATGGAAACGATTGATCCGAGCCTGTTGCTTGGTCGCACGCGCCTGGGGTTGACGCCGCATCCAGGTCAACTCCTGCTTATAGAGTTGCTGCTTCTTATGAAGAAGGGCTGCATCACGCTCGTCTTGCTCAGCCTTTAAGCGAACATAATCCTGGTAGTTGCCCTGATACTCGATCAAGCTAGCTCGATCCAACTCAAAGATCCGTGTCGAGATATTATCCAAGAAATAGCGATCGTGGGTAATGAAAAGCACAGTTTTCTTAGAGTTCTTCAAGAAATTGGTCAACCATTCGATGGTATCAATGTCCAGGTGGTTGGTTGGCTCATCTAGTAAGAGCAGGTCGTGGTGAGACAGCATAACTTGTGCCAGTTGCACCCGACGACGCAAGCCCCCAGATAGATCCCCAACTTTGGCGTTCAAGTCTTCAATTCCAAGCTTAGAAAGGACCGTCTTAACCTGACTCTCGATTTCCCAAGCATTGAGCGAATCCATCTCCGCCATGACCTTTTCAAGACGGGCTTGGTTCTCTTCTCGGTAATCCGCCATCAAGAATTCATAATCGCGAATGAGCTGCATTTCACGCAAATCACTAGACAACACCGTATCCAGAACCGTCTTTTGATCATCAAAGTCAGGTTCCTGCGTCAAGTAGCCAATCGTATAATCACTCTTGGCAGAAAAAGGACTCACATCGCCATCAAAGCCAGAGCGACCTGACAATACATCTAACAGCGTGGTTTTTCCAGTCCCATTGACCCCGATCAATCCGATCCGATCCAAGTCGTGAATGATAAAGGAAATCTCACGAAAGACGGTCTTATCTCCGACAGATTTGGTTAATTTATCGACAATAAAATCGCTCATTTTTCCTCCTCTTTTGCTTGCTGGATATAGGCAATGATGGCTTCTTTTTCATTGGCCAGCTCCCCATCGACAATGGCATATTCAATTTTTGTCAAAATCTCTCCCAAGGCTGGACCTGGTTGAAAACCATATTCTTTGATCAGCATGCCACCATTGACCACCACTTCATGCTTATCATGAATGGTCAAGCTATCATAGACACGCTCAATGGCCAAATAATCCACACTCAAGGCATAAGCTTCACGGAGCTCTTCAGCAACCAGTAACAAACGTTTCTCATACTTGTAGCAGGCACGCTTGTCTAGGCTTCCATTTTCTCGGAGCTTTAGAATCTCCACGATCTGCTCCACCGTCTTAGCAAAGTCTCTAGAGGTCTTCCATTTCTTAAAGAATTTTGGAATATCTTGAATCTCTAGTGCTAAGACCAAAGCAGCCCAGGCTTGCTCAGAAGTTGAAAAAGTATATTCCAACTCTATGTCAAACAAACGCTCGATCGCTTCTTTACGATCCTTCATCTCTGGCAGATAGTGATAGGCTCCACTTGCTAGCATAGCCTCCAAGCCCTGTCTCCAGTATGGAGAAATCAAGAGTTTATCAAACTCGATGAAGGTGCGCTCTACGGAAATCTTCTCAAGTAATGGCGCACACTCCTTCATAGCGTCAAAAGTTGCCTCTTCTAATTCAAAGCCGAGACTGGCTTGAAAGCGAAAGCCTCGCATGATCCGGAGTGCATCTTCGTTAAACCGTTCGTGAGGAAGGCCAACCGCCCGAAGGACCTTGTTTTCTAAATCTTCTAGTCCATGAAAGAGGTCAACAATTTCTCCTTTTTCATTTAAGGCAAAGGCATTGACGGTGAAATCACGGCGCTTGAGGTCTTCTTCTAGTGAGCGTACAAAAGACACGGAGCTCGGACGACGATAATCGACATAGACATCCTCCGTCCGGAAGGTCGTAATTTCATATTCTTGACCATTTTCAAGAACTAAGACAGTCCCATGTTCGATACCGACGTCCACTGTTCGATCAAAAATGGCCTTGGTCTCTTCTGGGTATGAGGAGGAAGCGATATCGACATCGTGAATTGGACGATCCAAGAGGGCATCACGGACAGATCCCCCTACAAAATAGGCCTCAAAACCAGCTGCTTTAATCTTCTCTAATATTGGTAAAGCCTCCTGAAACTCAGAAGGCATCTTTTCTAATCTCATAGTAAGTGTTCCAAACCATAAACAAGCTCATGACGCTTGACAACTTCTTTAATCCCTAGATTTACTCCTGTCATGAAGGAAACACGATCATAGGAATCATGACGGAGAGTCAACCCTTCGCCTTGGCTACCAAAAATCACCTCTTGGTGAGCGACTAGGCCAGGCAATCGAACTGAATGGATGCGCATCCCTTCAAACTCTGCCCCTCTTGCTCCAGGCATCAACTCTTCTTCATCTGCTGCACCTTGCTGGATCTTCTCGCGCTTCTCTGAGATCAGCTCAGCTGTCTTAATTGCTGTTCCACTCGGTGCATCTTTTTTCTTATCGTGGTGCAATTCGATAATTTCTACATTCGGGAAATACTTGGCTGCTTGCGCTGCAAATTGCATCAAGAGCACGGCTCCAATGGCAAAGTTCGGCGCGATCAAGCCACCCAAATCCTTTTCACGTGAAAGGTCTATCAATTCTTGGATCTGCTCAGGAGTGAATCCAGTCGTTCCCACAACAGGCGCAAAGCCATTCTCAATTGCAAAGCGAGTATTCTCGTAAGCTACCTTGGGCATGGTAAAGTCGACCCAAACATCTGCCTCTAGACCCACAACATCTTCTTTGCGGTTAAAGACAGGGACTCCTGCAACCTCTGTCTCATCAGTAAATGGATCGATCAAGCCAGCTAATTCTAACTCAGGATCTCCAGAAACCATCTTGTAGGCTGCTTGTCCCATTCTTCCCTTGAAACCTGCGATAATGACTTTAATGGACATAGAATTCTCCTTAAACGATAGGGATATAGCCAACTGCTAAGCTATGGTCACCTAAGTGCGTCCCAATCACCCCTCCAAAGGTAGCAAAAGGAATGTCACCTTCCACTCCTTCTTCCATGAGCAGTTGGCGAAGTGCTTCTGCTTTTTCAGGAACATTGGCATGGATGACAAAGACTTGGTAATGACCATCTGCGATATCTGATACAACAATCTCTACCAAGCGTTTCATGGCTTTCTTTTCCGTCCGGACTTTCTCAAAGACCTCAATCACGCCTTCATCATTAAAATGAAGAATGGGCTTGATGCTCAAGAGGTTTCCAAGAATAGCAGCACCATTTGACAGACGACCACCTTTAACCAAGTGGTTCAAATCATCCACCATGATATAGGCAGAGGTTCCATCAATCTGGTGTTGGACATTGGCCACAATCTCATCGAAGGAACGGCCTTCACCAGACCATTTCAAGCAGTCTTCTGCCATCATTCCTAGAGGAGCACTGGTGATTTTTGAATCCGGAAATTCGACGGTCAAGCCTTCGAATTCGTCCTTCAAATATTGGATATTTTGGTAGAAACCAGAAATACCTGATGACAAGAAAAGACCGATAGCATGCGTATAGCCCTTAGCTGTCAAACCAGATAATACTTCTTCTAACTCTGCAACACTCGGCTGGCTAGTCTTTGGCAATTCCTTAGACGCCGCCATCTTTTGGTAGAACTCATCGTGTGTCAGGTTCTTCCCTTCAACATAAGACTCCCCGTCGATATAGATCGGGATCTCTAAAATAAATAAGTCGTCGTGATGGAGCACGTCTTGCGTTAAATAGGCAGACGAATCCGTGATCACTGCTAATTTCATTGATTAAAACTCCAAATTAATACCCGGTAAATCGAGGGCAATTTCTGTGACTTCATAAGTCAAACGGTTGAGCATATTCAAGCAAGGGCGAGCCAATTCTTCCACTTCGTCTTTGCTGAATTCACTTGGTTCATTGACATAACGACCAAACAAGTGGTTGATTTGAGTGATGGTTCCGCTGATCACAAAACCGTCAAAAACGATCATATAGCTCAAGATGACAATCAAAGAAGTTGTGTTTTGTTCTTGATCACGATTGATCAATTGAAAGTTTACATCTACTTTTGTTTCAGGGATGCCATTTTCTTTTTCCCACTCAAAATTACGAGCATCATAGTGGTATTGGCTGACAAATTCTTTTTCACGTTGAATATCCATTTTTATTCTCCTAAAAATATGCGATAGGCTTATTATATCATAATTCAGCTCAAGATACCAACGCCGACTGAGGTGATTTTTTTGCTAGTACAAGAAGAAAAGGCAGGGGAAGTTTGGCCATTCTTTAGACAGTGGATAACTAGTTTTGCTTTATTCTTCGCTTGTTTGGCTTATTATTATTTTGTAAGGATCTAAAAAACAAGATAAAGACTTTTGAATGACGATTAGTCATAATAATACCAACCGCCATCCCTATAAATTCTTATGGGTTGCATCTCATAAATTCCAAATTCTTTTGGTGTGCTGGTAGCATTATCTAAAGAAAAGCCAACCATGAATTTCGTTTGTTCATTCTGATTCACCTTTCCTCTAAGAGTTAACATATAGCCACCACCTTGAGGTGTTCCATTGCCTACTTGTCCAACTTCCATACTATCCCAATCAAACTGGACACTATCAACTTTCGGGCTCAACGATTTTACAAAATCAGCCATATCTTTTTCCTGTTCCTTTAAATAAGCCAGTTGCTTCTCTTTCGCACTGAGTTGCTTACTTGCTTGGGCGTCATTTGTAAATATATTTTTCTTTTGATTCGTAAGGATCACACCCCCTGCTATTACAGAGGTAATAGCTAAAAGAATGATCAGTTTCCCTTTTTTCATGATCCGTCCTCCTAGAAAAGGAAAAGTTGTTACAATTATAACGAAATCTGATTTGATTGGCAATTTTCTTTACTAGTTTGTGAGGTTGAAAAAAAGAAAGACCGGAGACCCGACCTTTCTCTGAACAAAGAATACCTAATGGCGCTCGACCAAAACCTGACGTTGCTTGTTTAGCTCATCGTCCTTTTGTACATCATAATATCTGTCAAACTCATCCTTGGTATTCACTTGATGGACCAGACCATCAGAACTCAATTCTGCTGGAATCGTAATTCCTTCATAGAGATTCGTATTATCAGGAACGAAAAGTTGGTACAAGTCGATAAACTGTTGAACATTGCCGTAAACTCTATCATTTTCAAGTTTTGAGTCTAAAAGGATGTAAAATTGAGAATCTTTTTCTGACAATAATTGATATACTTTGGGAGAATATTTTTCTAAAACGCTTCCTTTTAGATACTTTTTATTGAACATTATTTGATTTTGATGGTTCCAATCATAATACGAAATCGTATTTAATTTACTATTCATATCTGACAGTCGTTCTCTCAATTCACCTAGAGCTACACTAGGTATCTCAGTATTCTGATCTTCTTTATGATCTTCCCATTCTATTGTTTTAGTTTCCAAATTCATCCAAACTTGTTTTCGATAAGAAAGATCATGGCCAGATTCATATGTAGAAATAGGTAAGTAAAATTTACCATTCATTTCAGCAATATTTCCTATGGCTGTTGGGACATAGTTAGCATTGTATTTCGCAAACAGTTTATAGAGATCTACCTCTGATTCTTCTAATTTCTTATTTGCTATTTTATAAATTGATAATGTGTAGTAATTTTCTGAGTTATTTTTTGATGACATTATTTTAGGCTTATAGGAATCAAGCTTCATATTCTCTCTAACAATGTAATTTTCATTGGATGCTCCATGTATATTATTTAAATAGTTCCTGCTGGTTTTTGAACCATACTTTAATACTAAGTCATCTTCCTTTTTTGTTTGGCTCTTCCAATGAACTGCGACACCTCGACCGTCCTCTAAAAATTCATAGGAATCAATTTTCCATTTCCCAGTATATAAAAATAACTTTTCATATTTATCACGCTCCTGCTTGGCTTTTTCTATTTTTTGCTGATGTTGATAGGCAAAAAGTCCAAAAACAGCGACTGCAATTGCTAGAACTAACGAAACAACAATAATAATTTTCTTTTTCATTTATCCCTTTCCCTTTTCTACTAAAAATCTAATCCATTGCAAAAGTTTTTTAGGGATCTATTCGTCAAAATATTCGCCTCCTACACGAAGTGGACTACCGCTACCAAAACCTTCGATTAAATCTTTCTCGCCATTTTTACCGTCTTTTAAATAGACCAAAACACTCCAACTTGAATTTTGGATATGATTAAATCCTCCATAGACCATAAGAATTTCGCCACCTCCTTGTGGCGTACCATTTCCTATCTCATCCCATTGCGTTTCATCCCAAGCAATCTGGACAGATTCAACTTTAGGACTTAACGATTTTACAAAATCTTCAATTTCTTTCGCATGCTTCTTTACATCTTCTAACTGTTGTTCCTTAGGACTGACTTGATTCGCTTGATGACTACTAATTGAAAACAAGTTTTGATATTGAGAACCGATAATGGCCACTCCTGATAACGCAATTGCTGTAAATCCCAATATGAGAACTTTCTTCTTTTTTCTCATTGATCCTCCAAGAAAAATGCTTTCTACTATCATATCGAAATCTATAGAGATAAGCAACTTCATTACTAGTTGGTATTTTTGCGCAATAAAAAAGGGAGTGGGAAAGAACTCTGACTAATTAAAAGAGTTCGTATTCCCACCCCCGCACAGTTGATTAGGTCATCTTTGGAGCTTATAAAGTGAACAAAGATGCCAATCAACCACTGCGTCATATATTTATTTTTATAAGACTTCAAAGGCTGGACGATTTTTGCCCAGCCTCTTTTAGTCATATTTAGTTTTTAGGTTTGCGAAGCAATCCGAACAAGATACCACTTACGACAGCACCGATCAACACGAACAAGATGTAAAGAAGTGGATTTGATGTAAGGGCGATAACGAAGATACCTCCGTGAGGAGCCATAAGTTTCAAGCCTGCAAGACCAACAAGGGCACCTGTCAAAGCTGAACCTACGATGAAGCTTGGAATCGCACGAGCGGGGTCAGCTGCACCGAATGGAATGGCACCTTCTGTGATGAAGGAAAGACCCATAACAATGTTAGTCAAACCAGAATCGCGTTCTTCTTTAGTAAATTTGTCTTTGAACAAAATTGTAGCTACAAATACTGCCAATGGAGGAACCATACCAGCTGCCATAACTGCCGCCATAACAGTAGAACCACCACCAGAAAGAGCTGAAGCTGTCAAAGTACCTGTACCAAATACATAAGCAGCTTTATTAACTGGTCCACCCATATCGACAGCCATCATACCACCGACAAGAAGACCAAGAAGAACTGCTGAACTTCCTCCAAGATTTGTAAGGAAAGTATTCATTCCAGTGTTAATAGCTGACATTGGAATGTTCAATACAAACATAATTGCTGCGGTAAATCCAACACCAAGCAATGGCAAGAGTAGGATTGAACGGATACCGTCGAGTGTACGTGGAAGACCTGCAAGAACTTTACGAAGAACAAGAATCACCCCACCTGCAAGGAAACCACCAACCAAGGCTCCAAGGAAACCGGAACTTTGTGCGGCAGGAATAGTTGCTTTAGTAGCTCCGTATGCAACATTTCCGAGGGCAGCACCGCTGTCAGCAATAGCACCTGCTACAAAACCAGCAACCAAACCTGGTTTTTCTGCAATAGAGAATCCAATAAATCCTGCAAGAATTGGTAACATGAAACCAAAGGCAGCTTTACCAGCAGTCATGAAGTAAGCAGCAGGCTGGTTATAAGAACCAAGTTGTTTCAAAGACTCAAGGTCAGTTGGTACACCCATAACTTGGTCAATCAAGAAGGCAAGGGCAATCAAGATACCACCACCGATAACGAATGGAAGCATTTGAGAAACCCCACTCATCAAGTGTTTGTAGAAGGCTCCACCCAAGCTTAATTTTTCTTGGCTAGCGCTAGCTTGTGCAGCATTTTCAGCGTGGAAGACATCTGCTTTGCCATCCAAGATGGTTTGGATCAATTCTTCTGTCTGACGGATACCGGCTGCGACTGGTTTAGAGATCAATTTTTTGCCATCGAAACGAGCGGTTTCAACTGCTTTATCCGCTGCAATGATCACTCCCTCAGCTTTGGCGATTTCTTCAGCTGTCAAACGGTTGCCGACACCTGATGCACCATTTGTTTCAACACGAACTGTAACACCCATTTCTTCACCTTTTTTGATGAGGGCTTCTTCTGCCATGTAAGTGTGGGCGATACCCGTTGTACATGCTGTTACGGCAACGATGAGAGGTTTGTCAGATGAAGCTGCTTCTTTGACAGCTTCTGCTTTTTTCGCTTCTTCAGCTGCAGCTTCTTGCTCTTCTGCATCAAAGGCTGCGATCACTTGATCAGGAGTGCTTGCTTGGCGAAGTTTGTCCGCAAATCCTGGTTTCATCAAGTACTTAGACAATTCAGCAAGGGCTGCCAAGTGAGTGTCGTTTGCTCCTTCTGGAGCTGCGATCATGAAGAACAAGTCTGTTGGTTGACCATCAAGTGAAGCATAGTCCACACCCTTGTTTGATTTTGCAAACAAGACCGTTGCTTCTTTGACTGCTTCATTTTTGCTGTGGGGCATGGCAATTCCGTCACCCAAACCAGTTGAAGTCTGTGCTTCACGGTTCATGATTCCAGCCTTGAAGGTGTCAAAATCTGTCACCACACCATTGTCAACGAGCGATTGAACCATCTCATTGATTACGCCCTCTTTATCTGTTGCCTGAAGGTCAAACAACATCACGTTTTTATTTAAAACGTCTTGAATTTTCATAGTTTTTCTACCTCTACTTTTTCATAAGTTTCTTTTATATAGTCAGCTGTTGCCAAATCATCTGAGAAGGTGGTCGCTGTTCCACAAGCCACGCCCCATTTGAAGGCTTCGATGACATCTCCCGTCGTTGCGAGCTTCCCAGTGAAGCCTGCTACCATGGAATCTCCAGCCCCGACAGAATTCTTCACTTGACCCTTGATTGGTTTTGCGAAGTAAGTGCCGCTTGGACTGACAAGGAGAGCACCATCACCCGCCATGGAAATAATGACGTTTTGTGCTCCTTTTGCCAAAATTTCTTTGGCATAGCGTTCAATTTCTGGCAATTCCGTCAAGGTAACGCCAAAAATATCTCCCAACTCATGGTTGTTTGGTTTGACCAATTGGGGATTGAACTCCAAGGAATCAATCAAGGTTTGCCCTTCAAAGTCACAAATGACTTGCGCACCTGTCGCACGAGTTGCTGCGATCAATTGTTTGTAAACGGTATTTCCAAGTGAAGATGGGGCAGATCCTGCAAAGACTACCACATCATCTGCTGTTAAGCTCGATAAGATGTTGAGCAATTCTTGCAACTGAGCTTCCGTCACTTCTGGGCCATTCCCATTGATCTCTGTTTCCTCATCCGCTTTGATCTTGACATTGATCCGTGTATCTTGGTCCACTGTCACAAAGTTGGTTGAAATAGCTTCACTGGTCAGTACGTCTTCAATGAAGCGTCCTGTGAAACCACCGATAAATCCAGTCGCTGTGTTCTCGATATCGAGACGTTTCAAGACACGACTGACATTGATTCCCTTACCACCGGCAAATTTATCTTCTGAAGCCATCCGATTGACTGCACCGGTCTCTACATGATCGAGACGGACAATATAGTCAATTGCTGGATTCAGTGTTACTGTATAAATCAAACCTCTATAACCTCCGTTTTTTCTTTTAAAACCTTTAATCGTTGCGGTTCACATTGATTGGTGATAATCATGGCTCGCTTGATCGGAGCCACTTTGACAAAGGATGTCACCCCAATTTTCGAATCATCCGCTAGGATATAGGTTTTTTTCGCATTTTCGATAATCGCACGCTTGACAGATCCTTCTTCCAGGTCTGGAGTGCTGTAAAATTCATCATCGATTCCATTCATTCCAAGAAAGGCCTTGTCAAAATTCAACTGACCGATCTGATTGAGCGCGATCCCTCCGATACTAGCATCTGTAGAAGATTTTACCTTCCCACCGATGATGACCGTCGGAACATTTCGCTCGACCAACTTGGTCGCATGGTGAATCGAGTTGGTCACCACGGTTACCGTTGGATTGACAATTTCTTGTACCAAAAGTTCATTGGTCGTCCCAGCATCGATAAAGATCACGTCATGATCTTTGATCAATTCCGCCGCTTTTATCGCGATTTTTGACTTAACTTGAATGTTTTTGATAGATTTTTCTTTATTGCTTTCTTCCTCTTGAAGAAAATGCAGGCTTTCCGCACCACCGTGAACCCGTCGAAGTTTACTTTCAGCTTCTAATTCATCCAAGTCACGTCGAACCGTTGATTCAGACGTCCCTAGCTCTTGTACAAGGGTTTCTAAGGAAACAAATTTTTCCTTCAGTACCTTCTCGAGGATGAATTGTTTTCGTTCAGACTTAAGCATTTCTCCTCCTTTTGCAATCGATTACAAAGACTATTATACTCCATCTCCAAAAAATGTCAACACTTTTTTCATTTTCTATCATTTTCTTTCAAACATTCTAAAAGTGTACCAAAAAAGAGCAGGAAAGAACTCATTTTGTTAAGCGAGTTCTTTTCCCACCCTCATCAATCTTCTTTGAAGAGTTTAAGCAATAAAGTGTCTAAGCATCCACTCTATCTTCGGTATGTCTTAATCATTTTTTGAAGATTGTTTCTTTTTCTTGAAACCAAACAATCCAGCAAGTAGCCCGACGGCAACACCTGTTGTTGCTACTGCATATTTAGAGGAATCAGATCCAGCCACAGCTTGGCTGTTTTCTTTTTTCGGTTTGATTTCTTCTACTTTAGCTTCTTGTTTTGGAGCTGGACTAGCTGTTGGTGCTTGCACTTGCGGACTATTGGTAGTTGTTGGAAGAACGGTTGGTCTATCCGGGAAAGTTGTTGGATTGCTTGAGCGGATATCCATTGGCATATCTGCTGCTTCTAAAATAGCTGGATCCATTCGAGACGCTAGATCTTCATATTGGGAATTCAACAGTTCCACGACACTTTGATAAGATTGAAGGGTTGTGAATTCTGCTTCCAATTTTTCTTTTTTATTCTCTAAATTAGCCACCGCAGCTGATAAAACGGATTGGGCTTTGACCAATAATTCTGGAGCATTTTTAAAGTCAGAAAGACGTTTTTCAGCTGCAACTAGTCGCTCTTGCGCCGCCTTCAAGCCCTCATGCGCTTCTTGAACGACTTGGGCTTTTTCTGCTTCTTCTGCTTTTAAACGATCTAATTTCTCACGCGCAGCTGCTAACAAATCTTTCGCTTTTTGAAGTGCTGCTTCTTTTGGTTGGATGGCTGCTTCAATCCGACCTCGAGATACATCAAGAGTCGCCTTCGCCTTTTCAACCGCATGGTCCTTGCTAACGAGAAGAATCTTGTAATTTTGGATGGTCTTTTGGACATTGGCCATCTCTACTGCCACATTTGAATTAGCATGGCGGGCATCTTCTAGTTTCCCTTGCAAGATAATGATTTGAGACTCTTGATTGGCCTTGTCCAGCTTGAGATTAGCGACTTCATCAGATTTTGCTTTCACATCTGATCTTGTCGTCGTTGCGCCAGCTCCCTGACGCAATTGGTAAGCGAGTGCACTGGTTGACACTGCTGAATTGACCGGGCTGTGTAAGAAAGCTGCTTCTGACATGGCATTGCTAGGGTCATAAGCAACTGATAAAGCTGTCGCTTTGTTGTCTACCATTTGGAGGTAGTGACCAACCTTAGCAAAGGCCTCAGCACCAATCTTCATATAAATATCGTTGGCATCGATTTGAGTTTCGTCTGTTGGTAGACCATATTGAGCCGCTACTTCTTGATAAGCCGCTTTTTCATTGTACCAAAAGTCAACCGCACCAGCAGGTGAGAAGCCATAAGCAATGTTCTCGTTTGGCAAATACTTAAACATATGCCAGTTGGCTTTCTTGAAGTATTCCAACTGTACTTGACTGGCAGGAAGAGAATAAGGATCCAGTTCCAATTCAGACAAGCCGGCATTGCGACGATAGCTATTGATGGCATCGGCAATTTCAAGAGCTCGAAGGTTGGCTTGCAAAGAGCCAGACTCTCCAACTGTCAAGCCATCTTCTTCCCGACCACGTTTGTAGAGGGCTAAAGCGCTCGCTGCAGCTTCATTGCCATTGTCTGCTAAGTGTTGCAAATAACCTTCATAATTCGCTTGACTCAACTGAACTGGGCTATTGGCCGCTGCTTGTTCTAAGGCTGCCAATTCTGCTTCCTTGGTAGCGATGACCGCTTTCAAATCTGTCAGACGCGTTTGAGCCAGTTGAATATCGTTCTCAATTTGAGCCACTGTATCTGAACCGGTTTGCTGACTTGTTTGCAAGGTTGCAAGGTAATTCTGAGATTCTCGAATACTTTGCTCGACTTGACTTTGCTCCAACAAAGCCTGGTTGAGCACATTCTCATCATTTGAAATCGGTGCTTTGGCTTGGTTCAATTCATTTTGTGCTACATCGACCAAAGATTCCTGAGCTGTGACTTGATTTTCCTGTTGACGAACAGCCTCTACAACTTGGTCATGGGCAGCTTCTGCTTCTCGAACCTTATTTTCTTCGATAGTCACATAGGCTTGAGCCACCTTGACGTCATTTTCTGCATTCTGAACTTGGGCATCCGATGTCGTTGCGATGAGGTTTTCCGCATCCGTCACTTCTGCTTTCTTTTCTTCCAGTTCTTGTCCAGCAGCCTTGACTTCCGTTTGAGCATCGATCACTTTTTGCTCTTGGTAGTGGACATCTTTCACCACTTGGCCTTTTTGAGCTGTAATTTGCTTCAACTCATCAACCGTAATTGGTTTTTCGACTACTTCCGTGCTGTTGGTTTCTGCATTTTCATTTTGCTTCACCTCTTCGGCACTAGCCTTGTGATTAAACATACCAGATAGGACCGTTGTTGCAGCAATCCCAGTCGTGAAAACCGATTTTCCTAATTTCTTTCCCATTAAACTCACCCCCAAAACTTAATCATTTTCTTGAAGTTTCTCTACCCCTTAGCATACCACATTTTGTTACCAATAACTAGTAGGTTTAAAAAGTTTTTTTCATAAAATTTTGGAGCAAAAGAAAAACAGCTGACGCTGTTAGTCTTCTTGTTTAATTTGTTCCAACACCTTCACTTCTTCTGCTGTCAACTCATAGTTTTCTAGCAAGTCTGGCCGACGTTCTAAGGTCTTTTTCAAACTCTGATAGAGGCGCCACTGACGGATATTTTCATGATGACCACTCATGAGAACATCGGGAACTGTCATTCCTCTGTATTCATAAGGCCGTGTGTATTGAGGGTATTCTAGAAGTCCAGATGAGAAACTATCATCCTGGTGACTGGACTCTTTGCCGATCACCTCTGGAATCAAGCGGACTGTCGCATCAATCATGGTCATGGCAGCAAGTTCCCCACCTGTCAGCACATAATCCCCCAGTGAAATCTCATCCGTTACCAAGGTCTTGATCCGCTCATCGTAGCCCTCATAGTGACCGCAGATAAAGATCAATTCATCTTCTTGAGCTAATTCTTCAGCATAAGATTGGTCAAAAGTCCGACCAGCTGGATCTAGCAAGATCACTCGCGGATTCTTTTTTTCGATGGCATCAAAGGTATCGAAGATTGGCTGAGCACGTAAGAGCATACCTTGCCCCCCACCATAGGGTTCATCGTCCACATGCCGCGCCTTCTCAGCATTTTCACGGAAATTATGGTAGTTGATCTCAAGGAGTCCCTTTTCACGCGCCTTTCCGACAATCGAATGCTCCAAAGGTGAAAACATCTCTGGAAAGAGAGTTAAAATATCAATCTTCATCGTCTAACCCTTCTAAGATGTCTACATCCACCCGATTTCCTGGGATATCAATATTGAGGACCACTGGTGGGATATAAGGGAGGAGAAGGTCACGTTTTCCTTTGCGTTTTACGACCCAGACATCATTGGCACCTGGTTGCAGGATTTCCTTGATCTGACCGATTAGTTGGTCATTCTCGTAAACATCAAGGCCGATGATCTCATGGTAATAAAACTCGCCATCCTCCAAATCCGTCAAGTCTTCTTCTGCAACCTTGAGGCTAAAGCCTTTGAATTTCTCAATGGCATTGATATGGTACATATCCTTAAACTTGATGATGTCGAAGTTCTTGTGCTTGCGGTGGCTAGCAATGGTCACCGTTTGGACAAAACGATCCTTCTCATCAAAGAGCGCCAACTCAGCTCCTTTTTTAAAACGCTCTTCCGCAAAGTCTGTCACAGACAAGACCCGCATTTCTCCTTGTAAGCCTTGGGTATTGACAATTTTCCCAACATTAAAGTAATTCATGATTTCTCCAGTGTAGTTTATTCACTCTATTTTATCACGTTCAAGAGATTTTCTCAAATGGACTTATCTGCTAGAAACTGCTCCAAATCCCGCTCGTGCTGGTATTTTACGGCTGCTGTTTTATCTTTTTCAAAGATAGTTTTAGTAAGGTCGATTTCATTAATGGCCGCGATAGCGACCGTGTAGTGAATGATATCAGCTAGTTCTTTAGCCAATTCCTCATTTGAATCTTGGACACCCGCTTTCCGTCCAGAACGTCCATTTAACACCTCGGCTACTTCGCCAACCTCTTCAACCAGCTTGATAAACAAACCTTCTTCCGTCCGGGTATTCTGGTAATGTTCTTGTAAATAGGCTTGTAACTGCCGAATAGTCACTTCTTTCATTCCTTCTCCTTGCAAAAAAAACGGGACCAAGTCCCGCCTTTTTATTTTTCGTCAATAACGATTCTTACTTTTTTATCTTCAGTTGGGACAGAGTAGACAATCGTTCTTATCGCAGAAATGGTGCGACCTTTTCGACCGATTACACGACCAACATCGCTAGGATCAAGGTCAAGGTGGTACTCCAAGAATTCAGGAGTATCTTCGATCTTGATGGTTAAAGCATCCGGTTGTGAAATCAAGGGTTTCACAATTGCAATAATGAGATTTTCAATCGTATCCATACATCAACCTACTTAAAAAATTATTTTGAGAATTTAGAATCGTGGAATTTCTTCATCACACCAGCTTTTGAAAGGATGTTGCGAACTGTATCTGAAGGTTGAGCTCCATCAGCCAACCATGCAAGAACGCGGTCTTCTTTCAAAGTTACTTGGTTTTCTTCAACAAGTGGATTGTAAGTTCCAACTGTTTCGATGAAACGTCCATCACGTGGTGAACGTGAATCTGCTACGTTGATACGGTAGTAAGGTTTTTTCTTAGAACCCATACGAGTCAAACGAATTTTAACTGCCATTTTTATAAGTCTCTTTTCTATATTTTAATTTTCGGTGAAATAGACAAGCTATTTAGCACATGATCTATTATAACACATTTTATAGACCTGTCAAGAAAAAAACTTGACAGTGTTTAAAATTTTTTATTTTATCAGTAAATCAGCGATTTCTTGATAGTTGCTAACGGTATAAGTCGGCACTGCTTGGCTGGTATTTTCCTTATGATCAGGATTATACCAGACGGTATCAATCCCCGCAGCATTTCCCCCTGCGATATCCGCCGTCAAGGAATCACCGATCATGAGGGTCTTTTCCTTGCTAAAACCTGGAATCAGTTGACCAACTTTGTCAAAAAATGCAGGTTCTGGTTTCTGAGTATGAAGCTGCTCAGAGATAAAAACCTCTTTGAAATAAGAAGCGATTGTAGAATGAGCCAAGCGTCCTTCTTGAATGGCGGTCACTCCATTCGTTGCACCATAGAGCTGGTAACCCGCTTTTTCAAGTCGGGCCAGTAAGTCCTCCGCACCTGGGAAAGACTGCCCTTGAAGACTGATGTAATCTTGGTAGCGAAGAGCCATCTCAGCCCCATCAACCGTGATCCCAAAGTGGGCAAACCCAATCGCAAACCGACTATCCACGAGCTCTTGCTTGGTTAATTTCTTTTGCTCCAAATCCTTCCAGAGTCCTTGGTTCATGGGTTTGTAGTAATCCTTAAAGGCCTGTACATCTGGAAAATTCATGTCTTCTAACATCTGCGTCAAGGCTGTTTCTTCAGCAGATTCAAAGTCCAACAAAGTATGGTCCAAATCAAAAAGTAAAAATCTATATGCCATTACAAACGATCCTTCAATTTTTCTACAAATAAATAAGCTGCTGGGCAAGTGAGGTTATTCTTGATGGTCAGATGGTTGATCTGATAAATCTTCTTGCGATCTGTGTGAGGGAATTCCCGACAAGCTTTTGGACGAACATCATAGATGGAACAGAGATTGTCCCCACCAAGAAAGGGGCAAGGCATGGATTTAAAAACCTTGTCCCCATCTTCGTCAACTTGAAGAAATTCAGCCTCAAAGGCAGGAAGTTTCATCTTGAAATATTTGGCAATCCGCGTGATATCAGCTTCCTTAAAGTCGGGGCCTAAGGTTTTGCAGCAATTGGCACAAGCCGTACAATCGATTTCTTGGAAAACTTCATCGTGGATTTCTTGCGCTATTTTATCTAAATTCTTAGGTGGTTTCTTCTTGAGATTCGCCAATACCTTGCGGTGCTCCTTTTGCTTTTGGAGAGCTAACTGATGGTATTTTTCAATATCAATTTCCTGTGTCATCCTCTATTTCCTCTTCTAAACAATAGAAGCATTATACCACAAAGACTGTGAAAAAAGATAGATCTTGCGATCTATCTCACTTAATTAATCCGTTACAGCGCCTGTTCCATCTAGGCTCCAAGTATTTTCAATGTATGGGATAAAGGTTTTCAAGGTTTCTGCATCCCCTTCAAAAGAAATGGTATAAACTTTTTCACCCTTCTGGAAGATCCAAGTAATCAGGTATTGACCAGATTTCATGACAATTTGAAGCTGGTAGGCATCCAGACCTGAGACTTTAGTCCGCGCTCCCGTCATCTTCCCAACATCCTGGTTATCTTGCCACATTACGGCCAGTTTCTTAGCTAGAAATTCAGCATTAAACTCGATATCTGCAGGAACTTTGGCCTTTTCTTTAGTATAGCTGTTCAAGGTGACGATATTATAGCCACTCCCATCCGTATACTGGACAGCTTCTGTCCCATCGATATCCGTGAACTTGAACCATTTACTTGGAATATCGATGTATCCATAATCTGCATTTCCAATCCGCTTGGTTTCTTGACTGGAAGTGTTTTTCTTTGTAGAGGAAGTATCCTTTGACGAAGAGCTGCTTGTTTGCTTTTCGACTTTGCTGCTACTCTCTTTTGTAGAAGAAGCTGCTGTGTCCTTTTTAGTAGTGTGACTACAAGCCATTAATGTGCAGGCAGAAAGAATCGTCAATGATGTGACCAATAATTTACGTTTCATGTTCAACCTCCTTGAGAACGTTTTCTTTCCTCTAGTCTACCATGAAAGTGGGTATTTTAAAATAGGATAAGTGTCACATCTGATGGAACCTTTCTTATTCAGTCTATTTCTTTTGAACCTAAAACAAAAGGCTGGGACAAAAGTCCTAGCCTCTCAATTATTTTTGGATTGTCGAGCAAGACGCAGTAGTTGAGTGGGCTCTACTACGCTGATTTCATCAGTTTTTACAGCCCTACTCAACTGTGCGGAGGTGGGACGACGAAATCGAATTCTAACGAATTACCAATTTCTGTCCCACTCTCTAATTGTTATTCTTCATCCATTGACAATACGGATAAGAAGGCTTCCTGTGGCACTTCTACCGAACCGATGGCTTTCATCCGTTTCTTACCGGCTTTTTGTTTTTCAAGAAGCTTGCGTTTCCGTGAGACGTCCCCTCCATAACACTTGGCCAAGACGTTCTTACGAAGGGCTTTGATATCTGTACGGGCTACGATCTTATGACCGATGGCTGCTTGGATAGGCACTTCAAACTGTTGACGAGGGATAATCTTCTTAAGCTTCTCAACGATCAACTTACCACGTTCATAAGCAAAGTCCTTGTGAACGATAAAGCTGAGAGCGTCGACAGTATCGCCATTGAGGAGGATATCCATTTTGACCAATTTAGAAGGACGGTATTCAGACAACTCATAGTCAAAGCTCGCATAGCCACGAGTAGAGGATTTCAATTTATCAAAGAAATCAAAGACAATTTCCGCAAGTGGGATTTGATAGATGACATTAACCCGATTTTCATCGATGTAATCCATGGTCACAAAATCCCCACGTTTGCGTTGGGCCAATTCCATGACAGCTCCGACAAACTCTTGTGGCACCATGATTTGTGCTTTAACATAAGGTTCTTCGATCGAAGCGATCTTGGTTGGATCTGGGAACTCAGATGGATTAGACACATCTAGTGCTTCGCCATCAGTCAAATTGACCTTGTAGATAACAGACGGCGCTGTCATGATCAAGTCAATATTGAACTCACGCTCTAAGCGCTCTTGGATAACGTCCATATGAAGAAGTCCCAAGAAACCACAACGGAAACCAAACCCGAGCGCTTGCGATGTTTCAGGTTCAAATTGAAGACTAGCGTCATTCAATTGCAATTTTTCCAAGGCTTCACGAAGATCATTATATTTATTAGATTCGATTGGGTAAAGACCAGCGAAGACCATTGGGTTCATCTGCTTGTACCCATGTAGTGGCTCACTTGCTGGATTGGTTGCTAAGGTCACAGTGTCCCCGACACGGGTATCTGCAACGGTCTTGATAGAGGCTGCAATGTAACCAACGTCTCCAGTTGCAAGAAAATCACGACCAACTGCTTTAGGAGTAAAGATCCCAACTTCAGTGACATCAAAGGTTTTTCCATTGCTCATGAGCTGGATCTTATCGCCAGGTTTGACCATTCCATTGACCACTCGAACCTGAAGGATAACCCCACGATAGGCGTCATAGACGGAATCAAAGATCAAGGCTTGAAGTGGCGCTTCAACATCACCTGTCGGAGCAGGAACTTTCTCAACGATCTGCTCCAAAATCTCTTCAATCCCAATACCAGCCTTGGCAGAAGCTAGGACTGCTTCACTGGCATCCAAGCCGATGACATCTTCTACTTCTGTGCGCACACGTTCTGGATCTGCAGCTGGTAAGTCAATCTTGTTAATAACTGGCAGAATCTCCAAATCGTTGTCCAAAGCAAGGTAAACATTGGCTAGAGTCTGGGCTTCAATCCCTTGAGCGGCATCCACTACGAGAATCGCACCCTCACAGGCAGCCAGCGAACGCGAAACCTCATAGGTAAAGTCCACGTGTCCCGGTGTGTCAATCAAGTGGAAGATATAGGTTTCCCCATCTTTAGCTGTGTAGTTCAACTCGATGGCATTGAGCTTGATGGTAATCCCACGTTCCCGTTCCAGGTCCATACTATCTAAAAGTTGGGCTTGCATTTCCCGACTAGACACGGTTTCGGTTTTTTCTAAAATTCGATCGGCCAAGGTTGACTTTCCATGGTCAATATGGGCGATGATCGAGAAGTTCCGAATCTTCTCTTGTCGTTTTTTTAATTCTTCAAAATTTGGCATAATCATCTTCCTAGTAAATTTAATCGTACTCTTCATTATAACAAAAAAGATAGGCCTTTGCCTATCTTAATTCATTATTTTCAAAAATCGCTTCTGCGTTTTATTACCCTCATAGCCTATTCGTTCGTAAAAGAGATGAGCTTCTTTTCGATGAGAGGCAGAATTTAAACGAATAAAAGCATAATGCTTGCTTTTGGCAAGTTCTTCAACTCGCTCCATCAATTGGCGACCGATCCCACGTCCTTGAGCAGATGGAAAAACCGCAAGACCCAAAATATTTAAACCAGCGTCACTATAAAGGCTTTCATAGACTTCCGCTTCCACATAACCAAGAATATTTCCTGTTTGTTCCTCTTCATAAACAAAGCAAAAATGATCTGAATCTGGCAAATTAAATTTATCAATCTGAGCTGCAACTTTCTCAAGGGTTGAATCATAACCCAAAGACTGGTGACATAAATCTCTAATTTGACCTGCATCTTTGACTTGAACAGTACGAATCATAGCTCCACCTCCATGAACTCTTTGCTCTTATCTTAGATCTTTTTCCTCAAAAAGTAAAGGAATATCTGATAAAATTTAAAATGAAAATCCGATTTAGATCAAATTCATCTTTTTTCGCATTTCTCAGGGATTTCTATTTACTTTTTCGATTTAATTCATTATAATAGTAAGGGTAAATACAAGGAGGTGAGTACGTTGGCCAGAGGTCGTGGAAAAGCAAGCCCTCAAGACAAAGAGGCATTACGGATTATATCGGAAAAAATCAGAGAATTACTGAAAGAACAAGGAAAAAAGCAGATCGAATTATCTCGTATTACTGGAATCCCTGCAAGCACCCTGACTGGATATGTAAAAGGAACTTCTCTTCCCGTTCCTGAAAATTTAGAGAAGATTGCAGCCTTTTTCCAGGTAGCGGTTGCTGAAATTGACCCGCGATTACGCAATGATTTTGTGGTCATTGATTCAGAGATTGAACGATTGTATAAACAGCTCGATGAAGGAAATCAAGAAAATCTTCTTTCTTATGGAAAGAGTCTCTTGACCCATCAGAAAGAAAGACAGAAGATTGAAAAGCAATACCACTCTTATTCTGTCTATGATTCTTTTGCAGCTTACCAAAATCAAAAGCAAGCTGATATCGTCTGGTTTGATCAAAAGATTCCTTACGATTTGGCTTTTTGGATTCATACGGATTCCCTCGAGCCTAAATACGAAAAAGGGGCTGTTGTGTTAATCAAGCAAACCTATTATGATCAGGCAGGGGCTATTTATGCCATTGATTTTGATGGACAAACTTTGATCAAACGTGTCTTTCGTGAGGCCAACGGTATTCGACTGGTTTCCCTCAATAAGAAATATAGTGATCAAATCATTCCACTAGATGAGGAACCTGGGGTGATTGGAAAAGTGATTGATGGCTTTGTGCCTCTTGATTTGGAGGAAATCAAATGATTAAATTAATTGCGATTGACTTGGACGGAACTCTTTTGCATGAGGATAAGTCTCTCTCTAAAGGCAATATTGAAGCTCTTCACCGGGCCCATGAAGCCGGCTATGACATTGTGATCTGTACTGGTCGCCCCTTAGCGGGGGTCCGTCCTATCTTTGAAGAGATTGATCTTCCGGATGGTAACTACTATATGATTATCAATAACGGGTGTACAACCTTGTCTACTAAGAATTGGGAAATCATTGGCAAGGAAGAATTGGGCCTTGAGGACATGCACCGGTTGCATGTTTTGACGGAAGATACAGACGTCCAGCTAACCTTATTTGACATGGATCACTACTTAGTGGTCGCACCTGAAGCCAGTGAACTTGTCACGATGGATGCGGGCATTGTTAATTCTAAACCGACACTTGTCTCTGAAGAGGATCTGCCCAACCTTGTTCCTATTTTTCAAGCCATGTACGTAGGAGATCCTTCTGCTATTGATGCCTTCCAAGCTCAGAACGAGGCTGCATTAGAGGCCGAGTTTAACACTGTTCGTTCACAGGATATCTTGTTTGAAATCTTGCCAAAAGGTGCGAGCAAAGCTTCTGCTCTTCAAGCATTAAGCCAAACATTAGGCTACAGGAGAGACCAGGTCATGGCTCTTGGAGATGCAAACAATGACCTTGAAATGCTACGTTTTGCTGGTTACAGCGTCGCTATGGGAAATGGCAATGCTGCTGTCAAGGAAATCGCAGACTTCATCACCCTGACCAATGATGAGGATGGTGTGGCCCATGCTATTCACAAATTAATTGAAACTGAAAAAGGAGAATAATCATGAAATACCAAAATTTGTTGGACCGTTTTATTACCTATGTAAAGGTTAACACACGTTCAGATGAAAATTCTACAACCACTCCAAGTACCCAATCACAAGTTGATTTTGCAACAAATGTCTTGATCCCTGAAATGAAACGCGTGGGTCTTCAAAACGTCTACTATTTGCCAAACGGCTATGCTATTGGAACACTTCCAGCTAACGATCCAAGCTTTACACGCAAGATTGGATTTATCTCTCACATGGATACCGCTGACTTCAATGCCGAAAATGTCAATCCACAAATCGTTGAGAATTATGATGGGGGTGTCATTACCCTTTGTGACTCTGGTTTCACACTCGATCCAGCTGATTTTGCTCATTTGAATAACTACAAGGGACAAACCTTGATCACAACTGACGGTACTACTCTTCTTGGTGCAGACGATAAATCTGGTATCGCTGAAATCATGACAGCTATTGAATACCTGACAGCTCATCCTGAAATCAAACACGGAGAAATCCGTGTCGGCTTTGGTCCAGATGAAGAAATCGGAGTCGGGGCAGATCAATTTGATGCAGAGGATTTTGACGTAGACTTTGCCTATACTGTCGATGGTGGTCCTCTCGGAGAGCTTCAATACGAAACCTTCTCAGCAGCTGGAGCTGAAATCACCTTCAAAGGACGCAATGTCCACCCAGGTACAGCCAAAGGTCAAATGATCAACGCTCTTCAATTGGCCATTGATTTTCATAACAAACTCCCTGAAGGAGCACGTCCAGAATTAACTGACGGCTATGAAGGCTTCTACCACTTGATGAACATCGATGGAACTGTCGAGGAAGCAAGTGCCAGCTACATCATTCGGGACTTTGAAACTGAAAGCTTTGAGAAACGCAAAGACCTTATGCAATCTATTGCCGATCAGATGAATGCGGAACTCGGTAGCGAACGCGTTCTCCTCACCCTCAAAGATCAGTACTATAACATGAAGCAAGTAATTGAAAAAGATATGACACCGATTACCCTTGCTAAGGAAGTTATGGAAGATCTTGGAATCACTCCAATCATTGAACCAATCCGTGGTGGTACAGATGGATCTAAAATTTCCTTTATGGGGATTCCAACACCAAATATCTTTGCCGGTGGCGAAAACATGCATGGTCGCTTTGAATACGTTAGCCTCCAAACCATGGAACGCGCAGTTGATACCATTATCGGTATTGTGACCAAAAAATAAGAAACAAAAAAGGATTCGGATAGATTGTCCGGATCCTTTATTGTTTATTAGAAAGCTGGACAATATCTTTGACCTGATCAATGGTCTGAATCAGGTGAAGGCTTGTCTCATTGATCGGAAGATAATAGACTCTATCTGCCAAAGATTCTGTAAAAGGACGATTCGTGAGTAAGATCACCTGTTGTCCTTTTTCTTTCAGCTCTTTCACCCGCTTTCTCACCTTTTGGTAAAAACGCTCATCACAGATTTCTAGATCATCCACCAAGACACAAGCATCGTCCAAAGCCAATGATTCATTGGTTCCGTTTTGGGTCAGATAATAGGCTGCTCCTGCTTTGACCTCATATAAGCCAGCTGATGGCTCAACCGGAAGCAAGGCTGGGCGTGTTGCAACTTCTGTTGCTTTTTCCATCGCTACAAGGTTGGCTAGGACCTGCAAATAGACAGGTGCTAATTTACTCAAATCCAAGAGTTCCTCAAACTCAAAACCACGTTTCAGAGCTTCTAAGATATAGAAGAGCCTGTGTGGCATATGACGAGCAATTTTCTGGATTAATTCATCATCGCTCATTTCCTCAGGAAAGATGGTCAGCAAGTTCTTACCTTTAATGGTTTCTAGGGCTTGTTGATAAGCTTCATCGATTCTCTTCCCAAATCCATAAACTGCCCCATAAGAGTGAATTTGGGTATTGAGACGGGCATTTTTAGCAGCATCAGAAAAAATCGGAATCTTAAAGAAGATATAGTCCAAACTTGGTTCGTAAACGGCCTTTAGATCTTTTAATAGGGGATGAGGCAAATGCTCGAGAGACCGCCCTAATTGCAGCTCTACTCCTTGCTCAAATAAGGAATAGCCCAAGCCCATAGAGGCCATCGAGATACTATCGGAAGCAAATGGATTAACTTCTAGGATATAAAAAGCATAGCTCGTCGGATCAAGAGCAAACTTGATCGAAATGGCTCCTGTCAGCTTCAAATAGCGACTGATGTGGATCGCTGCTTCACGAAGATTTTGAAACTCCCGGTCAGTCAGGGTGACAGCTGGCATAAATTGATAAGAGTCACTAGAGTGGATCCCGACAGGATCAATGCTTTCGATAGAGGCTGCCAGGTAGTGATTGTCTTCGCGATCCCGCATGACCACAAAATCCAGTTCCTTAAAACCATAGGTCGAAAATTCTAGCAAACACTGTTGACTTGGAGAGACCGAAAGTCCCGTTTCTACTGCTTCGCACAGGTCATCCAGGTTATGAGCAATCTTTCGTCCCTGCCCTTGCTTACTCGCTACCGGCCAGATCATAATGGGAAATTGAATGCCTTCAGAAAACTCAATGGCTTCTCGAACAGAACCAACCAGTGCGGAAGCGGGTACTTGATAGCCCAACTCTTGAAAGAGACGTCGTTGATCCGCCTGCTGATAAAAGGTCCGGTAGCGTTGGAGGCTCGGTCCGATAATCCTAATCGATGCGTCTTTGAAAAATCCAGTTTCCTCCAAACGAAACAAGAGATTCAAAATCTGTTTATCCGCAAAGGCTAAGAGCAAGTGAGATCCAGTATAGGAAAGAAGAGTCGTCCTAAGAGCATCCAGCTTGAGCTTGCTGACCACAACCTGTTCTCCAGCTTCTTGGGTGATAGTATTTTCTTCGCCCAGATAAAGGACAAGAGCATTTCCATCCTTGGCATTAAGTTTTTGTGCTTCATTTACCGCAGCCAAGAGGCTAATATCCTGATAAGAATCTCCACATAGGAGAAGCAATTTCTGGTTTTCTTTCATCATTCCTTCTCCCTTCTACTTTCGTGAATTTTGGCATCAATCAATTCTAAAAATTCATCGTAAAAATAGAGATTTTCCCTTGGCCCTGGACTCGCATCCACTTGGAATTGAACCCCTAAAATCGGTTGGTAACGATGGCGAAAAGCTTCGATACTATGGTCATTGACGTTTTCATGCGTGACCAATAAATCATGGGGTAGGCTATCGCGTGCGATACTATACAAGTGATTTTGACTAGTCATCTCAATTTTTCCTGTCGCAATTTCACGAACGGGAATATTTAATCCGAAGTGTCCAACTTCCATGGGAGCTAGCTCAGCCCCGTAAGCTTGAGCCAGTACCTGAGCTCCCAAGCCCATGCCCCAGATCGGAATCTGTCCATTGAGCTTTTTGATCAAGCGGCAGAGTTTTTTTACCTGATGGGGATCGCCAGGCCCACTGGATAAAATAACGCCATCGGGCTGCTGTTCCATCAGTTCATCATAAGAGATATCATAGGGATAGACCGTAACATTACAGTCCCTTTGACTCAGCTGGCGTAAGACAGAGTGCTTGACCCCTAGATCAATCAAGGCGATACTTTTTCCAAAACCTGGTACAGCATAGGCCGTTTTTGTCGAGACTTGACGCACTTGGTCTTTGGGAAGGACTGTCGCTCGCAACTGATCCAGGATATGCTCGATCGAATCCCCCTTGTTAATGACAGTCGCCTTCATCCGTCCATACTTGCGGACAATTTTTGCCACCTGTCTCGTATCAATCCCTACAATACCAGGGATTTTTTTTCGCTTCAAGAATTCATCCAAGGTCATCTGCTGCCGCCAATTGCTTGGCATCTCCACCAAATGCTGAACGACTACTGCCAAACATGTCGGTGTAATCGATTCAGAATCATCTCGATTGATCCCTGTTGCGCCAATAACTGGAAAGGTAAAGGAGAGGATCTGGCCACTAAAAGCCTGATCCGTGATCAATTCTTGATAGCCTGTCATGGCTGTGGTAAAAACCAACTCACCAGTCACATATAGATCTGCACCAAAGGCTTCTCCTTCAAATACAGTCCCATCCTCTAGGACCAATAATCGTTTCATCGAACCCCTCCCTTCTTTTACTCTAGTCCAATTTTATCATAGTTCCTCAAAAAAAGGAAAGTCAGATTCCATGTAGCTGTCTACTCTGTCCTCTTCCTTTCCTTTCAATGAATTGTCAGTTATCTTATTTTGCACCGCGACCTTTAAGGACGGCTTCAATGATGGCCATACGGACAAAGACACCGTTGGTCATTTGTTCTACGATACGTGATTTTGGTGCTTCTACCAAGTGGTCCGCAATTTCAACGTCACGGTTGACTGGTGCTGGGTGCATCAAGATTGCTGTATCTTTCATACGGTCATAACGTTCTTGAGTCAAACCATGAAGACGGTGGTAGTTTTCTTTAGAGAAGAGTGATTCGTAATCATGACGTTCGTGTTGCACACGCAAGAACATCATCACATCTACATCTTCAATGACTTCATCGATAGTGACGAAGGTTCCATAGTCTTCAAATTCTGCACTTCTCCATTCGTCTGGACCTGCAAAGTAGAGGGTTGCTCCCAAACGTTTCAAGATTTGCATATTTGATTTTGCCACACGTGAGTGATCCAAGTCCCCAGCTATACAAACTTTCAAGCCATCAAAGTGACCGAATTCTTGGTAGATGGTCATCAAATCGAGCAAGCTTTGGCTTGGGTGTTGACCTGAACCATCCCCACCATTGACGATAGAGGCTGTGATCGTTGGGCTTTCAACCAATTCTTTGTAGTAGTCCACTTCAGGGTGACGGATGACGCAGACATCTACTCCAAGAGCTGACATGGTTAAGATGGTGTCGTAAAGTGTTTCACCTTTGTTCACAGAGCTTGTCTTCACATCAAAGTCAAGGAGATCACATCCCAATTTCAACTCTGCCACTTCAAAGGCTTTGTGGGTACGAGTTGAAGGTTCAAAGAAAAGGTTTGAGATGATGTGTTGGTCTTCGTAGGCTGCTTTAGCTCCGTTTTTGAACTCAATCCCACGTTTGATCAATGCCATTACTTCTTCATTGGTAAGAGCTTCCATTGAGACAAGGTTTTTAAGAGCGATTTGATTTTCAGACATGTTGATTCTCCTTTTATAATGTGAATGCAAATAGTTTACAATTTGTTTAAGCTTCTTTGATGAGGACGCGGTCTTGACCGTCTAGCTCCACCATCTCGACAATGATTTCCTCTGACTTACTTGTCGGGATATTTTTCCCAACAAAGTCCGGACGAATCGGCAACTCCCGATGCCCACGGTCGACTAGAACCGCAAGACTCACTCGAGCAGGACGACCGTGACTGACCAAATTGTCAATGGCAGCGCGAATCGTTCGACCTGTATAGAGGACATCATCGATCAAAATGACTTCTCTATGAGCGATATCAACTGGTAAGACCGTCGTATCCTCAGTCGCCTTCATGTCATCTCGGAAAGGCTTGGTATCTAGTTCTGCTACAGGGACATCGATTTGTTCCAGCTGAGAGAGGCGTTCTTGGATCCGGCGAGCGATGTAAACACCACGCGTCTTGATCCCCACCAGCACAATCTGGCTCAAATCTTTGTTTCGTTCAATGATTTCGTAGGTGATCCGGGTAATGGCCCGTTTCATCGTCAAATCATCAACGACTTCTTTGGTTTTCATTCAGTCCTCCTTAGTTGTAAAAGAAAAACCTCCTTTTTCAAGGAGGTTCAGCAAATGAATGGTCTAAGAGGATAGAGTCTCGCTCTATGGTCCTAGCCATTGTTTTTCACAGTCTCCTTGCCTGCCTCACGGGACAGGATTAAAGGATTTATTTAATTGAGATAACTATATCACAGTTTCAAACGACATGCAAGAAAAAACTCAACATTTTTCAAAAAAATTTAAAAATATTTCTTTTCGTCCGAATAACGTTCGGCTTTTACTCAGAAACAGCCGATTTTCGCTTGATATTTTTGATCCCATAGAGCACATAGCCAGCCAAGAGATAGGCGATAAAGATGATCACCACCCATTTGCCCACAAAGGCCCAGCCGTATTTATTAACATTGATAAAGAAATAGGCAAAGGGACTATCTTTTGCACCTGGAATTGGCCACTTCAAGACCAATCCATTGAGAAGGGCAAAGAGCATGTAAGCCAGGGGAATCGATGTCCAAAGGAAGGGATCGAGCTTACGGTATTGCTTGGCTTTATCAATCACTAGGGTATCAAAGAAGAACATCAAAGGAACGATGTAATGACAGAGGAAGTTTTCCAAACGATAAAACTTCTCTGGTGTCGCAAGAGGCGCCAACATAAAGTGGTAGATGACACAGGTGATCATAATGGACATGGTAACTGCGCCTTTCATACGAAGGTATCCCTGAGTCTGGGTCGAACGACCACGAAGCATGCGCCAAACCATGTCTCCCATAAAGAACATGACCAACATGTTAGATAAAATGGTGTAATAGAGCATCATGCCAAAGCCCCCATGCTTGGTCAGTTGCAGATAAACACCGAGTACACTTAAAATAAACAATAAAAAACGATAGCTAAACAATAGTTTGAATTTCATAGTATTCTCCTGAAAGAAAAGGGGCTAGGCCCTTCAGTTTTATCAGGAACTTTCCTTAAGTGAAGACGGACGTCAGCGAACTTCTTCGAAGTTCCATGACTTATTAAGATACAAAGGGCGTATACGGATAAAGTCAAAATAGGAAGTTTGACGCAGAATCTTTCGATTCTAGGAGAACTTATCTTTTTGACAGAATCCGTAGCCCGTGTTCAATTAGTTTTGAACCTAAAGTTTCAAAACTCCCGAGTACTTGAAACAATACTGTTTCAAGTACTTTTCTCACAGCGGAAAGTTCCATTATAAACTTAAACAACTCTATTAATTTGTGTACTTTTCTTTAGATTTTCTTCACAAATTCTGATTTGAGCTTCATTGCACCAAAGCCATCAATCTTACAATCGATGTTATGGTCTCCTTCCACGATACGGATATTTTTCACGCGCGTACCTTGTTTCAAATCTTTCGGTGCCCCCTTCACTTTCAAATCTTTGATCAAGGTCACCGTATCGCCATCAGCCAATTTGTTTCCGTTGGCATCAATCGCTACGACACCCTCTTCTTCTTCGACCTCAGCTGGGTTCCATTCATACGCACACTCTGGGCACACCAAGAGCGCTCCATCTTCATACACGTATTCAGAGTTACATTTTGGACAGTTTGGTAAGTTATTCATTTTTATCTCCTTATTCAAATTAACTTTCATAGTATACCATGAAAGCGAAAATTTGACAAATCCTGCTCGACTGTAGCATTTTCAAGAAAAAAGGAGGCGACTTGGCCTCCCTACATAGATCATATTTTTCAATCTTCCTGCAATTCTTGAATATCTCGAATCACGCGCACACCTGCTTGATTCTTCTCGCGCAGTTCAGCATCAGAGTATGGGAAGGTATTGATCAAGATACTCTCCATCCCAATACTTTGGGCAACAGCGACATCCGTCGTAAAGTCATTCCCCACCATGACCGTTTTCTCAGGGTTCAACTGGTGTTCTTTCATCACTTCCAAGAGAAACTCTGGCTGAGGTTTGCGAATACCTGCATCAGATGACAAGTAAATGGCATGGAAAAGTTCTCTCAAACCAACCAAATCAATCTCCGGATTTGTAAAATCTGCTTGGGCATTGGATAAGAGGAAGATTCGGCAACCTGCAGCTTTCATATCCTCTAATACTTCTTTCGTATGAGGATAAAGCTCCAATCGCTTGCGAGAAAGGACACGGAAAGTCCGCGCAATCAAACGTCCCCACTCTTTGAGGTGGGCAACGCTATTCCCACTTGGATGACCTTCTAAATACAATTGTACAAAGATGACCGTCAGATCAATCTCTGGGTAGGCAACTTGTTTTTCCTTGGCGATTTCTGCTTCGGCTTGTTGCACCAACTCTTTATAGCGCAGGCGCAAACCTTCTCCTGTGTAGTTAGTCCCATAGGATTGGTAGATCTGGGCCATGGTATCCCATAAAATGGGACTCGACTCATCGGTTTCGATGTCGACTAAGGTTCCATAAAAATCAAAAATATAGTTTTTAAATGCGTACTTGTGCGGACTCATCTCTCACTCCCGTAACAAACATCGTAAAGGTTGCCTTGCAGACATTGGCCCCGTCTTGATTGGTAATATCGACATCCACAACTCGAGTCGTCCGTCCACTGTGGACACATTCGCCATGGATGGTCAGGACATCACCTAGACGCCCTGCTTTCAAGTAATTGATTGAGGATTGCAAGGTCACCCCATCGACACCTTGAGAAACCACGACCAAACCACTGACTTGGTCACACAGGGTAAAGAGATAGCCTCCGTGCGCATTTCCATAATAATTGAGCGATGATTCCACGACCTTGGTTGTCACCACTACATGGCCATCTCTCATCTTTTCGATTTCGTAATTTTCAAATGCAGCAATTGCATCAAAGTGAAAATCTTTCATATACTTGCCACCTTTTCTAGCATCTTTTCAACTCCTCTATCATACTACAATTAAGGAGTAGATACAAGCAAAGGGGCAATTCCTTAGAAGCTGAAAAGGAGACTCCAACTAAGCAAGAAGACGATACTAGGCACAATATATTTTCTTGGGTGTTTCCAACATTCTCTCTTTAAATTCCATTTTCTTAAAGGGAAATAGATTTCAATCAGTAAGTGCAAAAAAGCTTCCACTACTGCCAGAATCATGACTCCTAGTAAAAATAGGATCCCCAAGTCAGGCATGACCACCATTTTTAATAATAGAGCAACAAATAGATTCACAGATAAGAAATAATTCAGCAATACTCGGTAATACATCAAGTAAAAGAATCGACTCTTAGGAAGGGACTTAACATGATCAATCAAATCTTTATCCGCGGAAATGAGGGTGGTTAATGGAGTATTGACAGAAGCCATCGTTAAAAGAATGATGATTTTTAAAGAAGCATCATAATCCTGTATCAGAATGAGAAGGAGGAATATGAGAGTAAAGACAAAATTGATGGAAAAATAGCGCTCTTGAAACAAGGAAATCCAAAAATAATTGCCACTTCTTCTCTTTGCGACGAGCAACTGATCATTTTTTGAAATCGCGACCAGGTCCTCATTTTTAAAAATCAAGACAGCAAGGAGGGCTGACAGTAAGATCATATAGGACACTTGTTGGACCCATAAAGAAGAGACTGTAAGAGCAGTCGTTACAAAAATGAGCACCCCTCCTAGAAAACTGGGCCTTGTATTGAACTGGATAAAGACATAAAACACACTCAATACCACCAGTAAAGATAGGAGGACAAGCTTAAAGGATTGTGGCAGGTCTAACTTGACTCCCAAAAAGAGGATCAATAACAGCACGCGCTCTAACAAATTGAGAAGAAAGGTTACCGTCAGAAAAGACCCTTTAAAACGATTGAGAGACAACGGAAGCTGGTAATAGGCCTGGACCCTGTCCATCGAAAAGTAGGAATACAACAATTGAAAGGTTGATAGAGCAGTGACAATAGCCGTACTGATTAATAAGATTTGAAAGCTCGTAGAAAATTTGGCCCCAACAAGATGGTAATAAAGAGCAAAGGCTAAGGAAGTCAAGAACAAGAAGAGCCGATTTTTGGATACCAAATCTCTAAAAATTGCTAGTAGCATGCTCTACCCCCTCTGACGATTGACGTCATGAAACCAATCTTCTAAATTCGATTCGATCGCGTCTAGGTGACCATCTTCAATAGAATAAGCTGTATCACACACCCGAACGATACTCTCTGCGATATGCGAACTCATCAGAATAGAGCCTTCTTCTTTATACTGCAATAGCAAACCATATAGAAATTCTGTTGCATCAAAATCTAGGCCATCAAATGGTTCGTCCAAAATAAGGAGGGGAGGTTTGAGATAAAAAGCTGTGATCAAGAAGACTTTCTTCTTATTTCCCGTTGACAAACTACCGATATCGGTATTGAGAAATTCTTCAAAATGAAAGCCTGAAATCAAGTCCTGCAATAACGTTTCATCTCTCTTTCGATGATACAAACGACAGACAAAATTAAAATAGTGAACAAAATCCCAGTTTAAAAAACTATTGTTTTCAGTAAAAACTGTATAGGTGCGGCTCTTATAGAAATTTGTATGAAAAGAGGTCGCCTTGTCTTCTATGGTAACAGTCTCAACTGCATACTGCCGATGATCAAAGACACTACTTAAAGCTTTTAGCAAGGTTGTCTTCCCAGCTCCATTTCGACCAATCAACCCGACTACAGAATGATTGGGAACAAGCAAATTCGTGTCTTTTATAATGGGCTTGTCTTTTTTATACCAAACGTTTAGCCCCCTGATGTTTAAACACTCACTCTTCATCGACGCACTCCTTTATAAAGGTAAGAAGCCCCAACTAAAAGCAACAGCAAAGCGTATAACCATTCCTTTTGAAAGGCAAAGACTAAGGCACCGATCAAGAAGCAAATTCCTATTAGAATTCTAAATTGTAATTTCATATCTTGCCTTCTTTCTATTCACAGTATGAAAGATTACAATTGTATTTTATGCTTATACTATAGTACTTTTTCTAAGCAGATTCAAGCACGAATGGAACATTCTCAATGCTTTAGGCACATTTAATCTTTGAAGAGAAAAAAGAACTAGATATTTCTAGCTCTTTGTTTAAAATCTTAATTTTCAATCATGTTAATCTTTATCTACTTTTAAATAATTATAGAAGTTAATTACAGTAGATAAAAAACTCAATAAACAAATGAATTGAATCAATATTTTAACAGGCTGTCTAACATTGTTCATTTGTGTCAATATGATAAAAGAAGAATTTATAAAGATGATTAACTGTAGCAATATATTTGTATAATTAAATTTCATTTTTGTTCACCTTTTATTTCTAAAATATGATCAACTTGGTTATAGATGTCAGGAGAGTGAGTAGCTATAATTATAATTTTATTTTCTTTCTTTAAGCTCAATATTAATTCTATTATTTCTTCACTATTTTTTTGATCTACAGATGCAGTTGGTTCATCTGCTAATATAATTGGTGAATCTTTTAAAATTGTTTTAGCTAGAGCTACACGTTGAGCTTCTCCTCCTGAAAGAGTATATATTTTACGATTTAGATTTACATCAAGATGAACTCTTTTTAAAGCTTCATTCATTTTCTTTTGCATTTCCAACTTGCTTATTTTTTTTCCAATAAAAGCCAACATTAAGTTTTCTTGAATCGACTTATTTTCGATAAGACCAAAATTTTGAAACAAATAACTAAGATAATTTTTGAAATAATCTTTTTCTTTAATATTATTTAGATTAATATCATTTACAATTATATCTCCAGAATCAACTTCTTCTAATTTACCAATAATATTTAGTAATGTGGTTTTTCCAGCACCAGACGCACCTATCAGAGCATAAGAATTCCCTTCATAAAAATTATAATTTAAATTCTCTAGAACAATACGGTCATCGAATCCTTTATTTATATTTCTTAATTCGATCATATTAAGCTCCTTTTAGAAATAAAATATTTACTTTTTTCTCTTTAATTAATTGAAATGCAAATATGATAAGCAACAATAATAAGTATACAAACGGTACTAATATTAGTAAAAATGAAAATCTTAAAACAATTGTACAAATACCAATTAGAGTAAAGCACGTAATAAGCAATCCAAGATAAACTCTATGAATACGTAATTGGTTTTTCCCAGCCAAACGTTCTATAAAATGTGTCCTCCTTTCTTGATAAAAATAAATACTATTCATCAAAATGAACAATAAAAATGAGGTAGTAATACTTAAAACAGTCGTAGCAAGTAAAAAGTATTTTCTTGTTACTATCATATCAATTCTTTTCTCAATAGATAATAATCCACTAGTAAGTGAACCGAAGGAAGCTGTCAAGTTATATTTTCGAATTAACGTAGTTACTTTTTCAGAATGGTTAACTATTAAGAACGAGGTTGGCAATAAAGCATAGTTAGGTTTTTCCACAACAATAATTGGATCATGGACCATTGCTTCATTGGAAAATTGCCTCCCAATTAAAGAGTAAACTGGATAAGTAAACAAATCACCACCTTCGTATATGAAACTAGCAATTTTGGAATTTGGTTGGGTATCTTCGACTAATGTTTCCTTAGATGAAAATCCCCTTTTCTCAAAATATTCCCATTTATTCTTTAATTGTTCAAACATATTTTGATAACGATTTGGAATTAAAATCATTTTATCATATGTTTTCATATCTTTTAGAAATAATTTTGCTGAGTCAGATAACTTAATTTTATTTACTGCAACGTAGTTAGCATTAACATAAATTACATTTGAAGAATAATCTGAAGTTGGTTCGAAATTCTTATTATCTTTGTTCGAAATCAACATATTATCTAACATGTCGTTTCTATAAATAATCGTAGTGTTGTCAGATAACTCATTAAAAAATTTTTCTTTTTGATCTTGTGAAACACTGTCGCCATCTTCTAAAGAAGTTATCTCATAATATTCAGCATTCCTTTGCCAATGACTTTTTCCTACCTCTAACGATTCAACTTCTCTAGTTATTGAAATCATTCCATAAACACAGAACATAACAGAAAATAAAGTAAATAGCTGTATTAGGATCGTCATAACAAAGATGAAACCTAGCGGAGCCTTTCCTTTAATTGATAAAATAATTGGTTGGTGTTGAAGAATATAATAAAAACAATGTGAAAGAAAAAAATTAACGATAAATATTAATAAGGCCCAAACAAACACTGGTACTAAGATTATCAACAGAGCTAGAATCGAAAATTTTCTTAAAATGATTAATGTACTAACAACACCAAGTATAGAACATATCAATAAACATAAGATAAAAATACTATCGTTTTTTGTTTGTTCTATAGCAATCGCATGCTTTCCTTTGCCAGAAACTCTTAATATTCCAACCTCTTTCATGCCAGAAACTTGTTGAGCTAGTATTAAAGAGATATAGGTAATTAAAATCCCAATTACGATCAATACTGATTGTGGAGTATTCAATAGTAATCGAAATAGAGCAGTCTCATAATTAGTTGGCAAAACTCTAACAGTGGCATTAAGTTGCAATAATCCTTCAGCTACTTGCTCCGCATTCATAGAACCACTCACAACAACATAAACTGTATTGTATGAACTATTTTCTATTAATTCATTATCCGTTTGTTGCTTTAGCTCTTTAGGTAAATTTTTGGCTCCAATTGGAACATATGTATTTTGTATTTGTTTGTTAGACTCATCGACAGGAGCAACAATTCTTCTTGCTAGAACAATATCGTTTTTAGCTACAAATTCATTAATTTTATCAGAAAAATCGACAGGAGATTTTTCAACAACTATTACATTTCTAAAACCAGCAAAAATCTCGTTTTCATTTGTATTGATGAATAACAATCCAATTAAACAAATCAAAAGAAAGGAAATAATTAATAAAATTTTTTTAAACTTACTATACATCCTGTACCTCGCTTTTAAAAAGCTCAACCCTAATGTATTCGACAAAATTTTTAAAAGAGGAGGGGTGCTCCTCCTCTTACTTAATCACTTGTAACCCCTTTCATTTTACAAGTGAATTCTATCACTTTAAGCATTCATTGTCAATAATTAATATTATTTTTTTGTTATTTTTTAAAATTATATACTATAGTTATTTTTTATATGATAATTATATCTAAAAAAACCTCGCCTTTAGGCGAGGCCGTGGATAAATACATAAACAATTGTATTGCAACCACATTATTAAATTAAGTTATTTTTTATATAGTTTTCTATAGTGAGTGCCATTTTCTCATTTCCAGATAAACTATACAACGTCTCAGATAATTTAAAATATTTTTTCACTTCGTCTTTTTTTGCAAACCCTTCACTTACGTTACCTAATAAACAGAATAAGTCCGGTAATAAATAAAAGTGATTAAATTTTTTACAAATATCGATTGTTTTCAAAATTTCAGAAATTGCTTCTTTGATTTGATTATCTATCCATAAATATCGACAGTAATTATAACGCACTTTAACTAATAATTCAAAATTCTCCATTATTGATATATTAGATTTTTCGAGTGGGATTATGATTTTTTGATACATTTCCCCACTTATTTTTTCATTTTCTAAATCTATATAAGAATAGAAATTAAGAAGACTGTTTAGAAACATAAAATAATCTCTATCTGATTCTGACATTTTATTTAATAATGTTTCTAACTTCTTTATAGCCTCCGTTTTTTTATTATCACAATGAAAAAGAATAATTGATTCTATCCATGAAAGGTATGATTGATCATACAATGGAAGTTTATGTTTTTTTTCTTTTTCTAGTTCATATAAATACTTTAGAGAGAAATAATCTCTTTGATTTAATAATTTTTTTGATAAATCTATAAAATTTCCAAGCATTGAACTATCCGCTAAAATATTATCATCAAAGAAATATTCCATTGGAACGTTAAGTTTCTGAGATAATTTATAAAGAATATCAGATCCAGGATTATACTTTCCTTTTTCTATTCGACTTATTTGTCCCTGTTTACAGATTCCCTCAGCTAATTCTGATTGAGACAACTTCAATTCTAATCTTCTACTTCGCAATCTACTTGCTAATAATGTCATTTCCCCACCTCCTGATCTATATCTACGCAGGTGTATTTTATCATTATTTTAGATAATGTCAATAATATATATTTATTTATTGATATTTCTTATAAAAGTTGTTTGGTTCTTAAATAATTTTTACAATTGAATCTTATAGACAATATTATTCTTACTTTGAAACAGCTATTTACAATATTTATCTTTGTCATTATTAAAAATTCTAATAACCCACAATTTATCATTTGAATAAATCCTTAAAATCTTAATTTTTCCCAATCATCGTCTGTCCGTTTGCGATAAAAGAACTCAGACAAGTCCGGGTCTTCTATCACTTCTAGCAGAGGAAGCATGTCGTAGGATAAATCCAACTGTTCTAATTGGTCTTTTTCAACCCAAGAAACTTCTCCTTCTTCAGATGATCTGAGCTGGCCTGAGAATCTTGTTGCCTTGTAGCAAAAGACAATATAGCGTCCTCCATCGTCTAGTGACCAGTCTTTGACTGCGACCAGTTTTGGGTCTGCAATTGTCAGTCCTGTCTCTTCGTAGACTTCACGAATGACGGATTCTACTAAACTTTCTCCTTCTTCGATATGGCCTCCAGGAAAGGCATAACCAGACCATTTCTTGTAGCGCTCTGGTGACCGGTATTGGAGGACTACTTCATTCTTTGAAGTGTCTTCAATCAGACATAGGTTTGTTAAAATGGTAGATGTTGCGCGTGACATATATTTCCTTTCTATGATATTGACAATTAATCAATATAATTGTTTTTCATTATCTCTTTTTTCATCACAAAGGGATTTACCAGCTCATGGTATTCATCATAGGCATCCAAAAGAGAGCCTCTCTGAAAGACAATTGACTTCTCTTTTAACGAATATTCCGAGTGAATCGTTATCGAACCATGGTCATCAAAGGAAAAGACCAACTCAATGAAAAATGCTAGGATCAGGCTGGCAAAGAGACTCAAGAGAACACTCACAAGATTCTTCCAATTTGGAGCATATTTTCGATAGAAGCGATACCAGCTGTGACATAGAATAGTCACAGCTCCTAGATACAACCAGGGATTCCAGAGGAGTGGCGTAAAGGCGTAGCCAAAGAAGCATAATATGAAATTAGCAAAAATAAAAAGTAAAAGAATAAGATACACAATCCTAAACAGGTACAAATACTTTCCCATAATTGACCTCTCCTATGTAAACATTGTCGTGATTTAATACTATAAAAAACACATTTAGTCGCTTCTACATGATTGAAGCTCATTTATACCATTTCTTTGTTTTTTCATTATACTTCTATCCCTTACGGGAAAAAACAGCAAAAGTTTAAAAATACTTTCTACATTCTCTTGGTTCCTAATGACAATCTTAACCGTAATCTGTACATGCAAATGAGATAGTTGAAATAATGAATAAGAAAAAACAACTTTCTGATTAGTACCCTTCATCACTATATTTCGCTTTTATTTTCATAATAAAAGGATTGACTAGTTCATAGTAATCACGACTTCTTATAGGGATCACCCCATGGGGAATTTCAACATAATTCCCTTGGATTTCCGCACTATGATAGATTGGAGGGATCATAGTATTTTCAGTATCGGAAAAGGACAGGCATAGAAAACCCCAAAAAAATAAAGTAAAAATGAAACTAAAAATGAATGAGAAAGCATGAACTGATTCAGCTCCACTCTTTTTATAAAAGTTGGTCCAAATATGGCAAAATAATACGAAAACCAGAGAGTCAAACCACAAACAGCAGAGAATCGGAATAAAGGATAGACCAAAAACAACCAATAGTAATTCAATGACTAAAAAAACTAGAGAGAATAAATAAAACTTTTTAAAACCATTTAACCGCTTAAGCATAGAGAAGCCTCCTTATTTAGAAATGCTGTAACTAACTATATTATAAAGTTAATTCAGAGGTTCGTCAATGTGCATTGAGTGGATACCCTCATTTGAGAATTTTCACTTCCATTTCTGGTGGGTTACTAATTTCTAAGGACAAAAAAACTCCGCTTTCAAGGTTGAAAGTGGAGTTCTTCCCTTAAATAAAGATCAACAGAATATGGACTGCCAACCGTAGCCAATGATCAATTAGAGGTGTATCCGGGTCACTATTTTTACTATCTAAGAATAGGCTGAGCGATAATAAAAGTAAAAGAATGGCAATAATTATTTTAAGAGACAGCATCATACCGCCAATAGCAAGAGTCGCTAGAAAGCCAAAAAATGGCAATGGACTAAATAAAAATTCCAAAAATCTGAAATAGAACATAAACAAAGAGAGAATCAATAGGCCGTAAACAATCAGCTTAGTGAAAATTGAGACTCTTTTACCTTCTTTTTTCATTTTTGATAGTGAATAAATGACATAGATCATATAGATAAAAAGTAGCATATTGAATCATTCCTATGTTTTATAGATTATGTTAATAGTTTAACCAAAACCCATTCAAAATACAACTAAAGACAATAACTTATCAGTAGTCTCCCGTCTCTAATCAAAGTTTCTTCACTCCTGCTGCTACCTTTTGAAGATGCTGTTCCCGCATGCTAGCGGTGTTCACATCCCGGCCGACTTCACCCAAAATGCAGACGCGCTTGGTTTTGATCCCACAGTGGTTCAAGACGGCATTCTTCAAAACAGAGATACCATAACTATCTGGAATGTTGAGAGGGCCTGAAAAAATCTTGTACCACCAGGTAGGTGCCATCGAAGTTGCATAAATACTGGCTGTTTTCCCTTTGAGCAACTTCTTGAATTGCTTGCCTCTGAGGTAATTCCAGATAAAGCTGCCCTGATCATTAGCCGAGTAAGCAATCCCAGGTGTGAAGACCCGATCAATCCAGCCCTTCATGAGGCTCGGCATACTACTCCACCAGATGGGATAGACAAAGATCAGGTGATCCGCCCACTGGATCCATTCTTGAGAACGAAGGATAAAGGAATCTTCTTCCATCCGCTTTCGATAGCCGTAGCGAAGGACCGGATCAAAGTCCTCATCATTGAGACTTATCACTTTAAGCTCGTGGCGATTTGAGTCAATAGTTTCAACAATGGTTTGAAAAATAGCCTGGCAGTAACTTTCCTTATCCGGATGCCCGTTGATGACCAGAATTTTCATTCGTCTTCTCCTTCATTTCTTTGGTTCATTCTATCTCTTTTATTTTTTTACTTGATTAATTGATAATGGTTCAAAGATTGATAGATAGGTCCTTTAGGAATTTTTATTCGAAGAACACTTCATCCGCAATTCCTTAACAGGTTTTCCAAGTTCAAGTATTTTTTCTTGGCCATCAAAAGTAAAACCCATTTTTTGATAGAAAGCAATGGCTCGCTTATTCTCTTTCAATACCCATAAATAAATTTCAGAGAAATGATCAAGAGCAGCAAATGCAGCATGCATTAACTGTTTACCCACACCTTTTCCATAGTAATCTTTTAAAACATATAAGGCGATGATTTCACCAGCTTGAATGGTCTCATCACGGTAATTTCCATAGCTGATAAATCCAACGACCTTCTTTCCATCCATCGCAATCAAGGTATTTTCTGGATATTTTTGACTAAAGAATCGACATTTTTCTAATGTCATCGTCTCCTGAAAATCCGCGGGTAAAAGATCGTCATAAGCCTCTCTCCACGTTTGCCAATGAACGAGAGATTTTCCTTCTATCTCTTCAGGAGTTTCCATTGCTTTAATGATAATCTTCATTCGCTTTATCCTTTCTAATCCAAAGCCTTGACTTCCAACATCATATCGCGGATCTGTGCTGCCAATTCGAAATCAAGCACTTCGACGGCTTCTTGCATTTGGCCTTGCAGTTTCTTGACCAGTTCCTTGCGCTCTTGGCGGTTTAGACTGGTGATATCCACTTCCTTGTCTTCTTCCTTGGCCACAGCCTTGGTAACAGAGATGAGATCACGGATTTCCTTCTTGATGGTTTGTGGGACTATTCCATGCTCTTCATTATAGGCCATTTGAATCTGACGACGGCGGGCCGTTTCATCGATGGCTTTTTGCATAGACTGGGTCATGGTGTCCGCATACATGATCACGTGACCCTCACTATTACGGGCTGCACGACCGATGGTCTGGATCAGTCCGCGTTCATTACGGAGGAAGCCTTCCTTATCCGCATCAAGAATGGCAACTAGGCTGACTTCTGGTACGTCTATCCCTTCCCGAAGAAGGTTGATACCGACCAAGACATCAAAGACCCCTAAACGCAAATCACGAATAATCTCCGTCCGCTCCAAGGTCTTAATATCCGAGTGCATGTATTTGACCTTGACCCCCATTTCTTTAAAGTAGTCGGTCAAGTCTTCTGCCATCTTCTTGGTCAAGGTGGTGACAAAGGTCCGCTCTCCACGTTCTACACGCGCATTGATCTCACCCAAGAGATCGTCCATTTGTCCCATGGTAGGGCGTACTTCCACTTCTGGATCCAGAAGACCAGTTGGACGGATGATCTGCTCGATCACGGTATCCGTCTGTTCCATCTCATAGTCGCCTGGTGTCGCAGACACATAAACAATCTGGTGGACATGGCTTTCAAACTCCTCACGACGCAGTGGTCTGTTGTCCAAGGCAGATGGCAAACGGAAACCATAGTTGACCAGCATTTCCTTGCGTGAGCGGTCTCCATTGTACATACCCTTGATTTGGCCCATGGTCATGTGACTTTCATCGATCATGATGAGGAAATCTTCAGGGAAGAAGTCAAGAAGGGTGTACGGTGGCTCTCCTTCACTCCGGCCATCCATGTGACGAGAGTAGTTTTCGACCCCATTAGTGTAGCCCATTTCCCGCAACATTTCAATATCGTACTCGGTCCGTTGTTTCAGGCGTTGGGCTTCTAAGAGCTTGCCTTCCTTTTCAAAGACCTTCAACTGCTCCTCAAGTTCCGCTTGAATCTTGGCAATGGCCACTTCCATATGGTCATCATTGGTCACGAAGTGAGTAGCTGGGAAAATGGCCAAGTGGTCCACATCTCCTAGAACTTGGCCAGTCAAAGCTTCAATCTCACGAATCCGCTCAATCTCATCCCCGAAAAACTCAACGCGAAAGGCATGTTCATCACGCGAAGCTGGGAAAATCTCCACCACGTCCCCACGAACACGGAATTTCCCCCGTTGAAAGTCGATGTCATTGCGCTCAAACTGGATGTCCACCAGATCATTGAGCAAACGATCACGAGAAATCTCCAGACCGGGGCGCAGACTCACCACGCTATCGGCATATTCCTTAGGCGAACCCAACCCATAGATACATGAAACAGACGCGACTACAATGACGTCATTTCGTTCTAAAAGAGCGGAGGTTGCTGAGTGACGAAGCTTGTCAATCTCATCATTGACCGAACTATCTTTTTCGATATAGGTATCGCTCGATGGCACATAAGCTTCTGGCTGGTAGTAATCGTAGTAAGAGACGAAATACTCGACCGCATTTTCAGGGAAAAATTCCTTAAACTCCCCATAGAGCTGGCCCGCTAGCGTTTTATTGTGAGCAATGACCAGGGTCGGCTTATTGACTTGGGCAATGACCTGACTCATGGTATAGGTCTTCCCCGTACCAGTTGCTCCCATCAGGATTTGCGCCTTTTCGCCACCCTCGATGTTATCTACCAACTGCTCGATGGCCTGCGGTTGGTCCCCAGACGGTTGGTATTTGGAGACTAGTTTAAATTTGTTGTCTGTGATTCTATTAATCATACTTTCTTCCTTCGACTGTACTTCCTTTATTTTACCACAATAAAGGATATTTCTCTGACTTTTGAGGAGAGGAACCTAGTACAGAAAAAGACAGACTCGAGAGCCTGTCTTCGTATTTATCATTATTTCCTATCAGACATTTCACACTTATTATTCAACAGCTCTTTCATTTCTTTCCCCTAAGAAGTAAACAATCACGACGGATAATAGAAGAACCAGAGTTGTGATGATCGATCCTTCCGCTCCAAATTCCCCTCCAGTCAACCAGTCAGGTCCTGACCCCATGGTAAAGCTGAAGATAGAGGCATCTGCGCCTGTGCCACTGACTTGGAAACCAAGGAGATTTCCTTGTACATAGTTCCAAGTGCCGTGTTGGGCGACTACAAGCCAGATACTATCGGTATAGATAAAAAGCAGAGCAGCTAGCACCCCATCAAGGACAATATTCAGTACGGATAAGACTGTCACACCTGCATTTCCCAGATGAAGAATGCCAAAGAGACTACTAGAAATCGCGATTGCTAAGGGAAGATTGGTTCTTGCAGCAATCCGAGTTAGGAGCCAACCCCGCGTCGCTACTTCTTCAGTACCACCTTGGAGAAGCCAAAATGGGAATAAGCCTAGAATAAAGAGAATGGGTTCTAAACTTAATTCATTTAGCTCAAAAGTCCCGATTCCCCCCACCTGGTAGACAAGGGCAATCACACCCATTTGAAGAAGAGAAAGCAAGATCCCCCAACCTAGATACTTGAGCCAGTTCTTTTTTACAAAACCTAAGCTTGATAAGGAATTTTTCTCTATTACTTTCACCCAAAAAATAAAGAGCAAGAGAATAAATACAAAACTGAAGAGTTCATAATAGAGAATATAATGGAAGAAAAACTCTTGAATACTTGCTGTCCCATTTCCTGGTGAAAAGAACTCCGCCAGAAAACCGATCCCTAAGGAAAATGGTCCCACCAATTCACTACTAAGCCATAGTCCCCCTTCTATAAAGAAGGAGGCTAAAAATACATAGAATAGTGTAGAAATAAGAACTGGCATAGATGTGTTTGTTTTTATATCCTGAATGATCTTTCCTTTCTTCATGATCAACCTCCATTTATCTAATAGGTCCATTGTAACAAAGAAAATCCAGAGCTGCAATATCGTTTCATGTCAGAAAACCTAACATGAAAACTCTATTTTTCTTGCAAATCAAACTATTTTCTGATATAATAGCTTTTGTAGAAAAACATAAGACCATTCATACTCGTTTTGGTATGAATGATTTGTTTTTTTTAAGGCCATCCTTTGGTCAATGTGCTCATAGGTTAAATACCCTAAGAGAAAGAATTAGAAGGAGACAGAAATGAAGAAAAAATTACTAGCATGTTTGCTTTTCTTATTTCCAATCGTTGCATTCGCTGGTCATGCTCATGCTGAAACGATCAAGGTCGTTTTCGACACAGCATATGCACCGTTTGAATTTAAGGATTCAGATCAAACCTATAAAGGAATTGACGTAGAGATCTTGGACAAGGTCGCTGAAATCAATGGCTGGGATTTGGATAAATCCTTCCCTGGATTTGATGCAGCGGTCAATGCAGTTCAAGCTGGTCAAGCAGATGCCATCATGGCAGGGATGACCAAAACAACGGAACGTGAAAAAGTCTTCACCATGTCTGATACTTACTACGATACAAAAGTTGTCATTGCGACTAAAAAAGCTGACAAAATCACGAAGTACAGCCAATTAAAAGGGAAGACAGTCGGTGTTAAAAACGGAACTGCAGCCCAACGCTTTCTCGATAAAAACAAGGACAAGTACGGCTACAAGATCAAGACTTTTGATACCGGTGATCTCATGTATAACAGTTTATCAGCTGGTGCAGTGGATGCAGTCATGGATGATCAACCTGTTATTCAATACGCCATCCAAAAGGGTCAGGATCTAGCTATCAATATGGACGGGGAAGCAGTCGGTGGCTTTGCCTTTGGTGTTAAAAAAGGTGGAAATCATGAAAAGTTGATCACCGAATTTAACAAGGCCCTCGCTCAAATGAAAGCTGATGGAACACTTGATGAGATCGTCAAGAAATGGACAGGTGAAAGCCAATCATCAAGTAACAGCGCCGTTCCAGAAACAACTACTCCTGCTGGTCAAAAAGCAACTCCTAAAAAATCAAAATATGTAATTTCAAGTGACTCATCTTTTGCACCATTTGTCTTCCAAAATGGAAAAAACAAATACACAGGGATCGATATGGACTTGATCAAGGCTATTGCCAAAGACCAAGGATTTACCATCGAGATTGACAATCCTGGATTTGACGCAGCGGTAAGTGATGTCCAGTCCGGTCATGCCCAAGGAATGATCGCAGGAATGACTGTGACAGATGCTCGGAAAGAAACATTTGATTTTTCTGAACCATACTACACGGCCAATTCTATTCTAGCCGTTCAAGAAAGCAGCAAGATTGATTCATATGATGACCTAAAAGGAAAGACAGTCGGTGTTAAAAACGGTACTTCCTCACAAAACTTCCTTGAAGAAAACCAAAAGAAATATGGTTACAAGATCAAAACCTTCTCTGACGGAGCTTCTATGTACGATAGTTTGAATTCTGGTTCTGTTGCAGCGATTATGGATGACGAACCTGTTATCAAATACGCTATTAAACAAGGACGTAAATTCAAAACACCTATCGAAGGAACTCCAAGTGGTCAACTAGCATTTGCCGTTAAAAAAGGTGAAAATCCTGAATTGATCGAGATGTTCAATAACGGTCTTGCAAACTTGAAGAAAAGTGGTCAATACCAAAAGATTCTCGATAAATACCTTAAAGCAGATAGCAAGTCAAGTACTTCAAGTACAACAGCAGATGAAACAACGATCTGGGGCTTGCTTCAAAACAACTACAAACAATTGTTAAGTGGTTTGGGTGTGACTCTTGCCCTTGCCCTTCTCTCTTTCGCCATTGCTATGGTGATCGGTGTTATCTTCGGGATGTTTAGTGTTAGCCCTTATAAATGGCTCCGCTGGACAGCTGAAATCTTTGTCGATGTCATTCGTGGGATCCCACTCATGATCCTCGCCGCCTTCATCTTCTGGGGAATTCCAAACTTGATTGAATCGGTCACAGGTCATCAATCCCCAATTAACGACTTTGTCGCAGGTACTATTGCCCTCTCTCTCAATGCTGCTGCCTATATCGCAGAAATTGTCCGTGGGGGGATCCAAGCTGTACCGATTGGACAGATGGAAGCCAGCCGAAGCCTTGGAATCTCTTATGGCAAGACCATGCGTAAGATCATCTTGCCACAAGCAACCAAACTCATGCTTCCAAACTTTGTTAACCAATTCGTCATTGCCCTGAAAGATACGACTATTGTGTCTGCGATCGGATTGGTAGAACTCTTCCAAACTGGTAAGATCATCATCGCTCGAAACTACCAAAGTTTCAAGATGTATGCGATCCTTGCCGTCTTCTACCTCGTGATTATCACCTTGCTAACACGATTTGCGAAAAAATTAGAAAAGAAGGTTAACTAATGGCTAAATTAAAAATTGATGTCCATGACCTCCACAAATACTATGGTGAAAATGAGGTCTTAAAAGGAATCTCAGCAAAATTCTACGAAGGGGATGTGGTCTGCATTATCGGACCGTCTGGTTCTGGTAAATCGACCTTCCTTCGTAGTCTCAATCTCCTCGAAGAAGTTACAAAAGGTCAAATTACAGTTAATGGATATGATCTAACCGATCCAAAAACCAATGTTGATTTGGTCCGTGAAAATATCGGGATGGTTTTCCAACACTTCAACCTCTTCCCTCACATGAGCGTCCTTGAAAACATTATGTTTGCGCCAGTAGAGCACAAACTGATGACCCGTGAAGAAGCTCAAAAAGTCGGGATGGAATTGTTGGAAAAAGTTGGTCTCGCAGATAAAGCCGATGCCAATCCAAATAGTCTTTCCGGTGGTCAAAAACAACGTGTGGCTATCGCACGTGGACTTGCCATGAATCCAGATATTATGCTCTTTGACGAACCTACTTCTGCCCTTGACCCTGAGATGGTCGGAGATGTATTGAACGTTATGAAAGAGTTGGCAGAGCAAGGCATGACCATGATTATCGTTACCCATGAAATGGGATTTGCACGCCAAGTAGCCAACCGCGTCATCTTCACAGCAGACGGTGAATTCCTCGAAGATGGCAAACCAGACCAAATCTTCGACAACCCCCAACACCCACGTTTGAAAGAATTCTTAGATAAGGTTCTAAACGTTTAAAAATAGTGGTTTTTGAAGCATCTAGCAATTTTGCTAGATGTTTTTTTTAGACGAAAAAAGAGGCTGGGGCATAAGTCCTAGCCTCTCAATTATTTTTGGATTGTCGAGCAAGACGCAGTGGTTGAGT
>ERZ781275.77-NODE-77-length-113716-cov-25.861043_pt1 | contig 113716 bp, 104 predicted proteins | sample MGYA00375853_ERZ781275 | MGnify/ENA primary metagenome ERZ781275 (study PRJEB29790, sample SAMN03653691) | human gut metagenome | host: Homo sapiens | place: USA: Dallas, Texas | collected 2012-07-23 | study: EMG produced TPA metagenomics assembly of the Gut...
GGGACGACGAAATCGAATTCTAACGAATTACCGATTTCTGTCCCACTCTCTTTTTGCGTTTTAGTGAATAGAAGAAGTGGTCTCTTTTTTCAGTAGTTGAGCCTCACTCCTTGTGTTCTAAGAGCAGTGGTGAGGAAAGCTCGACTGCTTTTTTTCGCTTGAAAAATGCGGCCATTTGAACCAGGATGCGGGGAACCGTCTGCCATTTTTTCCAAGCTTGAAAGCGGGTATCGATGAGCTGCTTGGCCAATCGTTCTAGCATCTCCCGCTCGGTTGGATCCAAATCCTGGGCATTTTGGAGGATTTCTTTGGCCTTAGCTAGCTGCTTGAGATCCGTTAGATCATTGATGGAAGTGATGCCGGCATCCAGAAAAATGCCAAAAAAGGTGTCAAAAAACTTCTTGCGCTCCTCTGCCGATGTTTCGCGAACCCATTGCTTCAAGGTCAGATCGGTCTGCTGGCTATCTGGACTGGTTTCAGAAACGGTCACAAAGCTGTAGTCCTTGATTTCCCAAGTAAAGGCATCGTGCTGGGCAAAGCCGCCAAAGGCGTGACTTTTGACAATGGTCGTCGGTTCTGGCACTTCCAACATCATGCCAACGATGGATCCCTGAGGGACAAAGCGACGAATGTTTGGAGACGTACGCTGGTAGCCTTCGGTTTCGATAATGGCCTTGTTGAGGCCAGGAGCATCGTAGCTGTAGATCGCGTCGACCCGTTCAAATAAGGAATCAGGTAGATACGAGCAGGCATAGGTTGCGAGATTTCCCCCTTTGGAGTGACCGGCTACTAAGAAACTTCCTTTTGGAAATTCCTTCATGACATGTTGCAGGTAGCTGGCTGCGCGCTTCTGAGCTGGTACATGGTCCATATAGGTCATGTGGAAGTCTTCCTTCCAGCCGATCAAGGTGTCATCTGTTCCTCTGAAAACGACCAAATACGTATCCAGACTAAGCCGATAGGTCATGGCCGCAAACTGTTTTTGCACATCGGGATCGTATTCATCGACATAGTTGAGGAGTTTGATGTTCTTAAAGCGCTTTGAAGTAGCCAACTCATCGACTAATTGCAGGTGCTGGTTACTCACGATAAAATCGGTAGTCCGATCGATCAGTTCCATCGCATCAGACAGGCGCACTGGAATCCCTGTTGTATCTCCTTGAGGCACAATGTGTCCAAAGGGCAGATAGGTCAGCTCTGTCAATGCGAGGACATCCAGCTCCTTGAAGGGGCGGTCATATATGGAATCGTAAGTCACTTCTTTTAGGTAATCAAAAATCGTCGACATCTGTGCCTCCCGTGTCTTATTTCTCTCAGTATAGCACAAAAATGGATGGAGAAAAAGCGCCTCCCATCAAGAAAGTAGGCCTCAGCTCTTCTTTCCCTCTGAAACAGCCTTTTTCTCTGCTGTTTAATCTGTTATAATAGGAAGAAGAAAAAAAGAAGGAAAGAAAGCCATGCATAAAATTCTCTTAGTGGAAGACGATGAAATTATCCGCCAACAGGTCAAACAATTATTGGAACAATGGGGCTATGAAGTGGTCGCAGTCGAGGATTTTATGGATGTCCTCGGGATCTTTGTCGAAACCGACCCCCACTTGATCCTCATGGATATTGGACTGCCTCTCTACAATGGGTACCACTGGTGCCAGGAGATTCGCAAGGTTTCAAAGGTTCCGATTATGTTTCTTTCCTCACGGGATCAAGCCATGGATATTGTCATGGCCATCAATATGGGTGGAGACGACTTTGTCACCAAGCCTTTTGATCAAAATGTCCTCCTTGCCAAGGTCCAAGGGCTCTTGCGCCGCTCTTACGAATTTGGGACGGATCAAAATTTGCTGGAGCACCGGGGAGCCATCCTCAATCTCAAGTCCACGGACTTGGTGTATGAAGGGGAAGTCATCAAGCTGACCAAGAATGAATTTCAGATCCTGCGTGTCCTCTTTGAACATGCAGGCAGTATCGTGGCGCGCGATGACATGATGAAGGAGCTCTGGAATAGCGATTTCTTTATTGATGACAATACCTTGTCTGTCAATGTGGCCCGCCTTCGCAAGAAATTAGAAGAGGCTGGCTTGTCAAACTTCATCGAAACCAAGAAAGGCATCGGTTACGGGTTGACCCATGAATAAATTTGGAACGATCTTCTGGCAGTATGTGGTATCCCGCAGGCGCCTACTCTATCTATTGGTCATCTTTTTGATCGTCGATTTGGTCTTTGCCTATCTCTTTCCAGAGACAGGGACGGTTTTCCTCTATGCGACCCTGGTGCTAGGCTTTTTTGCCCTCTGTGTCTTGATCTGGGATTTCGCCATGACCTTTCAGGACTACCGCAAAGCCTTGCTGTATGAGGAAATAGAAGTTGCCTCACCACTGGAACATCTCCTTTATGAAAAATATATAGAAGAACAGCAGGCTCGCCTGGAGCAAGGCAAAGTAGCCCAGGCCAAGTTCAATGACCTGATGGATTACTACACCCTCTGGGTTCACCAGATTAAGACGCCCATTGCAGCTAGCCAGCTCTTGGTCCAAGATGTCGAGACACCTATTGTCAAGCAGCAGATGGAGCAGGAACTTTTCAAGATTGACTCCTATGCCAATCTGGTTCTGCAGTACCTGCGATTGGAGAGTTTTCATGACGATCTGGTCTTAAAGCGCGTGTCGCTAGAGGACTTGGTCAAAGAAGTGGTCCGCAAATATGCCCTCTTTTTTATCCAAAAGAACTTGACAGTGAACCTGCATGATTTGGATGTCGCCGTCATTACCGATCGCAAGTGGCTTTTGGTCATCATCGAGCAACTCTTGTCCAATAGCCTCAAGTATACCAGTACAGGTGGAATTGAGATCTATTTCAAAGACCAGACTCTCTATATAAAAGACAGCGGGATTGGAATCAAAAATAGCGATGTCCTCCGCGTATTTGAGCGGGGCTTCTCCGGTTACAATGGCCACATGACCCAGCAATCCTCAGGGCTGGGGCTCTATCTGTCTAAGAAAATTGCAGAGCAATTGGGCCACAAGATTAGCCTCCACTCAGAGGTTGGCCAAGGCACAACCGTCGCTATTCACTTTGAAGAAAAGAAGTTGGTGATGGATTAGTTTTTTTCCATCTTACAAAAATGTAAGAAATAAACGGTAAAATGAAAGGTTAGGTTATGGTAGCCGCCTTTTATTTTTTATACAATAGTCTCATCAAATGAAGGAGGTCAAGAAAATGAAACTCTTGAAATGGATGAAAGAACCCAAAAAGATTAAAAACCCAAATAAGCAAACCGATTTGGAAAAGACGGAATTTGGTCTCCAAGTCCTGCAACAAACCCAAGAATTTTTCTTGATCTACTAGTAAAAGGAGAAAAGTATGTCATTGCTAGACGTTCAACACATCAAAAAAATCTACAAAACCCGCTTTCAAGGGACGCAGGTTGAAGCCCTAAAGGACATTCATTTTACCGTGGAAAAAGGGGAATACGTCGCCATCATGGGGGAATCAGGGTCCGGGAAATCGACCCTTCTCAATATCCTAGCCATGCTGGACCAGCCGACCGAAGGACGGGTCTACCTCAACGGTACCGATACTTCAACTATCAAGAACAAGGATGCCTCGAGCTTCCGTCGGGAAAAACTAGGATTTGTCTTTCAAGACTTCAACCTGCTCGACACCTTATCCGTCAAGGACAATATCCTCCTGCCTCTCGTCCTCTCTCGCAGGCCGGTCAAGGAAATGATGAGCAAGGTCGATAGCGTGAGTCGGGAATTAGGCATTCACCAACTTCTAGAGAAATACCCTTACGAAATCTCTGGTGGGCAAAAACAACGGGTGGCTGTAGCACGGGCCATCATCACCTCACCTGAAATTCTCCTTGCGGATGAGCCAACAGGGGCATTGGATTCCAAATCTTCGGCTGCGTTGCTCGATGTCTTTGAAGACATCAATACCATGGGCCAAACCATTCTCATGGTGACCCATTCAACCGCAGCGGCAGCTCGGGCTAAGCGCGTGCTCTTTATCAAGGACGGAATTCTCTACAACCAGATCTTCCGCGGGGAAAAAACAGAGCGTCAGATGTTCCAAGAAATATCAGATACTCTGACAGTCATGGCAAGCGAGGTGGGGTAGATGTTTCGATTAACCACTAAATTAGCTTGCTCTAATCTCATCAAGAACCGCAAGCTCTATTATCCCTTTGCGATTGCAGTCATTCTCGCAGTGACCATCGCCTACCTCTTTGACTCCCTGACCTTTAATCCCCATATTCACGAGCTTCGAGGGGGATCTCCCATACTCTTCACCCTTGGATTGGGACTGTTCGTGGTCAATGCTGCGGGGGCTATCATCGTGCTCTATGCCAATAGCTTTGTCATGAAAAACCGCTCCAAGGAGTTGGGAATTTACAGTATGCTAGGCCTTGAGAAACGCCATCTCATCAGCATGATCTTCAAGGAACTCTTGATCTTTGGCTTTGTGACTATCTCAGCCGGTGTCTTGATCGGGGCTCTCTTTGACAAGCTGATCTTTGCCTTTCTCTTGAAACTCATGAAGATGAAGGTTCAGCTAGTATCCACCTTCCAACCTGGGATTGTCATCTTGGTCTTTGTCACTTTTGGCCTCATCTTTGCCCTTTTGGTCCTTCTCAATGCTTGGCGCATTCTCCGTTTGAATGCCCTTCAACTGACGCGCGAGAAGGCTAGTGGTGAAAAGAAAGCCCGCTTCTTGTGGCCCCAAACCATTCTGGGCTTAGCCTCTCTCGGTTTTGGCTACTACCTGGCTTTGTCAGTCAAAGACCCCATGTCTGCGATTTTGATCTTCTTTCTAGCCGTTGTCTTGGTTATGATCGGGACCTACTTACTCTTTAATGCTGGGATCACCGTCTTCTTGCATCTTCTTAAGAAAAAGAAGAACTATTATTACCAACCCAACAACATGATCTCGGTCTCTAACCTTATCTATCGCATGAAGAAAAATGCGGTGGGCCTTGCGACCATTGCCATCCTCTCGACCATGGTGTTGGTGACGATCTCTGCTGCCACCAACATCTATGTCGGTGGCGAAATGGTCAAGAAAATCATGAATCCACATGATTTCTCCATTCAAGGAAAAGGGGTGGACCTGGAGCAAATCAACCAGAAGTTTGATGAATTTGCTTCTGAGCATCATCTTGAGATCAAAAATCGTGACCTGGTGAACTATGCCACCTTTGGGGTCGAATCACAAAAGGGCACAGACTTCACGGTCTATCCTGATGATGAACGCGATGTCAGACCGCGGACAGTCTTTCTGGTCTTTGATGCAGCTAGCTATGAGCAAATGACCGGAGAACAAGTTGATCTGGCCAGCAACCAAGTCGTTCTCTTTGCCCATAACCAGGCTCTGACAGGGCAGAAACAGTTCACCATCAATGGGCAAGACTTCCAAGTAAAGGAAGAAGTGACCAAGGATTTTATCACGGATCATGTCCCAAACATGTTTAACATGCTGACGGAGGATTTCAATTATCTGATCGTACCTGACCTTTCAGCCTTTGTTGCCAAGTTTCCGAACCTTGCTGTCGTTACCCAAATCTATGGTGGTTTCAATGTCAATGTCGATGAAGACCAGCAACTCAAGCTAGCAGCTAGTTATGACAAGATGATCGATGAATTGAGCAGCCAACAGGGCCAAGGAACATTTATCTATGGAGGTAACCGAGCCAATGATGTGGCAGAGTTGAATAGCCTCTTTGGTGGCATCTTCTTTATCGGAATTTTCTTGTCACTGATCTTTATGGTCGGAACGGTCATCGTCATCTACTACAAGCAAATCTCAGAAGGTTATGAAGACCGTGATCGCTTCGTCATCCTCCAACAGGTGGGGCTCGATGAACACGAGGTCAAACGAACCATCAACCGTCAAGTGCGGACCGTCTTCTTCCTCCCTCTCATCTTTGCCTTTATCCACCTGGCCTTTGCCTACCATATGATCCGCCTGATTCTTAAAGTCCTCGGTGTCATCAATAGTGGCCAAGTCCTCGTCGTGACCCTCAGCGTCTGCGCTGTCTTTCTCATCACCTACCTGATCGTCTTTTGGATCACCTCTCGGAGCTATCGTAAGATTGTGCAGATATAAGGAAAAAGAAGAGAGTGGGACAGAAATCGGTAATTCGTTAGAATTCGATTTCGTCGTCCCACCTCCGCACAGTTGAGTAGGGCTGTAAAAGCTGATGAAATCAGCGTAGTAGAGCCCACTCAACCACTGCGTCTTGCTCGACAATCCAAAAATAATTGAGAGGCTAGGACCTTTGTCCCAGCCTCTTTTTGTTTGAAAACCGATGCGATTGTTTGTGTTTTTCAAAGGGACATACAAAAAACCGAACCACTACAGTTCGGTTTTTTATCGATTTCTTTTAGAGTGATGTTAGGAAAGTCAATCCCCCTAGGATGACACCTGCCGAATTCGGAATGATCAAAATCCAGTCTTTTTTAGGTTCCTTTGTCCAACCATAAATGACCCAGATCAAGCAAGAAATAGCAGCTGACAAGGGTTGGAAAGGTTGGGCCTTATTTCCCTGTAAATTAGCAATAATTTGTGGGATGTAGGCAATGAAAACGATAATCCCAATAAAGGCACCGATCGAGCCAACGATTTGGTTGATTTTTTGTTTATTCATAAAATTTTACCTCTGTGTATCAGAATAGCATAAGTAGGAAGAAAATGCAATTAATTTGCATGCTATGCAAGATGAAAATGATTACATTCGCACAAAATTAGACAATGTGTCAAAAAAATAGCAACTAGAGAGAAGACTCTCTCGAAAAGAAATCCATCTTCCTGCAAAATCACAAGATTGTGACACTTTACAGTTCGGTAACATTTGAAAAAAAGACTTGAATTTGTAAAGGACAAAAGGTAGAATAGTGCATACTTTAAAAAAAGAAAAGGAAATGGTAGTTTCAAAATGAATGAAAAACAAATGAAAATTCTTGGTTGGGTTGCGACCTTTATGTCTGTTATGATGTATGTGTCTTACTTCCCACAAATCATGGATAACCTCGCAGGTCACAAAGGGAACTTTGTTCAACCCCTTGTCGCAGCCATCAACTGTAGCCTTTGGGTTTACTACGGACTCTTCAAAAAAGAACGCGATATTCCACTTGCTGCAGCTAATGCACCAGGGATCATCTTTGGTTTGATCACAGCGATCACAGCCTTGTAATTAATTAAAAAAGCTGGACAAAAGTCTGGCTTCTTTTTTTATGACTTCACTCATTTCCATGGTATAATGGGAGGACTATTCATAGAGAAGATCAAAAAGGAGACAAGAGTGGAGCAAAAACATCACTGTCAAGTCCTATGGGCGAAAAATAAATACCTGGTGCTCAGTCGTTCGAGTAATATCTACAAGGAAATCCGGGAATACCTCAAGCGAGACCAGGTGGAGGTCAGCCACGTCGAGGACCTGATCCAGCAAGCGCTGGCCTTGCCAGAAAATCGTGGCCAGGTCTCCAATGCCTTTCAGCATATCTGGGGCTATTTCAAAAAGCAGGCGACTGCAGAGGAAAAGGCGGACTTTATGCTGCTACTTGAGAAATACCAGCATGGCCAAGCCCAGCAAGAAGATCTGATCAAGGGAATCCAGACGCTATTGGAGCGCTACCCCAATCGCTACTTACAAGACTCGACGCTACTAGGAGGTCAATAGATGAGACTCTGGCACCAAGACTTGATTCCCAAACTCCCTCGTCCCCAGCTCCTAGGCCAACACCGGGAATGCTGCGCCCTTCGAGGCAATGGCTGGGGCAAGAAGCACGCGACGGTCAACTATGTTTTTGACTACTCGCCTTATCGCCTCTATGCCTATCACCGCCTGATCATGGAAGAGATGATGGCTCGTGGCTATAAGGTCAGCCCGGAGTGGTGGGAGCCAACCTACCGAGGCAAAACCTGCCCAGCCTATACAGAACTGGAAGAGGAAGCCTTGAATACTCCCATCTATCCCGAGCATCAGGACACTTACCTCCAAGAATGCTTAGACAATCTAACAGAAAAAGGGATCCAACTAGACTAAGAAAGAACGAACCAGACCAGGTTCGTTTTTTTGCCCGAAAAACCAACAAAATGCTTTGAAAGCGTTAATTTCTTTCCTAAACATGCTATAATAATAGGAGATTATGCACAGGAAAAGGATAAACGGATGAAAGAATTAATCGACTTAATTAATCAATTTAGAGATGAACGTGACTGGAGAAAGTTTCATAATGAAAAAGATTTGGCCATTTCGATTTCACTAGAAGCGAGCGAATTGTTGGAACTATTTCAGTGGAAACAATCAGAGGAAGTAGTTGAAAAGTCATTAAAAGAAATCAAAGAAGAACTTGCGGATGTTTTTATGTATTCTTTCATGTTAGCAGATAATTTGAATCTGGATGTAGAAGAAATTATAAAAGAGAAAATTGATATAAATGCAAAAAAATATCCTGTAGAATTAAGCAAAGGAAATAATAAAAAATATACGGACTTGGAGAAAAAATGAGCAACATTCAATCACCCGTAGTTATAGAAATCGATTATTCAAATCGAACATTTGATCAATTAAAAGAAACGATTGCTCCGAAACATTCTAAGCTTATCTTTGATTATCCAACTGTATACATCGTAAACGATGAGAATAAAAACAAGTATAGTGTTTATGTCGGAGAAACAACAGATATCATTCGTAGAACAAATCAGCATTTGTCAGATGATATAAAGAAGGATAGAGAAGACTGGCGACAATTTGAACAATCTAAAACCTCTAAAATGTTTGTTATTGGGCATAACCATTTCAATAAATCTTTGACCTTGGATATTGAGAATAGGTTAATGCTCTACCTATCAAGTGTTGACCAAGTTGAAAGGGTTCAGAACAGGAGAGGAAATCCTCAAAACCAATATTACACTTCTGAGGAGTTAGACGAGATTTTCTCAAAGATATGGAGAACCCTAAATCGGAAAAATCATTATTTATTCCCAGCAGAAAGTTTTATTCGAAATTCAGCGATATTTAAATCTTCTCCATTTCACAAGTTAACAGATGAACAAGTGAAGGCAAAAAATGAAATATTGCTCAAAATTACATCTGTCATTAGTAAAAATGAAACAGGAGTTCTAATTTTAGTAAAGGGTGATGCTGGTGCAGGGAAAACGGTTTTGATGAGTTCCCTCATCGATGATTTGTTGAATTCGGAAGATACTCAAATGATTCGTGAGAACAATGATATCAATTTGGTTGTGAATCATGATGATCAACTCAGTGTTTACCAAGAAATTGAGAAAAAATTGGAATGGAAGAGTGGATCAAATATTAATGTTGTGATGAAACCAACTCAATTTTTAAATGCTCTGAAAAAAGAAAAAACTGATGCTGGAATTGTAGTGGTTGATGAAGGTCACTTGTTATTGACTGCAAAAAATCAAGCCTATTTAGGCGGGAATCATTTAAATGATTTACTCGCTAAATCTAAAGTGGTCGTGTTAGTTTATGATGAAAATCAGATCATGAATAAATCCCAAATATGGACAGATGATGCTTTCTTGAAATTGGAACATGAAGCCAATTTAAAAGGAAATCTCATTATGCTACATAACCAAATGCGTATCCATGCAACTAAAGAAACAGTTGAGTGGATAAGAAACCTGATTGATGCCGGAGTTGTAAATGAGGTTCCAATTGATAATGATTATGATATTAGAGTTTTTGATTCTCCTGAGGAACTTCAAAGTGCAATCATGGAAAAAAATGATAATCAGAGTTTAGGGATTTCACGCTTAACAGCAACCTATGATTGGGAATATAGTAGTCAATCAAAACCGAAGGATTCTGACTATTGGTGTGTCCGTATCGGAGACTGGTCTTGTCCGTGGAACAGACAACTTGCAAAAGAAAAAGAATCTAAACATTTATCCTGGATAGAGCAGTCTCAAACGATTCATGAAATTGGCTCAACGTTTACCGTTCAGGGATTTGATCTAAATTATGTGGGAGTTATCATTGGCCCATCTGTCAAATATAGAGACGGGAAAATTATTTTTGATATAAGTGAAAGCAAAAATAAAAGTGCTGTACAGAACAGAAAACTTGAATCAGGTGAAATGATTAATTACGGAGAAACATTATTGCGAAATGAGTTAAATGTTTTGTTAACCCGTGGAGTTAACGGGCTATACGTCTATGCGGTTGATGAAGAACTTCAACAAGCTTTAAAAAATGCGACAAAATAAGATGCTTCTTATTTCCCAAATTTTTTTCGAATAATAGAAGTAGAGGGATCTTCCCTCTATTTTTTATCGAAAAGGAGCAGGGATGCAAAAGAGACACTCGCATGTATCGCCGACCTTGGATATCATGGCCAAGAAAATTTTTAGTTTGCCGGAGGTGACGGCAGCATTTATTCGGGACATTTTGGAGCTAGATGTAGCGGACGCTCAGATTGTGGAAGGAAGCCAGCCCTACAGCATGGCCTATGAGGAGGATGACTTGTTCTCCACTGCGGTGGATGTGAGGGCCAAGCTCCATGACGGGACCGAGGTGATCATCGAGATCCAGATTCGCAAGCAGCAGTATTTCTTGAATCGGTTCCATTACTATTTGGCCAATCAGCTGGTGGAAAATGTGCAAAAACTGCGCCAGCAAGGTCAGACACATAAGATGTACGAGCAGATGGAGCCTGTCTATGGGATTGCAATTTTGGAGAAGTCGCTCTTACTGGACGAAGAGGCCACCATCAATAAATACTGGCTGATCAATAGCCGGTCCGGCAAGCAACTCAAGGCTTATTATAAAAATGGTAAGCACCAAAATCTTCTGCAGGTTGCCTTTTTAGAGCTAGACAAGTATAATAAAGATGAGAAACTGACAGATGCAGGCAGACAGTGGCTGGAATTTTTTGGGAATCTTCCCTTTACAAAAGCTCCCAGTCAGGCTGTAGCCCACGCGGATTCATTACTGGATTCATCTAGCTGGACCAAGGAGGAGAAGACCATGATAGACGAACGTATTCGTATTCAAGAAAATTATGATATGACCCTGGAGACGGCTATAGACGAAGCACGTGAAGAAGGTCTAGTACAAGGTCGTAAACAGTTGGTATGCGAGATGATCTCACGAGGAATGACACCTGATCTGATATCAGAGATGACAGGTTTGTCGCTTGAAGAGATTGAGACTCTTCTTTCCTGAGTCGTTAAAAGAGGCAGTGCCTCTTTTCTTTTTTGAAAAAACTTGAAAATTTTCCCATTTTTTCAATCCGCCTTTCTAGAATTGTGGTAGAATAGAGTCAACAAAGAGTTATCCTCACCAACAGTGTGATCGATACTAGAAAAGAGGATTCTGATGACAAGAAAAATTGGTATTATTGGTTTGGGGCATGTGGGTGCGACCTTGGCCCACAGCATGATTTTGAAACACACCTGTGATCACTTGGTCTTGATTGATACCAATGAGAAAAAGGTCAAGGCAGATGCCTTGGATTTCTGTGATACAGTTGCCAATACCGGGTATCCGGTTCATATCACGGTCAATGACTACGCAGCTTTAAAAGATGCGGATGTCGTGGTGTCGACTCTTGGAAATATCGAGTTGCAGGCTAATAACACTGATGACCGTTTTGCGGAGCTTCCCTTTACCAGCAAGCAAGTGGTGCAAGTGGCGCGTGATTTGAAGGCTTCTGGTTTTAGCGGGGTCTTATTAGTAGTGACCAATCCGGTCGATGCCGTTACTCAACTCTATCAACAATATACTGGCCTTCCAAAAGAGCAGGTGATTGGGACAGGGACGTTACTGGATACAGCTCGGATGAAGCGTGCAGTCGCTGATCGTTTGCAGGTTTCTCCTGCTAGTGTATCAGGCTACAATCTTGGTGAGCATGGAAATTCTCAATTTGTCGCTTGGAGCCAGGTCCGTGTTAAGGGACACGCCATTACCGATCTTTTCTCTCAAGAAGAGCTTGACGCCATCAACTACGAGTCCTTGCGCGGTGGCCACACGGTTTTCTTTGGCAAATTCTATACCAATTTTGGGATTGCAGCAGCAGCCCAACGCTTAGCAGAAGCTGTGATCAATGATAGCCACGAGGAAATGCCAGTGTCTAACTATCGTCCAGAATATGGAACCTATCTTGGCTACCCAGCGATCGTGGGTCGAAAAGGAATTCTTGAACGATTGGATTTGCATTTGACAGAAGAAGAAAAAGAAAAATTGCTCCATTCAGCTGAAACTATCAAAGAAAATACACGAAAAGGATTAGAGCATGCATAAAAGCAAAGAGAGTGGGACAGAAATCGGTCATTCGTTAGAATTCGATTTCGTCGTCCCACCTCCGCACAGTTGAGTAGGGCTGTAAAAGCTGATGAAATCAGCGTAGTAGAGCCCACTCAACTACTGCGTCTTGCTCGACAATCCAAAAATAATTGAGAGGCTAGGACTTTTGTCCCAGCCTCTTTTTCTGCAATTTTTTCGAATAGTATGAGTGAGGGGATTCCCTATACGAAATCATCGGAGGTTGCTATGAAAAAACGACATGAGTATGTATCGCCCACCTTGGATTTAATGGCGAAAAAGATTTTTAGTCTGCCGGATGTGACAGCGAAATTCATCCGCGAAGTCTTGGATCTGCCAGTAGAGTCCGTTGAGATTTTAGAAGGAGACCAGATCCATGAGCAGGGCTTTTTAGGAGATCTTCCTTTTGAGACATCCGTCGATGTGAGAGCAAGACTAGATAGCGGGCTTGAAGTGATCATTGAGATTCAAGTTTTGAAGCAAGAGTATTTCTTGAATCGTTTCCACTATTATTTAGCTAATCAACTGGTAGAAAATGTCCAACGCAAGCGAAAGAAAGGAGCGACCCATTCTATGTACCAGGAGCTGGAGCCGGTCTATGGGATCGCTATCCTGGAGCGAAGTATTTTTCCTCATTTAGATTCACCTGTCAATGTTTATGAAATGCGCCATACAGTAGATGGGACACCTCTTTATAGCTCTCGAAAGGATGGAGTAGCTCACAATATGTTAAAGGTTGCCTTTTTAGAGTTGGATAAGTATAATGAAAGTAGAGATACGGAGTTGAATGCTCACTGGAGACAATGGCTTGAATTTTTTGGTAATCGCCCATTCAGTCATCAACCAGATCAAGTGATCGAGCAGGCAGAATCACTCCTGATCCCATCAAATTGGACAAGGGAGGAAAAAGAAATGATTGATGAACGGATTCGTATCAGAGAAAATTGGGAAATGAGCATGGATACCTTTCGGAAAGAACAACTGGAAGCCGGTTTTCAGAAAGGGTTGAAAAAAGGTCTTGAACAGGGACTCGAACAGGGACTCGAACAAGGTCTTGAACAAGGTTTAGAACAAGGTCTCGAACAAGGACTCGAGCGTGGTCTCGAACAGGGATTGGAACAAGGCAGACAAGAAGGCATGGAGTTGGGAGTTCAAGCTGGTCAGCAGTCTCTGATTCAAAAACTATCTTTGAAGGGGATGAGTATTGAGATGATTGCTGAAATGACGGATTTATCCAGCGAATCCATCAAAAAAATGTTGGCTACGGATTCGTCTAACGAGGAGTAGTAGCGAGAACAGAATTTTGGGATTGAGAATTGACTTGCTGAGAAAAAAGTAGTTCTAAAATGGATTGTAAAGATCGTCTAGGGCTCGTTTTTAATGGATCTTGATCCTCTACAGATTTATACGGTTATGATTTATTGAAGGTTGGAGACATTTGTCCAACCTTTTTTCTCATTCTTCTTGGCCCATCCTTAGTGAAATGGAATAAAAGTTTAAAATGTCCGAGTTGTAACCCTTGACATTACATTATGATCGTGTATAATAGCTATTGTAACAAAAAATCTTACAACAGAAAGAGGAAACAACTATGAAAAACATTTTATTTATCGTCGGATCTCTTCGTCAAGGATCTTTTAACCACCAAATGGCTAAGAAAGCAGAAAGCCTTCTGGAAGGAAAAGCAACGGTGACTTACTTGGACTACAAGGACATTCCAATGATGAACCAAGATTTGGAAACACCAACCCTGCCTGCTGTGCAGGCAGCGCGTGATGCGGTTCTTGCTGCGGATGCCATCTGGATCTTCTCGCCAGTCTATAACTTTGCTATTCCAGGTGTAGTGAAAAACCTGATCGACTGGCTTAGCCGTGCCCTTGACCTGTCAGAAACTCGTGGTCCATCTGCCCTTCAAGACAAGATTGTAACCGTCTCTTCAGTAGCCAATGCAGGACACGAGCCAATGTTTGCGGCCTACCAAGCGCTCTTGCCATTCGTTCGAACTCAAGTAGTTGGAGAGTTCACTGGAACAACTGTTAACCCAGAAGCTTGGGGAACAGGTGAATTAGTCTTGACAGATGAAGCAGTCGCAGGATTGGAAAAACAAGCACAAGCCTTATTAGAAGCATAAGAAAAGCTGAGACAGAAGTCTCAGCTTTTTAGATACTAAAGAGTTGTCCGAAGAAGTATGTCACACCCATGGTGAGAAGGCCAATGATGAGATTGCGAAGCATGGCCTGCTTGGTTGGTGCTTTTCCCAGTTTTGCACTGGTATAGCCAGTGAAGATCAAGGATAGTCCAACAACGAATACCGTCACCGGAATACGATAGGCAGTTGGAAAGATAATAATAGAGAGCATTGGAGGAAGGGAACCAACCGAAAAAGCAAGGAAGCTAGAGGCAGCAGCATGCCAAGGATTGGTAAACTCCTCGTATTCGAGACCATATTTCTCTTCGACCAGAGCTTTGAGTGGATGTTTCAGAAAGGCCCGTTCTGTCAAAATCTTTGCGGAAGTTTCGCATTCTCCATTTTGAAGATAAGCGTGGTAGAGAGATTCTCTCGCTAACTTGGGATCGTGATCCAACAAGGCTTGTTCGCGGTTCACAGCGGCCTCTTCCGTGTCTTTTTGTGTGGAAACAGAGACATACTCACCGCCCGCCATCGAGAAAGCACCTGCCAGAATCGCCGATAAGCCAGAAAGGAAAATGATCCAGATGTTTGACGTGGCACTGGCTACCCCAATCACCACCCCAGCAATAGAAATGATTCCATCATTGGCACCGAGAACAGCGGCTCTCAAGATATTCAATCGATCGCTAAATGATTCATCTACTCCATGTTTCATTTCAGTCATACAATGTCTCCTTTATCTTATTTAGAATGATTATAAATAAAATACAAAAAGAAAGCAAGGATTTTAACTCAAATGATAAAAGTTCGACAATTTAATGAAATTTAAGTAATAATCTTTGGCATTGTAAGTAAAAAAGAAAGAATAGGGCATACGCCTATTCTAGCAAGATTTATTTAGCAGAAGTGATTTTACCTTTCAAGATCCTGATGGCATTGTCACACGGGTCAGAAAAGGATAACAAAAAAACAGCAAATTGCTGTTTTCTGATGAGAAAAATTAATTCGTATCTTGTTCTTTCCCAACAACCCAAAATAAGAGAAGGAGTTGGAAGATGCCCAAGGCAAATAAGACCATAAAACCGTTGCGACTTCCTTTAGCAGTGGCTTGGGTGAAGTCCATCTTTTGATTAGCTTGGCTCATGGCAACGATCAAGGAAGCCAGGGTTGTTCCGACAGCGCCTGCAAATTGTTGCAGAGTGTTAAAGATCGCGTTCGCATCGGGTTGCTCTTCCAGAGAAAGTTGTTTTTGTCCGTTGGTCATGATATTGCCAAAGGCAAGCCCCATACCGGTCATGAAGATCATGTAAAAGATGAGAATCAAGCCATTTGTCAGCTTCAGAGCAAAAAGGGTGAAGTGGAAATGGGCTAGAAGGATTAAAGCAGCTCCAAGGAGAATCGGTTTGCGAGCGCCCAACTTATCTAGAATGAGACCGGAGAAAGGAGCAAAACCTGCTCCAATGATGGCTCCTGGAAGTAGCATCAAGGCTGCAAGAGTGGTGCTCGAGTGGTTGACCAATTGGACATAATTGGGCAATAGGAAACTCATGGCCAGAGAGCCTAATTGGAAGGTGAAAAAGGCAAGAACATGGCCAGTGAGGAGATGGTTCTTTAAGATGGCAAGGTTGATAATGGGAGTTTCTAACTGATTAGACCGCCAGACTAAGAGAACCAGTCCCAAGAACCCAATCACCAGCCAACCAAGGACAGAAAAACTAAAGAAAGCATGATCAGAAAGACCGTGAATCCCTAAAATCAAGCCTAAAAATGAAGCAATAATAGCGAGAAGGCTCATGATATCAAGGGTTTCTCGTTTGACTGTACTGATTTGTTCAATGGAGCGAAGTCCTGCAACTAGCGAAGCTAGAAGGATCGGGAATTGAACCAAAAAGATGGACCGCCAACCGAAGTTAGCTGTCAAGAGACCACCGACAGTAGGCCCAATGGCGGGAGCGATGGCTGTAATCAGGGTCCCCACTCCCATCATGAGACCGATCTTGCGTTTTGGGACCTGCTCTAAAATGATATTAAACATCAGAGGAAGGGCAAAACCAACCCCCATTCCTTGGACCAATCGTCCCAGAACCACAAAGCCAAAACTTGGAGCTAGGAAGTCAATGAGAACACCTAAAACAGATAGGAGATTTCCAACTAAAAAGATGGACTTCATTTTAAAAGAGCGCTTAAGGTAGGCAGATAAGGGGACTACACAGGCAACGACTAGAAGATAGATGGTGGTGACCCACTGGACGGTTGCGGTATTGATCTCAAATTCCTTCATCAATATTGGGAAGGTGATATTCATGGCAGTTTCTCCAGCCACCCCGCAAAAGGAAAGGATCCCTGTTGCAAAGATTGCAAATAAGACCTTGGCTGAAATTTTTTCTTGTGACATCGGTGTCTGATTCCTCCTAAATCTTCCTAAAGATATGGACTATGGTATAAAAATCATGGTTACGATCTGATTTTCCGTCAGCTCCAATCGCTATGAGCATAGCAAGACCAACGGTAACCTGATCCATCGTTTTGTTAGCTAACAAATAGTATAGAGGAAATGAAGACCCCTGTCAAAGAGTTTTTGAAAAATTTTGAAAATTATAAAAGTATTCTCAAAAGACGACGCTTCTCCAAACGAAAGGAAAGGTTCGCCAGTATGATATAATAAGAAGAAAGCAGTAAACGTGAATAAGTCAATCAACTCGAACAGGAGACCCCATGACCAAGTATTTAGTCCAGAAGTTTTTCTGGTTACGAGAAAAAAGTTTGATTCAAATTTCCCAGAAAACCCTGGTTTCCTTATTTCCTTTTTTCCTATTTTCTGGAATCATTCGGGTGATCGCTCTATCGGTCTTCTCCGATCGAGGCTATATCCATCAGCTCTTTTCGATGGATAGCTGGTTGCCATGGGACCAGGCCATTAGTCAAGTCCTCATTAATTTTTCCAACTTTCTAGGAGGTCTAGCTGGACCGTTAGCGACCTACTTCGCTGGAAAATACACAGCTGGGCACTACGGTAGAAGTACAGGGACAGCAGGTGTCACCGCTCTTTTGGTCAGCTTGATTGTAGGGTCCCAGGAATTGTTGGTGAGACCACTCAATGATGGGCAACTGACGCGTATCAACTTACCTGCGACGACCAATATCGTCTTAGCGATTTTTTTAGGCTATCTAATTGGGCAGATCTTTCGTCTATCCAAGGCCAGTGACGACCAGATTGTGGACAAAGACTTCATCTATCAACCCAAGACGGTGCGTCCCATTTTCTTATCCTTAGTTCTAGGGGTCAGCCTAAATCTTCTTTTGGTTCTTGGAAACCAATTTAATATTTTTCAGACTATCCGACAGTTCTTGGCTTCTCTAACGGTAAGCAGTCATCATCTCTTGTCCACCTTTGTCATGGGACTATTTAGTGGGCTATCTGCTTGGTTTGGTAATAGTCAAGCCTTTGCCTTGAACTCAATTGCGGATGATAACTTTGCTTTGGAAAATCTCACCTATGCTGTGACGCATCATACAACGACAGGCATTCCTCATCTCTATACCTTGACCAATTTGTACCGCAGTTTTGGTCTGGTAGCTGGAATTGGTGCAGTTCTAGCCTTATTGGTGGCGATCCTGCTGGTTTCGCGAAGTCAAAAGGACAAGAAAGTCAGCCTCCTCAGTCTGTTTCCAAGTCTCTTTAACAATGGGGCTTCTTTCATGGTAGGAATACCGGTCCTTCTCAACCTCCTATATGTGATTCCCTTCTTATTGATCCCTTTGGTGAATATGGGAATAGCAGCTCTAGCTTTGTGCTTTAAGCTGATGCCGGCATCTGTCTATCCAGTGCCAGATGGGACTCCTAGCCTTCTCTATGCCTTTATTGGAACCGGAGGAAGTTTGAGGGCCTTAGCTGTCAGTATCCTTTGTTTTGCCGTCGATGTGCTCCTTTATCTACCATTTGTCCGCATGGGAAATCGTATCCGAAAAGATTTAAAAGTGAAAGGAGAAAGCGATGAAACAATCTAAAAAAACAGCCATCGTCCTCACTTTGGTCAGTCTTTTCTTGATCGCTTTAGCCATTCCTTCTTATAGCTGGACTCGGACCAATGTTTCAAGAATCGAGAAATTTTATAATTCCAAACTGTCTCCCATCATCATGATCCCGGGAAGCTCTGCGACAGAGAACCGCTTTGATGGCTTGGTGACCAAGCTCAACCAAGACCGCCAAGGAACCAAACACAGTCTACTTAAGGTTAAGGTTTGGAATGATGGGCATATCACCTATAGTGGTAGTATTGATGCCAAGGACAATGAGCCGGTAATTGTGGTTGGTTTTGAAAATAACAAAGATGGCTATAGCAATATTAAAAAGCAAGCCAAACAATTTAATCAGGCCTTTGAAGCCCTTCAAGAAAAATATAATTTTAATAATTTTAAGGGCTTGGGTCATTCCAACGGTGGCTTGATTTATACAGCCTTTATTGAAAATTATCTAGGGGATTATGATGTGGATCTAAAGACCCTCATGACCATCGGAACTCCCTATAATTTCACGGAAACCAATATTCAAAACAAATCTGAGATGTTAGCCGATTTTATCAAGGGAAAAGAAGCCATCCCTAATACGCTTTATATGTATTCAGTAGCAGGGACCATTACCTATGATTCAGATGAGTTGGTCCCAGATGCCAGTGTTTCTGCTGGGAAATATATCTACCAAAACCAAGCAGCCAGCTATACGGAGATTACGGTGACGGGGGAAGATGCCCAGCACTCGGACCTTCCAACCAATGATGAGGTGGTTGCCTTGGTGAAAGAGCATATTGAAAGTCAAATGGATCGTAGAACTAAACCAAATAAAGAAAACTAAGTGTGAAGAAGGGATTCCTTCCTCACTCTTTTTTTAGTATAATAAAGTTCAGTATGAAAACACGGGAGACTAAAGGAGATTAGATGAAAAGAAAACATTGGATCCAGTTGGGATTAGCGGCTTCGAGTATGGTCTTGTTAACAGGATGTTACCAGAGATACCAACGCCAGTCCAGTCCTAAAAAAGAGGTCGCAACCAGCCAGACTTCAGCAAAGAAACAAGTGAAAAAAGCAGATAACAAACAATTATACCAGTCTGTTTTTTCAGACTACCAAAAGATTTTTGCCACTTCAAAAGATTTAGATGCTATTTCCAAATTGAATGATGCATTAGCCAAAGAAGATCGGATGATCAATAGCTGGGTGATCGAGACCGTGATCAATCAGCCAGAAGCTGTTCGCTATGCCTTTAAGGACTTAAATAACGATGGGGTAGATGAGATGATCATCGCCAACCAGCAAACCGATGGGAGCTACTTTGCGACAGGAGTCTACTACCTCAAGGACCAAAAGCCGACCTTGCTTGCAGAAGGTTTCGTCGCTGGACACGGAGGAGCGCGCAATGCGACAACCCTCTATCAGGGAGGAGATGTCTTAGAAGTCAGCTGGTTGTCGGGAACTGGCCGTGGTGTAGCCGTGCTTTCACGAATAGAAAAGACACCTCAAGCCGCGACAAAAGTCCAGGAAGAAGAAGTCCAAGTACCTGGGTCAGATCTGAATGCCCTCTTTGGAAAATCTGATGAGGATAAACTGGATCTCAAGAGTTTCGATTGGCAAACTTTTGACAGCACACCATCAGCGGGAAATAGCCAAAGCCAGGAAAAAACGCCTTGGAACGCTGAAAAATCAGCAAAATTAGCAGAATTTATGAAGACCTGGGGAGAAAAGATGGGCCAACCCAACTATCAAAAAGGCATCGCTGGCGGTGATGTAGGACCAGACAACCTCTATACTCTAGGGGAAAATAGCAAGATGGATGCCATTTATACAGATACTGGTCAGGGAAATGCAAAATACCGCATCGTGGAACGCTATAGCAATTGGGATAAGTATCCAGATGTGCATAGTTATTTCTTTGCCATTACGGATACGGGAGAAGCCATCGTCTTTCATTCCCCAACGACCAATGGAGGAAAGATGTATCTAAAACCAACGGACAACAAGGAACTTCAAGAAGAATTTACACAGTTGCTTCATCAATAAAAAGAAGAATAAACCAGAAAAAGACTGTTTTTCTGGTTTTGTTTATTCAAATAATGAATAAAAATACAATAAAAGAAATAATTTTTAGGATATAAAATATGTTAAAAACTAGTGATAATTAGCGGTGCATAAGTATTTGAAAACAGAAAATGTTTGACAATTAAAGGAAAATCATTTAAAATATATTCATTCTTTATTTATAGGAGAAAAAATATGAAAAAACTTCTTACAGCCGGTGTGGCTCTCTTGTCAGTTGCAACGTTAGCAGCTTGTTCTGGTAAAACTGCTTCAGAATCATCAAGCAAAGATGCAAAAGCTTCTTCTAGCAAAGTAGAAAAATCATCTACTTCAGAAAGCAAATCAAGCAGTTCATCAAAATCATCTAAATCAGCAACCTCTTCTGTTAAAATTCCAGAAATTGTCTTGTTGACTGATGAAGAAATCGATAACGCCAAAACAATTGGTGATATGAAAACTCTTTATAGTAAATTAGTGGATAACTATAAAAAATATGCTCAAGATCTTGGCGATCAAATTCCAGAATCACATAGATCTATATATACTCAACAAGTAGAGCCAGCTCTCAAGACATTGGACGAATCAAAAACTCAATTTGATACGGCACTTTCAACTGGTGGTTCAGATGATACAGTTGTTCCTGAACAAGGACGTACTGCTTTTGCACAACAATTGAAATCTGGACGTGACACTATGAAACAAGCTCTTGAAAGTGCATATAAGATGATTTCACCTTATATCTCTTCATCTTCATCAGCTGAATAATTCATAAATGAAAATAGGTTTGGACCTCAAGTCCTAGCCTATTTTTGCTTTCTTACAAAAATGTAAGAAATAAAGGGGAAAATGTAAGGTTATGTTATGGTGAAAGCGTTTTAGTTTTAGTACAATAGATTTGTAAAAAACGATTGAAGCTTTTATCGAGCTAGAAAGGAATGGACCATGATCCTACTAGACGTTCAACATATCAAAAAAATCTACAAAACCCGCTTTCAAGGAACGCAGGTCGAAGCCCTAAAAGATATTCACTTCACTGTTGAAAAGGGCGAATACGTCGCTATCATGGGGGAATCAGGATCCGGGAAATCAACCCTCCTCAACATCCTGGCCATGCTGGATCAGCCGACGGAAGGGCGGGTTTACCTCAATGGCACAGATACCTCAACTATCAAGAACAAGGACGCCTCCAGCTTCCGCCGGGAAAAACTTGGCTTCGTCTTTCAAGATTTCAATTTGCTCGACACCTTGTCTGTCAAGGACAATATCCTCTTGCCACTGGTCCTCTCTCGTAGACCGGTCAAGGAAATGATGAGCAAGGTCGATAGCGTCAGTCGGGAGTTGGGCATTCACCAACTTCTTGAAAAATACCCCTACGAAATCTCTGGTGGGCAAAAGCAAAGGGTAGCCGTAGCACGGGCCATTATTACCTCGCCAGAAATCCTCCTTGCGGATGAGCCAACAGGGGCGCTGGATTCCAAGTCTTCAGCTGCGTTACTAGATGTCTTTGAAGATATCAACACTATGGGCCAAACCATTCTCATGGTGACCCACTCAACCGCAGCAGCAGCGCGTGCCAAGCGCGTGCTCTTTATCAAGGACGGGATCCTTTACAACCAGATCTTCCGCGGAGAAAAAACGGAACGTCAGATGTTCCAAGAAATCTCGGATACCTTGACGGTCATGGCGGGAAAGGAGGATCGTGATGTTTAAATTAACAAGTAAATTAGCTCTTTCCAACCTCAAACAAAATCGCAAGCTCTATTATCCCTTTGCCTTGGCTGTTATTTTAACGACCATGATCCTTTATAGTTTTATCGCCTTGTCATTGACCCCTCATTTAGAGGATTCTTACGGAGGGGGATCGGCGAGAACTGTTCTTGGTTTTGGCAGCTTCGTCGTCCAGCTGGTCGTCATCATTTTGGTGGCTTATGCCAATGGCTATGTCATGAAAAATCGTTCCAAAGAACTGGGCTTGTACAGTGTTCTGGGAATGGAGAAGAAGCATCTCCTCATCATGACCTTATGGGAATTGCTCTTCTTCTATGTTCTCACAGTTGGAGTAGGACTGGGTTTGGGATTCTTGTTTGATCGCTTGATTTTCGCCTTGCTTCTAAAATGTATGGGTCTACCAGTCGTCATTCAATCAACCTTCCAGATAGAGGCTGTTCTTAACACTTTACTTGGCTTAGCCTTAGCTTTTGGCCTCATTCTTTTGTTGAATTCTTTCCGCCTCTTGCGCTACAGTTCCCTCCACCTCATGCAACAAAAGAAAGCAGGAGAGAAGAAGGGACGCTTCTTGCTGGTTCAAACTCTGTTAGGACTAGGGCTCTTAGGAATTGCTTTTTATATGGCGCTAACCGTTGAGCGGCCAGTTGCGGCTGTCCAAGGATTCTTTATTGCCGTCATCTTGGTCATTCTAGCGACTTATCTCTTATTCAACGCAGGCTCTATTACCTTCTTAAGATTTCTCAAAGGTCGGAAATCCTATTATTACAAGCCAGAGAATTTTATATCTGTCTCTAACTTAATAGCTCGGATGCGAAAAAATGCAGCGGGCCTCGCGACCATTAGTATTCTTTCCACCATGGTCTTGGTCACCTTAACCGGGTCGCTCAATATCTTTATTGGAGGGCAGAATTACCTAGATACTGTTTACCCTTCTGATTACATGATTAGTGTGGGTCATATGCCTTCAGATGCTGAAACAGAACCGGTTGTTGCGGATGTTCAAGCTATTATTCAGAAAACAGCCGATGCGACAAAGCTGTCAGATTATCAGGTGGTACAGACAACATACTGGTCGGCTGAAATTCGAAAGATTGATGGAAAGGTGTTAGAGGTGAATGACCAGTCCACTCCGTCAACTGGTCAGGAGTTGAAGACAGAAGGAGTAGTCAACTTTTTTGATCAGGCGACTTATGAGCAATTGACGGGTCAAAAAGTTGAGCTTGGAGAAAATGAAATCTTGGCTTATGGGTATCAGTATCCTGGAAGATTAGACGCACAATTAGAAATCAATGGGAAGACCTTCACGATTAAACAAAAATTAGACTCCAACTTTATCCAAGGGAAACTCCCTCAATCCGACCTGTTTCAACACCAAATGGGCTTGTACCTAGTCCTCCCTGACTTGAACCAACTGGGTTTAAAAGTTGATAAAAATTTGGAATTCTCTATTAGTTCCAAAAATAAAGAGAACCAAAATTTTATCTCTGGCTTGATCAAAGAACTTTATTCGACAGACAAAATTAGTCAATATGGTGCGACTTATTTTGGTGGATTTGATCGATACAGTATAGAGAAAGATTGGCGTGAAACAGCAGGGACTCTCCTCTTTATAGGGATTTTCCTATCGGTGATCTTTCTATTAGCTACAGTTCTCGTGATTTACTACAAACAGATTTCAGAGGGCTATGAGGATCGGGAAAATTTTGTGATCTTGCAACAAGTAGGATTGGACCAAAAGCAAACGTCCACCACGATTCGCAAACAGATACTCACTGTCTTTTTCCTTCCGTTATTCTTCTCCTTCCTCTACCTAGGAGTAGCCTACAAGATGATCGCAAAGATCGTTGCCATCTTAGGAGCAACCAATGCGGGCTTGGTCCTTCAAACGACTCTTTCTATCTGCGCTGTCTTTTTCATCTCCTATGTCCTTGTCTTTCTTCTGACTTCTAGAAGTTATCGGAAGATTGTCGTGAGATAGCGTTCGAGTCTATAAAAGATTAGAAATAAGATGAAACATACAACATTTTGTTAGCACAAAAAACACCGAGGATTTTATCCCCGGTGTTTTCTATCACGATTATTTCACGTGTTTTGCAAGTTCTTCTTGCGCTTTTTTGTTTGATTCTTCTTTTTCTTTCAACCAATTCTTATAAGCTTTTTCGTAGTCAGCAGTTGTGACTGTCTTATCTTGAAGTTTTTGGTATTTGAAGAAGCTTGTTTCACCTTTAATACCAATTGCAGAATTTGCTGCTGAGAATGGCGTTACCTTCGTGATAGATGGAACGCCACCCTTAGAGTAGATTGGAAGAACCATGGCGTTTTCTGTCAACCAAGCTTGGGCCTCAGCATATTTTTCATAACGTGCATTGGTATCCAATTTTTCAGCATTGGCAGCATCCAACAATGCTTTGTATTCGTTCAAACCAATTTTCTCGATGAGCGCTTGGTCTTTCTTAGGATCAAGTCCCATACCAGTCAAGGTTGAACCATCTGTTGGGTTTAAGATATCCAAGTAAGTAGATGGGTCTTGGAAGTCAGGTCCCCAACCAGTGATATCCATATCAAAGTCTTTTTGGTCTGGTGATTGGGCAAAGTAAGTAGCGTTATCTGCATCGTCTGTAGACAATTTTTGTACATCGATCACGACATTGTCTTTACTAAGGGCCGCTTCGATTGAGCTCTTCATAGAGTCTGCTTGTTGGACAAGAGCATTAGAAGATTGGTCTACAACATAGTCGATATGGATTGGGAATTGAACACCTTGTGATTGCAATTCAGCCTTCGCTTTTTCAAGTTCCGCTTTGGCTTTATCAGCATTATGCAAGCTATCTTGAGCATCAGCAAAGCTAACACCATTCCACTCATCTCCTGTTGCGGCAAGTTTTTCTTCAACGAGAGTACCGAAGTCTTTCCCGCCTGCTTGCACAAATGTTGGTGGAACTAAAAGGGTACGAAGAGTTTTTGATGCTCCGTCTTTCCCGTTAACTTGAGCGCTGTAGGAAGTTCTGTCTAAAGCAAAGTTCAAAGCTTGACGGAAGTTTTTGTTTTGAAGAGCTGTCTTAGTACTGTTCTTTTGCTCATCAGACGTCTTCTTCGTATGGCCGTAGTTTTGACGGTTAACGTTGAAGTAAGCGTAGTAAACAGTAGAATCTTGAGGTGAATAAACGATGTTATCCTTGAATTTCTTCTCAATCGTGCTATAAGTTGAGCTAGTTGGGAAGAGACGAGCAGTAGATAGGTTCCCATCTGAGAAGTTACGAGCAAGGTAGTCTTGGTCTGATCCATCGAAGTAAGTTAATTTAACGGTATCGATGTGAACATTTTTCTTGTCGTAGTATTCAGGGTTCTTTTCCAACTCGATTTGTGATTTTGAAGTGAAAGATTTCAAAATATAGGCACCATTGTAGAGGATCCCATTTGGTTTCACGCTACCAAAGTCTTTCCCAGCTGATTCCAAGAATTTTTCATTAACCGGCATCATGGTAGAAGTGGTCAATTTAGAATTCCAGAAAGATTCTGGTTGGTTCAAAGTATATTGAAGAGTATGATCGTCAACAGCTTTGACCCCAACAGTTGAGAAGTCTTTGGTTTTCCCGTTTACATAGTCATCCAAGCCTTTGACTGAGTTTTGAACCAAGTAAAGAGCATCCGATTTTTTATCTGCTACGTATTTTAGAGATGTCACGAAATCTTTTGCAGTGACGTCAGCGTATTCATTTCCTTCTGAATCATACCACTTCGCGTCTTTTCGAAGCTTGTAAGTATAAGTCAGACCATCTTTTGAAACGGACCAGTCCTCAGCAAGAGCAGGCACTAAGTTACCGTATTGATCGTTTTCAAACAAACCATCGACCAAGTTGGTTGTAATGTCGCTTGTAGTTGAACGATTTGAAGTCAAATAGTTCAAGGAATCAGGGTCTGTACCATACACGTAGTTGTAGGTAGTCCCTTTTGACGCATTAGAAGATGAGCCACATGCAGCAAGGAAAAGCGTTGAAGCCGCGGCGACACCTGCTAAAAGAGCAAGCTTCGATTTTTTCATATTCGTGTCTCCTTTTGAATAATTTTAATTATTATACTCCAATCAATCTACAAAATAAAGTGTTTTTTGAACTTTTTTTGTATATTTACACACCCGTATACAGTAAAACCCCTGATTTTAAGGGATTTTTAAGGAATAAAAAATTTTTAAAAAAAATTACTATTATGCTTTACATACTAGTCGAGAAAGAGTATACTGATAGTGAAAAGACTAGTATGTAAAACAAACTAGTAAAGAATGTGAAGAAAGAGGTGAGAAGGATGAAAGAGTCCCAATTACTAAAGGGAGTCTTGGAGGGCTGTGTGCTGGAGATTATTTCCAAAAAGGCCATCTATGGCTATGAATTGATCCAAAGTCTCAAAGAGATGGGATTTGATAAGATTGTCGCTGGGACTATTTATCCCCTACTTCAAAAATTAGAAAAACAAGGGGTCATTCATGGGGAAATGAGGCCGTCTCCAGATGGTCCCGATCGCAAGTATTTTTCACTCAGTGATGCTGGAGGAGAGCGTTTAGGGGAATTTTGGGACCAGTGGCAGGAACTGGTCACGAAAGTAGAACGTATCAAGAAGGAGGGAGAAGAATGATAGAAAGTTATACAGAAAAAATGTCGGATGAATTGATTCATCTAAACAAAGAGGATCAAGCCTATGTGAAAAAAATGGTGGCCTATATTGGGGCCAAGTCCTATTTTTATGATGATGAAGCGCTCGGTGAACAACTCTACAATATGGTTTGCGATCTGAAAGTTGCTGAAAAAGAAGGCATTCGGGCGGTGGATTATTTTGGAAAGGATCCACGGGCTATGGTGGATCAAGTTCTTTCAGACTTGCCTAAACGCTCATTAGGATCTTATGTGGGACTCGTCTTCCTACTTGGAGTGATCTTGGTTGGCATGCGTTATTTAATGGATTTTACCTGGATGACACCACTGAAAATCGAACCCTTGACCTATGTTGTCATTCTCCTCAATTTCTTGGTGTTCAGCCAGTTCATCACGTGGCTTTGGTCCAAACAGAGCTATGGAGAAATAAAGTGGTCTTGGGCTACTTTTATCAGTGTGATCAGCCTGATGGTGTTTCTGAACATCGTACGACTATTTTCGATCTATTTTGGCCACATTGGAAGTCTCTTCTTATCAGATGGTTGGGCGATTGTTCTCTCTGTCCTAGTCTTACTTGGGTTTGCAGTTATGGCCTATAGAAGCAGGGAGCGTTTGATGACGAGTCTACTAGTCATGGGCCTGACTTTCCTAGTTACTGGATGCTGGATGCGTCTCGTGAATCAGGAAACTGCTCATTTAATAGGCTGGCTCCTTCCTCTCATGGGACTAGTCCTGACCCTTGTTGTATTTTGTCTCCAAAGAAAGAAGGAAGAAGCATGAAATCAGCAATGTATTTTGAAGAAACGCAGGCCTTGATGCAAACCTTTAGCCAGGAGGATCAAGTTTATTTCCAAGATCTCTGGGATTATTTCAATCTTGCAGATTTTTTATATGAGGAGAAGGCCTTAAGAGAGCAGGTCTATAATTTAGCGGTAGATTTTTCGCAAGCAAGCGGAGATGACCTCACGGCAAAGGATTATTTTGGTCTCGATCCAAAGGGGATGGCAGACCAAATCATCGAAAATATGCCCAAAGAAACGACGCGGTCTGTTCTAAAATATGGGGCTATCTTTTCAGGTATTGTGATTTTTTATCGCCTCTTAAGTGATTTTGCTTCTCAAGCGGTCCTTGTGCTCAAGCCACTAGTCTATTTAACCGACATCATTTTGGGACTCCTAGCTGTTGGGATCATCTTCTATCTCCTTCGTCGTCTCATTTTTGCGGAGGAAAAAACGAAAAAAGCAATTTATGTAGCATTTGTTCTGGTATTAGGGATCTATTTTTTCAGTGAAATAGTGGGAGTTCGCTTCTTGCCTGCTTTTGCTTGGTTAGCGGTTCCTAGTCCTTGGGATACTCTTCTCATGACAGGGGCTAGCGGGGCTCTCATTCTTTGGCAATGGAAAGAAGAGTTTGGACGAGCTTTCATCTTTCCTATCATCGCCTTTTTAGTGGTTGGATTCCTACATCGCTGGACCTTGGCACAAGGAGTTCAGAATCTTGGTATGACGGTTCTTCTGCCCACAGTGATCATCGTCTTTGGGCTAGTTATTTATTATTGGTTTACGATTCGTGCTTTGAAAAAGAATAGGACGGAAAGTGATAAATAGTAAGAAAAGGGGGGCTGGGACAAAAGTCCTAGCCTCTCAATTGTTTTTGGATTGTCAAGCAAGACGCAGTAGTTGAGTGCTCAAAGCACTGCTTTGAGGTGGTAGATAGGACTTGCTAAGCAAGTTTCCTAAGTAGTTGTTCGCTTTTCAAGTTCCAAAGATGCCCTACTCAACTGTGCGGAGGTGGGACGACGAAATCGAATTCTGACGAATGACCGATTTCTGTTCCACTCTCTTTCTTGTTTAAGTATGATAGAATAAACTCATTAGATGGGAGAATATACATGAATCTATTTCGAAAAAAGGGACTTGGGCAAGTACACCCAGGTCTAAATCGCCATTTACGATTGTGGGATTTGATTATTTTAGGAATCGGTGCCATGGTGGGGACAGGGATCTTCACGATTACAGGGACTGCAGCAGCGAATTTAGCTGGTCCAGCCTTGATCATTTCGATTGTGATTGCGGCTTTTTGCGTTGGCTTATCTGCCCTCTTCTTTGCTGAATTTGCGTCTCGCATCCCTTCAACTGGTGGGGCCTATAGTTACCTCTATGCCATCTTTGGAGAGTTTCCAGCCTGGATTGCAGGTTGGTTGACTGTGATGGAATTTATGACAGCTGTATCAGGGGTGGCGTCAGGTTGGGCTGCGTATTTCAAGGGCTTGTTGGCCAATCTTGGCTGGAGCCTGCCGACAGCTTTAAACGGGACTTTTGATCCAGCTAAGGGAACTTATGTGGATCTCTTGCCTATTTTGGTCATGGTCCTCGTCACAGCCTTAGTCCTTATGAATGCAAAAGCGGTTTTACGCTTTAATTCCTTGCTGGTCTTACTCAAGTTCTCCGCTCTTGCCTTGTTTATTCTTGTCGGGATTTTTCACCTAAATCCTGGCAACTGGGCAAACTTTGCTCCATATGGATTTGGCGAAATCTATGGTGGTCAGACAGGGATTATGGCTGGAGCTTCGCTCATGTTCTTTGCCTTTCTTGGTTTTGAGTCCATTTCAATGGCGGTCGACGAAATCAAGGAACCACAAAAGAACGTCCCTCGCGGCATTGTCCTCAGTCTCTTGATCACAACCATTCTTTATATCTTGGTCACCCTGGTTTTGACCGGTATGGTTCCTTTTAAGAACTTAAATGTAGAAGACGCGGTTGCCTTTGCCCTTCGTCAGGTCGGAGCTGGTTGGGCTGGAAATTATGTATCCTTAGTGGCTATTTTGACCTTGATTACCGTCTGCATTTCCATGACCTTTGCCCTTTCACGGATGATTTACAGTTTGGCGCGGGATGGGCTTTTGCCAAAAGCTATGAAACAGCTCGATCCAAAAACTAGAATTCCCAAAAATGCAACACTAGTAGCTGGCTCGATGGCTGCCATTGCTGGTGGAGTCTTTCCACTTGCAAGTATCGCTTCCTTCTTAAATATTTGTACCTTGGCTTACCTAGTTATGTTGGCCTTTGCCCTCTTGAAATTGCGCAAGGAACACGGGGCTCCTGGACCTGGTGAATTTAAAACACCCTTGGTTCCAGTCTTGCCAATCCTGTCGATTGTGGTCTGTCTGTCCTTTATGACCCAGTATTCCCTATCGACCTGGCTGGCCTTCGGAGTTGCTCTCTTGATCGGGGTCGGAATTTATTTCGGTTATGGCTATCGCCATTCAGAAGAAAATCAATAAAAGATGAAAGCTAGAGTAGAAGAACTCTGGCTTTTTACATAGAGAAAGCTCTTTTTTTGGTATAATAAAGGGAGAAAGTTAACTAGATAACAAAGGAGAAAAAAATGACATTTGAAGAGATTTTACCAGGCTTAAAGGCTAAGAAAAAATATGTGCGAACAGGATGGGGTGGAGCAGAAAACTACGTCCAACTCTTTGATACCATTGAGCAAAATGGGGTGGCTCTGGAAGTGACCCCTTATTTCCTCATCAACGTCTCTGGTGAGGGTGAAGGTTTCTCCATGTGGAGTCCAACACCTTGTGATGTTTTAGCGACAGATTGGGTGGAAGTCCATGACTAAAAGGGTCTTGATTACAGGTGTGAGTTCCGGGATTGGTTTGGCTCAAGCTCGACTCTTTCTAGAAAAGGGCTACCAGGTCTATGGAGTGGACCAGGGAGCGGATCCACAGTTAGCAGGTGATTTTCACTTCTTGCAACGGGACTTAACTATTGATTTGACGCCGATTTTCGACTGGTGTCCTGAGGTAGATGTCTTGTGTAATACGGCTGGGGTCTTGGATGATTACAAACCGCTTCTTGAGCAAAGTGCTCAGGAGATTCAGGAGATTTTTGAGATTAACTATGTGACTCCGGTGGAGCTGACACGGCATTATCTGACTCAAATGTTGGAGAAGAAGCGAGGTATCATCATCAATATGTGCTCCATTGCATCTAGTCTAGCTGGTGGAGGCGGTCACGCCTATACCTCGTCCAAGCATGCCCTAGCGGGCTTTACCAAGCAGTTGGCCCTGGATTATGCAGAAGCTGGGATTCAGGTCTTTGGCATCGCGCCAGGAGCCGTCAAAACAGGCATGACGGCAGCTGACTTTGAACCAGGTGGTTTGGCTGACTGGGTAGCCAGTGAGACGCCTATCAAGCGCTGGATAGAACCAGAAGAAGTAGCCGAAGTCAGCCTCTTTTTGGCTAGCGGGAAGGCCTCTGCTATGCAGGGACAACTCCTGACCATTGATGGTGGTTGGAGTTTGAAGTAGGGAAATGAAAAAGCAGGAGCTAAAATCTTGCTAAGAAATGTAATTGTTTTTTCCTTACTGAAAGAGTATCAAATCTAGGTGGACAATTGAGTTACGATAGTGGTGAGACAGGTATTTACCTCTATGCTAAAGAAGATCTTACTGAATGAAATTAAACCTACCAGAGTGGTCAGGATGAATCAGATTTCTTTATGATTGGTCACGATGGAGATCTAGCCTATTTCACCAAAAAAATACAGGGATAATAACAATTATGAAGATAACTGAGGGTAAGTTCAGAAGAACTTTTTGAATGGGCTCTACCTGAAACCTTAAGAGATTGTTTTAGAAGAAACGAATAGTACAATTGATTTGCTAAGTTATTGTGGAATGAAGGTGAAATCATGATTAAATTAGTGAATGTTACTAAATGTTTTAGTGATGGATCGAATGTCAGATACATTTTCAAAAATTGTAATTTTGAATTTAAAAAAGGTAGCACGACTGCAATAGTTGGCCGTTCTGGATTAGGAAAAACTACTCTTGTTAAATTAATATTAGGGATTACCAGTTTAAATGAGGGGGATATCTTAGTCTGTGGTAGTTCCATTTTAGATATGAAAAATTTGAGTAAGGTAAGGCGTAGGAATATTGGCTGTGTCTTCCAAAACTTTAATTTGATTTCAGGTTTCACGGTGAAAGAGAATATTCTACTTCCAAGATATTTTTTTGAAAATGGAGAGAATAACATTAACGAAATTTGTAACACTCTAGGTCTTTCAAAGGAAATGTTAAGTAAGAGTATTGATAAGATTAGTGGAGGTGAAAAACAAAGAGTTGCTTTGGCAAGAGCTCTTATTAATAATCCAGAAATATTGATAGCAGATGAACCTACTGGTAATTTAGACGCTGCTAACGAACAAAATATAATAGAATTGTTGAAGCGGATCAATGAGGAGTTAGGTATCACGATTATAACAGTAACTCATAGTGATAAAGTGGCGAATAGTATGCAGTCTATTTGCACAGTTGTTGATGGCAAAATTGAGTACGTAAGGAGATGATAAAATGAATCATTCCATATTATTCATTGCTAAAAGAGATTTAGAAGTTAACAAACGAAGATATAGATTAGTTCGACTGTCAATAGCGATCTCTGTTTTGCTAATTGTTTTAGTGATGCTCATTTCTAATTCTTTCTATAATAAAATGATTAAAGAAATGACTGTAGCAAATAAAAATGTTGTTACTGTTGCCTTTGGTAATAAAGAAAATTCTTTGAATTATAAAGCTTTGCCTTTATTTTCTAATGAAGATATTGATCGAGTAAAAAAATAGATGAAGTAAAAAATATTACTGGTGTAAAACTATTATTTACGGATGATATCAAATTCCAAAATGGTAAGACATCGGTTTCCAATACTATCCATTGTCTAGAAGAAAAGTATTTAAAAAACCTGAATATTAGAATTGCTGAAGGGAAATTTCCAGAGAAGGACAATGAAATATTAATCGGAGATTCCGTACACAAGGCTACATCAATGAATGTCGGAGATACGGTGACTATTAAGATTGATAATCATTATGAAAAGTTTGTAATTTCTGGCATTATAGACAAGCAAGAAGCGCAGTTATTTTCTACCTTGCCAACAGAAATAAATCAAATGATGGCAATCAATGTAAAAAGTAGTAGCGTTTCATCAAATAAGTATTACTATCTGAATGCTACTGTAAAAAATGGAACCGATTTAAATGAAGTAGCAAACAAGATAGAAAAGACTGTTTTAAAAAATGAAAATTTAAAACAATCTTTATCAGGAACAGGATTAGATGTTGTTGTAGCAACACAACAGGATGTTATCAATATGCTATCCAGATGGTTTTCCTACATCGACCTTTTTATCCTCTTAATCATAGTTCTTATCTCTATTGTAGCGATTATTAATATCATCAATATTCTAGCTATTACTATTCAGGAGAATCATAAACAGATCGCAACTTTTAAAATTATCGGTGCATCTGATCGACAGATAAAAAGAATATATTTATTTGAAAGCTTTATGATGGGAGTACGAGGTACAAGCGCGGGATTGGTGATAGGAATTGCTATTTCTTATTTGATCATCTTTTTGAGTGGATTACCACTAGATATTGAACTTACCAGATTGTTGTTCCCGGTATTAATAGGGATACTCACTTCAGTTTTTGCAGGATTATTGGTATCTAGAAAAATTACTAAAATTGATATTGAAAAGGTATTAAATCAATAGAGAAGAAATGATTAGGGTCAATAAGAGATGGTGTTGCAAAAAGAATAGCTATACTGGTTTCACTATCGACTGAGCTTTGAATGAAAGTAGGAGGATTTGATGGAAATCAAAAATCACTTTGGTGTCTACGGAGTCTGTCTTCAAGAGGGGAAACTGCTCTGCATTGAAAAAACAAGAGGCCCTTATCAGCATCGTTTTGATCTACCGGGTGGTAGCCAGGAACTAGGGGAGGGACTGACCGAAACACTCAAGCGAGAAGTTCTGGAAGAGACGGGCTATACGATTAGCAGATACGCTAATCCTAGGATGTATGACGTGATGGTTCAAGAAGAAGGGAAAGACTTCGCAGTGCATCATATCATGGCCTTTTATGATATCGTACTCGATTTCGAGAGCTCTCAACAATCCCTTCCTCAGGAGGTTCTTGATGGAAGCAATGATTCAGCCAATGCCATTTGGTTGAATGTGGAAGAAATTACTGCAGACAATGCTTCTCCCTTAGTATTGAAGGTAAAGGCAGAGTTAGAAGGATTTCCAGAATTAGAACTGACAAGCTATAGAAATTGGAAGGTAAAAGAAAAAAAGGAGAACCTATGACACCTCAAGAAATGTGGAATGCCTACAAGCAAATCAATCCCTCTATTGGAGATGAGATAGATGCCTGGGCCTTTGGAGTGGACCCAGACCTTTTAGCGGAACTGGTCTTTAAAGGCGAAAAAACAGCAACCGCCTCAGCTTATGACCTCTACGCAGTAGAGGACGAACCCCTTCCACAAGAAGGGACCTTTGATGTCATTTTAGACAGTCAAGATCAGGCTGTCTGCATTGTCGAAGTCACGAAGGTTTCCGTTCAGCCTTTTCATCAAGTGTCAGCCGATCATGCCTATAAGGAAGGTGAAGGAGACAAATCTCTAGCTTATTGGCGTCAGGTTCATGAAGACTTTTTCAAAGACTGCTTAGGAGAAGCGGGACTGACTTTTACACCTGACAGCAAGGTGGTTTTAGAAGAATTTCGCAAGGTTTATCCATTATAGAACACTCTTTTCTTTTAGAAAATCAGAAAAGAGAATAACTGTTTTCTATTAAAAAATACCTAGTGATTGTGTCAAGCTAAAAATACTGCCCAGTTCTTAGAACTATTAAAAGATTTTTTGAGACTTTCCGCTGTGAGAAAAGCGCTTGAAACCTAAAAGTTTCAAGCGCTCGGGAGTTTTGAAACTTTAGGTTCAAAACTAAATCATGGAACTTCGAAGAAGTTCGCTGATGTCCGTACTCACCCAAGGAAAGTCTCAACGAAGATTTGATCTTAATCTGACTCTCCTTCTAGGAGAGTTTTTTGGTTTGGGTCTTATTTTCCAAAAGGGCTAAAAAATGGTATAATGTAAGCGATATTGTACAGAAAAGAGAAATGTTATGCCAAATTATGCCATTATTTTAGCAGCGGGGAAAGGTACCCGTATGAAATCAGATCTGCCTAAGGTTCTTCACAAGGTTGCTGGGATCTCTATGTTGGAACATGTTTTCCGTAGTGTTGGAGCCATCTCACCTGAGAAGACGGTAACGGTTGTGGGCCACAAGGCGGAATTGGTAGAGCAAGTCTTAGCGGGACAAACAGAGTTTGTCAAACAAACCGAACAATTGGGAACTGGTCATGCGGTCATGATGGCAGAGCCAGTCTTGAAAGGTCTTGAAGGGCATACCCTCGTCATTGCAGGAGATACTCCTTTGATTACGGGTGACAGTCTCAAACACTTGATCGACTTCCATATCAACCACAAGAATGTGGCAACGATTTTGACAGCCGAAACAGCTAATCCATTTGGCTATGGTCGGATTGTTCGTAATGACAATGCGGAAGTGCTTCGCATCGTCGAGCAAAAAGATGCGACAGATTTTGAAAAACAAATCAAAGAAATCAATACAGGGACTTATGTCTTTGACAATGCGCGCCTCTTTGAAGCTTTGAAAAATATCAATACCAACAATGCCCAAGGTGAATACTATATCACAGATGTCATCGGTATTTTCCGTGAAGCTGGTGAAAAAGTCGGAGCCTATACGCTGAAAGACTTTGATGAAAGCCTCGGGGTTAACGACCGCGTGGCCCTTGCAACAGCAGAAGGTATCATGCGTCGTCGCATTAACCAAGCCCACATGGTCAATGGGGTGAGCTTTGTCAATCCAGATGCAGCCTATATCGATGTCGATGTTGAGATCGCACCAGAAGTGCAAATCGAAGCCAATGTTACCCTAAAAGGGCACACAAAAATTGGGGCTGAAACCGTCTTAACTAATGGAACCTATATCGTGGACAGTGAAATTGGTGCAGGTGCTGTCATCACCAACTCTATGATTGAAGAGAGCACGGTAGCTGATGGTGTAACGGTAGGACCATATGCTCATATTCGTCCTGGTTCTAGCCTAGCAAAAGATGTCCATATCGGGAACTTTGTCGAAGTCAAAGGTTCATCTATTGGCGAAAATACCAAAGCGGGTCATTTGACCTACATTGGCAACTGCCAAGTTGGTAGCAACGTCAACTTTGGTGCAGGAACCATCACAGTGAATTATGATGGCCAACATAAGTTTAAAACGACGATTGGAAACAATGTCTTTGTCGGATCCAATTCGACGATTATTGCGCCAGTTGAATTAGGCGACAATTCCTTAGTCGGTGCTGGATCAACCATTACCAAGGATGTACCAGCTGATGCGATTGCGATTGGTCGTGGCCGTCAAGTGAATAAAGAAGAGTATGCCCTTCGCTTGCCACACCATCCTAAAAATAAATAGGAGATTTTCATGCAATTTGAAGAAAAAACCATTGAGCGCAAGGAGATTTATCAGGGGCCGATTTTCCAAGTGGTCACTGATCAAGTAGAACTACCAGCTGGAAAAGGCCAAGCGCAGCGTGATTTAATCTTCCATAACGGAGCAGTAGCGGTTTTGCCGATCACAGAAGATGGGAAAACGATCTTGGTCAAGCAGTACCGCAAGGCGATTGAAAGGACTTCAGTGGAGATTCCAGCAGGGAAGTTAGAAAAGGGAGAAAATGCAGATCCCCAAGCAGCTGCTCTGCGTGAATTGGAAGAAGAAATTGGCTACACAGCGGATCTAGAGTTGTTGTATGATTTTTATTCAGCCATTGGATTTTGTAATGAGCGGATCAAACTTTATGGTGCGACCAACTTGAAAAAGGTGGAAAATCCACGTCCACAAGATGCGGATGAGACCTTAGAGTTATTAGAAGTGACCTTGAAGGAAGCCAAAGATTTGATCCAAACTGGCGAAATCTGTGATGCTAAGACCATCATGGCTATCCAATATTGGGACTTAATCAATAAATAGAGGAGGATCCGATGGGAAAACCTTTATTAACCGATGAAATGATTGAACGAGCAAGGCGAGGTGAGGACATCACCGGTCCTAATATGGTCGATGCTGAAGAAACGAAGATTATTCGGACAGACCACAGAGGATTTGGCTACGAACGTCCTATGAGAGAGAGTCGTATGGAGCGTCCACAGGAGAGCTATTCTCAGGATACTGTGCAGATCCAAGTGGAGCCCACAGTGACCAAGAGTCGTCGCATTGAAGAACGCAAACAAAGTGTGGTCCAATCCAAACTCAATAAGATTTTGTTCTGGATCATTGTGCTCCTCATTGCCTTGATCATTGCTATTTGGCGTCTATAGGGTCGTCACAAGGAGAGAAATGACATGAAAATTGGAATTATCGCAGCCATGCCCCAGGAGTTGAAGATCTTGGTTGAAGCCCTTGAAAATGGGGAAAAGCATCTGCGTCTTGGAAAAGTCTACTATACAGGATCAATTGGACGCCATGAGGTCGTTTTGGTTGAAAGTGGTATCGGAAAAGTCATGTCTGCTATGAGTGTAGCAGTCTTGTCCAATGATTTCAAAGTGGAAGCCATTATCAATACGGGTTCTGCAGGTGCCGTTGCACCGGGAATGGCCGTTGGGGATATCGTCCTTGCGGACAAATTGGCCTATCATGATGTGGATGTGACAGCCTTTGGTTATAAGTATGGTCAAATGGCAGGTCAACCACTTTACTTTGAATCCAGTCGCTATTTCGTATCAGAAATGAAAAAAGTTCTGGAAGAAGAAGCTGCAACCACACATGTAGGCTTGATTACAACAGGAGATAGCTTTATCGCGAGTGAAGAAAAAGTCGCAGCAATTCGGGAGCATTTCCCAGAAGTCTTGGCAGTTGAGATGGAAGGGGCAGCCATTGCCCAAGCCGCTCATGCAGCTGGACGTCCCTTTATGGTTATTCGCGCCATGAGTGATACAGCAGATCACGCAGCCAATATTTCTTTTGATGAATTTATCGTAGAGGCTGGCGAACGCTCTGCTCAAACCCTGATTACTTTCTTGAAGAGATTGGTGTAGAAAAAATATAGGGAAATTGAACATGTATCGTGAATCGTATTTTGATGGAGGCCTATTTTCCTATATTGGCTATGTTTTATTAGCAACCTTCATTACAGTATTGACTTTGGGGATTTGTGCTCCTTGGGGCGTGTGCATTATGTATAACTGGAAGGTCAAGCATACCGTGATTGATGGTCGTCGTCAGTATTTTGACGGCACGGCTATGCAGTTATTTGGAAATTGGATCAAATGGTGGTTCTTTACCATCATTACATTTGGTATCTATGTGTTCTGGTTAAATATCAAGGTCACACAATGGATTACCAAGCATACTCATTTTATAGACTAATTGAAAAGGACTCGTCTAAGGACTAGTCCTTTTTTGAAGTCGAATCTTTCAGAAATAGGGAACTTTCATGCTATAATAAAGACTAGTAATGTAAAGGAGAGAATATGGTTTTATCAAAGAAACGGGCACGTCATGTGATCGAAGAAATTATCGCCCTTTTTCCAGATGCCAAGCCAAGTCTGGATTTTCGTAATCATTTTGAATTGTTAGTAGCGGTTATGCTCTCGGCTCAGACGACTGATGCGGCTGTTAACAAAGCGACACCAGGTTTGTTTGCGGCTTTTCCAACCCCGCAAGCCATGGTAGCAGCCAGTGAAGCTGATATTGCCAAGCATATTTCTAAATTAGGCCTCTATCGAAATAAGGCCAAATTTCTCAAAAAATGTGCCCAACAATTGCTAGACAACTTTGATGGGCAAGTGCCTCAGACTCGTGAAGAGTTAGAAAGTCTAGCAGGAGTAGGGCGCAAGACAGCAAATGTTGTCATGAGTGTAGGTTTTGGTATTCCAGCTTTTGCTGTCGATACCCATGTGGAGCGGATTTGTAAGCACCATGATATCGTCAAGAAATCAGCGACGCCATTGGAAGTTGAAAAGCGGGTCATGGATGTTCTGCCAAAGAGCGAATGGCTGGCGGCTCACCAGGCCATGATTTATTTTGGGCGGGCCATCTGCCACCCCAAAAATCCTGAATGTGATCAGTACCCACAACTCTATCATTTTGATTAGGAATCAGTTCCTCTGCTCGAAAGTGCAGAGGTTCTTTTTTTGTGATGAAACGTATATTTATTAAAAGGATTGAAAGGTGATTTCTTTGTTGGATCTGGTGGTAGGTGCCTAGATTCCCCTATCAGGCTTCTTTGAGATCGATTTCAAGATGCTTTTTCTTTATATCTTATTATATTCATTCAGAAAAAACGAACTTTTTTAAAATAAATTTGGTTTTTTTTAAGAAATAGTGTATAATGGTAGAAAATCTAACATAAGGAGATAGTGATGAAAGCAAAAAAACTGTTAGCTCTTGCAGGAGTTTCTGTTGCAGGTGCCTTTTTCTTAGCAGCGTGTGGCGGTGGTAGTAGCAATCAAGCAACTTACTCATTCGTCTATTCAGCAGATCCAAATACCTTGGATTACATCGCTGCAACTCGTACAACAACTTCAGATGTCACAAGTAACCTTGTAGATGGTCTTCTTGAAAACGACCGATACGGAAACTTTGTGCCAAGTCTAGCAGAAGATTGGACTGTCTCTGAAGATGGATTAACCTATACTTACAAACTTCGTAAGGATGCCAAATGGTATACGAGTGAAGGAGAAGAATATGGTGCTGTAACGGCTCAAGACTTTGTTACAGGGATCAAACACGCGGTTGAGTCTAAATCAGAAGGTCTCTTCTTGATTCAAAATTCGATCAAAGGTTTGGATGCCTACGTAAAAGGGGAAACCAAAGACTTTAACACAGTTGGAGTCAAAGCCTTAGACGACCACACCATCCAATATACTTTGGTTCGTCCAGAAAGCTTCTGGAACTCAAAAACAACCTCAGGTGTTCTTTTCCCAGTTAATGCGGATTTCTTGAAATCTCAAGGAAAAGATTTTGGTTCTTTGAAACCTAGCAGCATCTTATACAATGGTCCATATTACTTGAAATCATTGACTTCAAAATCTGAGATTGAATTGGTCAAGAACAAAGACTATTACGATGCGAAAAATGTTCATATCGACAATGTCAAATTGACCTTTAACGATGGATCAAACCCAGATTCTATCATTAAGAACTTTGAAAAAGGTCAATATTCCTTTGCATCTGTTATGCCAAACAGCTCGACTTATAAGAGTGTTAAGAAAAACTTTGGCGACAACATTGTCTACGGTTTGCAATTGGGAACATCCTACTATCTTGGATTCAACTTGGACCGTCAAAAGTATGACCACACTGCCAAAACTACGGATGAACAAAAAGCTTCTACCAAGAAAGCAATCCTGAACAAGGACTTCCGTCAAGCGGTGAACTTTGGTTTTGACCGCAAATCATATGCGGCACAAGTATCTGGATCTGATGCGGCTGAAAATACCCTTCGTAGCACTTTGGTGCCACCAACTTATGTCCAAGTCAATGGAGAAGATTTTGGTAAGGTCGTTGAAAAACAATTGGTTACCTATGGGGATCAATGGAAGGGTGTGAGCCTGGCCGATGGTCAAACTAGCCTTTACAACCCAGAAAAAGCCAAAGCTTCATTTGCGAAAGCCAAAGCTGAATTGCAAAAACAAGGCGTTCAATTCCCAATTCATTTGGACTACATTGTCAGCCAAGTGGACAACAGCATGGTCCAACAAGCTAGCTCCTTCAAACAATCTGTAGAGTCAGCGCTTGGTGCAGACAATGTCGTTGTAGACCTTCAAAAGGTTTCGGATGATGATTTCCAAAATATCACCTACTTCAGCGATACTGCTGCTGCGAGAGATTACGATATCTCAGGCGGTGGTTGGGCTCCTGACTACCAAGACCCATCGACTTACCTCGAAAGTATCAGCCCAGTAAATGGTTCTGTCTTCTACTATCTTGGTATTGATGCAGGTTCAAATAATCCAGCCATTGCAACAGTTGGTTTGGATCAATACGCTAACATGTTGAAAGACGCCGATGCTGAATTGTTGGATCAAGCTAAACGCTATGAAAAATATGCAGCAGCGCAAGCATGGTTGACAGATAGCTCGATTACGCTTCCAACTGTTTCAAATGGTGGTGCTCCAATGCTTCAACGGACCGTACCATACAGCCGTGCTGCTTCATGGGTTGGTACAAAAGGAACAGGAACCTTCTACAAATACCTTGAAATGTCCAAAGATGTTGTCACCACAAAAGACTTTAACAAGGCCAAAGAAGAATGGTTGAAGAAAAAAGCAGAATCCAATAAAAAAGCTCAAGAAGATCTCAAAGATCACATCGAAAAGAAAAAATAAATCAATCATTGTTCCATCAATGAGGATAAAAAAAGTCGGAACCTTCATGTGAGGGTTCCGGTTTTTTAGGTATCGAATGTTAGTCCATCTCGTTCTTTTAGATGAAAGATAGATCAACCACTGCATCTTGCTCGGCAATCCAAAAACAGTTAAGAGGCTAGGACTTTTGGCCCAGCCTCTTAACTATAGACGGGTGATCATCATTCTATTCACTAAATCTTAAAAAATAGCCATCTGGATCTAAAACTGCAAATTCATGAGGATAGATATAATGGTCGCCAACAAGAAATTCTCTTTTGTTGTACCCTATGCTTTTTAGCGAAAACGTTTCCTATTTAAATAAACTCTAAAAAATGATAAAATATTTGTAAGTCAACCACTTAAGGAGGTTAAGCATTGTGAAAAACAAAATCTTATTAGGTTCTATGACGCTCCTATCTGCATTTATACTATCAGCATGCGGAAATGGAGAAAAGAAAACAAACAAAACTACAGCAGCAACAACAGAAGTAACAACAACTGCTGACACTTCTTCTGAGGAAAAATCAGTCTCATATACGGACACCCAACGTATTGGACGTGATGATATTGGGTATGTTAATGTTCCAAAAGATTGGATAATCACTAAAAGCCCAGGTGCGGAATCTGCATTAGAATACTCTTCAAAACATAAATTCCCCACCGGCACACTAAATGCTTATACTGAAAATGAAGTACCTCTACAGGACCGGTTAAAGTACGTTGCTACTACTTTTTATAATACCCTCAAAAGTAATGAACATGTGACCAATAATATAGACGGCGAATGGACAAAGGTAGCTGGAGAGAACGCCTACGTGCTTAAAGCACAAGAAAAAAATGGCAAGTATCTTTATTATATATGGTTTTTCCAAAAAGGTGCGACTGTATACGTATTTTCCCTTGAAGGTACAGAGGAAAATATTTCAACCTTCAGACCTATGCTAGAACAATCTTGGGGTTTAGATCCAAATACTCCTGGTAAATAATCTTTAATCTACTAAAAGAGACTGATTCTCTTAATCAGTCTCTTTCTTTATCCCTATACTCTTGTGGAACACTCTTCGCGTAATGTTCCATATTTCACACTGTCAGAGTACTGACCTTGGTAGTAGCGGATTTCCAAATTTTTCCTTCTTTTAGGACCCCAATTTCTCAGCAACGCCATCATTACACATTGCCACGCCCAATCGTTATACCAATATGTTCGAGCGCATCGATTTCTCGGAAAATGATACCGCACTACACAAATTCATTTTTTAGAATCTGTTTTTGCATCACGTGATTATCCGCATGCGTATCGATGCGAATATTCTCGTAATGGTCCTTACAGTAATCAACGACAGCTCTCATGATTTCCTTAGCATTGGCGTCACCGGATTTACAGGTCTGTCAATTTATATTTACCTACTGAAAAAGAGGCTAACAGCCTCCTTTTTCTATTCACTAAATCTTAAAAAATAGCCATCTGGGTCTAAAACTGCAAATTCATGAGGATAGATATAATGGTCGCCAACACGAAATTCTCTTTTGGTCAAGGGGCGATGGATGGGATAGTCAGCTTCCAGTAGCTTTTGGTGGAGCTGAGGAACATCCTCAATGCCAAAGGAAATATTGATACCACGCCCGAAAGGATAAGTCAGCTGAGCTAATTCTTCTGCGTCGCCTTCTTCTAACATGAGCTGGCAATCTTCAAGAGACAGGAAGAGAAATTTTTCTTCTGGGCGCTCGTATTCGATGGTGAAACCGAGCAAATCACAGTAGAAGGAACGGGACTGTTCTATATTCGAAACCATAAACTCGGGAATTACTGCATTGTAGTTCATAAAGAAAATCCTTATAATTCAATTTCCAAGACAATCGGTGTGTGGTCTTGGCGTGCGCCTGAGTCAATCATGTCTGATTTAGTAACCTTATCTGCAATGCGGTTTGAGGTTAACCAATAGTCGATTCTCCAGCCTGTATTGTTGATTTTTGAGGTTTTACTGCGTTGTGCCCACCAAGTGTAACGCTCCGGCACATCACCGTGGAGGTGGCGGAAGGTATCTGTAAAGCCTGCTGCTAGAAGGTTGGTAAAGCCTGCACGTTCTTCGTCTGTGAAACCTGGTGAACGACGGTTGCTGGCTGGATTAGCAAGGTCGATTTCCTTGTGGGCCACGTTGTAGTCACCTGTAGCAAGGACAGGTTTTTGCTTATCAAGTTCAGCCAAGTACTCCGCATATTTGACATCCCAGACTTGACGTTCTGCTAAACGTTTGAGGCCATCACCGGCATTAGGAGTATAGACTTGTGTTACAAAGAAGCCACCAAATTCCAGAGTAATGATCCGACCTTCCAAGTCCATGGTCGAAGGAGCACCGATCTCTGGGAAAGTCACAACGGGAGTAAGCTCTTTTTTATAGAGGAACATGGTTCCAGCATAGCCTTTGCGAGCTGGTTCTTGAGAAGAGCGCCAGGTATTTTCGTAGCCAGGGAAGAGTTCCTCAAGAATTTCGAGGTGTTTTTTAGTAGGTCCTTTGGAGGATAACTTGGTTTCTTGAATGGCGATGATATCTGCATCCTCAGCGACCAAGGTTTGAAGGACTTCTTGAGAGAGTTTGGCGCGTGCTGAGTCGCTAGTCAATGCAGCGTTTAGCGAGTCGATATTCCATGAAATGAGTTTCATTGTGTTTCCTTTTCTTGACATAATTGATAGTTTTATTATAACAAAATTTTAATGATTTCCTGATCACAATGCCTTGAAAATTCTTATAAAATCCATTATAATAGCTTGAATTCATTTGGAGAAAGGGAGTTGTTTATGAAATTTTACTCTTATGACTATGTATTGAGTCAGATCAGCCAGCAAAACTGGGTGACCATTGGGATATCTGGCTTGCTCATTCTTCTGACTGGTTTTTTTGCGGCGAAAGCCTATCGGAATAAGCACGATAGCAAATTCCGCGAATTGTCTATTATCTCCATTTTAACTCTGGTGGTAGTGGTCTTGATCAGTATCAGCAATTTTCAAAATAGCCAAAGTAATAATGACCAGTTCCAACGCTCACTCCATTTTATTGAAGTCATCTCAAAGAAGTTGGATATCAAAAAAGAAGATGTCTATGTCAATACTTCAGCGGCCACAGATGGGGCGATTCTGAAAGTTGGAGAGGTTTATTACCGAGCTATCGCAGGCTCTGACCCGGATCGCTATCTATTAGAAAAGATGGATCTATATAAAACAGACGTAGAACTTGTGGAGGTGAACAAATGACAGTAAATTTTATAACCATTTTGATTAAATTAGCTCTTGGCTTGATTTCCTTGGTATTTGTGATCAATGTGACCGGGAAAGGAAACTTAGCACCAAGTTCTGCAGTAGACCAGATACAGAACTTTGTTCTGGGGGGAATTATTGGTGGGGTGATTTACAATAGCTCCATTACCATTCTTCAATACATAGTGATTCTCTTGATGTGGACTATTTTGATCTTGCTCTTAAAATGGCTCAATACCAATGTCCGTTTTATGAAGCACTTGATCGATGGCAAACCAACTGTCATTATCAAAAATGGGAAGCTTGATCCGGAAGCTTGTCGATCCAAGGGACTTTCTGCTTCAGACGTTGCCTTGAAATTGCGTTCACAAGGAATTTTCCAATTAAAGGGAGTGAAACGAGCTGTCATTGAACAAAACGGTCAAATTATCGTTGTCCGTGCGGGGGATGAAAATCCTAAATACCCGATCATTACTGATGGTGTGGTTCAGCTTGAAATTTTGGAAACAATTGGGAAAAGTGAAGAGTGGTTGCGGGCTGAATTGGAAAAAGAAGGCTATGATAACGTGTTGGATATTTTCATAGCTGAGTATGACAAAGGAAAAATCAATGTTGTGACTTATTAGAAAAAGAGATTGGGCGGACAGGTCCAATCTTTTTTCCTTGTAAAAAAGGAGGAAAGGTCCCTTCCTTTTCTTGAGATACTCTTGGAAAAATAGTAAAATGGAAGGTAAGTGTTGATTAGAAAAGAAGGATAGAACATTTCATGAAGAAGAAAATACGGAAGTTTGAGAATCATTCGATAACACGCAGACTCTACCTGCTGTTTAGTTTGATTTGCCTTCTTTTTTTGGTTCTGATTGCCCGACTTGGCTATATGCAGATCTCTCACCAAGCCTACTATACGGATAAATTGGCAAAAGCTACCAAAAAGACGGTCAAACAAGGGAGTGTGCGAGGGCAAATTTATGATGCTTCTGGTAAGCCCTTGGTGGAAAATGTGGGAAAACAAGTCTTGACCTTTACGCGGGATCGTAAAATGACGGCCCAAGAAATGCGAGAGACAGCTGGAAAACTCTTGCAGTATGTCGATGTAGAAAATCCTCAAGTGACCGAACGGCAAGAAGTGGATTACTATCTAGCCAATACCAAAGTCTACCAAGAGGTCGTAGAGCACCTGCCTGAGAAAAAGAAATTTGATACTGATGGCAATCGTCTACCAGAAGCTAAAATCTATCAAGCGGCAGCGGACAGCATTGACCCTTCAAAGCTCGGCTATACAGATGATGAGAAAAAGATTATTTATCTCTATAGCCAGATGAATGAGGTAGAGAATTTTGCGACGGGGATCATTACGACACAGGCACTAGGAGCTGAGCAGATTGCGACCATCGCAGCGGACAGTCAGGACCTTCCGGGGATTGCTATCACGACCAGCTGGGACCGCAAGGTTTTGGATACTCCTTTAGCCTCTATTATTGGAAATGTATCGACTGAGCAGGCGGGACTTCCAGCAGAAGAGGTTGAGGACTATGTCAAAAAAGGCTATGCTCTCAATGACCGGGTTGGTACCTCTTATTTGGAGAAAGAATACGAAAATGTCCTTCAAGGAAAACGCAGTGAAAAAGAAATTCTCCTAGATAAAAATGGCAACATGGAGAAAGTGGTCGACGTTTCAAAAGGGGCCAAAGGAGAAAACCTCAAGCTCTCGATTGATTTGGATTTCCAAAAAGGAGTGGAAGATATCCTTCGCTCCGCCTTTAGTGCAGAGTTGCAAGCTGGAAATGCGACCTACTCTGAAGGTGTTTATGCCGTAGTTCTGGAGCCCGATACAGGGAAGGTCCTTGCCATGGCAGGGATTAAACACCAGGCTGGTAGTCAAGATCTATCAGCAGATGCGTTGGGAACAGTGACCAACGTCTTCGTTCCAGGATCTGTGGTCAAAGGAGCAACCTTGACTTCTGGATGGGAAAATGGAGCCATTTCTGGGAATCAGGTTCTGACCGATCAGCCGATTGTTTTTGCAGGATCCGCTCCTATCAATTCTTGGTTTACCCAATACGGTAGTCGTTCCATCAATGCGGTAGAAGCTTTGGAATACTCTTCTAATACCTATATGGTCCAAATTGCCCTTAAGATGATGGGGCAGCCTTACACTCCAAACATGACCTTACAAGTCGATCAGGTTGAACCTGCCATGAAAAAACTGCGCTCTACTTTTGCAGAGTATGGTCTTGGAACATCAACGGGGATTGACCTTCCCAATGAATCGACTGGTTTTATCCCGAAAGAGTATACAGTCGGCAATTATTTGACCAATGCCTTTGGTCAGTTTGACAACTATACGCCGATGCAATTGGCCCAGTATGCGGCAACCGTTGCAAATGATGGGAAGAGGGTGAGTCCTCATGTCGTCGAAGGCATCTATGACAATAATGATCAAGGGGGCCTTGGTCAGTTGAAAAAAGCGATCGAAACCAAGGAGCTTAATCAGGTCCATATCTCAGCGGAGGACATGGCTTTGATCAAGCAAGGGTTCTACCAGGTTGCCAATGGTACGAGTGGGTTGACGACAGGGAAAACTGTTGGTCAAGGTGCCAGTGTCTCCATTAGTGCCAAGACCGGTACGGCCGAAACCACAGTCGATGGAGGCAAACAAGCCATTAATACCAATGTGGTGGCTTATGCACCGTCAAACAATCCAAAGATTGCGGTAGCGGTGGTCTTTCCACATAATACCAATCTACAAGCGACAGTCAGTCATTCCATTACGCGTGACATTATTAACTTATACAATCAGAAACACCCCATGAATTAGAGAGGAAACTATGCTTTATCCAGCACCTATTGCAAAATTAATTGACAGCTATTCGAAGTTGCCAGGAATTGGGATCAAAACAGCGACTCGTCTGGCTTTTTACACCATTGGTATGTCAGATGATGATGTCAATGAATTTGCCAAAAACTTACTCAATGCCAAGCGTGAGCTGGGGTATTGCAGTATTTGTGGCAATTTAACCGATGAAGAAACCTGCGAGATTTGTCGAGATGAAACGCGGGATCCATCCCTCATTCTTGTTGTAGAAGATAGCCGGGATGTATCTGCTATGGAAAATATCCAGGAATACCATGGCCACTATCATGTCTTACATGGCTTGATCTCGCCCATGAATGGCGTGGGACCTGATGACATCAATCTCAAGAGTTTGATTAGTCGCTTGATGGATGGAACAGTCACAGAGGTCATTATTGCGACCAATGCAACAGCAGACGGGGAAGCGACATCTATGTATATCTCGCGCGTGCTCAAACCTGCAGGGATCAAAGTAACACGTTTGGCACGTGGTCTGGCAGTTGGAGCCGATATCGAGTATGCGGACGAAGTGACCTTGCTTCGTGCGATCGAAAATCGGACAGAATTATAAGAGAAGTTCTTTCGAAAGGGCTATCATTGTGGTATACTATCAAGTAAGAAATCAAGGGAACAATTAGGGAGAAACTATGAGTAAACAAGACTTAATCCTGTTGTATGGTGGACGTAGTGCAGAACGTGAAGTATCTGTTCTTTCAGCAGAAAGCGTGATGCGCGCGATTGATTACCAAGCATTTTCGGTTCAAACCTACTTTATTACGCAGTCAGGAGACTTCATCCAGACGCAAGCTTTTGAAGAGAAACCAGCGGATGATGAGAAATTGATGACCAACGATACAGTGGACTGGTCTAAAAAAGTGGCTCCATCTGCGATTTACAAGGAAGGAGCAGTGGTCTTTCCAGTTCTTCATGGACCGATGGGAGAAGATGGTTCCATTCAAGGCTTCTTAGAAGTCTTGAAGATGCCTTATGTTGGCTGTGGTATCCTAGCTTCTAGTGTTGCGATGGACAAGATCACGACCAAACGGGTCTTAGAGTCTGCAGGAATTCCGCAAGTTCCTTATGTAGCTGTAGTGGAAGGCGATGACGTGGATGAGAAAATTGCTGCAATTGAAGCGACTCTCTCTTATCCTGTCTTTACCAAACCATCCAATATGGGTTCAAGCGTAGGGATTTCAAAATCTGAAAACCAAACAGAACTTCGGGCTGCTCTCGAATTGGCCTTCAAATACGATAGCCGTGTCTTAGTAGAGCAAGGGGTTAATGCGCGTGAGATCGAAGTTGGACTGCTTGGAAACTATGATGTGAAGAGCACCTTGCCAGGTGAAGTTGTGAAAGATGTGGCCTTCTATGATTATGATGCCAAATACATCGACAACAAAATTACCATGGCGATTCCAGCTCAATTGGACCCTGAGGTTGTGAAAATCATGCGGACCAACGCAGAAAAAGCTTTTCGTGCAATCGGTGGTTTGGGCTTAGCTCGCTGTGATTTCTTCTATACCGATAAAGGAGACATCTTCTTAAACGAACTCAATACCATGCCAGGATTTACCCAATGGTCTATGTATCCCTTGCTTTGGGACAATATGGGACTCAACTATACAGATTTGATCACCAAGTTAGTAGAGCTTGGAAAAGAAGTCTTCCAAAAACACGAAGCGCATTTGTTGTAAGAAAAGAGAGAGTGGGACAGAAATCGGTAATTCGTTAGAATTCGATTTCGTCGTCCCACCTCCGCACAGTTGAGTAGGGCTGTAAAAGCTGATGAAATCAGTGTAGTAGAGCCCACTCAACCACTGCGTCTTGCTTGACAATCCAAAAACAATCAAGAGGTTAGGACTTCTGTCCCAGCCACTTTTTTTGTGGTCTAGAATATGGTATAATGAGAAGAATTTGATAGGAGCGTCCAAATTTTTGAAGACGCTACGGAGAACTGAGGAGTCGGATATGAATCTCACATTACATGAAGTTGCTCATCTAGTACATGCAAAAAATGATATCAGCCAATTTGAAGATGTGGCCCTCGTCAAGCCTGAATTTGACAGCCGTTTGATTGGGCCTGGAGATCTGTTTGTTCCTTTAAAGGGAGCGCGTGATGGTCATGACTTTATTGAGACTGCTTTTGAAAATGGAGCTGTAGCCACTTTTTCAGAGAAAGTGGTAGAAGGCCACCCTTATATTTTGGTGGAAGATGTATTGAGCGCTTTTCAAACACTAGCTGCAGCCTATCTTCAAAAGACAAAAGTGGATGTTTTTGCAGTGACGGGGTCAAATGGTAAAACCACCACAAAAGATATGTTGGCACAGCTTTTGTCCACCACCTACCTGACCTATAAAACACAAGGAAACTATAACAACGAAATTGGTCTTCCTTATACGGTTTTGCATATGCCAGAAGGGACAGACAAACTAGTCCTCGAAATGGGGCAAGACCACCTAGGAGATATCCATCTCTTGTCAGAACTGGCGCATCCAAAAGCTGCTATTGTCACCTTGATTGGAGAAGCCCATTTGGAATTCTTTAAAGATCGAAGTGAGATCGCAAAAGGAAAACTCCAGATTGCGGATGGCATGCCAGAAGGTGGCCTTCTGGTGGTTCCAGCTGATCCGATCGTGAATGCCTACCTCCCTGAAAAACAAAAATTGGTTCGCTTTGGGCCAGACGAGGAGATTTTTATTACTGAGTTAATCGAGCGAAAGGATAGCTTAACTTTCCGAGCTAATTTCTTAGAAGAAGCGATTGATCTTCCGGTAACAGGAAAATACAATGCGACCAATGCCATGATTGCAGCTTATGTTGCTTTGAAAGAAGGAGTGAGTGAAGCTGCAATTCGTGATAGTTTTGAAACCTTGCAATTGACGCGCAACCGGACAGAATGGAAAAAGGCCAGTAATGGAGCAGATATCTTATCCGATGTCTACAATGCCAATCCGACGGCTATGCGCCTAATCTTAGAAACTTTCTCGACTATTCCTGCTAATCCAAATGGTCGAAAATTAGCCGTCCTGGCAGATATGAAAGAACTAGGGGAGCAATCTATTGATCTACACAACCAAATGATTCTCAGTCTCTCGCCAGATGTCTTGGATACGGTTATTTTCTACGGCCAAGACATTGCGGGATTGGCTCAGTTAGCGAGCCAGATGTTCCCACTCGGACATGTCTATTATTTCAAGAAGACAGCTGAGGAAGACCAGTTTGAGGATATGGTCAAACAAGTCAAGGAAAGCTTGAAAGAGCAAGACCAAATCCTTATCAAGGGAAGCAATTCCATGAATCTAGCCAAATTAGTAGAGGAATTGGAGAATGGTAAGTAATAATGTACTGAAGGACATTCAGCGCTTGATTTCAATCACCAATACAGGCTTAGCCTTCTCAAAAGATCCATTTGATCAAGAGCGCTACCAGGATATTCGTGAAATTTTACAGGATCTTGTGAGAGAAATGACTGATCTGAATTCACAAGAATTATCGGATTTGTTTCGACCGACAAACTATTATGACACCCCCTTAATTGATGTTAGCGCTTGGATTGTCAAAGATAGAAAACTTTGTCTGGTGAAAGGTCAGGGAGAAGAGACCTGGGCCTTGCCGGGTGGTTTTGGTGAGGTTGGCTATTCTCCTAAAGAAAATATTTTAAAGGAAATCCAAGAAGAAACGGGCTATGTAGCACGTGTCAATCGCTTGTTGGCAGTATTTGATACCAATCGCTACCAATTGCAAAGCCGCCAATATGTGAAATTGGTATTTGAATGTGAATTGCTGGATGGAAGTTTTCAACAGAATCAGGAAATTTCCGATCTTGCATTTTTTGAGAGAGAGAAGATACCTGCTCTTTCTACCAAGCGCAATACAGAAGAACAATTGAATTTCCTTTGGGAGGTTTATGATGGGAAACGAGATTTGTATTGTGATTAAAAACGATCTATAAATTAAAGGGATATAAACATGACACTTTGGGATTTATTATTTACGAACCAAAAATCAGCCCCGCCTGAGTTTGGACTCTGGTACTTTTTCCTACCAGCTTCCTTGTTGGTGGTTGGCTACTTTTCTATCAAATATGCGCAGTCAAAAAGCTACCAACGCTTTTGGTACTGGGCACAATTGATTCAAGTCTTGACCATCAATGCTTGGTATATTCTCGCCCACATGCCTTTGACGGATAATTTGCCTTTTTATCATTGTCGCTTGGCCATGCTTGCAATACTCTTTGCTCCGAGAGGAACCTATATCAAGCAATATTTTGCCTTGTTGGGAGTTCTAGGATCCATTGCGGCCTTGGTTTATCCAGCCTTTGACCCCTTCCCATTCCCCCATATTACCGTGCTCAATCTGATTTTTAGTCACTGGGCCTTGTTTGCCAATAGTTTGATTTACCTGCAAGATTTTTATCAGTCGGAAAAACAAGACAGCTTACGAATTGTTAAGATCACTTTTGGAATGAATGCAGTCATCTTTTTGGTCAACCTCTTGACCAGAGGAGATTACGGCTTCTTAAAGCGTCCACCAATCATTGGAGACCACGGTGCTCTTTTGAACTACCTCTTGGTCAGCATCGTGATGGTGGCTGGTATTTGCTTGGTCAATCAACGCTATAAATACAAATACAAGATGGTAGAAGAGAATATCGTTTCGCGTTCAGAATAAAAAGAGCAGATAAGGGAAAGAAATCATGACACTTTGGGACTTATTTTTCACCAGTCAACCAACGGCCCCTCCTCAATTGGGGGTCTGGTATTTCTTATTGCCGACTTCATTGGTGGTAGTGGGAGTTCTGTCCATTCGATTTGCTCACTCTAAAGGCTACCAAAACTTTTGGTATTGGGGGCAGTTGATCCAGTTGCTGATTATCAACGCTTGGTATCTAGCTGCTCGCTTGCCTCTTTCAGAGAGTCTTCCCTTCTATCATAGCCGGATGGCCATGTGGATTATTCTCTTAGCTCCTAAGGGCAGCTTCAAGCAATATTTTGCACTTGTGGGAGTCTTTGGCTCCATTATGGCCTTGGTTCATCCCGTTTTTTATCCCTACCCTTTTCCTCACGTATCCTCGATCAACAATGTCTTTGGTCACTGGGCTCTCCTGGCCAACTGTTTGATCTATCTGGTTCAATCCTACCAGGTGGAAGAAGGGGCTGTTTGGAAGATCTGTCAGATGACGTTTGGGGTCAATGCCATTATTCAGCTTGCGAATCTCGCAACGGGTGGAAACTACGGCTTTATGCGTCGCCCACCTGTGATCGGTGACCATGGCCTTGTGCTCAACTATTTGATCGTGACAGTTCTCATGACGGGGACACTGATTTTCATCAATATTATCGTTCAGTACAGTAAGAAAAGAAGAATACCTAAATCTGTTTAAATAAGGAGATTTTATGCATCATTTTTTCACTACAGAATCAACAGCACCACCAGCAATCTCAGCACTTTGGTATAGTGTGATGGTCTTGTTCGTTGTGACAGCGATTATGATGTCACTTCGCTATTATCAGAATGAGCAATTTCGTAAATGCTTTCAATACTTACAAGGCTTCCAGTTAATTTGCTTGTATCTGTGGTATTTTGCCTACCACATTCCTTGGTCCAATAGCTTACCATTTTATCATTGCCGCTTGGCCATGTTTGCGGTCTTGTTTTTACCAGACCGATGGAAAAGCAAACAGTTCTTTGCCTTGATGGGAGTGAGTGGAGCCATCTTTGCTTTGGGCTATCCAGTCTTTGATCCCTACACTTTCCCTCATATTACGAGCTTTTCTTTCCTCCTCGGACATTACTGTCTCCTCATCAATTCCTTGATTTATCTTTTGAGATGGTATGATCGAAACCTCTTAAAAAATAGTCAGATTGTTCTCTATACCTTTGGCTTAGATTTATTCCTGGTTGGAGTCAATCAATTGACGGGAGGAAATTATGGCCTGATGGCCCGCCCTCCGATTATGAGAGGGGATAAGGTATGGCTCAACTATCTGGTTGTATCCAGTATTTTAGCCCTTGCTTTATTACTCTTTAATCAGTTCTTCAGCCGCAGAAGTGAGCGGGTGAAAGTGAGAAAATAACAAGTAGGAAGGTTGGGACATTTCGGTCTCAACCCTGTTTTATATTAAAGGAGAATATATGAAGCGTTTCTTGCTAATGATTTCCCTTATTTGGAGTTTGGTTTGTACAATCACGATCGCACATGCAGATGATGAAGTTCGCTATTCGATTGAATCCTATGTAGGACACCTCCAATTGCAGGAAGATAGCCAAGCAACATTTACACAAGAGATTACCTATCAGTTTCAGACAGGCTATCATGGTCAATATGTAACCCTAGGAAGCGCAGATCCTCTTCCAAAAGGGTTTAAGATTCATCGTCATCCTGAGGTGGAAGCCTATGTGGATGGGGAAAAACGTGAGATTCGTGTAGAGGAGACAGACCTGGAAGATGGTCGGCAATTAAAAATATACAATGCCCGTATCGTCGGAGGAACGGTCAAGATCAAAGTAAAATGGAAGATTGATCATCTCTTGACTTTCTACAAGGATATTGCAGAACTGAATTGGTTTCCTATTTCAGATGGAGATGAGAAAGTCGCGAAATTAGATTTTTATGTAGATGGCTTGGATGCCAAGCAGGGAAAACTGTATGCCCATACTGGTTACTTTAATCCACCAGCCCAAGTCGAACGGACTGCAACTGGTTATCATATTTGGACAAAGGATTTTCCAAAAAATGGAAAGCTCGAACTACATGCCTATTGGCCAATGACAGATGCCTTACGACAGTCCCAATCGAGTCATATTCAAAAAGAAAATAGAAAAGATGCATTTCTCAAAAAAGAAAAATCCATTGAACAAAAAACATTCTTTTATCGGACCCTTCTACTCAAGGTCGTTCCAATTGTATCTGTTCTTTTATTTATCCTAGCTTTCATTCCATGGATCCGGTATTTTATCAGTACCAGAACTCGTCGAATTTCAAAAGGAGTACGATTATACGAACCACCACAGAATTTACCTCCTCTTGTCCTAGCTAAGGCACTGTATCAACTTGATTTTGAACGGATGGTGATGTCTAGAGAGAAGGGGCAACTAAAATTTAATCATCTCATCCAGGCAACCATGTTAGATCTTATTGATCGAGGAAATCTTCGGTTGACTAGGGATGAAAATGGGGAAACCTTGACCTGTCTCCATTATGAAGGCTTGGCTGATTTTGAATTAAAGTTTATTGAAATGATTTTTGATCAAGAATCTAAAATCAATATCCGTGAGGTATTCTCAAAGTATAAAATTGATAAAGTAGCCCTAAAAAAAGACTTTCGAGCTGCTAAATCAGACACGCAACGAGACCGTATTCGAAAGATCGGAAATGAAGTTCAATCCCTTTTAAAAAAGGATGCCCAGCAATTGTCAAAAGGTGTAGAAAAGGAAATTGCAAAATTAGGATTGCCCTCTTATTTTAGAGACTTAACTGAAAAAGAAGAAGCTTTTTCAAAAACAGGTTGCGCCCTACATTTCTGGCTCTTACTGATCTTATTTGTGAGCATGTGTTTCTTATCTCTCGGATTTGGATCACACCTATCTTCCTTCTATTTTTGGATCATTTTTCTTTTGGTTTTGTTCTTCATTCCATTTTATATTCTTGTGAAAATTCGCGAAGAACATCTCCAATCCTTAGAGAACTTGGATGCACAATTTGAATGGATGGCCTTTCGAAATATGATCGAAAGTATTCCAAATTTCAACCAAGCGGAACTGGAGAGTGTTGTTCTATGGAATCGTATCCTAGTCTATGCAACTATGTATGGTCAAGCTAAAAAAGTGAGTCAGGTACTCAAAAATCATCAGATTTCCTTACCATATGAGGATTGGGATGCTGTTGTTTGGATAACGACCTCTTCAAATTCCTTCCTAGACGGCTCTACCTTGATGAGTTATGCAGATGATTCCTATAGCGTTTCAAGCTTCTCTACTAACTCCTCAGATGGCAGTGGCGGTTTTGACGGCGGTGGCTTTTCTGATGGTGGCGGTGGCGGAGGATTTGGAGCCTTCTAACAGTCATGATAAGAGGACTAGAATCTACGGATTTTGGTCTTTTTTTGCGTCCCCAAAAAGATCCATCATTGAAAAAAGTGCCTCTTTTCGCTATAATAGAAAAGATAGAGAAATTGAGGAGAAATCCGATGTAGAGATGAATTTGTAAATTTATCAGAAAATAAAAAGAGAAAGAATTAGGAATATGAACGTACAAGAAGAAATTAAAAAACGCCGTACCTTTGCCATCATCTCCCACCCGGATGCTGGTAAAACGACGATTACAGAGCAGTTGCTCTACTTTGGGGGAGAGATTCGGGAAGCCGGTACTGTTAAAGGGAAGAAAACTGGAAACTTTGCTAAATCTGACTGGATGGATATCGAGAAGCAACGTGGGATTTCGGTAACCTCATCTGTCATGCAGTTTGATTACGATGGAAAACGGGTCAATATCCTAGACACCCCAGGGCACGAGGACTTCTCAGAAGATACTTACCGGACCTTGATGGCGGTGGATGCGGCGGTTATGGTCGTAGACTCTGCCAAAGGGATCGAGGCTCAAACCAAGAAATTGTTTGAGGTTGTGAAACACCGTGGCATTCCCGTCTTTACCTTTATGAATAAGCTAGACCGGGACGGTCGTGAGCCACTGGACCTCTTGCAAGAATTGGAAGAAGTCTTGGGCATCGCGAGTTACCCAATGAACTGGCCGATCGGGATGGGAAAAGCCTTTGAGGGACTCTATGACCTTTATAACCAACGTTTGGAACTCTATAAAGGAGATGAGCGTTTTGCTAGTCTAGAAGACGGAGACAAGCTTTTTGCTAACAATCCTTTCTACGAACAAGTGAAAGACGACATCGAACTCTTGCAAGAAGCTGGAAACGAATTCTCAGAAGAAGCCATCCTTGCGGGTGAATTGACTCCCGTCTTCTTCGGCTCAGCCTTAACCAATTTTGGAGTACAGACTTTCTTGGAAACTTTCCTCAAGTTTGCTCCGGAACCACACGGCCACAAGAAGACAGATGGAGAACTTGTCGATCCTTATGATAAGGATTTCTCAGGATTTGTCTTTAAGATTCAGGCCAACATGGATCCTCGTCACCGCGACCGAATCGCCTTTGTGCGGATCGTATCTGGCGAATTTGAGCGTGGGATGAGCGTCAACCTGCCTCGTACTGGTAAGGGCGCTAAGTTATCTAACGTGACTCAATTTATGGCCGAAAGCCGTGAGAATGTCAGCAATGCCGTAGCAGGAGACATCATCGGGGTCTACGATACAGGGACTTATCAGGTTGGAGATACGCTGACAGTTGGTAAAAACAAGTTCGAATTTGAACCACTGCCAACCTTTACGCCTGAAATTTTCATGAAGGTATCTGCCAAGAACGTCATGAAGCAAAAATCCTTCCACAAAGGGATTGAGCAATTGGTGCAAGAAGGAGCCATCCAGCTTTATACCAACTACCAAACAGGTGAATACATGTTGGGTGCTGTCGGGCAACTTCAGTTTGAAGTCTTTAAACACCGCATGGAAAATGAATACAATGCCGAAGTGGTCATGAGCCCAATGGGTAAAAAGACTGTTCGCTGGATCAAACCAGAAGACTTAGATGAGCGCATGTCTTCAAGCCGAAATATCTTGGCCAAGGATCGCTTTGACCAGCCAGTCTTCCTCTTTGAAAATGACTTTGCCCTCCGTTGGTTTGCGGACAAGTATCCTGACGTTGAGTTGGAAGAAAAGATGGGATAAGGAACGTTTTCAAAACCGATCCATAACAATAGAATAAGAAGACGAAAATCTACCCGTTTTCGCTTATAAAGGAGAAACTATGGGATTACTAAGTGGTTTGATGGGCAATGCCTCTCAAAAGAATGTTGATAAAGTAGAAAGAGATCTGGAAGATATCTTGGTGCCGGGAGAGCAAGTCACACTTGCTTTTAGCTTGATTCGTGATTTAATCGTCTTTACAGAGTTTCGTTTGATCTTGGTGGATAAGCAAGGAGTAACAGGAAAGAAAACTTCCTACAAATCCCTTCCTTATCGCTCCATCTCTCGATTTTCAGTAGAAACTTCCGGTCATTTTGATTTGGATGCTGAATTAAAAATCTGGGTCTCTTCAGCAGTGGAACCTTCAGAAGTTTTACAATTCAAGAGTGACAACAGTGTCATTGAAATCCAGCAAGCATTAGCCAGTGCGGTCTTTAAATAAAAAATCATGTTGATAGAGAACAGTTGAGAAAGGAGACGGAATGTTTATCGATAAACAATTGGGTCAAGATCGGAAATGGATCAATATCGACTCGGATTTGATTGCTGAAAATTCATATCTTTATAAAAAATACGATATTGACAAAGAAACCATTGAGTACGCGATGGATAAGAACGAACGTGCCCATATGGATTACAATCGAGAAAACGGAACGATCACCTTTATCTACAATGTATTGGATTTAGAAAAGGACAAGGAATACTACGAAACCATCCCCATGACCTTTATCGTTCAAGATACGCGACTCGTGACCATCAGTAACCAGGACAATGCCTATATCATTGAACAAATGGTTCGTTATTTGGAAAGCCATGAGGAGCTGTCGATCTATAAGTTGCTTTTTGCAGGTCTTGAAATGATCAGTAATGCTTATTATCCGATTATTGATCGCTTAGATAAGCACAAAGATGAACTCAATCGTTTGCTTCGAAAGACAACGACGACAAAGAATCTTTATGCCCTGTCTGACCTTGAGACCGGTATGGTGTATCTGGTCGCGGCAGCCAAGCAAAATCGGATGTTGCTAGAACATATCAAAGCACATGTCATTTATCGCAGGATGAATGATGTTGAAAAAGAGCAGTTTGATGATGCCATGATCGAAGCGCGTCAGTTGGTTTCAATGACCGAGTTGATTTCCAATGTCTTACAGCAGTTGTCTGGATCATACAACAATATCCTAAACAACAACTTGAATGACAACTTGACAACCCTAACCATCTTTGAAGCCTTGTTGGCGGTCTTAGCCGTTATCACCGGTTTCTTCGGAATGAATATCCCTCTTCCTATGACAGAGGATCCCAATGCTTGGATCTATGTATCCCTATGTAGCTTTATATTATGGCTCATTTTGGCAAAGGTCATGCGTTGGATTGTGAAAAAAAGATAAAAAAAAGAGGCTTGGAGAAATCCGAGCCTCTTCGTATCTAGAATAATCTGAGAAATAGGAACCATCTAGACACCTGCCCTCCTCTCCAAAGAAGGGGCAGTGTGAATAGTTCATCGACTGTACAAAATCTTCTTGGAAATAGTAGGAGTAGATTTAATAGTACTGAGTGGTTCTAAATAAATCAGAACTTAGAATAAATCGTTGAATCAGATAAAATGATCCTATTTCTTTATACAGAAATATTTTAGATACTAACTGTATTATACATATTTATTTGTAAAAACGCAAGATAAGAGTTACCAAAAAATAAAAGTTTTCCGATTTTTTTATACTCCAATGATGAAGTATATGAAATGGTCGCAAGAAGAAAACCAGTCCTGGCTAGGATTTGCGTCACTTTTCTGATTTCAAGCGATCCAGGATTTTTTCCTAAAAAATAAAATTAATCTCCTTTGACTATCATTTGCCTCTTCATTATGTTATACTAGATAAGTTGCAAACTTGTATGAGAGAAATGGTGGGGAGACTGAACAGATGGAAGGCTTCTGTTCGAAAGAAGACTCCCGCAAATAGGATCATGTTGCCTATTTGTTTGAAAAAACGATTCTAGTCAACAACATCCGTTAGTACGCAAAACATTTTTCTCTAAAGAAAATGTAGTCTTAAACAGACGGACTAGTTTTTCTTTAGATGAGTCTTGCGACAGGTAACCGGGAAGATGACTTCCTATGCAATCAGTGCGTATTCGCATTGAAAGAAGTTTGATAAAGTGGCTTCGCACCACTTTTTAGAAAGAAGAAAGAATTGAAATTCAATGAATTTAACTTATCTGCTGAATTATTAGCAGAAATCGAAAAAGCTGGCTTTGTAGAAGCAAGCCCGATCCAAGAACAAACCATTCCTTTGGCTCTTGAAGGAAAAGATGTCATCGGTCAAGCGCAAACAGGGACTGGTAAAACAGCTGCTTTCGGTCTTCCAACGTTGGAGAAGATTGATGTCGATAACACAGTGATCCAAGCCCTTGTCATTGCCCCAACGCGTGAATTGGCAGTTCAAAGTCAGGAAGAATTGTTCCGCTTCGGACGCAGTAAGGGTGTTAAAGTTCGCTCTGTCTATGGTGGATCAAGCATTGAAAAGCAAATTAAAGCTTTGAAGTCAGGCGCTCACATCGTTGTGGGAACACCTGGACGCTTGCTAGATTTGATCAAGCGCAAGGCCTTGAAACTCGATCATATTGAAACCTTGATCCTGGATGAAGCAGATGAAATGCTCAACATGGGCTTCTTGGAAGATATCGAAGCCATCATTAGCCGTGTCCCAGAAACACGCCAAACCTTGCTCTTTTCAGCAACGATGCCAGAAGCTATCAAACGTATCGGTGTTCAGTTTATGAAAGAGCCAGAACACGTTAAGATTGCGGCCAAAGAATTGACCACCGATTTGGTCGATCAATACTATATTCGTGTCAAAGAAGGTGAAAAATTTGATACCATGACTCGATTGATGGATGTCGAACAGCCTGAACTTGCCATCGTCTTTGGTCGGACCAAACGCCGGGTTGATGAATTGACTCGTGGCTTGAAGATTCGTGGTTTCCGTGCAGAAGGAATTCACGGAGATTTGGATCAAAACAAGCGTCTCCGAGTCCTTCGTGACTTTAAAAATGGGAACTTGGACGTCTTGGTAGCAACAGACGTTGCGGCACGTGGCTTGGATATTTCAGGTGTGACCCATGTCTACAACTACGATATTCCACAAGATCCAGAAAGCTATGTTCACCGGATCGGACGGACAGGTCGTGCTGGGAAAACAGGGCAATCCATTACCTTTGTATCGCCAAATGAAATGGGCTATTTGCAAATCATTGAGAACTTGACCAAAAAGCGGATGAAGGGAATGAAACCTGCAACAGCAGAAGAAGCCTTCCAAGCGAAAAAACAAGTAGCACTGAAGAAAATTGAGCGAGATTTTGAAGATGAAAAAATCCGGACCAACTTTGAGAAGTTTGGCAAGGATGCTCGCAAATTGGCTGCAGCATTCACTCCTGAAGAATTGGCTATGTATATTTTGAGCTTGACCGTTCAAGATCCAGACAGCCTTCCAGAAGTTGAAATTGCGCGTGAAAAACCATTGCCGTTTAAACCATCCGGTGGTGGCTTTGGTGGAAAAGGAAAAGGTGGCCGTGGAAATGGCCGTCGTGGAGACCAACGCCGTGACCGAAATCGCAGAGATGACCGTGAAGGTGGACGCCGTGATTTCAAACGCAAGTCCAATAAAAATAGCCGAGACTTTGAAGGCAAAGGCAACAAACGTCCTCATCGTACTTCCAATGAAAAGAAAAATGGATTTGTCATCCGCAATAAAGGGGATAAATAAGTCCGAAGGAACGGTCTATTGCTAGACCGTTTTTTTATATGAAAAATAAAAAATACAAGGGTTAACCAGCTGTTAACCCTTGTATATTTATAAGGAGACCTAAATGATAACTGACTCTTTTAGAAAAAATGTATCATGATAAGGAGCATCCAAAAAAGTCAGACAACAGAAAGAATGGATTCCTAAAATGGGATATTTCTGTTAACATATTAAGTCTACAATTATTTCCAAGCCTTGTCAAGGATTTTTTCTTATTTTTTTAAAATTTTTGACTAGAAAAATAAAAATTGACAATCTCTTCTAAAAGGTTATAATGAATATAATAACTATACTAATTAAAAAGAGGTGTCGCCCATGGTGATTGCATTAAAAAATGATGATCTAGAAGTACAATTTAAGACATTTGGTGGGGAATTGAGCTCCATTCGAAGTAAGGAAGGCATAGAATATCTCTGGCAGGGGGATCCAGAGTATTGGTCAGGACAAGCGCCGGTTCTGTTTCCGATTTGCGGGAGTGTTCGTAATGGCCAAGTACAGTATCATCTAAAAGATGGAGTGAAGACAGGCCAGCTTCCAAGACACGGCCTCATTCGCAAGAGAGAGTTTGAACTCAAAGAACAAACAGACCATCGTCTTGTCTTTGAAATCACCTCTAACGACGAGAGCTTACAAAATTATCCCTACCATTTTCGAGTGGAAATCGATTATGAATTGAAAGGGAAAGAGATCACCATCACGTATCGCGTGCAAAATTTAGAGTCAGATCAAGTCATGCCTTATTTCATTGGAGGGCATCCAGCCTTTCGTTGTCCCCTTTTAGCAGATGAAGACTATGAAGACTACGAGTTGATTTTTGAAAAAGAAGAAAGCTGTAGCGTTCCTCTCTTGTTCACAGAAACCGGTTTGGTTGATCGCCTGCAGCGGACGCCATTTTTAGACCATAGCCGTAGCCTACCTTTGCGCCATGAACTGTTTGAAAAAGACGCCATTATTTTAGATCAGTTAGCCTCTAAATCTGTGCAGCTCCTCTCGAAAAAATCTGGTAAAGGTTTGGAATTTGCCTTTGCAGATTTTGAGAATCTCGTCCTTTGGTCTACCAATAACAAGGGGCCTTTCATTGCCTTGGAGCCTTGGACGGGTATTTCCACATCTGCAGAAGAGGGCGATTTCTTCGAAGATAAAAAAGGTGTGATCCAGTTGGCTCCTCAAGAAACACGGAGTCACCAGTACCGTATCACCATTTTGTAAATGAAAAACCGTTGGACTATGGAGTCCGACGGTTCTTTTTGATATAGTTTAGCTTTGCTTGGCGCGATTTCTTTTTAAAGAGAGACTCGGCAGACATAGCAGAGGGTTTATCTGGATAGGATTCTTGGTAAAGAAGTTTAACGGGGAGGCGAGCCCGTGTGTATTTGGCGCCTTTTCCAGCATTGTGAGTCTTTAGGCGTTTTTCGACATCTGTGGTGTAGCCAGTGTAGAGGGAGCCATCCGCACACTCTAGGACATACATGTAAGCCTTAGTTTCCATAGTAGATCTCATGAATCTCGTCTGTATAGCTGCCGTCTTCATTGTGAATAAAGAGGGGAGGCAGAATTTTTAAACCATCCAGTGAGCCATCTTTGATCGCCTCAATCAATAACATATTCGCCTCTTTGGTCACTTTGGGATAGACAAACTGGATCCGCTTAGGTGCAAGATTGTAACGCTTCATGGTTTCGATGATATCTAAAAAGCGATCTGGACGATGGACCATCGCTAAGCGACCATTTGATTTGAGAACTCGCTGGGCCACATGGCAAATCTCATCTAAATTGGTGGTAATTTCATGCCGAGCTAAGAGGTAGTGTTCACTCTCATTGAGATTGGAATGCTCATCTACCTTGAAATAAGGAGGATTGCAGAGGATAATATCCACCTTACTCCCCCCGATATGTTGAGGCAAATGCTTGAGGTCATCGGTGATCATGGACATTTGCTGGTTCAAGCCATTGAGATCAATGGAGCGGGTTGCCATATCCGCTAGACGTTCCTGTATTTCGACACCAATGATCTGGGACTCTGTACGAGTACTCGCAAAAAGTCCCACGGCCCCATTTCCAGCGCAGAGATCTACGATCAAGCCCCGCTTGGGCAATTTTGGAAAGCGCGAGAGCAGGACGCTATCCACGGAGTAACTAAAGACTTCCCGATTTTGTATGATTTTCACATCACTTGAAAAGAGTTGATTGACGCGCTCGCCGTCTTTTAATTCGATATCTGTCATGGCTCTATTATAGCATGAAAAGAAGCTTGGGGAAAGATCGATAAAACATAAAAAGAGGCTGGAACAAAAGTCCTAGCCTCTCAATTATTTTTGGATTGTCGATCAAGACGCAGTGGTTGAGTGGGCTCTACTACGCTGATTTCATCAGCTTTTACAGCCCTACTCAACTGTGCGGAGGTGGGACGACGAAATCGAATTCTAACGAATTACCGATTTCTGTCCCACTCTCTTTTTTTAATCAAATTCATATTTTTGGAGAATCGTAGTGAGGATAAAGACTCCTGTAAAGATAGCCATCAATGCCAGATAAACTGGGAAAGTAGTGGTTGTAAGGAGTGAAATCTCGATCAAGTTTTTTAGCACGACCGCAGATGCGTAGAATCCTACTACAGAGAAGAGGATGAGGAGGGCCCGCCAGATATTTAGTGGCAGGCAAGCACGGATAACGGATAGGAAACCGATGGATCCAAGTAAGTAGTAGGATACAGTAGACATATCGGCTGCAGACCAACCATGGCTTGCTCCCCAAAGGCGAATAAACAAGACACTAAAGACGACCATCAAGGCGCTTGGTAAGGCTAACAGAAGGGAACGTCTCAAGAAGTGTTTTTCAACCGGTTTGATATTGCGTTCAAAGGTCAACACAAATGGTGGGAATCCTTCGACGAATTGGTCGATCAGGGTGATTTGAATAGGAATGAAAGGGAAAATCAGCAAATAGTTGACGTTAAAGAAGAGAGCACTGGCAATACAGATGATAGCCAAGAGGAAGGAATAGATCGTTTTGATAAAGAAGATTGGAGCGATTCGTCCAATGTTATTCACCACACGACGGCCTTCAAAAAGAATTTCTGGAACGTCATTAAAGTCAGAGTTTAAAAGAACAATATTGGCAATTTGACGAGTTGCTGGATCTCCCTCTGCCATCACGATGGAGCAGTCTGCTTCACGAAGAGCAAGGATATCATTGACCCCATCTCCTGTCATAGCAGTCGTCCGACCAGCTGCTTTCAAGGTTTGGATGAGCAGTTTTTTCTGGTGAGGAGACACGCGGCCAAAGATAGCTGTTTCTTCTGCTTGATCCACTAATTGATCATCAGAAATTTTTGAACAATCGACGTAGTTCTCATGATTTTTGAAGCCAGCTTGTTGAGCGATATAAGAAACCGTCACAGGGTTGTCACCGGATATGATTTTAAGATCCACTCCTTGAGAGCGCAAATACTCAAGAGTATCTGAAGCCCCTTCACGAATGGGGTCTGTAATCTCAATAACCGCAATCCCTTCAAGATTTTCAGGTAGTTTCAATTCCTGCATGCTGATCAGTTCTGAACTATGTGCCAATACGAGCACGCGCGATCCACGAGCTTGTGCTTCGACGACAGCAGTTGGATTTTCTTGAAGGAGCATTTCAGGAGCACCGAGAAAGACGGTTCCAAGGTTGGATAGATGCATAGCTCCCCATTTCCGATCACTTGAGAAAGGAATAATGTTTTCTGCAGTATAAGCATGCTCCAACTCTCCATAAGCCTTGCGAATAGCTTGAGCAGTAGGATTGGTGTCCTCACTATTTTGCATGTAAGCTGAAAGGATAACTTTGATGGTTTCCTCAGAAAAATGATCAGATAAGCTATGGAGAGCTTCGACTGTCATCTTCCCTTGAGTGATGGTACCGGTCTTATCAAGACACAAGGTATCCACACGCGCCAAGGTTTCTACTGAGTACATTTCTTGGACAAGAACCTTGCGCATACCGAGCTTAATAACCGCTGTCAAAAGAGATGTAACCGTCAGTAGGGCAATTCCCTTTGGCAACATTCCCAGGAGAGCTGTGGAAGAATTCACGACAGAATCCTTGATTGGCAGCATCTTGATCAACAATGCTTCAAAGAAGAGGGCAAGGCCAAATGGGATGATAATTTTCCCAGTAAAGCTAGAGATTTTCGCTAAGTTATAAAGAATACGCGAATTGATAGGCTTCAAGGTTTTGGCTTCCATCATCAGTTTGTTGGCATAGTTGTTTGCCCCAACTCGCTTGACACGGGCATAGACTTGACCACTGGCAATATAACTACCAGAAAGCAGTTCATCACCAATTTCTTTTAAGACCAGGTCACTCTCACCAGTCAGCATAGCCTCATTAGCTTCTGCAATACCGGACATGACTTCAGCATCACTAGGGATCTGCTCACCCGAAGACAGAAGCATTAGATCACCTAGGACAAGCTTTTCTGGTGGAATTGCATCTTTTTCCCCGTCTCGAATGACAGTCACCAGCTCACGACTCATGAGATTGAGTTTATCAATCATCCGCTTGGCGCGCATCTCGGTCATGATTCCTGTAATGGCATTGAAGCAAATAACCGCGAAAAAGATCATATTGCTCCAGGCCTGTACAGCAGCCAAGGCCACAGCAATCACAAAGTTTAAGGTATTAAACAAGGTGAAGACGTTGCGCTTGATGATTTGCCAGGTGCTGGTACTGGTATTCGTTGTAAAATCATTGGTTTGTCCGCGATCCATTTTCTTGCGGACTTCACTGAGGGACAAGCCCTTTAAATCAATAGTTTCCATAGACAATATGATATCATTTTTTTGAGAAAAAGACTATCTAGAATCGGTCCGCTGAGACAATTTTTATCTAAAAAAGGTTTGCGGTCAAAATCAGGATACGGTATAATAAGAAAGAACCTTTTACAGGATGGAATATCTTGTAGAGAGACGAATGAAATGGATTTGAGGAACAACTATGTTTTATACCTATTTACGTGGCCTTGTTGCCTTTATTCTTTGGGTTTTAAATGGGAATGCCCATTACCATCATAAGGACAATATTCCAGATCGGGAAGAGAACTACATCTTGGTATCCCCTCACCGGACTTGGTGGGATCCGGTCTATATGGCCTTTGCAACCAAGCCAAAGCAGTTTATCTTTATGGCAAAAAAAGAGCTCTTCACCAATCGTATTTTTGGCTGGTGGATTCGCATGTGTGGGGCATTTCCGATCGACCGTGAAAATCCGGGAGCAGAAGCCATTAAGTATCCTGTCAATATGCTGAAAAAGAGCAACCGTTCCTTGATTATGTTCCCAAGTGGAAGCCGTCATTCTCAAGACGTTAAAGGCGGTGTTGCAATCATTGCTAAAATGGCGAAGGTCCGTATCATGCCAGTGACTTATACTGGTCCAAGAGACTTGAAAGGGTTGGCAACGGGTGAACGCATTGATATGAACTTTGGACATCCCATCGATATTTCGGATATTAAAAAGATGAATGACGAAGGAGTGGCAGAAGTTGCCCGCCGTATCCAAGAGGAGTTTGACCGCTTGGATGCGGAAGCGCAAGCGATCAACACCCCAACAAAACCGTTTATCTTGATTCGTTTGTTAAAAATCCTTTTGATTCCCCTTGTCTTAGTCGTGGGCATCTTGACCTTGCTCTTTAGTTACCTAGCAAGCTTTGTATGGGATCCAGACAAACATCGGAAAAACAAGTAAAAAAACTGAGAGTTTTTCTCAGTTTTTTTTATTTTTACGAATAATAAAAGTGAGAGGAGGTTTCTTATGGAGGATATCATCGAAAAAATCAAAGAATATAAGCTCTTTTTAGCTCTTACTGCTATTGGACTCTTACTTGGAGGGTATTTTCTTTTTCATCGACCTCAGTCAAGTGCATCCACCATACCGGATCTTTATCAGTCTTCTAGTTCTACTTCGAGCAAAGAAAAGGTGCAGACCGCTAGTTCCAAAGAAGAAAAGACGGTTACTTCAGTGTCTGATGCACCCGAGATCATTACGGTCGATGTCAAAGGAGCCGTCAAACAACCAGGGGTCTATGAGTTGCGCTCCAATAGCAGAGTCCACGATGCCATTTATAAGGCAGGCGGGATGACAGCAGATGCCAATAGCCAATCGGTCAATTTGGCGCAAAAACTCTCCGATGAAGCAGTGATCTATGTTGCTAAAGAAGGAGAGGATGTTCCAGCACTTGGAAGTTCAGAAAGTTCTGCAACTTCGTCAGCGCCAGCAGAAAAAACAGGCAAGGTCCATTTAAATCGAGCAACCGAATCAGAGCTCCAGACAGTATCGGGCATTGGACAGAAACGTGCCCAGGATATTATCGCCTATCGCGAAGCAAATGGGCCTTTTCGATCAGTGGATGATCTGAAGAATGTTTCAGGAATCGGAGAGAAAACACTGGAGAAACTAAGAGATGCTTTCACGGTGGATTAAAGACCTTCCTTTTTCGCTTATCCATCTCGCCTTTGTACTTCTATGGCTGTATTTTAGTATCTATCAACCATCTTGGCTTTCGATCAGCGGTCTAGTAGTAGTGGGAGTTTTAGCGGTTCATCACTATAAAGGGGAGCGCTCAAGTTTGCTAGGACTTGCTTTAGCAACCCTTTGTTTTGCGGCCTTCTTTGTCTTTCAGCGAGCCCAGGATCATCCAAAACAAGTCGAAAGTCGGTCCCCAGCCCATTTACATCTGATCCCAGATACCATCAAGGTTAATGGAGATGCCTTGTCTTTTCGTGCTAAAGATCAGGGTTGCACCTACCAAGTTTTTTACACCTTGAAATCTGAGAAAGAAAAACAGCAGTGGCAAGGTCAAACTCACTTGCTGGAGTTGACGTATAAGGGTGTCATAGAAGAGCCAGAAGGGCAGCGAAATTTTAGAGGTTTTGACTATCGAGCTTATTTGAAGACTCAGGGAATATATCACCAAATTAGAATTGAAACGATCCAATCCGCGCTTCCTATACAGACTTGGAATGTTTTTGACTGGCTGTCTCAATGGAGGCGACAAGCCATTGTTTGGAGTAAAGAGCACTTTCCGCAGCCAATGAACCAGTATATGACCGGCCTTCTTTTTGGCTATTTAGATAAGGATTTTGAAGAGATGGACCAGCTTTACACGAGTTTAGGAATCATCCATTTATTCGCCTTATCTGGGATGCAGGTCGGCTTTTTCATCAATGGGATACGAAAAGGTCTCTTACGTCTAGGAATCTTGCAAGAGACAGTTGATATCTGGATGGTTCCAATTTCTTTGGTCTATGCTGGCTTGACAGGTTTTTCAGTTTCAGTGGTTCGCAGTCTCTTGCAAAAGATCCTCTCTCAAAAGGGGATCCGAGGGATGGAGAATATGGCGATGACCCTGATGCTCTTAATGCTGCTTGTGCCCAAGTTTCTCCTGACCGCTGGAGGGGTCTTGAGTTGTGCCTATGCCTTTATTTTGACCTTGGTAGATACCAGTTCTTATTCAGGACTGAAAAAGCTACTAGTGGAAAGTTTCTGGATTAGCCTGGGGATTTTGCCCCTTTTGACCTATTACTTTAGTGTCTTTCAACCCTGGTCACTCCCTTTAACCTTCCTCTTTTCTTTCTTATTTGACCTTGTCCTTCTTCCAGGTTTAACGGTGCTATTTATCTTATCGATTCTAAAGCCCCTTACAATTTTTAACAGTTTCTTTCTTCTCATAGAGGAGTGTATTCGTTGGATTTCAAAGCTCACGTCGCTACCGTTGGTATTTGGTCAGCCGACGGGACCAGCTCTGATCGCTCTCTTCCTTCTTTTAGGGATCTTGTATGATCTTCGAAAGCAAAAAAAACGTCGTTTCCTGTTAATAGGCATGATTCTACTCATCTTTTGTTGGACCAAGCATCCTTTAGAAAATGAGATTACCATGGTGGATATCGGTCAAGGAGACAGTATCTTTTTACGTGATTGGAGAGGAAGAACCATTTTGATTGATGTCGGAGGACGCGTCACTTTTAAAAGTGGAGACAAGTGGCAAGAGCGCAGTCAATCTGCCAATGCGGAACAAACCTTGATTCCCTATCTCAAGAGTCGAGGTGTTGGAAAACTCGATGCTCTGGTCTTGACCCATACAGATCAGGACCATATGGGCGATATGGTCGAGGTTGCCAGACAAATCCCGGTTAAAAAAGTGTATGTCAGTCCAGGCAGTCTAACCAGTTCCAAATTTCAAGAGAAATTGAAACAGCTTCATAGTCCAGTTAAAGTAGTCCAGAGAGGGGATCAACTTCCTATTTTTGATCATCATCTCGAAGTCTTATCTCCTGATGAAGTGGGGGATGGCAAAAATAATGATTCGATTGTCCTCTATGGGCAGTTTTATCAAAAAAGGTTTTTGTTTACAGGTGATCTGGAAGAAGCTGGGGAGAAAAAACTATTGGGAAACTATCCCCAATTACAAGTGGATATCTTGAAAGTAGGCCACCACGGATCGAAAGGTTCCTCTAGTGATGTATTTTTGGATCAGCTACATCCCCAATTGGCCTTAATCTCCGTTGGAAAGAAAAATCGCTATCAGCACCCTCATAAAGAATTGCTTGATCGTTTAGAGGAACGATCCATTTCTTACCTTCGTACCGATGAAAGAGGAGCGATTCGCTTGATTGGGTGGGATCATTGGAGGGTAGAAACGGTCCGCTAGAGATGAGGAGAGGTTTGCTTTCTATGCTGAAAATTGCTATTATAGAAGGTGAAATCAATGTAAAGGTAGAATCGTATGAACGCATTTAAGCAATTTTGGATACAGTATGCAGATTTTTCAAGTAAGACCAGTCGAGCTCATTTTTGGCTAGCTTTTTTCTGGAATTTCCTGATTTCTTTGCCTCTTTGGGTTTTTTACATCGTGACTTCTTTATCCCATCAAAATGCTCAAGAAATACTCAATTTTTCAACTGTTCATTCTAAAACAGGTCTATGGGCACTCGCTTTCTTAGCATTCTTTTACTTCCTCATTTTGGTACCCAGTCAAGCCATTTGTGTGCGTCGCTTGCGGGATGCTGGGATCCATTGGTCTTGGATCTTTTTGAACCTTGGTCCGGTTTTACTCTATTTATTGTCAGGGCTAGATATTTTCCTATTTCTTTGGGTGATTACAGTTATTTCTCTCTTGATTCTCATGATGCTTCCAGGAAAAAATACCTTCCCACAACCAGTAGAAACTCCTATGGGAGTAACTTCTGAACCACAGGTCACAGCGACAGAAGGAAGCTTTGGAGGCAGCTCGTTTGAGCAAATTCCTAATTTTGTAGCAGCTCCAGATTTGTCCGACGAAAAACCACCATTGGAACAAAAAATGGCTGCTGAACACGAAATACACTAGACTGATAGAGATAAGAGAGTTTCATGCAAGCAATTACCGACATTAAACATCTGACGGTTCAAACTCTGCCTCCTATTCTTGTCTTGACGGGTGAGGATATAGGTCAATTTGAATGGTTAAAAAAAGACATTTTAAAAAAAATAGGCTATGATCCCTCAGATTTGAATTATTCTTATTTTGATATGAAGGAAGCCTCCTATGCTGAAGTCGAGCTGGATTTGGTCAGTCTTCCCTTTTTTGCAGATGAAAAAATCGTGATTTTGGATCACTTATTGGATCTGACCACTGCCAAAAAACGCAATTTAACCGATGAAGATCTGAAGCAATTTGAAAACTATCTGGAAAACCCTTCTGAATCGACCCGTTTGGTGATATTTGCAGAAGGAAAATTAGATAGTAAGCGTCGCTTGGTCAAACTCCTAAAACGGGATGCCCAAATCATTGAAGCGACCACTCCTAAAGAGCAAGATTTAAAGCGTTATTTTTCTGGTCAGGCGCAAGAATTGGGCTTACACTTTGTTGGCGATTCCTTGGACCAGTTGCTCTTAAAATCTGGCTATGATTTTGGAGAGTTACAGAAGAATCTCGCTCTATTGCAGGCTTATAAAGAAGATGGTCAGATTACCCTCCAAGATATCGAGGAGGTTGTTCCAAAGTCCTTGCAAGATAATATTTTTGATCTGACACAGATGATTCTCAAACGCCAAATCGATCAAGCCCGGAATTTGGTTAAGGATCTTCGCTTACAAGGAGAAGATGAAATAAAATTGATCGCTATTTTGTTGGGGCAATTCCGAATGTTTTCTCAAGTTAAAATTTTCTCAGAAGAAGGCCAATCCGAAAGCCAAATTGTAGCGAGCTTGTCGGACTTGTCAGGACGCAAGGTCAATCCTTATCAGGTGAAGTTTGCCTTACGGGATAGCCGCAGGCTTACTCTGTCCTTTTTGAAGCAAGCTATGATGACCTTCATCGAGACGGATTATGCGATTAAAAGTGGAACATATGAAAAAGACTACTTATTTGATTTGGCCCTGTTGAAAGTAGCGAATAGCGTCTAACGATGAATGAAATCGCAAGCAGATTAGTTGAATAATTTAGCTGTTTGCGTTATCATCAAGTCAGTAATAAAGAAAAGAGGACCATAAAATGGCTATCATTTTACCAGAATTACCATATGCTTATGATGCATTGGAACCTTATATCGATGAAGAAACCATGCATTTGCACCATGATAAACACCATCAAACATATGTAAACAATGTGAATGCAGCTCTTGAAAAACATCCTGAAATTGGAGAAGACCTTGAAAGCTTGTTAGCTGATGTTGAATCCATTCCAGCTGATATTCGCCAAGCTGTGATCAACAATGGTGGTGGTCATTTGAACCACGCTCTTTTCTGGGAATTGATGACTCCAGAACAAACAGCTCCTTCAGCAGAACTTGCTGCAGCGATTGATGCTACATTTGGTTCATTTGAAGACTTCAAAGCAGCCTTCACAGCAGCAGCAACGACACGTTTTGGTTCTGGCTGGGCATGGTTGGTTGTCAACAAAGAAGGCAAACTCGAAGTGACTTCAACAGCAAACCAAGATACACCAATCTCTGAAGGTAAAACACCAATCCTTGGTTTGGATGTTTGGGAACATGCTTACTACGTGAAATACCGTAACGTACGCCCTGACTACATCAAAGCTTTCTTCTCAGTGATCAACTGGAATAAAGTGAATGAATTGTTTGCAGCAGCAAAATAATAAAATGAAGGAATCTATAAGAGCAAGTATTGGCTCTTATAGATTTTTTTATGTGCATCCGAAAAATTGGAGTATAATTTCTTGCGTTTGGTCAGGAAAATGATACACTAATAGGAGTGTGTCTTACTTGTCTGAAGCCTGGTTTGAAGGGCCTAGGCAAGGAAAAGATAAACCTTAAAATGAAAACTGAAACATTCAGGGAGAAATGAAATGACTAGTATTACCATTACTAAAGGAGCCGTTGAGACGCCTATCTATTTGCGGATGTTAAATCGTCATGGCTTGATTGCAGGTGCAACAGGAACAGGAAAAACGGTTACGCTCAAAGTTCTAACAGAAAAATTAAGCAAAGAAGGCATTCCGGTCTTTCTAGCCGATATCAAGGGAGATTTATCTGGCTTAGCCAAAGCAGGGCAATGGACACCAAAACTGGAAGAACGCTACAAGCTTCTTGGGATCACAGATCCGTTTGAGCCACAAGCCTTCCCTGTTCGATTGTGGGATGTCTTTGGTCAAGCTGGTCATCCTGTTCGGGCGACTGTCGAAGGAATGGGCTCATTGCTTCTATCTCGTCTGCTTGATTTGAATGAAACCCAATCAGGAATTCTTGCAATTGTCTTTAAAGTGGCTCAAGAGAAAGATTGGCCCTTGATTGATTTGAAGGACCTGCAAAGCCTTTTAAAGGAAGTCTATGAACACAGTTCAGACTATTCAGCCCAATATGGCAATATCACCAAACAATCTGTCGGAGCCATCCAAAGAAGTCTCTTGGTTCTTGAAGAAGAAGGAGCAGACCAGTTTTTCGGAGAGCCCGCACTTGATTTAAATGACTTCATGCAACTCGATGCATCTGGTCGTGGTTATATCAATATTCTTTCGGCTACAAAGCTCTTTCATTCACCAAAATTGTACTCAACCTTTTTGATTTGGATGCTGTCTCGTCTCTTTGAAACACTTCCAGAGGTTGGGGATCCTGAAAAGCCAAAATTGGTCTTCTTCTTTGATGAAGCACATCTCCTCTTTAAGGATGCAAGCAAGCTCTTTCTTGAGAAGGTCGAGCAAGTGGTACGCCTAATTCGTTCTAAGGGTGTGGGGATTTACTTTATTACCCAAAATCCTCAAGACCTTCCAGAATCTGTTTTGGCACAGCTTGGAAATCGTGTTCAGCATGCGCTTCGAGCTTATACACCCAAAGAAATGAAGGCAATTAAGGTTGCTGCCCAAAGTTTTCGTCCAAATCCAGATTTTGATACAGAAACAGTGATCACAGAGTTAGGGACAGGGGAAGCCTTGGTTTCTTTCCTGAATGAAAAGGGACAGCCTGGTGTGGTTGAGCGTGCTTACATTCTCTCTCCTCAATCGAGTTTTGACCTCTTAAATGAGAGTGAACAATTGGCCTTGATCACAACATCGCCTTTCCATCAAAAGTATGCGACGACGATTGATCGAGAATCTGCCTATGAAAAATTAGCAGCTAAAGCAAGCAAGGAAGCACAAGAAAAAGAGCAAAAAGAAGCAGAAAAGGAAGAGGCTGCAGCAGATAAAGCGTCTCAAAAACGTAGTCCAGGTCGTCCAAGAAAATCTAGTCTTGAAAAGGCAAAAGATTCCTTCTTGAGTTCCTTATTCAGGACGATTGCGCGTGAGATCGCTAAGCTGATTATGGGCTCCTTTAAACGGAAATAAGCCTTTTATGAAAAGAAAAAACCTTTTTAAAAAGAAACCGTTTTATCTTTCTGATAATTCTTGTTATTTTCAGTAGAATCTTTTATAATTAATCTCGTATGAAAAAATATTTTAATCTACGCTCGATCATGATTGCGGTCAGTATTTTATTGTGCTTAGTGGGAACAAGCGCACTGGGCTACTTGCATCTTACGCAACCAACAGCATCAGCAATTGAAAAAAAAGCAAAGAAAACAAAAGAAGCAAAAGAACAAGATATCGAAAAGTCTACCCCTGAGACGAAAAAACCGCGTGTCAAATCTCCTGAAGCTAAGCAAGCAGTAGTAGATGCAGACATGGAAACGATGAGTGCTTATGGCCTTGTCTATGATTATGCTAATAAAGGCTTGGTAGAGGTTGTTCAGGATTTCCTAGCGGAAAGTGGAATTGATCCGTCACAAGTTGCTTTCACGTATCGCAATGCCATTACTGGAGAGCAATTTGCTATGAATGATCTTCAACCAATGACGGCAGGTAGTACCTATAAGCTACCCTTGAACATGTTGGTGGTGGATGAAGTCGCAAAGGGCAAACTGAATTTAACAGATAGGTTTGACATTACCAACACCTACTATGAATATGTAGGGGAGCATGACAATTACGTTGCTGCCTTTGATGGAGCCATGTCTATCCCTGATATGCAGCGCTATTCATTGGTTTACTCTGAAAATACCCCAGCCTATGCTTTGGCAGATCGTTTAGGGGGGATGGAGCAAGCGCGCAAGTTATTCAGTCGTTATGGTCAATCCCGTTCACCAGAAGTCAAAACCTTTAGCGAAGATAATAAAACGACAACGGATTATTACATCCATGTCTTGGAATATCTTTGGAATCATCAAGAAAAATATGCAGATTTACTAGAACTGATCGGGGAGTCTTTCCCAGGTGAGTACTATAAGAAATTCTTGCCAGATTTGGTCATTCAACAAAAACCGGGCTATGTTGCGGAAGCGCTCAATGTGGATGCCATTGTCCATGAATCGACCCCTTATTTGGTTGCCATCTATACTGCAGGACTGGGTGGAACGACCCCAGAAAGTTCTGAAATCAGTGGTGTTGGTCTTTATCAGTTGGGAGAACTAGCTTATGTCATCAATGAATGGCATCGTGTGAATATGAATGAATAATTGACGGAAGGTCTGAGGGTTGCTCAGACCTTTTCTTCTATCACAGTAGCATAAAATTCACTTGGTGTTTCGAAATACTTTTCTGTTTTAAAGAGGCTTCTTTCCCTCTTCTATCAAAAAAATATGTTATACTAATTAATAGTAATAAGAGGAAGTATAAACATGATTACAAAGGAAGATTACCAGTTGGTCCGCTCGCATCCAGCCTTCTCTGCGTTGCCAGTGGAGCTATTTGATAAATTAGCTGTTGAAATTCATGCTAGGGATATCCAAAAAGGACAAATTTTATTTTATGCAGGAGATAAGCGGGATCGCATTTTTCTTCTTTCAAAAGGCTTTGCTCGCATTGAGCAATTCGATTCGTCTGATCAATTTTCCTATATGGATTATATCAAGAAAGGGGCCCTGTTCCCTTATGGTGGGATGTTTCAGGATGAGCGTTACCACTATACAGCTAGTGCGGTGACAGATTTGCGCTGTTTCGTTATCCCCGTCAACCTCTATGAATTATATGCTCAAGAGAGTAAGGAGCAGTTGCTCTTCATTACGAGAAAGCTCTCGTCAATTTTAGAATTTCAAGAGTTGCGTCTACGTAATGTCGTGACAGCTAGTGCCAGTGAGCGTGTGGTTCAATCTTTAGCTATCTTGTGTAAGGACTATGAAAGTTTAGGAAATCAACTTCCATTTCCAATCAGTATGAAGGAAATGGCCAAATTAGCGGCCACAACCCGAGAAACCGTCAATCAAGTTTTAAAGAAACTCATCGATTCTCATAAGATACAGTATGAGAGAAAACAATTAACCTTTCTAGATACAGCCTACTTTTTAAAGAGTTTTAAAGAGATCAATTAATTTGTTGATCTTTTTTATTTTTGTAAAAAAATATATATTCATAAAAACAATATAAAAAACAAAATATGCAAAGAAAACGCTTCATATTAACTAAAAAATAGGAATAATTCAAAATAATGCCAAATTCTTTGCATTAAAAAAGTAGAATCCTTCATGAAAGCGGTACCAATTGGTGATAAAATAAAACCTGTAAACGGGATTAGGTAAGCTAAACCGCAAGAAAAAGGAGGACTATAGATGTCTACACACCCAATTCATGTTTTCTCAGAAATTGGAAAACTGAAAAAAGTTTGTTTGCACCGTCCAGGTAAAGAGTTGGAAAACTTGATGCCTGACTATCTTGAACGTCTTCTTTTTGATGATATTCCTTTCTTGGAAGATGCTCAAAAAGAACACGACGCATTTGCTGAAGCACTTCGTAACGAAGGTATCGAAGTACTTTATCTTGAACAGTTAGCTGCTGAGTCATTGACTTCTCCAGAAATTCGCGATCAGTTCATCGAAGAATACCTTGAAGAAGCGAACATTCGTGGACGCCAAACAAAAATTGCGATCCGTGAATTGCTTCACAGCATTGAAGACAACCAAGAATTGGTTGAAAAAACAATGGCAGGGGTTCAAAAAGCTGAACTTCCAGAAATTCCTGAAGAAGCAAAAGGATTGACAGACCTTGTTGAATCTGACTATCCATTTGCTATCGACCCAATGCCAAACTTGTACTTCACACGTGACCCATTTGCGACAATTGGTAATGCAGTATCATTGAACCACATGTACGCAGATACACGTAACCGTGAAACTTTGTATGGTAAATACATCTTCAAATACCACCCAGTTTACGGTGGAAAAGTTGAACTTGTCTACAACCGTGAAGAAGATACTCGTATCGAAGGTGGAGATGAGTTAGTACTTTCTAAAGATGTATTGGCAGTTGGTATCTCACAACGTACAGATGCTGCATCAATCGAAAAATTGTTGGTAAACATCTTTAAGAAGAACGTTGGCTTCAAAAAAGTATTGGCCTTCGAATTTGCTAACAACCGTAAATTCATGCACTTGGATACAGTATTCACAATGGTGGACTACGATAAATTCACAATCCACCCAGAAATCCAAGGTAACCTTCGCGTCTTCTCTGTAACTTATGAAAACGAACAATTGAAGATCGTTGAAGAAAAAGGTGATTTGGCTGAATTGCTTGCTGAAAACCTTGGTGTTGAAAAAGTTACATTGATCCCTTGTGGCGATGGCAATGTGGTTGCTGCTGCTCGTGAACAATGGAACGACGGTTCAAATACTCTTACAATCGCACCTGGTGTGGTAGTCGTATACGACCGTAACACAGTCACAAACAAGAAATTAGAAGAATACGGACTTCGTTTGATCAAGATCCGCGGAAGTGAATTGGTTCGCGGTCGTGGTGGACCTCGTTGTATGTCAATGCCATTTGAACGTGAAGAAATCTAATGTAGAAGACCGAGAGCTGGTCTTGAGGGATCAGCTCTTCCTTCTTACTGATCAATACTAGAAAGAAATAGGAGACAATTAGAATGACAAATTCAGTGTTCCAAGGACGTAGCTTCTTGGCAGAAAAAGACTTTACACGCGCAGAGTTAGAATACCTCATCGGACTTTCAGCTCACTTGAAAGACCTTAAAAAACGCAACATCCAACACCACTATCTTGCTGGAAAAAACATTGCACTTTTGTTTGAAAAAACTTCAACTCGTACTCGTGCTGCCTTCACAACAGCAGCTATCGACCTTGGTGCTCACCCAGAATACCTAGGTGCAAACGACATCCAACTTGGTAAAAAAGAATCTACAGAAGATACTGCTAAAGTTCTTGGACGTATGTTTGACGGTATCGAATTCCGTGGTTTCAGCCAACGTATGGTTGAAGAATTGGCTGAATTCTCAGGTGTTCCAGTATGGAATGGTTTGACTGACGAATGGCACCCAACTCAAATGCTTGCAGACTACTTGACAGTTCAAGAAAACTTTGGACGTTTGGAAGGTTTGACACTTGTATACTGTGGTGATGGCCGTAACAACGTTGCGAACAGCCTTCTTGTAACAGGTGCTATCCTTGGTGTGAACGTACACATCTTCTCACCAAAAGAACTCTTCCCAGAAAAAGAAATCGTTGAATTGGCAGAAGGATTTGCAAAAGAAAGTGGCGCTCATATCTTGATCACTGAAGATGCTGACGAAGCAGTGAAAGGTGCAGACGTACTTTACACTGACGTTTGGGTATCTATGGGTGAAGAAGACAAATTTGCAGAACGTGTTGCCCTTTTGAAACCTTACCAAGTAAACATGGATTTGATTAAGAAAGCTGATAACGAAGACTTGATCTTCTTGCACTGCTTGCCAGCCTTCCACGATACAAACACTGTTTACGGTAAAGATGTTGCTGAAAAATTCGGCGTAGAAGAAATGGAAGTTACTGACGAAGTGTTCCGCAGCAAATATGCTCGTCACTTTGACCAAGCTGAAAACCGTATGCACACAATTAAAGCGGTTATGGCAGCTACTCTTGGTAACTTGTACATTCCAAAAGTTTAAGACTTAACCGTATACCAACAGCTATAGGGGCTGGACTGCTAGCTTTAGTCCTGCCCCTATTTTTTATAGAAAGGGAAAATTCATGTCAAGAAAAATCGTCGTTGCTTTGGGAGGAAATGCTATTCTCTCATCTGATCCTTCTGCGCAAGCTCAACAAAAAGCACTTGTAGAAACAGCTAAACACTTAGTTAAATTAATCAAAAATGGGGATGAGTTGATCATCACTCATGGAAATGGTCCTCAAGTAGGGAACCTCTTGCTCCAACATTTGGCTGCAAATTCTGAAAAGAACCCAGCTTTCCCACTTGATTCATTAGTTGCTATGACCGAAGGAAGTATTGGCTACTGGCTTCAAAACGCTCTTCAAAATGCTCTTCTTGAAGAAGGAATTGAAAAAGATGTGGCTTCTGTTGTGACACAAGTCGTTGTTGATAAGAACGACCCAGCTTTCGTTAACCTCAGCAAACCAATTGGCCCATTCTACTCAGAAGAAGAAGCAAAAGCAGAAGCTGAAAAATCAGGTGCAACTTTCAAAGAAGATGCTGGTCGTGGCTGGCGTAAAGTTGTGGCTTCACCAAAACCAGTGGATATCAAAGAAATCAATACCATTCGTACTTTGTTGAACGACGGTCAAGTCGTGGTAGCTGCTGGTGGTGGGGGTATCCCGGTTGTGAAAGAAGCAGATGGTAGCTTGACTGGTGTTGAAGCGGTTATCGATAAAGACTTTGCATCTCAACGTTTGGCTGAATTGGTAGAAGCAGACCTCTTCATCGTCTTGACTGGTGTCGATTATGTCTTTGTGAACTACAACAAACCAGACCAAGCGAAATTGGAACATGTGAATGTGGCTCAATTGGAAGAATATATCAAACAAGACCAATTTGCACCAGGAAGCATGCTTCCTAAGGTGGAAGCTGCCATTGCCTTTGTAAATGGTCGCCCAGAAGGAAAAGCAGTTATTACATCACTTGAAAACCTTGGAGCTTTGATTGAGTCTGAAAGTGGAACAATCATCCAAAAAGACTAATGAAAAATTAGGAAAAAACTAGTATTTTAAAGCTTATTGTGATAGAATAAGTCTATAGGTAAGCGTTTTACAAGAGACTCTTGTAAAACATCACTCACACTTTGTTGCGTTAGGAGGAAGACAAATGAGTGAAAAAACGAAAAAAGGATTTAAGATGCCTTCATCTTTTTCCGTATTGTTGATCATCATTGCCATTATGGCAGTGTTAACTTGGATCATTCCAGCTGGTCAATACAAAGTTGACGATGCAGGTGCTATCATTGCAGGTAGTTATGAATCTGTAAAAGCACATCCTCAAGGAATTTGGGATGTCTTGATGGCCCCAATCAATGCCATGCTTGGTAAAGCACCAACCAGTGCAGCGATTGACGTAGCCTTCTTCATCTTGATGGTCGGTGGTTTCCTTGGAGTTGTGAACGAAACAGGTACCCTTGATGTAGGGATTGCTTCTATCGTTCGTAAATACAAAGGCCGCGAAAAAATGTTGATTTTGATCTTGATGCCATTGTTTGCCCTTGGTGGTACAACTTATGGTATGGGTGAAGAAACCATGGCCTTCTATCCACTTCTTGTACCTGTTATGATGTCCGTTGGTTTTGACAGCTTGACAGGGGTAGCCATTATCCTCTTAGGATCACAAATCGGATGTTTGGCGTCAACATTGAACCCATTTGCGACAGTTATCGCATCTGATACTGCAGGTATCTCAAGTGCTTCAGGTCTCTTACTTCGTGTGATCTTCTGGATCGTATTGACAGGACTTAGCACATACTATGTATACCGTTATGCAGATAAGGTTCAAAAAGACCCAACCAAATCTCTCACCTATGCAACTCGTGAAGAAGATTTGAAACACTTCAACGTTGATAGTGGCGAAGAAATTCCTTCACAAATGAACAAGAAACAAAAACGTGTCTTGGTCGTCTTCATCTCAACATTCGTGATCATGGTTGCTGGATTTATCCCATTCAAAGATTTGGGTATTAAATTCTTTGAAACCTTCAACGAATCTCTCCATAAAATTCCAGTACTTGGTCAATTGATCGGTAACACAGATGCTCTTGGTACATGGTACTTCCCACAAACAGCTATGCTCTTTGCCTTCATGGGAATCCTCGTTGGTATCATTTATGGCTTGAAAGAAGATAAAATCATTTCATCTTTCATGAATGGTGCAGCTGACCTCTTGAGTGTTGCTCTTATCGTAGCGGTAGCACGTGGTATCCAAGTCATCATGAATGATGGTATGATCACTGCAACAATTCTTCACTGGGGTGAAGAAGGACTGAAAGGTCTTTCATCTCAATTGTTCATTGTCTTGACTTACATTTTCTACTTGCCAATGTCATTCTTGATCCCATCATCATCTGGTCTTGCCAGCGCAACAATGGGTATCATGGCACCTCTTGGTAAATTCGTCAATGTACCAGGTAGCTTGATTGTCACAGCTTACCAATCTGCATCTGGTGTCTTGAACTTGATCGCACCAACTTCAGGTATCGTAATGGGAGCTCTTGCTCTTGGACGTGTTGACTTGAGTGCATGGTGGAAATTCATGGGTAAATTGGTCGTAGCGATTGTTGTGATCACCATTGCCCTTCTTCTACTAGGAACTGTGGTTCCATTCTTGCAATAGAATAAAGTAGGTGTTTCATGAAAAATAGAATAAAGAACGATGTAAAAGAGCAGTTTTTAAACTCGCTTCAAACCATCATTTCTTACCCCTCAGTATTAAACGAAGGGGAAAATGGAACACCGTTTGGACAAGCTATCCAAGATGTCCTAGAAAAAACCTTAGAGCTTGCTCGAGAATTAGGTTTTCAAACATATATAGATCCTGAAGGATACTATGGATATGCAGAGATCGGTCAGGGGGAAGAACTCCTGGCCGTTCTTTGTCACTTGGATGTTGTTCCAGCCGGTGATCTAAAAGATTGGCAAACGCCACCTTTTGAAGCGACCATTGTCGGTGACTATCTAGTAGGTCGTGGTGTGCAGGATGATAAGGGGCCGTCACTCGCTGCCCTCTATGCAGTTAAGAGTTTACTGGATGATGGCATCCAGTTTACCAAACGAATCCGCTTTATTTTTGGGACGGATGAAGAAACCTTGTGGCGCTGTATGAACCGCTACAACCAAATCGAAGAGCAAGCAGATCTTGGATTTGCACCGGATTCTTCTTTCCCATTAACCTATGCTGAAAAAGGCTTATTACAAGTGAAATTGCATGGTCCAGGTTGGGATGATCTTCCCTTACAGGCTGGTCAGGCCCTCAATGTTGTTCCAGACAAGGCGACCTATGCGGGTCATCGTTTGGAAGAGTTGCTTCCTGTTTTGGATCAAAGTGGGGTTCAGTATAGCCAAACAGAAGATTCTGTAACGGTCTTGGGTGTTTCCAAGCATTCTAAAGATGCAGCTGAAGGAGTGAATGCTATTGTCGGTTTAGCGGAAAGTTTATCCCTCATCCAACCCCATCCAGCCTTGCTCTTTATTGCAGATGCTGTTGGTGAGGATGCAACGGGAGAAGCTTTATTTGGCAAAATTACAGATGAACCAAGTGGCGATCTTTCCTTCAATCTTGCGACCCTTGTGATCGATCAAGAACAATCGGAAATCGGGATTGATATCCGGATCCCCGTCTTAGCAGATAAGGAGGCCTTAGTAGCTCGTTTGCGAGAAATTGCAGCTAGTTATCAGTTGGAATATGAAGAGTTTGATTATCTGGCTCCTTTATATGTTCCTTTGGATAGTCCTTTAGTCAGCTCTTTGATGGCCGTCTACCAGGAAGAAACTGGTGATAAGACGCCAGCTATGTCTTCTGGTGGTGCGACATTTGCGCGGACCATGGAAAATTGTGTCGCTTTTGGGGCTCTTTTCCCAGGTGCAGAACAGACCGAGCACCAAGCCAATGAACGTGCAAAAATTGACGATCTCTATTCTGCGATGGAAATCTATCGAGAAGCCATTCAACGCTTAGCCACCATATAAAAAAGTTTGGAAACTTGGTTTCCAAACTTTTTATTTACTAAAGAAGAAAGGTGGTGTGAATTCTTTTAATTTTTCAAAACAATCCAAAGCTCCTTGATTGTCTTCGCAGATGACCAAACAGACATCGTCTCCACAGATGGTAGCTACAATTTCTTGAAGTTCCAATGCATCTAAGATAGCTCCAAAGGATTGGGCAAGACCTGGAAGAGTTTTTACAACGACTTGGTTTTGAACCGGCCGTAACATGACTAAGGCATCTTCCATATACATCCGCAGGCGCTTTTCCCAACGGGAAGGAGCGATGGTGTTCATGGCATAGTAGGAACTATCCCCCTCGTTAATTTTCACCAGATTCAAGGATTTGACATCTCGTGAAAGGGTGGACTGGGTAACGAGAACGCCATTGGCTTCTAAGGCTTCTTGAAGTTCTTGTTGGGTATGAATCCTACGCTCAGAAATAATCGAGCGGATCAAGCGGTGGCGGCTTTCAATTTTATTCATGAGAGACTCCTTTACTTGATGAACATAGCATCCCCAAAACTGAAGAAGCGGTAGCGTTCTTGAATAGCATGGTGGTATGCTTCGAGGGTTAATTCACGGCCAGCAAAGGCAGAAACCAACATGACCAGAGTTGATTTTGGAAGGTGGAAGTTGGTAGAAAAGGCATCGACGACTTTCCATTCATAACCTGGTTTGATAAAAATATTGGTCCAGCCTGAATCGGCTTTGATATCACCTGCAAATTTATTTCCGATCGTTTCAAGCGTCCGGATAGAAGTTGTTCCAACAGCTACAATGCGTTTCTTTGCAGCTTTTACCTGACGAAGGGTCGCAGCCGCCTCTTCAGAAAGTTGGTAAAATTCAGAGTGCATCTCATGGTCTTCAAGATTGTCTACTGATACTGGACGGAAGGTTCCTAGGCCCACATGAAGGGTCAAATAGACCAGGTGAACACCTTTTGCTTCAATCTTTTGGAGCAATTCTTGGGTAAAATGTAGACCTGCTGTTGGGGCTGCAGCAGAACCGTTTTCTTTAGCATAAACGGTTTGGTAGCGTTCGCGGTCAGCAAGCTTTTCGTGAATATAGGGAGGGAGTGGCATTTCGCCAAGACTTTCCAAGACTTCTAAAAAGATGCCTTGATAGTGGAAGCGAACGATACGGCCTCCGTGTTCCAATTCTTCTTCGACGGTTGCGGTCAAGCGACCATCTCCAAAGCTGACTGTGGCCCCTACCTTTAATCGTTTTGCAGGTTTTGCCAAGACTTCCCAACAGTCGTCTTGGGTATTTTTAAGGAGAAGGAATTCGACGTGACCACCTGTTTCTGGTTTTACCCCATGAAGGCGGGCTGGTAGAACGCGCGTATTGTTCATGACAAGAGCATCTCCTGGCTCCAATTCATCCAAAATTGCATCAAAGTGACGGTCTTGGAATTGCCCTGTTTTTCGATCCAGGATCAAGAGTTTAGAAGCATCTCGTTTTTCAAGAGGGGTTTGGGCAATCAGTTCTTCAGGCAAATCAAAGTCAAAGTCGTTGGTATTCATTTGCGCTCCTTTTATAATAAATTTGTGAGTAGATAGATGGTTGTACCGATAGCTAAAAGCATCAGGACAGTTCCCATCAAAAAGATCAGGACCTTGAGAATCTTTCTTTGATGAATCAAGAAAGATGAGAGAAAGACAAGGAGTCCGATCAAAAAAATGATGAATAATAGTGATACAATCATACCTTTCATTATATCACGAATCGACTTGAAAATGAAAAAAATGCCAGAAAAAGATAGCGGTTTCACTTGACAAAAATTGGTCTATACCATATAATAAAAGCATAGAGAAATAGGAGGTCTATCGAATGAAAATTATTGAAGTAAAGGACCAAATTGAGGGTGGAAAAGTTGCCTTTGATATATTGAAAGAAACATTAAAGGAAGGTGCTCAAACCTTAGGTCTTGCGACTGGAAGCAGTCCCCTTGAGTTTTATAAACAAATTCGTGAAAGTGATTTGGATCTTTCTAATCTAATCAGTGTTAACTTAGATGAATACGTAGGGTTGACGGGAGATGATCCTCAATCTTATCGGTATTTCATGGAAAAAAATCTCTTTGATGCCAAACCATTCAAAGAAAGCTATCTCCCATCTGGTGTAGAAGAATCTGCCGATCAAGAAGTGATCCGTTATAACAAAATACTCGAAGAGCATCCAGTGGACCTTCAGATCTTGGGAATCGGACGCAATGGACATATCGGTTTTAATGAGCCTGGAACATCCTTTGATAGTCAGACCCACTTAGTTCAGTTGGATGCCTCTACCATTGAAGCTAATTCTCGTTTCTTTGATAAGATCGAAGATGTACCAACCCAAGCCATTTCGATGGGGATTGCCAATATCTTAGCTGCGAAATCAATTGTCTTATTTGCTTATGGGGAATCAAAAGCCCAAGCGATCAAAGGTACGGTAGAGGGGGAAAGGACAGAAAAAGTGCCAGCTAGTGCCCTTCAAGGACATCCAAATGTGACCATTATTGCGGATAAGGAAGCTTTGAGCTTGTTAAGTCGATAAAAAACAGGACCTATCGCCGATTTATTCGGGCCAGATAGGTTTTTTTCTGCTTCAAAATATGGTACAATACAAGTAATTATCTGCTGGGATTAGCTCTTTTCATCTACTGGGAGACAAGAGGAAAGGGCATGAGGGCTAGAAGCTTATTTTAGCCTCCAGCTGATTAGTCTGTTATAAAGGAAAAGTTTATGATAAAAAAATATTTGATCCATATTTGCCTCCTTCTGAGTCTCTTATGCCAGCCAATTCTAGCGAGTGCGGATGAATTGGTGGATATGGCGCAAAAGATGTATCCAAATGACAATGTCCAAGCCATTAACCGTCCGCATTCTTCGCTTATTATTGACGGCAATACGGGAAATGTTCTTTGGAAAGACAATATCGATGAAGTCAGAGATCCTGCCAGCATGAGTAAGCTCATGACGCTCTATCTCTTGTTTGAAGATATGGCAAATGGCAAGATCAGTAAGGATACAGTGATCAAGGCGACCGCTTCAGACCAAGCGATCGGAAAGATCTATGAGATCTCCAACAATAATATTGTTGCTGGGGTAGACTACACAATTCCTGAGTTGATTACCATGACAGTGGTTCCATCCTCAAATGTATCGACCCTCATGTTGGCCAATCTTATGTCCAACAATGATCCAGATGCCTTTATCGAGCGCATGAATGCCAAAGCTAAGGAATTAGGGATGACCAACACGGTCTGGAATAACCCGAGTGGGGCGGCCATCTCCACCTTGCAAGGCTACTATCAGGTAAACAATTATCCAAATGATGCGGCTAACCAGACAACTGCGCGTGATTTAGGGATTTTGGTCTATCATTTTATCAATCAATACCCAGATATTTTAAACTATACCAATCAAGCCCAAGTCACGGTCAAAAAAGGAACTCCGTATGAGGAAACCTTTGATACCTACAATTATTCATTGCCAGGAGCCAAGTATGCCTTGAAAGGTGTGGATGGTTTAAAAACTGGTTCAAGTCCTCGTGGAGCTTTCAACTATATCGCGACCATCAAACGGGGCAATCAGCGCTTAATTGCTGTCATTATGGGCGTAGGAGATTGGGCAGACCAAGATGGGGAATATTACCGCCATCCGTTTGGCAATGCTTTGATCGAAAAAGCTTATAAAGATTTTGGCTATAAAAAATTGTTAGATGCGGGTGTCCAGAAGATTGACGGCAAGACCTATACACTCGAAAAACCCTTCTATGCAACGGTTAAAAAAGGTGCTAAAGAACCGACCCTTGCGGTAAAAGATGGCTATCTGACAGTAGATAATGATCTCTACACCTTGTCTGAAGGTATCCGAGATGATATGAAGGTGGAAGAAGGAGCCAAGCCAGAGCTTGTCAAAGAAACAGCAAGTGGGAAAAAGACAACGGCTAAGCACAGTAAATGGCTTTCGCTGGATCACTTCCTGATTTTGATTCCGATTCTCATTATTGTCATCATTCTCTCGATTGAAAAACAAAGTCGTGAGAGACGCAAAAAAGAGGCTCAAAAGCGCTATAATAAAGAATAAAATAAAACCTAACTGATTGTCAGTTGGGTTTTGTCATTGTCCCATTCCGATATTTTTAGAAAGGATTCATATGAAAAAATTCCGAAATTCTTATGCGGCTTATATGCTGCTCTATAGTTTTTATTTTATGTCCACCTCTCTCTTTACGACCCTCATTTCCGTCTATTTGATGGGAAAGCACTATAGTGCAACTCAAGTGTCGACCTTGGTATCGATTGCCTTTTTCTTATCCATGGTAGCCCAACCCTTCTTTGGTTATATCAATGAGCGATTTGGAATCGTAAAAATGACGACCCTCAGTCTAAGTGTGATCATTGGTGGTGTCTTCGGTTTTCTTTGGGCCCCCAATCTCTTTTGGCTGACTGTTTTTTACGGGATTGTTCTAGTCTGTTTGAATGGGACAGCTCCCATGATGGAAGTATTTGCAACGCAAAGTCCATACGCTTTTGGGAAGATTCGCGTTTGGGGAACCATTGGCTACTCGGTCGGTGTTCAAATAGCCGGCTGGGTCTATCATCAGTTTAGCCCCCAAGCTGTCTATTATACGGTTTTGATCACCATTGTATTGAGTCTCTTCTGCCTAAGTGCGGTTCGAATGAAGAAAAAAGAGACAGTCGTAGAAAAGGAAAAACATCCTGTCTCTATTCGTCCTCTTCTTCATAATGGACCTTATCTCTTCTTTATCATTTTGATTGGCTTGGCTTCAGGGGTTGGAAATATTGGTCATACCTATATTCCTGAGTTGCTCATGGATAGTGGTCTACCAGTCCATATTGCCTCTACGGTTGTAGCTATCTCCGTCGTAGTGGAAGCCCCCTTGATCTTTTTCTCTGATCGATTCATGGACCACTGGCCTTTACGGGTTTTGATCGCTCTTCCAATCGGGATTATTTTTGCTCAATATGCTGTCTACGCTCTTCCAAGTCCTGTCTTCTTAAAAGTGCTTTTGACTCTTTTAGCCAAGCATACAACAGGGATGGTTTTGATTATGGTCTCCTTACGGTTTATTGCCCAACAGGTGAATGGCAAAGACTTGGTTCTTGCCATGGCCATTGTCCAAGGAGCTCGTTATTTAGGAACCATTCTTTTACAACCCTTCGCAGCCCTCTGTATTGAAAGAGGTGGTTACCAAGTTATGAGTTTCTTTTTAGCAGGGGTTGTAGGGATCGTCTTTTTACTGAGCTTTGCCTTAAAAATGCCCCAAGGGAAGGCTCACGGCCTTTTTGGTGGCAAAGTAGACTAATGAAATTGTTACAATTGTATGACTAATCATCGAGGAGTTGGACAGAAACACTGATCTCATAGTGTTTTGTCCAACTTTTTTGCTATTATTAAGAACTAGTGATTAATTTGACAGTCAAAGTATTCGATGGTAGAATGAGGTAAAATAAATATAAAGGAGACCATTTTATGAAAAAAATGATCTTATCGACAGCTGCTCTTTTGACGATTGTTTCCCTTGCTGCTTGTTCAAACAAACAAGACACAAAGAAGGAAACTTCAAATAGTCAATCAACTACTAAAGTGACGAGCAAATCTGCCAACACTTCAAAAAGTAAGGATACTTCAACAGATTCAGAAGATACGTCATCTTCTAGCCTCTTAACTGATGCTGAAATCAGCAAGGCTAAAACAGTTGGAGACTTCAAAAAGTTGTTTGCAAAATTAATGGATCAATCTGTTTCTATTACTGAAGAAGCAGGTACTTCTGTGACAGGTTCTGCAAAAGAACAATACGATGCAACGATTAGTGCCTTGAAGCAAGAATTGGAAAACCAAAAAGATATCTTTAATGAAGGCTTGGAAAGCATCGGTTCAGATAGCACGGTCGTTCCTAAAGAAGACCGTGAAGCTCTGATCGAAAGCTTGAAAGATGCTCGAGAAGAGTTGGAAAGTACTCGTAAAGAGATGAAAGATATGCAGAAAGAATTGAGTAAATCTCCTGTTGCTGATGATTCTAGTGACGATTCAGACTCAGATTCTGACGAATAATAGCAAAAAAAGGTTAGAAATTTCCAGCCTTTTTCTTATTTTTTTCGAATGATATAGATGAGGAGGTGGGCCTATGTTTATTGCCATGGATAAAAATAAAGAGCGCTGGAATTGTATGGAGGAGATTCCGCCTGTGACAGCAGGACCTTTTTATTGCTTGGCTTGTCATAGTCCAGTGCGTCTAAAAAATGGCTCGGTTCTACGGGCTCATTTTGCTCATGTAAAATTACAGCATTGTCCCTACCATCACGAAGCTGAGAGTTTTGAACATCTGGAATTGAAAGCCAGTCTTTATAACTGGGCCTCTAAAGAGTCTCATACAGAGGTAGAAAGTTATTTAGCAGACTTTCAACAAATTGCTGATCTTTTGGTAGTAGACAAGAATTTAGCTTTGGAAGTGCAGTGCAGCTCCCTATCTTTAGAACGCTTGAAGGAGAGAAGCGATGCGTATCGATCCCATGGTTACCAGGTCTATTGGTTACTTGGTAAAAAGTTGTGGCTCAAGAAAAGACTAACAAAGCTGCAGGCTGGTTTTCTTTATTTTAGTCAGAATCGAGGGTTCCATCTTTGGGAATTGGATCTTGAAAAGAAAGAAGTGCGTTTGCAATACCTCATCCATGAGGATTTGAGAGGGCGATTGCATTATCAAACAGAAGTTTTCCCTTTTGGTCAAAGGTCTTTACTGGAAGTCTTACGGACCCCTTATCTTTCGCAACCCATGCAGCAAATGGCAGTCGAGCTCGATCGTACATTTTTAACGTATATACAGCAGCAACTCTTTTATCGTCACCCAAAGTGGCTGAAGCTTCAGGAAGAACTCTATTTGCAGGGAAACCATCTGATGGAACTGGGGCTGGATTTCTTTTATCCTCTTTGTCGTCCGATCCTTTCACAGAACTTGCTTCAAATTGAAGAGGATGTAGAAGATTACTACCAGCAGTTTATGACCTATTATCAGTCGCAAGGGATCCAACCTGTTCAGATCCTTTATCCCCCACGTTTTTATGCTCAGCAGAAAAGCTAACTTTCTAAGATAGAAATCCTCCCGAAATGTTCATTTTTATGCTAAAATAGAACCATTGGAGGATTAATCGAAATGGTAAAACAACGTAATGAAATTGATGAAAAATACCAATGGGATTTGTCGACAATTTTTGCGACAGATCAAGCTTGGGAAGAAGAAGCAGCAAGCTTAGCTGCAGATATTAAAGCAGCTAGCCACTATGCTGGACATTTGTTGGATTCAGCGCAAACGCTTTTGGAGACAACCAATGCTTATTTGGAATTGAGCCGTCGCTTAGAAAAGGTCTATGTCTATGCTCATATGAAAAATGACCAAGATACACGAGTGGCTAAATACCAAGAATACCAATCAAAAGGGATGTCTCTTTATAGCTTGTTAGGCGAAACTTTTGCCTTCTATGAGCCTGAGTTCATGGCCATTACGGATGAGCAGTACAAAGCTTTTGTGAGTGAGGTTCCAGCCTTGGAACAATATGGTCATTATTTTGATCGTTTGCTAGAGAAAAAAGAACATGTCTTGTCCCAAAAAGAGGAAGAATTACTTGCAGGAGCTGGTGAGATCTTTGCTGCTGGTGGGGAAACATTTGAAATTTTGGACAATGCAGATATTGTTTTTCCAACTGTGCATGATGACAAGGGTGAAGAAGTTCAATTAACACATGGAAACTATATTTCTTTGGTAGAGTCAAAAGATCGTGCCGTTCGTAAAGAAGCTTATGAAGGTCTCTACAAGGTCTATGAACAGTACCAACATACCTATGCAAAAACCTTGCAAACCAATGTAAAAGTTCACAACTTCAATGCCAAAGTTCGCAAATTCTCATCTGCCCGTGAAGCAGCCCTTTCTGAAAACTTTGTACCAGAAAGTGTTTATGAACGCTTGGTAGCAGCTGTGAACAAACACTTGCCACTCTTGCAACGTTATGTGCAATTGCGCTCAAAAATTCTAGGAATCTCAGACTTGAAGATGTACGATATGTATACGCCATTATCCGATACAGACTACAAGTTTACTTATGAAGAATCATTGGCCAAAGCAGAAGAAGTCTTGGCTGTTTTGGGTGAGGACTATCTTTCTCGTGTGAAACGTGCCTTTAGCGAACGGTGGATCGACGTGCATGTCAACCAAGGAAAACGCTCAGGTGCCTATTCAGGTGGTTCTTATGATACCAATGCCTTTATGTTGTTGAACTGGCAAGATACATTGGATAACCTCTTCACCTTGGTGCATGAAACTGGTCATAGTATGCATTCTAGCTATACCCGTGAAACCCAGCCGTATGTCTATGGAGACTACTCTATTTTCCTTGCTGAGATTGCCTCTACAACCAATGAAAATATCTTGACAGAACGTCTCCTAGAAGAAGTAGAAGACGATGCAACTCGTTTTGCTATTTTGAATCACTTCTTGGATGGCTTCCGTGGAACCGTCTTCCGTCAAACGCAGTTTGCCGAATTTGAGCATGCCATTCATAAAGCAGACCAAGAAGGTACCGTTTTGACTAGTGAGTTCTTGAACAACCTTTATGCAGAGCTCAATGAGAAATACTACGGTCTTTCAAAAGAAGACAACCCTGAAATCCAATATGAATGGGCTCGTATTCCTCACTTCTACTATAACTACTACGTTTTCCAATATTCAACTGGTTTTGCAGCAGCTTCAGCTCTAGCTGAAAAAATCGTTCATGGAACCCAAGAAGATCGTGACAAATATATCGACTACTTGAAGGCTGGAAACTCTGATTATCCACTCAATGTTATCCGCAAAGCAGGTGTGGATATGGAAAAAGAAGACTATTTGGACGCAGCCTTTGCGGTCTTTGAACGTCGGTTGAATGAATTTGAAGCCCTAGTAGAAAAATTAGGACTCGTATAAGATGGTAGAGTCTTATAGTAAAAATGCCAACCACAATATGCGCCGGCCAGTGGTTAAAGACGAGATCGTTGACTTTATGCGCACGCGTCAAAAACCGGTAGCAGGTGCCTTGGAGGAGTTAGAAGCATTCGCCCGCAAGGAAAATATTCCGATTATTCCGCATGAAACGGTAGCTTACTTTAGACTACTCCTGCAAGCCCTACAACCAAAGAAAATCCTGGAAATTGGGACAGCAATTGGGTTTTCAGCGCTCTTAATGGCTGAAAATGCTCCCGACGCACAAATTACCACTATTGATCGGAATGAAGAGATGATTGGCTTTGCCAAGGAAAATCTGGCTAAATACGATCAGAGAAAGCAAATCACCTTGCTTGAAGGAGATGCGGTAGATGTCTTGCAGGATTTAACAGAGACCTATGACTTTGTCTTTATGGACTCTGCTAAGTCTAAGTACATCGTCTTTTTGCCACGAATTCTCGAACTCTTAGAGGTTGGGGGAATCGTGGTACTGGATGATATTTTCCAAGGAGGAGATGTTGCCAAGGACATCATGGAAGTGCGTCGTGGGCAACGAACCATTTACCGGGGGCTTCAGAACCTCTTTCATGCGACTCTCAATCATCCAGATTTGACCGCTAGTTTGGTGCCACTTGGAGATGGTATTTTGATGATTCGGAAAAATGCAGAGACGGTAACCTTACCAGATCCTAGCTCTTTTTAGGTAAATTTAAGGTATTCTCTCTAATTTGTGGTAAAATAGAAGAAGTTTAAAAAGGAACGGAGAATAATTTTCATGAAGAAAAAACTTGTAGCGGGTGCTGTGACCTTGCTATCAGTCGTAACACTAGCAGCGTGTGCCAATGGCACAAACAAAGATGTCGTGACCATGAAAGGGGACACGATCACAGTTTCTGATTTCTATAATGAAATCAAAACCAACCAAGGTGCTCAACAAGTTCTTTTCCAAATGACCATTAATAAAGTCTTTGAAAAAGAATATGGATCAAAAGTTTCTGATAAAGAAGTCGATAAAGAATTGGCTAAACAAAAGAAACAATTGGGTAACCAATTCGATGCTTACTTGGCACAACAAGGCTTGACGGAAGAAACAGCGAAGAAACAAATCCGTAGCAATATGTTGTTGGAATATGCAGTCAACCAAGCTGCTAAGAAAGATATCAAAGAGTCAGACTACAAGGCGGCTTTTGAATCTTACACACCAGAAGTAACAGCACAAATTATCAAGTTAGATTCAGAAGATAAAGCAAAAGAAGTGTTGGAAGCAGCTAAAGCAGAAGGTGCAGACTTTGCCCAAATCGCCAAAGACAATTCGACAGATACTGCTACAAAAGACAAAGGTGGCGAAGTCAAGTTCGATTCAGGAACAGCAGATATTCCATCTCAAGTCAAAGAAGCTGCCTTTAAGTTGGATGAAAATGGGATTTCAGATGTGATCACAGTTTCAGCAGGTCAAAACTATTCTGCTAGCTACTATATTGTCAAATTGAATAAGAAGACAGAAAAAGGTTCTGACTGGAAGAAATACGAAAAACGTTTGAAAGAGATCATTGTTGACGGTCGTAAGCAAGATACTAACTACATCCGTAGCATTATTGCAAAAGCGATGACCAATGCCAATATCAAGGTCAAAGATGATGCCTTCAAATCAACCTTCAACCAATATTTGCAAAATATCGGTGTTCAAACGAGCGATAGCAGTTCATCATCTAAAAAATAGTTGACGGTTCCTTTTGGAACTTGTATAATGAAATAGTTGAGAATAAATCATTGTTACTCGGAATCAGAGAAGTGGCGGGGGTGCGAGCCATGGAAGGGAAATGATTTTGCTACTCGGCTGAGACAATCGCATATAAAATGAAGAATGACAAGTTCATTGAATGAAGGTGGTACCGCGGTTTTTCGCCCTTCGTTTAGTGGCTTGTCTTTTGTTTATGGGCAGTTGTCTGAAGCTTTTTAAAGGAGATCAAAAGATGCGAACCTATCAAGTGAAACAAAAATTTCGATTGGGTGGCGAGCGGTTCGATATCAAAGATGAGTTGGGAAATGTTGAATACCAGGTTGAGGGATCTTTTCTTAAGATTCCCAAGACTTTTACCATCTATGATAAGAATGGACAAGAAGTGAGCCACATTACTAAAAAAACAATCAGCTTTCTTCCCAAGTTTGTGGTTGAGTTGAAGGATGGGGATCGCTTTTTTATCCATAAAAAACTGACGCTCTTTAGAGACAAATACGATATCGAAGATTTGGGACTGCGGGTACAAGGAAATATCTGGGACCTAGAATTCAAATTATTCGATGATCGGGATCAAATCGTCGCTGAGATTAGCAAAGAACTCTTTCATCTCACCTCTACCTACCAAGTATCGGTGTATGAGGATGAATACGCTGATTTAGTCATCTCACTTTGTGTCGCCATCGATTATGTCGAAATGTTAGAAGCTGGCGCAAATTAATCTTAAAAAAATTAGGAGACAAATATGAAACAATTATCTAGTGCACAAGTCCGCCAAATGTGGCTTGATTTCTGGGCAAGCAAAGGCCACTCAGTAGAACCATCTGTTAGCTTGGTTCCAGTAAACGATCCAACACTTTTGTGGATCAACTCAGGGGTTGCCACTCTTAAAAAATACTTCGATGGAACCATCAAACCTGAAAACCCACGGATTACCAATGCTCAAAAAGCCATCCGTACCAACGATATCGAAAACGTAGGGAAGACTGCCCGTCACCATACCATGTTTGAAATGTTGGGGAACTTCTCTATCGGAGATTACTTCCGTGATGAAGCCATTACGTGGGCTTATGAACTTTTGACAAGTCCGGAATGGTTTGATTTCCCTAAAGACAAACTTTACATGACCTATTACCCTGATGACAAGGATTCATACAACCGTTGGATCGCTGTTGGGGTAGATCCAACTCACTTGATCCCAATCGAAGACAACTTCTGGGAAATCGGTGCAGGGCCTTCTGGACCAGATACAGAAATCTTCTTTGACCGTGGAGAAGCCTTTGACCCTGAAAATATCGGTCTTCGTCTGCTTGCAGAAGATATCGAAAACGACCGTTACATCGAAATCTGGAACATTGTCTTGTCACAATTTAACGCAGACCCTGCTGTTCCTCGTAGCGAATACAAGGAATTGCCACACAAGAACATTGATACGGGCGCTGGTTTGGAACGTTTGGTAGCCGTTATCCAAGGAGCGAAGACCAACTTTGAAACAGACCTCTTCATGCCGATCATCCGTGAAGTGGAAAAGATGTCTGGTAAAACCTATGATCCAGATGGCGATAACATGAGCTTCAAGGTGATTGCTGACCACATCCGTTCGCTTTCATTTGCGATTGGAGATGGGGCTCTTCCAGGTAATGAAGGACGCGGTTACGTTCTTCGTCGTCTCCTCCGTCGTGCTTCCATGCATGGTCAAAAATTGGGGATCGAAGGAACCTTCTTGTATAAATTGGTTCCAACTGTTGGGAAGATCATGGAAAGCTACTACCCAGAAGTACTTGAAAAACAAGACTTTATTGAAAAAATCATCAAGAGTGAAGAAGAATCATTTGCTCGTACCTTGAACTCTGGTCAACACTTTGCCCAAACTATCGTTGAAGACTTGAAAGCCAAAGGTCAAACAGTGATTGCTGGTCAAGATGTCTTCAAACTCTATGATACATACGGATTCCCAGTGGAATTGACAGAAGAAATCGCTGAAGAAGCTGGAATGACAGTCGATCGTGAAGGTTTTGAAGCAGCCATGAAGGAACAACAAGAACGTGCGCGTGCATCTGCTGTCAAAGGTGGATCTATGGGGATGCAAAATGAAACCCTTCAAAACATTACAGTTGAAAGTAGCTTCAACTACAATGCTAGCCAATTGCCTTCTAAGTTGGTGGCTATCGTAGCGGACAATGCAGAAGTAGAAGCTGTATCTGAAGGGACTGCATCACTGATCTTTGCAGAAACTCCATTCTACGCTGAAATGGGTGGACAGGTTGCGGACCATGGTCATATATTGGATGCTGCAGGAAACGTCGTAGCGACAGTGACAGATGTTCAAAAAGCACCAAATGGACAACCACTTCATTCTGTTGAAGTTCTTGCTCCTCTTGCCTTGAACCAAGAATACACCTTGGCGATCGATACCAATCGTCGTCATCGTGTTATGAAGAACCACACTGCAACTCACTTGCTCCATGCGGCTCTTCACAATATCCTTGGTAACCATGCAACCCAAGCAGGATCTCTCAACGAAGTAGAATTCCTTCGCTTTGACTTTACCCACTTCCAAGCCGTGACTCCAGAAGAATTGCGTGCTATTGAGCAACAAGTCAATGAAAAGATTTGGGAAGCGATCGCAGTCGAAACGATTGAAACAGATATCGATACTGCTAAAGAAATGGGGGCCATGGCCCTCTTTGGTGAGAAATACGGTAAGGAAGTTCGCGTAGTCACTATCGGGGACTACTCTGTTGAGCTCTGTGGTGGTACCCACGTAGGCAATACTTCTGAAATTGGACTCTTCAAGATTGTCAAAGAAGAAGGGATCGGATCAGGAACTCGTCGTATCTTGGCAGTGACTGGTAAGGAAGCCTTCGAAGCTTACCGTGAACAAGAAGATGCACTGAAAGCAGTCGCAGCAACATTGAAAGCACCTCAACTTAAAGAAGTCCCTCATAAGGTGGAAGGTCTTCAAGAGCAGCTCCGTCAATTGCAAAAAGAAAATGCAGAATTGAAGGAAAAAGCAGCAGCTGCAGCAGCAGGTGATGTCTTCAAACATGTTCAAGAAGCAAATGGTCACAGCTTTATCGCAAGCCAAGTTTCTGTATCAGATGCAGGTGCCCTTCGTACCTTCGCGGATAACTGGAAACAAAAAGACTACTCTGATGTGCTTGTTCTTGTCGCAGCCATCGGAGACAAGGTGAATGTCCTTGTAGCCAGCAAGACAAAAGATGTGCATGCAGGCAATGTCATCAAAGAATTAGCTCCAATCGTCGATGGACGTGGTGGCGGAAAACCAGACATGGCCATGGCAGGAGGAAGCAACCAAGCGAAAATCCAAGAATTGTTGGATGCTGTAGCAGCTAAATTGTAAGCAACAAGAGATCTACCTTCGGGTAGGTCTTTTTGTTTGTGTATATTTTTTATAAATGGCTTGACTATTTTTGAAAATGTGATAAACTAATATCCTTTGTCCAATGGAGGTGTCAGGACATGAGTGATTTATTCGTAAAAAAGTCGGACTATGCTTTAGGTCTATCTGAACACAGAATTATCGTGAAGAATGGGAATCGTGAAATTGTCAGAGAGATTTCGATCCATCTGGTCGAAAATATCTTAGTTTTTGGACCGGCTCAACTCTCTACCCAACTCTTACGAGAGTTGGCAATGGCTAAAAAGAATGTCTATTATTTTACAAAAGATGGAAGATTCTTGTTTTGCTTAGACTCTTATCGACAGGAGGATTTCGAAAAGCAAAAGATTCAAATCCAAGCTTGTTTCCAGCCGGCCTTCTGCTTGGCTCTGGCTCAGAAAATTGCGACGGCCAAGGTGAAGCACCAACTTACCTTACTGAAGGAATTTGATCGAGAAGGACTACTGTCCAGCGAAGATTTCACTCGCTTTGAGCAAACGCTTGATAAGATTGCTGTTGCGGAATCGATAACAGAAATTATGGGCTATGAAGGACGAATCGCAAAATCCTATTTTTACTATCTGAGTCTCCTTGTTACGGACTCATTTCGTTTTCATGGTCGGACTAGGAGGCCTGCAAAGGCTTGTTTCAATAGTCTACTCAATTTTGGCTATTCTTTCTTGTATTCTTGTTTCTTAGGACTCATTCGTAAGAATGGCTTGAGCTTCGGCTTTGGCATTCTGCACCAAAACCACCATCATCATGCTAGTCTTGCCAGTGATTTGATGGAGGAGTGGCGCCCCATCATCGTGGATAATACCGTGATGGATCTGCTCCTTCATGGGGAGTTAGGAAAGGAGCATTTTGAAAAAGAGGAAGATGGTGCGGTCCTATTAACAGATGAGGGACGTGAAATCTTTATCCGAGCATTGAGGGAAAGTATGCTGGAGATCCATCCATATGTAGAGGGGGATGGCAAACGCTACAGTTTTTTCTATACTGCTGATCAGCAAATCAAAAGCTTGATCAGATCGTTTGAGGAGCTAGATCCTCACTCTTATCGAACATGTGATACAGGAGATAGCAAATGGGATTATTCTATCATTTATCAGCAGATGAGAAGGAGTTCGCTAAGAAAAAGTCTCTCTTTTGCTTGATTATCTACGATATCACCAGCAATAAACGGAGATTGAAATTGGCTAAACTGTTAGAGGGATTTGGTGTTCGGGTGCAACTCTCCTGTTTTGAGGTAGATTTAGAGGTCTCTAGTTATCAGCTCTTACTTGGTGCTCTGCAAGATTTTTATGATGCCAAGCAAGAGGACAACATTATCATCTATGTCGGTAGTCGGGAGGAAACTGTTCGTTTGAATGGGGATGAGGGCTCAGTAGAACGTGAAGATTGTTTGTTCTTCTAGCTGAAAGCTCTCGTAAAATATGGTATACTTAAGATAGTTTCCAGGTATGAACTATCTTGTGTGTTGATTCCCTTTAGGGATACAAGATATGGGGTAGGAAACCACCCAACCCTCGAGAGGGGACGGAAACAAACATCCAGGACAGTGATGCCGACAACCAGAAACAGGTAGGAAACCACCCATGCCTCGAGAGGGGACGGAAACTTGCCCCATGCCACGAATGTCAAGAAATCAGTTTCTGTAGGAAACCACCCAACCCTCGAGAGGGGACGGAAACCCTTGAAATTCTGGAATCTCTACTTTTGGAGATTCTGTAGGAAACCACTCATACCTCGATAGGGGACGGAAATCAATCAAACACCCAGCCAAAGCCGGCTTTTTCAAGCGTAGGAAACCACCCAACCCTCGAGAAGGGACGGAAACTATACCCCAGGCTTCAAGTTCGCGTAGAAGTTCAACAGTAGACCCCCACCCAACCCTCGCTAGGGGCCGGAAACACTGGAGCATCAAACGGTACTGTTCCACCATTCCAGTAGAAAACCACCTATACCTCGCTAGGGGCCGGAAACAAAATAGATACAATTCCTCTATTCAACACAAATAAGAGTAGGAAACCACCCAATCCTCGAGAGGGGCCGGAAACTTGTTTACATAATATTTCATAATTATTTACCTCTTTTCTTAGGCCCCCACCCAACCCTCAAGAGGTACCGGAAACCATGTGTATCTAACTCTTTTAATATTCACTTTTTAGCAATGTAGGAAACCACTCAACCCTCGAGAGGGGCCGGAAACTCTTTGACAGCATTTGTAAGCTTAGTCTTGTACCAAGTAGGACCCCACCCATACCTCGAGAGGGGACGGAAACAATTATTTGAATAGTGCTTTCTGGATCGGACTCCATAAGTAGGAAACCACCCAACCCTCGAGAGGGGCCGGAAACTATTTTTTAGAGCAACCGCTCCAAGGTAAATACCATGTAGGACCCCACCCATACCTCGAGAGTGGGACGGAAACTTTAATGCTTCTGCTGTAATCTTGCTTACAATAATGTATGAACCCACCCATACCTCGAGAGGGGCCGGAAACAGTTGATTGAATGGTTTCTTTGCCATGATAGGGTTCGTAGGAAACTACCCATACCTCGCGAGGGGCCGGAAACGCTCAGGCTTATGTTCTAGCTTAGGCTCAGGCTTTAGATATAGGAAACCATCCATATCTCGAGAGAGGTCGGAAACTATTTGAAAATAGCTCTTTGTATCGGACTCCATAGTGTAGGAACCCACCCATACCTCGCGAGGGGCCGGAAATTTCTTAAGTACCTTATGTACTACGTCAAGACGTTCACGATTAGGGAACTACCCATACCTCGATAGGGGCCGGAAACTTAAACACCTTACCGAAACCAGCTTCTTCAAGTTCGTAGGAAACCACCATACCTCGCGAGGGGCCGGAAACCCTTGTAAGTAAATTTCTATAATATTTTGGATTGCTTGTAGGACCCCACCCATACCTCGCGAGGGGCCGGAAACTTCCACGGATATGTGTTGATTGCTTGCCCGGTTGCGCCGTAGGACCCCACCCATACCTCGAGAGGGGACGAAAACGGTGGAATTTTCCAATGAACTACTTTTTCTTTTTCCAATGTAGAAAACTACCCAAGCCTCGAGAGGGGGCAAAAACTAGAAAAGTGTTGACAACGCTTACAAATAATGTTAATATTTAGTTATATTAAGGGCGCCCCAAATGAGGTGAAAAGTACTTTTCAACTTTTGGGGTTTTTTCGTACATACAGTTTTTGGATGAGAGGGAAAGGGGTTTTTTAGAACACCTTTTTCAAAAAGGTTTCTGAGAAAGGAACCGTTTGAATTAGAAATAGTCCACTTATATCAATAAAGGAGGCATATGAAACGCATCATTATTTCATTGCAGCGAATCGACCAATCGCCAGTCGACCTATCTGCTAAATTGCACGGATTTTTGATGGAAAAATTAGATCCAGACTATGTGGCTTGGTTACATGAGCAGGAGACCAACCCCTACTCCATGAAGGTCACTCATCAAAGAGAGCAGACAATATGGACCCTTCAGCTCCTAACAGATGAGGCTATAAAGCAGATTTTGCCTTTTGTATTGGAACTCAAGAAGGTGGAACTACATGGTCTGCCGGTCTTTGGAGTTCAGTCTATTACTATGCAAGATCTCAGTTCGGAGCAACTCTTTGCTTTCTTTAATGAACATCAAGATCGGTCGCTCTTTACCATCCATTTTCAAACTCCTACAGGCTTTCGCTCTCAGGGAGAGTATGTCCTCTTTCCCACTATGCGTCTCATCTTTCAGAGTTTAATGATGAAGTATGCACGTCTGGTCGAGAATCGTCAGGACATCGAAGAGGAAACCTTGGACTACTTGGTCGAGCATAGTCGGATAACTAGCTATCGACTAGAGTCTAGCTATTTTAAAGTCCATGGCAAAAAGATACCTGGCTTTAAAGGGAAGTTGACCTTTAAGATTACAGGTCCAACTACCTTGAAAGCCTACGCCAATATGCTCCTGAAATTTGGGGAATATTCAGGTCTTGGCATGAAAACAAGTTTAGGGATGGGAGGTTTAGAACTTGAAGAAAGAAAAGATTGATTTAGTTTACGGATCGCTTTTGCACGCTATTGGCAAGGTGATTCAAGGTTCAAGCTATGATGAAAGAGACATAGGTACCATTGGTTCCGAATGGTTTAAACGATTTTCGGATAATAAAAAAATAGCCCAGCAGATAGCTAAGGCGACTTCTATTGATGTGACGACGGAGTTAGCTCCTGATAGTTTGGTCTATATCACGTCAGCTGCTGCAAAGATTGCTTCTGGCCTAAAAGAGGCAGTAAAGACTCAGGAAAGAAAAGAAGATTTTCTAAGTAAACAATCGGATATCTTCAATGTGTTTTCAGATAGCCCTAGTCAACGTTATTTTAACGCGCGGCCATTAGAGCTTGGTGGGGAGCCAAACTATGCTAAGGAATCGATTGAGCCGTCTGACCAGTCAGATTATGACCGGATAGTAGAGATTTTAGAAAAAGAGTTTGAGAGATTTGACTTTAGTCAATCGCAGATAGATGCCCTTTTGAATCTCTTAGAGTCTACTCTTTCCTATGTACCTGTTTCGACAAGAACCAAGGAATTATCGGATATTTCTCTAGCAACCTATAGTCGTCTGACAGCAGGCTTTGCCCTAGCTATAGAGGAATATCTAGCAGATAAGAAGTGCCGTGATTATGAGAAGGTACTGGGGCAAGATTTAGAAGCTTTTTATAGCGAGAAGGCTTTTTTATTAGCCAGTTTTGACCTGTCAGGGATTCAGGATTTTATCTATAATATCGCAACAGTTGGTGCAGCCAAACAACTAAAAGCCCGTTCCTTGTATCTAGATTTTATGGGAGAACATATAGTCGATAGTTTACTGGAGAAGTTGGAGCTGACAAGGGCTAATCTCCTCTACGTCGGTGGTGGGCATGCCTACTTTATCCTCCCAAATACCGAAAAAACTATAGAAATCTTGGCTAGCTTTGAAGCAGAATTTAATCAATTTCTGGTTCAACATTTCCACACAGGCTTGTATGTCGCCTTTGGTTGGAGTCCATTTTCTGCCAATGATATGACCACTACACTGGAAAATTATAGAAAAGTCTACCAAACCACCAGTCGCATGATCTCCCAAAAGAAAATCTCTCGCTATGATGCCAAAACTCTCCTTGAACTCAATCAAGGAGGAAAAAGTTCTCAGAGAGAATGTGCAATTTGTCACTCGGTCGAAAAGCTTACCAAGCATAATGATCAGGAGGTCTGTCATATCTGTGCCGGTATGTATCGCTTTTCCAAGGAGATACAAGAGCAGTATTATCTTGTGACAAAAGAAAAAGGCCTCCCGATTGGACCAGGAGCCTATATTAGAGGTGTTTCAAAAGATGAGCTTGCTCAAGAGGAGTGGACTCGTGTATATGTCAAGAATAGCTATAGCACTGATCTCCTTAAGGCAACTCATGTCTTTGTCGGAGATTACAAGTATGCTGAGATTGACCAGTATGCCAAACTATCTCAGGAGTCTGGTCAAGGCATCAAGCGTCTGGCAGTCGTTCGACTAGATGTGGACGATTTGGGAGCTGCCTTTATGGCTGGATTCTCTTATCAAGAGGGTGGCAAATTTAATACACTAGCTCGCTCAGCTACTTTCTCTAGAAGTATGAGTCTTTTCTTTAAGGTCTATATCAACCAGTTTGCCAAAGAGAAAAAACTATCGATCATCTATGCCGGTGGAGATGATGTATTTGCCATTGGCTCCTGGCAGGATATTATTGAGTTCACTATTTGTCTCCGACAAAACTTTATCAAGTGGACAAATGGGAAACTCACCCTATCAGCAGGGATTGGCCTCTTTCCAGATAAAACTCCAGTTAGCCTCATGGCTGAAGAAACTGGTAAGTTAGAAGGAGCAGCTAAGGATAACGACAAGGATAGTATTTCTATATTTGATAAAGACTATACCTTGAAATTCGATCAATTCATCGATAATGTCTATAGAGGGAAACTCGAACATATTCGTTATTACTTTAATATTCAAGATGAGCGAGGAAAGAGTTTTGTATATAGACTTATTGAACTCCTTCGCAACTACGATCGGATGAATATTGCTCGTTTAGCTTATTATTTAACTCGTTTGGAAGACCAGACACCTAAAGACAAAAAAGAAGAGTTTAGAACCTTCAAAGATTTATTCTTTTCTTGGTATACTGGTAGCGAAATTGAACGTAAGGAAGCAGAGATGGCTTTACTTCTCTATGTTTATGAGATTAGAAAGGATTCATAGATGGCAATTTTAACAGATGATAATTACGTAGATAAGGCAGAGAATGTTATTAAATCATTGAGTCGAAACACTAGAGATTTTAGGAACCCAGAAGCATTCTTTTTAACAACTAGTAAAATTAGAAACCTACTAAGCTTGACGAGTACCCTCTTTGATGAAAGCAAGGTTAGAGAGTATAAGGATTTAGCTGACAAAATTGCTTATTTGAGAGTGCAGTTTGTTTATCAATCGGGCCGAGAAACAGCGGTTAAAGACTTGGTGAAAAAGGCTGAAATTCTAGATATTCTAAAAGAAATTAACAATAAGGAAAGTCTCCAACGTTTTTGTCGTTATATGGAAGCACTAGTAGCCTATTTCAAATTTTATGGAGGAAAAGATTAATGGCATTTGCAAAAATTAAAGTAACAGCACAAATCCGTCTAGAGACAGGACTTCATATTGGAACAAGCAACGCCTTTGCGGCGATTGGTGCTACAGACTCACCTGTGATTAAAGATCCAATTACGAACTTACCCATCATCCCAGGGTCGAGTTTAAAGGGGAAGATGCGCAGTCTTCTTTCAAAAGTTTATAATGAACGACTGGCTAAGAAACCAGGAGAAGATGGAGAAATTCTAAGTCGACTCTTTGGGAACGGTTCAGATGATCGCTATAAAATGGGACGACTTATTTTCAGAGATGCCTTCTTTGTTAACAAGGAAGAGTTAGATTCATTGGGTGTTAAAAGTTACACAGAAGTTAAATTTGAAAACACTATTGACCGGATTACTGCTGAAGCCAATCCGAGACAAATTGAACGTGCCATCCGTAATAGTGTCTTTGCATTTGAATTGATTTATGAAATTACTGATGAGAGTGAAGCACAAGTAGAAGAAGACTTCAAAGTGATCCTTGACGGGTTGAAACTACTTGAATTGGATTATTTGGGTGGTTCGGGCTCTCGTGGATATGGAAAGGTCGTTTTTGAGGACCTCAAAGCAAGTACGGTTTTCGGAAGCTTTGATGCTAGTCGATTGAATGAACTTTTGACAACGGAGGTCTAGTATGACCTATAAAATGTATATCATGAACTTTCAGTCTGCCCACTTTGGAGCGGGAACTTTAGATAGTTCAAAAATGACATTTTCAGCAGATCGCTTATTTTCTGCCTTAGCAATTGAGGCGAAAAAGATGGGGAAAATGGAGGAATTCGTGTCAATGGCGGGTCAAGATGAATTCGCTTTGACAGATGCCTTTCCTTATCTGTCAGGTCCGTTTTTACCCAAGCCGATAGGATTTCCAAAGTTTGAACAGCCAGACTTAACAACGGATGTCAAGGAAGTAAGACGTCAAGCGAAAATGGCAAAGAAACTTCAGTTTATCCCTTTAGATAAATTTGATTCCTATGTAAGTGGGACTCTTTTGGAGGACAAAGAACATGCAGTGACAAATATCGTCACTAAAAACCAACCTCATGTGGATGGCGCTCTTTATCAAGTTTCTACCGTTCGATTTGTAGATCAATCTGCTCTTTATGTGATTGCTACCGAATCAGACCTCTTAAATGAACTCATGACAAGCTTGCAGTATGCTGGAATTGGTGGAAAACGTTCTAGCGGCTACGGACGATTTGATTTGACGATTACAGATATACCTGACGCTTTAAACAATCGTCTCACCAAAGTCCATCAAGGACCAGTCATGACTTTGACAACTTCTTTACCAATTGAAAAGGAACTTGAACATGTTATGGGAACTGGTTCCTACTTATTAAGTAAATCAAGTGGTTTTGCCTATAGCACAGAATCAAAAGAGAATTACCGAAAACAAGATTTGTATAAGTTTGCTTCTGGATCTACCTTCAGTGAAACCTTTACAGGACAGATCGTGGATGTAAGACCGCTTGATTTTCCACATGAAGTCTTAAACTATGCTAAGACATTATTTTTCAAGATGGAGGAAGAAGGATGAAAACAGAATACAGAACCTTTCAATTTAGCCTCCTAGCCTTAGCGCCTATTCATATTGGGAATGGTGAGAAATACACTTCTCGAGAATTTATCTATGAAAAGGGTCATTATTATTTTCCTGATATGGGGAAATTTTACAATCGTATGGTGGAAAAAGGGCATGGAGACAAGTTTGAACAGTTTCTACAAGAGACAAAACCAAGTGCTAGAAATAATCGCTTGATTTCCTTCTTGGATGATAACCGAGTCCTTGATCGTGACTTTGGCGGCTATCGGATCATTGAGACTGGTTTGGAAATTGAAAAGAATAATCGCGATTCCAAATTAGGCACGATAAATGAAGTGGCAAAGTTTATGAGGGACCCATTTGGGAGTCCGTATATTCCTGGTAGTTCCTTAAAAGGAGCTATTCGGACCATTTTAATGAACACAAATCCTGACTGGAACAATAAGAGTGCAGTTGATTCTCGTGGAAGAAGTCCTAAAGAAAATAAAAAAATGATTCCCTGGGGAGCCAAAAAAGGTCAAGAATTTAATGACTTGTTTCATGCCATACGTGTTAGTGATAGTGAGCCATTTAAAAATGAGCAGATTATTCTAGTTCAAAAATGGGATTATTCAGCCAAGTCTTTAACTGCCAAGCCCCTTCCTTTATACAGGGAAGCAATCGCGCCCTTAACTAAAATCAATTTCACCATTACTACAACCACTAAGGAAGCTGGAATCCTAATGGAGGAATTAGGACAGAGAGCGCAAGCTTTTTACAAAGAATATAAAACCTTTTTCTTATCAGATTTTCCTGAAAATAAAATTCAGCCAAATCTTCAATATCCTATTTATTTGGGAGCGGGAAGTGGAGCCTGGACAAAAACCTTGTTTCAACAAGCGGATGGAATCTTACAAAAACGGTATAGTCGAATGAAGACCAAGATGGTTGGTAAGGGAGTGTTGAAACTAACAAAAGCACCAAGGAAAAGTGTAAAAACAACACAAGCAACTCGAAAACTGATCATGAATGATGAGTCTTTCTATGAAATGGGTAAAGCTAATTTCATAATCAAGGAGATTAGTCGATGAAAATTTTAATATCAGCAGTAGGAGATACAGATCCTATACGAAATTTTCACGATGGAGCCTTAGTACATATTGCGAGAAAATACCGTCCAGATAAAATTATTATTGTTTTTTCAGAGAGAACAATTAGTAAGAAAGATGATATTGAGAAAGTCATTCGTTCTATTGATAGTAAATACGTCCCAGAGATTGTATGTCATGAACCAATTATCTTGAATGAAGATGTATTTGTTTTTGATACCATGTATGAACAATTTGATGCTATTATACAAAAGTATTACACAAAAGACGACGAATTTATTCTCAATCTTTCAAGTGCAACTCCTCAAGTAAAATCGGCTTTGTTTGTTCTTAATAGGCTTAGTGAAATCAATGTCAAGGCAGTACAAGTTTCAAGTCCTAAAAATGATTCAAATGCAGGAGTTGGGCATGATGGTTCAGAAGATATTGATGCACTAATTGATACAAATATGGATAATAAGCTGGACTATATTGGTCGAACTATTGAAGATACTTCAGAAAAGTTTAAACAAGGCTTAATGAAAAAAACTTTACGTGATTTTATTAAGAAATATGATTATAAAGCCAGTTTAGAGCTAGCAAATCAATTGCTTGACTTCCCAGGTTTGAAAGAATGTCGCAAAAAGTTACAAAATATTGTGGATTCACTAGATAGGCAAGCTGTACCTCAACTCCTTCAAAAGAAAAAATGGAGCGAAGAACAGAAAAAAGTATTAAATGCTTATTTGACGATTGATTTACAAAAAGAACGTGGTAATTTTAGTGAAGGCCTGATTCGGATTAAAAACCTTACAGAATTTATCTTAGAAGACTATATTGAAAATCGTTATCCAGGATTTCTGGACAATTACGTGAATGAATCAGAGAAATATTATCTCGGGATTTGGGATTATCGTAAGATATTAAAAGAAAAAAATGAGTGGAATCAATATAAAAAAATCAAATCTGTGATTAGCATGAATTCAACTCGAAATACTGTAGCTCACAAATTGGATCCAATAGATTCTGAGGAATTAAAACAGTTAGGTCCTGTTCTAAAAACCTTAAAAGGGCTAATCAAGGAACAGTATCAACTCACTGAGAAGGATTTTAATTTTTACAAGGATGTTAATAAGGAATTTTTAGAATTACTGAAATAATGAGAGGTAGAATATCTTGGAAATTTTAATTTCAGCAGTTGGAACGACAGATCCGGTAAGCAATAATCGAGATGCAGCTTTATTACATATTGCTCGAACTTATAGACCCGAACAGATTGTTTTGGTTTATAGTGAGGAAATGTTAGTAAAAAAAGATCTTGTTGAGAAAGCATTATATTCAATAGAGGGTTATCATCCTAAAGTGGTTATTGAACCAATCATATTAAAAAATGATGAAGTCTATCTATTTGATAAAATGTATGAAGTGATGGGACAGATTATTGAAAAATATTCTGGAACAGATGATCAATTGATCTTAAATCTATCTTCAGGAACACCTCAAATTATTTCGGCTTTATTTGCCTTAAATCGAATTAATGATTACAATACGCAAGCTATACAGGTTGCAAGTCCTAACAAGTCAGCAAATAGGAAGTATGTGCCACTTTCAAGTGAAGACGAACAAAATTTATTTGACGAAAATAAGGATAACCAAAAAGATTACGAAAATCGTACAATCAAGGATGAAGCCGAGAAGTTCAGTCATTCTTTGTTAAAACGTCATTTGCGAAGTTTACTGGTATCTTATGATTACCAAGCCGCTGAAAAAATTATCAATCAAAAGCAGTATCATGCTTTACTGCCTAAGAAAGACTTATCTCGTTTACGAAATCTACTAAATGATTTTGTAAAAGTCTTTAAAAATCAAGGTCTACTTTCAGAAATTCAGCACTACCCCCTTTCAGATGTTGAAAAGAAGGCTCTCAATTACTTTTTAATGATTGAAGTTCTGAAAGAAAGAGGACAAGTAGCGGATGTTTTAATTAAGTCCAAATCATTTGTTGAATTTATCCTTGAAGAAAAGATCAAGGAGGAGCACCCTGATTTAATCAAATTTGAAGGGAGCCTGCCGAAATTAAATGAAGAATATGAAGATTTTGAAAATCTTCTACTTTATTTAGATTCTGAATTTAAACAAATGAGAGATTTGAAAGAAGTCGAGGAAATTATTTATCCTTATCAGTCTACTTTAAATCTATTGTCCTACACGAATATCTTAAGCTATTATCAAGCGTCTCCAGATTTATTGAAGTCACTATCAGTGATTACGAATTTAAATGGAGAGCGAAATAAGGTGGCTCATGGATTGTCAGAAATTGATAGTCGATTAATAAGTCGGAAAAAAATGAATGAAGTAATTGCAGCGTTACGCAATATTTTGCAGGATAGTTTTGCGATTGATAATAGATATTTTAATTATTACCAAGAAAAAAACGAAGAAATGCTCACATTGCTTCGAAAATAATGAATATCAGAATTACTTGCTAGGTGTGATTTTTACGGTCCTCCCAAGCTCTCAGCTATCATTCCCCAAAAATGATCAACAAAAAAACCTTTCCGTCTGGAAAGGTTTTTCTTCTTATAAACCGTAGTTGTAATCGTCATCCTGCATGGCTTCTACTTCACCGAGAAGGTAACCATTTCCGACTTGAGAGAAGAAGTCGTGGTTAGAGGTACCGGTTGAGATTCCGTTCATGACGATTGGGTTAACGTCATCTGCTGAGTCTGGGAAGAGCGGATCTTGTCCCAAGTTCATGAGGGCTTTATTAGCATTGTAGCGAAGGAAGGTCTTGACTTCCTCAGTCCAGCCCACACCGTCATAGAGGCTCTCTGTGTAACCTTCTTCATTCTCATAGAGGGTGTAGAGAAGATCATACATCCACTCTTTGAGTTTCTCTTGTTCTTCTTCTGGTAATTCGTTAAAACCAAGTTGGAACTTGTAGCCGATATAGGTTCCGTGAACTGATTCGTCCCGAATGATCAACTTGATGATTTCAGCTACGTTAGCCAATTTGTTGTTTCCAAGGTAGTAGAGCGGTGTGAAGAAACCAGAGTAGAAGAGGAAGGTTTCAAGGAAAACGCTGGCTACTTTCTTTTCAAGAGGAGTCCCATTGAGGTAGATTTCATTGATGATCTCTGCCTTCTTTTGAAGGTAAGGATTGGTATTGGTCCATTCGAAAATCTCTTCGATTTCTGACTTGGTATTCAAAGTTGAAAAGATAGAAGAGTAGGATTTTGCATGGACAGATTCCATAAATTGGATATTGTTAAAGACAGCTTCTTCATGGGGAGTACGAATATCCGCACGAAGGGCTTGCACACCCGTTTCGGATTGCATGGTATCCAAGAGTGTCAATCCACCAAAGACTTTACCAACTAGGTCTTTTTCTTTATTCGACAACTTTCTCCAGTCATCCAAGTCGTTTGACAAAGGGATACGTGTATCCAACCAGAATTGTTCGGTTAGCTTTTCCCAAGTCGATTTATCGATGACATCCTCGATGGCATTCCAGTTAATGGCTTTGTAGTAAGTTTCCATTTGAAATCTCTTTCTTTTTCTAATTCATTCGATCATACAATCATTATTATTCTAACACAATTGTTAGAATACTGCACAAAAAGTCGGCGAACCGACTTTTTAGTAGCAATGGATCAGAGTGTCTTAGATGACACAGCTTTCACATTGGTTGGCGCCAACTTCTCCACCATCATCTGTAAAGGTACGGACGTAGTAGATAGACTTGATACCCTTGTTAAAGGCGTAGTTCCGAAGGATAGACAAGTCACGAGTGGTTTGTTTGTTTTCAGTTTTCCATTCGTAAAGACCTTTTGGAATATCGCTGCGCATAAAGAGAGTCAGTGAAAGACCTTGGTCTACATGCTCAGTTGCGGCAGCATAGACATCGATGACTTTTCGCATATCCATGTCGTAGGCAGAAGTGTAGTAAGGAATCGTTTCCGTTGACAATCCTGCTGCAGGGTAGTAGATCTTACCGATTTTTTTCTCTTGGCGTTCTTCAATCCGTTGTGTAATTGGGTGGATAGAAGCAGATACGTCATTGATGTAGCTGATAGATCCATTTGGTGCGACAGCTAAGCGGTTTTGGTGGTAAAGACCATCTGCCTTGACTTTATCACGAAGTTCTGCCCAGTCTTCTGCACTAGGAATGAAGATGTCTTTAAAGAGCTCTTTGACGCGATCAGATTTTGGTACAAATTCTCCAGTCGTGTACTTATCAAAGTAAGTACCGTTGGCATAGTCTGATTTTTCGAAGTTGTGGAAGGTAACGCCACGTTCACGCGCGATGTTGTTTGATTCTACGAGAGTCCAGTAGTTCATGAGCATGAAGTAGATACTTGTGAACTCAATAGACTCAGGTGATCCGTATTCGATCAATTGTTGGGCAAGGTAGCTGTGAAGTCCCATGGCTCCAAGACCAAAGGTATGCGCTTGGCTGTTTCCGTGGTCGATAGTTGGAACGGCCACGATATGAGAGCTATCGGTGACGAAGGTCAAAGCACGAACCATAGCACGAATCGAACGTCCAAAATCAGGTGAGGTCATCATGTTGACTACGTTGGTTGAACCAAGGTTACATGAGACGTCAGTTCCCATTTTAATGAATTCTTGAGCATCGTTGATTAAGCTTGGTTCTTGAACCTGGAGGATTTCTGAACACAAGTTACTCATGATGATTTTTCCATCAACTGGGTTTGCCCGGTTAGCAGTATCAATGTTGACTACATATGGATAGCCAGATTCTTGTTGCAATTTAGAAATTTCAGTTTCCAAATCACGTGCCTTAATTTTTGTCGTGCGGATATTTGGATTAGCAACCAATTCATCGTATTTTTCAGTGATGTCGATGTAGTTGAATGGTACTCCGTATTCACGCTCTACAGAGTAAGGGCTAAAGAGGTACATCTCTTCATTCTTACGAGCCAACTCGTAGAACTTATCTGGCACGACGACACCAAGTGAAAGAGTCTTCACCCGAACTTTTTCATCAGCATTTTCTTTCTTAGTAGAAAGGAAGGCGATGATGTCTGGGTGGAAGACGTTGAGGTAAACCACACCAGCCCCTTGGCGTTGTCCCAATTGGTTAGAGTAAGAGAAGCTATCTTCAAAGAGTTTCATAACAGGTACGACCCCAGAAGCGGCTCCTTCATACCCTTTGATTGGTGCTCCAGCTTCACGAAGGTTGCTGAGAGAAATCCCAACCCCACCACCGATACGTGAAAGTTGAAGGGCAGAGTTGATGGAGCGTCCGATCGCATTCATATCATCGGTTACTTGGATCAAGAAACACGAAACCAATTCCCCACGGCGGGCACGTCCAGCGTTTAAGAAAGAAGGAGTAGCTGGTTGGTAGCGTTGGTGGATAATTTCGTTTGCGATGTCTCGCGCGATAGATTCATTTCCATCTGCAAAATAGAGAGCATTGAAGAAGACACGGTCTTCCATGCTTTCAAGATAGTATTCTCCATCATTTGTTTTCAAAGCGTATTGGTTATAGAATTTGTAGGCCGCCATGAAGGACTTGAATTGGAAGTTTTGATCTTTGATAAATTGGGCCAATTCCTCTAAAAATTCAGGACGGTATTTCTCGATAAAAGCTCTCTCAATGTAATTGTGCTCGAGAAGGTACTGAATCTTGTCTGTAATCGAGTCAAAGGTTTTAGTATTTGGTACAACATTTTCTTTAAAGAACGCATCCAAAGCTTCTTTATCTTTATGAAGCATGATTTGGCCGTTTACTGGACGGTTGATTTCATTGTTAAGACGAAAATACGTCACATCTTCAAGAGATTTTAATCCCATAATAATCCTTTTCTAGTTCAAAAAAATGAAGAGGAGAAGTCCTCTCTTTCCAAGTAAAAAGTCTAGTGTTAGGTTGCTAACGCTAGACCCTATTTAAGCAAAATACTGTGTTTATTAAGAAAGTTTCTTCAACTTAGCTGGTTGAAAACCAGAAAATACTTCATCCGGTGTTTGAATAACTGGAGCAGCATTGAAGCCAAGGTTCTTAACATGCTCTACAAATTCTGGCTGTTCATCTAAGTTAATTTCGCGGTATTCCACATGATTGCTATCGAGGAATCGCTTGGTCATTTTGCATTGAACACAATTATTTTTTGAATAAATGGTTACCATTTCTTTTCCTTTCTCCTATCGAAATATAAATCTGTAAACAGTATAAACAAAATCCAGCAACTTGTCAACAAAATAAAACTAAATATTGTGCAAAGAGATGAAATGGAGTTTTCAAAGCACAATATATTGTGGTGAGTGAAAAATGTGAAAATCGAAGAAATGGGATAGGAATAGGCTTTAAAGCATCTTTAATTAGTTATAATTTTTTGGTGAATCAACATCCTGTGGTTCAAGAGCTTCTTTTCATTGAAAGCGGAGGAAAATGTTACTTATAATATAGTAGAAAATTGAAAAGATATTTTCTCTGTTCTTCAGGTGCTTCTTAAAATGTATCTAAATTGGGATTTTTCGCAGTCTTTTTCTGTAAGTCAGTGATAAAAATCTTGAAAAAAATTTCAAAAGATGATATAATACCAAATTGTAAGGGTTATCAAAAGGTAACTCAAAAACTATTTTTAAAAAGGAGAGTCAAACTATGGCTTCTAAAGATTTCCACATCGTGGCAGAAACAGGTATCCACGCACGTCCAGCAACTTTGTTGGTTCAAACTGCTAGCAAATTTGCTTCAGATATTACTCTTGAATACAAAGGTAAATCAGTTAACTTGAAATCAATCATGGGTGTTATGAGCCTTGGTGTTGGTCAAGGAGCAGACGTTGTAATCTCTGCAGAAGGTGCTGACGCTGATGATGCTATCGCAGCTATCTCAGAAACAATGACTAAAGAAGGATTGGCTTAAAAATATGACAAAAATGCTAAAAGGAATTGCAGCATCTGACGGTGTTGCCGTTGCTAAGGCATATTTGCTCATTCAACCAGACTTATCATTTGAGACTGTTTCAGTCGAAGATACAAGTGCAGAAGAAGCTCGTTTGGATGCAGCTCTTGAAGCTTCACAAAACGAGCTTTCTCTTATTCGGGAGAATGCAGTAGCAAGCCTTGGTGAAGAAGCAGCGCAAGTTTTTGATGCGCATATGATGGTTCTTGCTGACCCTGAAATGATTGGTCAGATCAAAGAAACAATTCGTACGAAAAAAATCAATGCAGAAGCTGGCTTGAAAGAAGTCACTGACATGTTCATTGCGATCTTTGAAGGAATGGAAGACAATCCTTACATGCAAGAACGTGCAGCAGATATTCGTGACGTTACCAAACGTGTCCTTGCCAACTTGCTTGGTAAAAAATTGCCAAACCCTGCTTCTATCAATGAAGAAGCAATCGTGGTTGCGCATGACTTGACTCCATCTGATACAGCACAGTTGAACAAAAAGTATGTAAAAGCTTTTGTTACGAATATCGGTGGACGTACCAGTCACTCAGCTATCATGGCTCGTACACTTGAAATCGCAGCTGTTCTTGGTACAAATAACATCACAGAACTTGTCAAAGAAGGCGATGTTTTGGCTGTTTCAGGGATCACTGGTGAAGTAGTGATCAACCCTACTGAAGAACAAATTGCAGAGTTCAAAGCAGCTGGTGAAGCTTATGCTAAACAAAAAGCTGAATGGGCTCTCCTTAAAGATGCGAAAACAGTGACTGCTGATGGAAAACACTTCGAGTTGGCTGCCAACATCGGTACACCTAAAGACGTTGAAGGTGTGAACGATAATGGTGGAGAAGCTGTTGGTCTCTATCGTACAGAATTCTTGTACATGGATTCTCAAGACTTCCCAACTGAAGATGACCAATATGAAGCCTACAAAGCAGTTCTTGAAGGCATGAATGGTAAACCTGTGGTTGTTCGTACAATGGATATCGGTGGGGATAAAGAACTTCCTTACTTCGACCTTCCTAAAGAAATGAACCCATTCTTGGGTTACCGTGCTTTGCGTATTTCTATCT